>Ga0247818_10000894_pt1 | contig 18822 bp, 13 predicted proteins | sample 13C_Glucose_Day1_FD_192424 | JGI IMG/M metagenome (GOLD analysis project Ga0247818, IMG submission 192424) | Soil microbial communities from agricultural site in Penn Yan, New York, United States - 13C_Glucose_Day1 | ecosystem: Environmental > Terrestrial > Soil > Agricultural land | place... | reverse complement strand
ATTTGATCCCCAGCTTGCTGTACATGTGTTTCTTATGGACTTTCACGGTTTCTACGGAGATTTCCAGCTTACGGGCGATTTCTTTACTGGAGCAACCGCTGAGCATCAAACGCCCGACATCCAGCTCGCGGGCGGTCAGTTGTGCACCTTTGAGTTGTTGCACTGACGCTTCCAGTTGCACCCGCCAGTCTGCCCGGACAGGGGCGGCGGCGAGGGCCACGGTTTCGTTGATTTCATACGGTAACCGCTGGCGCAGCAGGCCCAGCACCCAGGGCTGGATCAATGACAGCAAGGCGATATGTTCGCCAGTGAAACGTTTTTCACTGCCCAGCGACAGACACAGCGTGCGATCACCTTCGAGCTGACAATTGAACTGGATTTCGTCGGCCACGACATTCAGACGAAAGTATCGCTGGTAATACTCGGTCAGTTCGAAATGCTCCGGTGCCACTTCCGAGAGGCGATACAAACCGGTGCGCGTTTGCTCACGGCAGGCGATGTAGAACGGGTCGAGCAGGTACAGGCCGCGCAGATAATCCTGAAACAACGGGTCAGGGCTGCCGTCTGCGCCGGGGCATTCGGCGAAGACCTGCGGGTGTTGATCGGCGCTGAACAGCAGCGCCACCCAGCTATCGAATGGCACGTATTGGTCGAGCAGTCGCACCAGTTGCGCCCAGAAATTCGGCTTGTCCAGCGCATCGATCAATTGCCCGACGGCGCGGTGCCAGGTGATGTCGTCAAACGAAAGTGTCATCGATCTACCCCTATCGGGTTACCCCGGCCGCGTAATTCCCTGGCCGGCTGCTTGCTGCGCATACTGGCCCACAGACAGCCACCGGGCAATCTTTCAGCGCCCGCCGCTTATCACAAGGAATTCCCATGAAAGTCGAACTCGCGCAATTGGCAGGCCGTGACAATGCCACGGCCTACAACCTCGAACGCGCACTGGCAGCGATTGCCGCGTGTGCGGCCGACACGCAATTGATCGTGTTCCCGGAAACCCACCTGATGGGCTTCCCGACGGCCGAAACCGTGGCGCAAACCGCCGAACCGCTGGATGGTCCGACCGTCAGCGCCGTGCTGGCCGCCGCGCGCGAACGCAATATCGCCGTGGTGATCGGCATGGCCGAAAACGACAACGGTCGCTTCTACAACACCACGTTGCTGATCACCCCTGAAGGCATCGCTCTGAAATACCGCAAGACGCATTTGTGGGCGTCGGATCGCGGTGTGTTCGAGGCGGGCGACCGTTACGCCACGTGCGAGTGGCACGGCGTGCGTGTCGGTTTGTTGATTTGCTACGACATCGAGTTTCCGGAGTCGGCCCGTGCGTTGGCGCAACTGGGTGCCGAACTGTTGATCGTGACCAACGGCAACATGGATCCGTACGCGCCGACTCACCGCACCGCGATCATGGCCCGCGCGCAGGAGAATCAGGCGTTTGCGTTGATGGTCAATCGCGTGGAGGCGGGGGATGACGGTTTGATGTTTGCCGGTGGCAGTGCGCTGGTCGATCCGCTGGGGACATTGCTGTTCGAGGCCGGGCGTGAGGAAGGGACGTTCTGCGTTGAACTGGATTTCGCGCGGTTGGAGATTGCGCGCAGGGATTACCGCTATCTGGATGATCAGCGCTTGAAGTTGCCGGGGGAGGTGGTGGAGCACGGTGATGGTGTTCGTGAGTTGTTGATTCCACGCCGTTGACCGCTGCCCTCACCCTAGCCCTCTCCCGGAGGGAGAGGGGACTGACCGAGCTGATTGTCCGAGGTACGCCGACCTGAAATACCGAGCCGCACTCAGGATTTGAAACTGCGAATTCAAGGTCGAGCTCAGCATGTGAAAACCATGGAGATCGGCTCCCTTTCCCCTCTCCCCCTTGGGGGAGAGGGCTGGGGTGAGGGGGAAAAGATTTCAAGTCGAACCTAAAACTCAAACAACACCAGAACAACAAAACCAACCCGAAAACATTCGCCGAACCCGGCTCTGCCATAAATCCAATAACATTCGGAGTAAGTCGCCCATGGCTCGTTTGCAACGCACCCTTTCATTAGGGTCGGTGGTGCTGTTCGGCATCGCCTACATGACGCCGATCATTGTCCTCGGCACCTTCGGCATCCTCGCCCAGTCCACCGCTGGCATGGTCCCCGCCGCGTATCTGGCGGCGCTGATCGCGATGTTCTTCACCGCGATGAGTTACGGGCGCATGGCCGCTGCATTTCCCGTCGCCGGTTCCGCTTACAGCTACGTGCGCAAGGCAATCAGCCCGAAACTCGGCTTCATCGCCGGTTGGGCGGTGTTGCTTGATTACCTGTTTCTGCCCATGGCGATCTGGTTGATCGGCGCGGCGTATCTCGCTTCTGCGTTCCCGTCGATCCCGCAATGGATCTGGGTGCTGGCGTTCATCGGCATCACCAGCGCAATCAACATCATCGGTCTGAAACTGGCCAACGGCATCAACGCCTTGCTGATGCTCGTTCAGTTCCTTGTGTTGATCGCCTTCGTCGCGCTGTGCGTGCACTACATTGGTGGCGATGCAAGTACGCCGTTGTGGTCGATCAAACCGTTCTTCAACGGCGATATGCACATGCCGCTGATCATGAGCGGCGCGGCAATTGCCTGCTATTCGTTCCTCGGCTTCGATGCGGTCAGTACCCTGACCGAAGAAACTCGCGACCCACGCCGCACCATCCCGCGGGCGATCATGCTGATCACCCTGATCGGCGGGCTGATCTTCGTCGGCGTTTCGTATTTTGTGCAGATCGCACACCCGTCGTTCCAGTTCGACAGCGTTGACTCGGCGGCCTATGAAATCGCGCGCAACATTGGTGGTGACCTGTTTGTGTCGATCTTTCTGATCGGCTTGATTGTCGGCCAGTTCGCCTCGGGGCTGTCGGCGCAGGCCAGCGGCTCGCGACTGCTGTTCGCCATGGGCCGCGATGGTGTGTTGCCGAAGTCGTTCTTCGGCACTTTGCACGCGCGCTTCGGCACCCCGGTCAACAGCATCCTGCTCTGCGCGGTGGTGGCGTTGCTGGCGCTGAAACTCGATGTGACCACTTCGACCTCGTTCATCAACTTCGGCGCGTTCCTCGCGTTCAGCCTGGTCAACCTCTCGGTGATCTTCCATTACTGGATCGGCGGCGAGAAAAAAGGCCCGCGTGAGCTGGTGCTGTTTTTGCTCTTTCCGTTCATTGGTCTGGTGGCGGACTTGTGGCTGATGGTCAGCCTTGATCACTTGGCGGTGTATCTGGGCTTGAGCTGGCTGGCGATCGGCGTGGTTTATCTTGCCGTGCTCACTGGTGGCTTCCGTCGCCAGCCGCCGGAGATGGATTTTCAGGAAGCGACCTGAGTCCTGCGGCTTGGCACTTTGTTGACAGGCATGTGATCCTTGGCGCCTTTGCGCCAAAGGACACTGTGTATGCCGACGCCTTCCCAGACCATTCGCATTGCCGCTGCGCTGTTGCTCAACACTCAGGGCCACACCTTGCTGGTGCGCAAGCGTGGCACCACGGCGTTCATGCAACCGGGCGGCAAGATCGAAGCGCACGAGTTACCGGTACACGCGCTGGCGCGTGAGCTGGAAGAGGAATTGGGCTTGCAGATCGATCCGGTGCAGGCGTCTTTTCTCGGCCAGTTTTCCGCCCCCGCCGCCAACGAACCGGGATTCGTTGTACAAGCGCAGATCTTCCAACTGACCATCGACGCTGAAGTCACGCCGGCAGCGGAAATCGAAGAAGTGATCTGGGTCGATCCGGCCACTGATCCTGCTGTCGATCTCGCGCCATTGACACGCGACCTGATCCTGCCGTTTTATCGCAAGTCGCTGAGCACAATCGCCTGATCATCCACGCAAAGGACTTTGCCATGATCCCGCTGCAAGACCTGCTGATCTTCGCCGCCGCCGCGTTGCTGATGGTGCTGACGCCGGGGCCGAACATGATTTACCTGATCTCGCGTTCGATTTGCCAGGGACGCAAGGCCGGGGTCACGTCGTTGCTCGGTGTGGTGGCGGGGTTCTTTGTGCATTTGTTTGCGGCGGCGGCTGGTTTGACGGCGGTGTTCCTCGCGGTGCCGATGGCCTATGAAGTGCTCAAGTGGGCCGGTGCGCTGTACTTGCTGTGGCTGGCCTGGCAAGCGCTGAAACCGGGAGCGCGCTCGCCGTTCGAGGCGCAGCAACTGCCGGCGGATTCGTCGCGAAAGCTGATCACCATGGGCTTTCTCACCAGCGCACTGAATCCGAAAATCGCGGTGTTCTACCTTTCGGTGTTCCCGCAATTCATCACTCCTGAACACGGCTCGGTGTTCACTCAAAGCATCGTGCTCGGCCTGACCCAGATCAGTGTGAGTTTTTGCGTCAACTTGCTGATCGCGTTGTTCGCGGCGGGTATCGCTTCATGGTTCGTGCGCAACCCGACATGGCTGGCGCTGCAGCGTTATTTCATGGGCTTGGTGCTGGGCGGCCTCGCTGTACGGCTGATGCTTGAGCAACGCAGGGTGGCGTGAGCATGTGGATCGAACGACTGGACGCCAGCCATGCCCTGGCTTACCGCGAACTGATGCTCGAAGCCTATGACCGCCATCCGCAGGCGTTCACCTCCAGCGTGCGCGAGCGCGCGGTGATGCCGCTGAGCTGGTGGGAAGGGCGCCTGACCAGCAAGCTCGATGTGGTGCTTGGCGCGTTTGAAGCCGGCACGTTGGCCGGCATCGTCGGCCTGGCGTTCGAACCGCGCGAAAAGGCCCGGCATAAGGCCACGCTGTTCGGCATGTACGTGTCGGCGGATTTTCGTCAACACGGCCTGGGGTATGAGCTGGTGCAAGCCGCGCTGGCCAACGCGCAAAACCATCCCGAACTGAAAGTCATCCAGCTCACCGTCACCGCCGGCAATGACGCCGCGTTCAATCTCTATCAGCGCTGCGGCTTCATCCAGTTCGGCCTCGAACCGCTGGCGGTGCGGGTGGGCGAAGACTACTTCGACAAGATCCACATGTGGCGTGAATTACCTTGAGAGGGGGGCTAGATCAAAAGATCGCAGCCTTCGGCAGCTCCTACACTGATCTCTGTAGGAGCTGCCGAAGGCTGCGATCTTTTGATTTTTAGCGTCAGCGCACGGCGCTGACACCGTCCAGGGTCGAGAACGAGGTGTCCTTGGCCGTCAGCAGAAAATCCCGCATGTACGGTGCATCGAGCATGTCGGTGCGAATCGCCGCGTACAACGTTGCGAACAGACCTTTTTCCCCCAGCCGTTTGCCCTTCACGTAACCGCGCGAGCTGTATTCATGCAGCGCCCAGTGCGGCATGCCACAGACGCCACGACCACTGGCAACCAGTTGCATCATCATCACCGTCAGCTCTGAGGTGCGTACTTGCGCCGGCTCGATGTCGGCCGGTTCGAGAAAACGCGTGAAGATGTCGAGGCGGTCGCGTTCCACCGGGTAGGTGATCAGCGTTTCCGTCAACAGGTCCTCGGGGACGACGTACGGTTTGCTTGCCAGCGCATGCTGATTGGCCACCGCGAGCATGGCTTCGTAGGTGAACAGCGGTACATAAGTGATGCCGGCGATTTCCAGCGGATCGGAAGTCACTACCAGATCCAGATCACCCCGCGCCAGCGCCGGCAGCGGTGCGAAGGCGAAACCCGAAGCAAGGTCGAGTTCGACTTCCGGCCAGGCATCGCGGAACTGGTCGATGGTCGGCATCAGCCACTGAAAGCAGCTGTGGCATTCGATGGCCATGTGCAAACGCCCGGCGGTGCCACCGGCCAGACGACCGATATCCCGTTCAGCGGCGCGCAGCAGTGGCAGGGTCGCATCGGCCAGTTGCAGCAGGCGCAAACCGGCACTGGTGAACCGCACCGGTTTGGTCTTGCGCACGAAAAGGGCCATGCCCAGACGTTCCTCAAGTTCCTTGAACTGGTGGGACAGCGCTGACTGCGTCAGATGCAAACGGTCGGCGGCATCGACCAGGCTGTCGGCTTCGCGCAAGGCATGCAGGGTTTTCAGGTGGCGGATTTCAAGCACCGAAGGCTCCATGAGGAAAACTTGTGATCAATACGAAAACGGTGAGTTTGTCTCATGTTTGCCGGGCTGTCGACAGCGCTGCCTGGTTTTGCTGGAGAACTGCCGGAGGGTGGCTCTGCAGTTCTCCAGGCGAATGGCACGCCTTCTCTTCAGAGTTCTTCGAAATGCCTCAGAACAATCGACTGTTCAGTGATTCTGGAATCGAGCAGGGTCGGGTCGTCAGCGTGGGTCAACAAGCGATTCTCTGGCAGTTTCAAATGGGCTCTTTCGAATTTGCGCAGGGGCCGGCTAGCCGAGCGGTAATGGAAATGCACGTACCAGAGCAATTGTGCAGGCTCTAGGGTGATATTCCAGACCTCATACTCCTGCAGGTAGTTGGCTTGGCCTTCATAGTCAGCCAGTCGCTGGACAGGAAGGGGTTTACGGATCTCTACCGCATGCTGACCGATGAGGTCATCCAGCATGCCATCGGTGGGCTTTTGACTGGTCAATGAGCGTTCGGTGCGGATCGCACGACCTTCGATGACCAGTTCGCTCGCCTGATCGCGCAATCGCTGGATGATCGCGTGCTGGGCAGACTTGGCAGCGATATCGTCGGCGCGAGTGGTGAGTTCACTCGCCCGGCTTTTCATCATGTGCTCCAGGTCGATGGGAAGCATGCCCGTGTTGGCGTTTCTCTGAACCTTGGCCCGGTAAGTTGCCACGTCATCCAGACGTTGCTGCGCCTCGTTGACCAGGGTGGTCAGACTCAACCCCTTGGGCGGGCTGGCCGCCGCGGGCTGCGGGTTGGTCAGATGTAATTTGCCATCAGCGCCTTGTTCATAGATTTCCTCATAGCCTCCGGGCCCGGTGCTTTTATATTGGCGTGTATTGGTCACGTTGTCCCATTGCTCCACGCCATGGTGCAATTGGTTGTCATCAGTGATGAACACGCGCTGCAGAGGTTGCCCCGCGACCCTGGGCTCGGGTGGCTTGTTGACCGCAGCACGCGCTCGATCAGCCAAGCGATCAATGCCTTCCAGCATGGGCTCGACGACATCCAGATGAAAGAATTGCGGATAGCTGGCGGTCCAGACAGCCATCTCGCGACGAAACTCGACGCAAGCGTCGATGCTTTCCTGAAGAATGCGATTACGTTCGGCGGCCGTGCTCTGAATGTTCGGCAGGTCGTACTGGCGGTACAGGCGCTCATCGATTTTATTGCGCAGGGGCTCTGCCACCGTCACAAAATAGCGCCACGACGCGTCGTCGGGGCTGCCGGTTCTTTTGACGATTTCCATGCGTTGGGAGGTCTTCAGGTAGAGCAAGACGGCATCACTGTGGCGGGTGTTGGTGTTATCGACCAGCGCCGAAATATTCGGCCGGTCTTTGGCAAGCATGCGTTCATACCAGTGATTGACCTGGTCCTTGAGTTCCCCTAACTGTTCGAGCTTGTTCACGATCTCGACACGAAACATGTGTATGTCTTCAATGTGTTTCAAACGTTCAGCCACAGCATCACCTGGCAGTGCATTGTGTAGCTGCTTCAATCGATTGATTGCTCGTGTCATGCCGTGAATGTTATGCGACAGGTGAGTGGCGCGGCGCCAATAACGATCAGTCAACAGCCAAGCGGTCTTGCTTTGCATTTGGGCGACAGCCCTGCGTTTTCTGCCCTGGGTCAGCGTGGTTAACTCGGTCAGCACCTCATAACGCTGTTTGGCCACCTGGATATCGCCAACGCAAGCGGCTTCGACAGTTGGCAACATGGCTATGCGTTGCGTGTCCGTGGCTTTGCCGTAGGCATTGAGCACCTGGTCACTTTTTGCGCCCCTGCGTTGCAATTGGGCGGCCAGGTCATCAGCGGCGGCGGAGAGTTGATGGTGACGGCGGAAGTTGCGATCCACCATCCAGCGCGGCAAGCGTTGCCGAATCACCGGCGGCCAATAAGGATCGAGTGTCTCGACCATACGCCCACCGACATTGCCACCCCCCACCACGCCACCTTCAAGGGCGGTCCCATAGACACCGAACCACGTGTCCCATTGCCCGCTTTCATCCAGTGCAATCGGCTGCTTGTAGGTTTTCTGCGAGTTGCCCGACAGGCGCCAGTTGCGTGAATCCCGGCTCAACTCCACTTGGTAGAGGCGACCCTGGCGTTCAATGAAATCGCCGTCGGCATGTCGGTAGATCCCGCGATAGAGGCCGTGGCTGGCCGGTTCTGTGTCGGCCAGGGAAATCGGGTTTTCATATTCGTAACCCTTGAAGCGTGCCAGCACATGCCTGGCCTGGCGCTGCGACTTGCCATGCAGCGCTGCCACATTGCCGAGCACCGCGCGAAGCTGTCGAGCCTGTGTCAATGCGCGTGTCGTCCGCGAGAGGGTCGAGGCCGCCGCTTCGCCCGGAAGCAGATCCATCAGGGCGTCGATCAGCGACAGCAACATGGACTCGATTTCTGCCAGACCGTCCGCCACATCACCCCGCAAAAACGCTGCGGCGGCCTGATTGGCAGCGGTCCAGGCCTGGTAAAGGGCCAGCACACTGCCGACGAAGGGCACCATGCCCAAGGCCATTTTTATGTAGTTGAAGGCGCGCGGGCCTTTCAAGGTATAGCGTTCGAAGAACAGCTCATCGTTGGAGCGCGAAGTGCCGCGATGGGCTTCGATCAAGCGTCCCAGGTGTGCGTCGAGCAAGTGCGCGGCGAATGAAGTAGACGCGGGCCAGCTCACCCCGACTTCGATGATCGCATCGAAGTTTTTTTCCACGGCCTGACCGATTCGGCTGATATGGGCCCGGACATTGCCCTGTAAAGCCCTGTTCGCCAGATACTCGATCCACTTGTCACTTGCGCACAACCTGAACAGGCCTTTGCGCGTCGCTTCGAGCGTGTCATAGCGGCGGAAAAACTGCCCGTCGTGGCTGTCTGGCAGGTACAACAGGGTGACGCCGCTGATCTGTTCTTCGATGAAACTGACGCCGGACAGGGTCACCGGCCCTTCGCGGGGGGTGTCCTTGCCGCCGACTTTGAGCGACACCGGCCAGAGGACGAGACGCTTGCCGTGGGCTTGCCACGCTTCTGCGGTGCTGGCATCGATGGCGATGTTCAGCAGCGCGGCTTCATCAGTGCTGAGATGCTTTTGCAGGCGCGCATTTTCGCTTTGGATTTTGAGCATCAGGCGCCAGGGCTCAATCAGGCTTTCCCGGCGATGTTGTTTGACAAATTCCGTCTCGCTGGCGGCGCCCCTGAATGCGTCGTGGATCCTCTGCTCATAGGCTTTGGGCAGATCCAGCTCCGGCAGGACTTTGCGCAGATAGGTCAGGTTGACGCCGTTGAGCAGGCGAGTGCGATCCTTTTTCAGTGTAGCGGTGACTTCCAGACGCAGGAAAATCAGACGCTGCGACAGTGAGTCATTGAGCACTGAATGCACGTTGTCGATATTCAGCTGGGCGAGATCCTCAAGTGACATTTTGCTGCGGGTTTTACTGGGCACAATGACCGTTTTCTTCCTCACGCCACCGGGGCCTGCCTCATGGACTTGTTCGGTTTTGGTCGAGTCCGGCAGTTCGACCTGGATGGCGAAGTGGCCCTCAAGGGAAAAATCCTTGCGCAGTCGGGCGTGCAAGTGGCGGCGGGTGAAGTCGTCACGGGGTTCCAGCGCTAGGGTCATGAGCGCGTGGCTTTCGCGCATCGCCGCGATGTACGCCTCGATGTTCTGTTTCAGCCCGCTACGTTCGCTTTGATTTAGTTTGATCAGCCAGCCGGGCAGATGGCCGGCGAGGGTGCCGCTGCGTTCCTGCTCCTGCACATGAGTGAAGGCCAGGCTTCTGGCGGCATGCACCGGAACCTGCAGATTGGCGAGGCAGCCCAGGCGCAGAATTTCCAGAGCGTCAGCCTGCTCGGACTTACCGCGCAGGGGCGTGGCTTTTGTTTCGAAGTCGGTCACCAGCGCATTGAGGCAATGATGCAGCGGGTCTGTGGTAAGCGGGCTCAGTTGCAGGGTCACGTCGCTGTCGTGGTCCTGAATCCTGAACACTTCGCGCTCCAGTGTCCGGCGATCGGCAAAGCGTTGCAGGCCACCACCATTGCCTGGCCAATAGAGCATCAGGCTGGCATTCGACATCCTGTCTGCGATTGCCGCTGGGCGCCCGATGACCAGTGCGCCTTTGAGCGGTTCGCTCTGCGTCGTACTGATCCCGTCCCTGGTTTCGGTCAGCGACAATGTCAGGCCGGCTGCCGTGATGTCAGCGTCGCGTTCAGCCGCGACGGGGGTTTCCAGCACTGCTTTGAGCAGATCGTGTTCGGCACTGTCGAGTTGGCCCAGGGCCGCTTGCAGTCTACCTTCGGCATACAAACCGTCCCGGTGCGCCTGACGCAGGGCCGCGAACGCGGTGTTGAAAGCGTTCACGTCGAGGGCACTGCCGCGGTCAAGCAGCGATGTGGCGGCAGCCTCGCCGGCTTGCTCGGCAGCCTCCAGCGCTTTGAGGGCTTCCTTGCATTGGCGATACCGAGAGCCGTCGCCATCGTTGTCCTGCATGCGTTCAAGGGCCTCGCGTTCACGTTTGAGCGCCGCTTGTCGCACGGCCAGGGGAATACCGGCCGACAGGCTGCCGAACAGCGTTTTCTCCTCCGTTTCGATATCACTGGCGGGCGTGAGCGGTTTTGGCGGGGCCGCCACGATGATCGCACTGCTGCGCTGATGATCGATCAGGTCGACATGCACCAGTGATCGCGTGCCGTGCGCTCTGATCCCGGGTTTGCCCAGGTTGGTATTGCTCAAGGCATCGAGCTGCGCGTGGTGTCGGTCGGCGAACAGATCGCTTGCCCCGGTGGCCATCGGGTCGAGCGCTGCGCTGTAGTCAAAGCGCAGGATGTCCTTGGGCAATCCGGTGGGGATCTGTATTTGACGAGTCAGCCACGTTTGCATTTCTGCGCGTGTGTTGAAGGCCTGGATCGAAGTGGAGTTGCAGGGCAGATAGAGCAGTGGCGCCGCCGTGGCCAGATCGCCGACGCTGATGACCCACGCACCGGGGAGTTTGACTTTGCTGTCGTTGCTCAGCACCAGTGCCGGTTTTTCCGTGTGGATGGGTTGACCCTCGACTGTCAGCGCGCCTGCGCCTGAATCGATGATGTGCTGCAGCGGTTTGAGTTGCGCAGCGGTGATGACCCGGTTGGCGAGGGCTGTGTGCGCGGAGGCTTCGAAGTGCGCGCGGTAAAGTTGCGTGGCGCGGGTACGTCGCGACACAGGCGTGCGCGGCGCTCGCGCATCCCAGAACTCTGCCCAGCGAGTTTCGTGGCTTTTGCGTGGATCGAGGGATTTGAGCTTTTCAAGGAGTTGCAGGGGTTTCAATGCGTACAACGCATGATCCGGGCTGATTCCGCTGAGATGGCAGCGCTGATCCAGATCGGTTTCCAGCGTCGGCTGTTGAACGACAAAGGCGCAGGCATCAGTCAGGCTGACGATGTGTTCTGGTTCGTCATCGGTGGCAGCAAAGCGCAAGCCGGTTGTCTCACCGTCCAGTTGCAGGTGCTGGCGCAGCAGTTCATTGACGGTGTCGCGCAGGGCTGGGCTGGGGGCAAACAATTCGCGCAAACCCTCATGGCTGGCGCGCCAGCGGTGGCTGGCCTGCTGCAACAGGCTGTCATCAATCGTTTCCGGCAAGTGCTCGACGGTCTCGGGCAAGGGTGAGGGGGCGGGGAGTTCATCCAGAACAAGGCGATCGGGCATGGGGGCATGACTCGCATGGCGGGGCGGGGAATCCGTCCCTGAGCGGGTCATTGAAGAGCGATCGCGCGAGGCGATGGCGGTACATAGATATTGTTTGCAACCTCCGCCCATGACCGCTCGGCACTCTTCATCAAACTGTCATGGAACTGTGGCAGCGCGCTTGTACAAACTTCATCAGACTCGCGCTCTACTGGGGTTCTGCGTTTCGGTGTTTTTCATGGCTAAGGGTTTTCTATCTGTCGCGGCTTTGTTGGCCGCGATTTTTTTCGGATCGTCGGCATGGGCGGCGGCGCGCTGCGATGTGAATGTGCCGACCGAACACGTCGATCTGCAACAGGTGAGCCTGGCTTACCAGAGCATTGGCCGCGCGTCGGATCCGGCGTTGTTGCTGGTCATGGGCCTGGGTGGGCAGTTGATTCACTGGCCAGATGAAGTGGTGGTTGCGCTGTGTCAGCAGGGCTTTCGGGTGATTCGCTATGACAACCGCGATGTCGGCCTGTCGACCTGGCGTCAGGCACCGGCTGAAGCCAATCTGACGTTCGAAGTGTTGCGCTACAAGCTCGGTCTGCCAGTGGCAGCGCCGTACAGCCTGACCGACATGGCGGACGACGCGCTGGGTTTGATGGACGCGTTGCATGTCGAGCAATTCCACGTACTGGGCGCGAGCATGGGCGGGATGATCGCCCAGCACATGGCCGCGATGGCACCGCAGCGGGTCGAGAGCCTGACATTGATCATGACCACCTCGGGCGCCGAAGGATTGCCGGCACCGAGTGCGGCGCTGGTGCAGTTGCTGTCGCGACGCGGCGCGCCGAATCGTCAGGTGGCACTGGAGCAACAGGCTGATTTACTGGCGGCGCTGGGTAGCCCGGCGGTGACCGATGATCGCCAGGCCTTGCTGCATCAGGCGGCGCTGTCGTACGACCGTGCGTTCAACCCCGAAGGCGTGAAACGGCAGATCATGGCGATTCTTGCCGAACCGAGTCGGGTGGCGTTACTCAACCAGTTACGGGTACCGACGCTGGTGGTGCATGGCACAGCGGACCCGTTGCTGCCGGTAATGCACGGCGTGCATCTGGCGGCGCATATTCGCGGTAGTCAGTTGAAGCTGATTCCGGGGTTGGCGCATCGTTTTCAAGAGGCGTTCAAGGAGCCGTTGCTGGCGGCGGTGCTGCCGTATTTGCAGGCGCATCGTGAAGACACCTCGCACTGGGCGCAGATTGAGCCGGTGGTGGGTGGGAATCTGCTGTAACCGAAAGATTTGTGGTGATGGTGATGGCCCCTTCGCGAGCAAGCTCGCTCCCACATTTGGAATGCGTTCCTCTGTGGGAGCGAGCTTGCTCGCGAAGGGGCATTACGGTGACCACAAAGGGCAGGGCAGGTGTATCGTGCAAACTTTCCCGCACGATTTCCCCGCGAGGTGTGTGATGAGTTCTGCCCTGAAAATCGATTTTGTCAGCGACGTCTCCTGCCCTTGGTGCGTCGTCGGTTTGTATGGCCTGTTAGAGGCACTGGAAATTCTGCGCAACGAAGTGCAGGCCGAGATCCGTTTTCAGCCGTTCGAACTCAATCCGAAAATGGGTGCCGCCGGGCAGAATATTTCCGAGCACATTCAAGAGAAATACGGCTCGACGCCGGAGCAGTCGCAGAAGAACCGCGAAGCCATTCGTGCCCGTGGTGCCGAGCTTGGTTTCGCCTTTCGCACGGACGGCAACAGCCGCATCTACAACACCTTCGATGCGCACCGCTTGCTGCATTGGGCGGGGCTTGAAGGTGTGCAGTTGGCCTTGAAGGAGGCGCTGTTCAAGGCTTATTTCAGTGAGGGCGGCAATCCGTCGGATCACCGGCAACTGGTGCAGATTGCGGAAAACGTCGGGCTGGATCGTCAGCGAGCCGAGGCCGTTCTGGCGTGCGACGAGTTTGCCGATGAGGTGCGTGAAGAAGAGCAGTTGTGGTTGCAGCGCGGGGTGAGTTCGGTGCCGACTGTGGTGTTCAACGGGCAGTACGCGGTGACGGGCGGGCAGCCGGTGGAAACGTTTGTTGGCGCGATCCGGCAGATTATGGCTGAGTCCAAGGGCGGGACGGTCAGCTGATATCGGTAGGAGCCAAGAGCCCCTCACCCTAACCCTCCCGAAACGTCGGACCGCCCAGAGGGAGAGGGGACTGATTGGGGGATGCTGGAGTTGTACGCCGACCTGAATGCGCTTCGCTGAATCCATAATCGACTCGGTTTTTCAGGTCGATGTCAGACGCAAGACACCTCGGTCGGCCCCCTCTCCCTCCGGGAGAGGGCTGGGGTGAGGGTGGCTTTTGACCTTAGCTGTGCAGGTGCACCCAAACAGTCACCAACAAGGTAGCAGCCATCAACCACGCCACCGCCGCCACCGCCAGCGATGCCTCCAGCCGCAGCCGATCCACCATCACATACAACGTCGCCAGATACACAAAGTACGGAATGATCGACCACATCCCGAACACGATCGTGGTCTTCAAATCATCAATCGAACGCCCCTTGCCGACGATGTAATGCGCAATCAGCGCAAATGTCGGAAACAGCGGCACCAATCCGGCGATGTAATAGTTTTTGGTCTTCGACAGCGCCGCGATGATCAGCACCACCGCGGCGCCCAACAGGGCTTTGAAAAACAGATCCACATCGTTCTCGCTTAATGGCTCAACCCGTACTTTTTCACTTTGTCGAACAGCGTGGTCTTGGCCATGCCCAACTCAAGACTGGCTTGGGTCAGGTTGCCGCCGCTGCGTTGCAGGGCATCGCTGAGCAGGTTGCGTTCAAAGGCTTCCACCGCTTCGGCGAACGCCAGACCTTGTCCGCCACTGCTGGCGCCAGTCTTCTTGAACGCCGGCAAACCGAGGGCAAACCGTTCGGCGACGTTGCGCAGTTCGCGTACGTTGCCCGGCCAGTCGTGACTCATCAGGTTCGACAGGGTCTGGTTGTCCAGCTCCGGCAGCGCGCGATCAAAGCGCAGGGCCGACTGCTGGGTGAAGTGTTCGAACAGTTGCAGGATGTCTTCGCGGCGCTCGCGCAGTGGCGGCAATTCCAGCGTCACGACGTTGAGTCGATAGTACAGGTCGCTACGGAATTCGCCGGACTTGCTCGATTCGTCGAGGTCGGATTTGGTCGCCGCGATCACCCGGCAATCCACCGCCACGCTCTGGTTCGAGCCGAGGCGTTCGAGGGTGCGTTCCTGCAACACGCGCAGCAGTTTGATCTGCAACGGCAGCGGCATGCTTTCCACTTCGTCGAGAAACAGCGTGCCGCCGTCGGCGTGTTCGATCTTGCCGATGCGCCGTTTGCCGGCGCCGGTGAAGGCGTTGGCCTCATGGCCGAAGATTTCGCTTTCGAAGAGGTTTTCCGGCAGGCCGCCGCAGTTCAGCGCGACGAATTGCTTGCTGTGGCGTCGACTGAAATCGTGCAGACAGCGGGCGACCAGTTCTTTACCGGTGCCGGTTTCGCCTTCGATCAACACGTTGGCCGAGGTGTCGGCGACGTTGGCGATCAGTTCGCGAAGGTTCTGCATCGCTGGCGAGCGGCCAATGATGCGTCCTTCCAGGGAATCGCGCTCCGCCAGTTGCCGGCGTAGCGACGACACCTCGCGGGCGAGGCTGCGTTGTTCCAGCGCCCGCCGCGCAACGTCGACCAGACGCTCCGGCGAGAACGGTTTTTCCATGAAGTCGTAGGCGCCTTTCTGCATCGCGCCGACGGCCATGGAAATGTCGCCGTGGCCGGTGATCAACACCACCGGCAGGCTGCGATCACGTTGCTTGAGGCGGGTCAGCAGTTCCAGGCCATCGATGCCCGGCAGGCGAATGTCGCTGATGACGATGCCGGCAAAATTGTCGCCGACACGCTCTAGCGCTTCCTCGGCACTGCCGACGCCGACGCAGGGAATGTCTTCGAGGGTCAGCGCCTGTTGGCAGCCGAGCAGCACATGGGGGTCGTCTTCGACGATCAGCACACTGAGTTCGTGGTTCATATTGGCTCGGCAGGAGTAGGGCTTACCAACGGTAAACTGAGGACGAAGGTGGTGCCACCGCTGGCCGGGTGTTCAACACCCAGATGCCCGCCGGTGGCGGCCGCGAGGCTGGCGGACAGCGTCAAGCCAAGGCCCAGGCCCTGTTCGCCGGGCTTGGTGGTGAAGAACGGCTCGAACAGATGCTTGCGCGCTTCGGCGTCGATGCCGTGGCCGTTGTCGCGTACGCGCAGGCGATATTTGCCGTTGAATTCTTCGCCCTCCAGCCACAGTTCGGGACGTGGTTGCGCCTGCATGGCGTCGAGGGCGTTGCCGATCAGGTTGACCAGAATCTGTTCGAGGCGGGTCTGGTCGATCTGCACTTGTACGTCGCTGAACTGACGATGCACGTCCAGCGCCGAGGTTTCCACCCGCGCACCGAGCACTTGCAACGCGGCATCGACGGCTTTGCCGAGGCTGGCCTGACCCTGATTGTCTCCGCGCCGGGCAAATGAGCGCAGGCTGGCGGTGATCCGGCCCATGCGGTCGATCAGCTCGTTGATGGTCTTGAGGTTGGTGCTGGCGACGTCGAGCTGACCGCGTTCGAGAAAGCGTACGGTGTTGCCCGACAGCGTGCGCATCGCCGCCAGCGGCTGGTTCAATTCGTGGGCAATGCTGGTCGACATCTGGCCGATGGCGGCGAGTTTACCAGCCTGGACCAGTTCATCCTGCGCACGACGCAAGGTCTCTTCGGCCTGACGGCGTTCGCGGATCTGGCTTTTCAGTCGCTCGTTGCTGGCGCGCAGGTCAGTGGTGCGTTCGGTAATCCGACGCTCCAGTTGGTTGTTGGCTTCCTGCAAGGCTTCGCGGGCGGCTAGCCGGGTGGCGATGACCTTGCGTCGTTCGTTCCAGGCGATCAGCAGGAACGCGACCAGTGCAAACGCCACGGCGACGAGAATGCCTTGGTTGATCGCTTCGCGGCGCAAGTCCTGTAACGGCGTGAGCAGGGTGAAGTTCCACGGCGTATCGCTCAGCGGTCGGGTCTGCGCCAGATAGCTGATGTCATCCTCGCCGGACGGCACTTCGCTGTTGGCCGGGAAGGTGAGTTTCTCCACGCCTTCGGACAGGGTTTCGCGCGCCAGCGGTTGCAGTTCGTTGAGCGGGAACCAGTAGTACTGCAGGCTGCGGGCGAGTTTTTCCTTGGTGGCCTCACTCAAGGGAATCACTGCTTTCAGGCGTCGGGCCGGATCGCTGGAGAGAATGATGATGCCGTTTTCATCGCTGACGAACGCTTCCAGACGCGCCCGTTGCCAACGTTCTTCCATGGCTTCGAGGCGTACTTTGACCACGGCGACGCCAATGATCTTGCCGTGCTCTTCGAGGCCATGAGCGAGGTAGTAACCGGGCTCGCCGTTGGTGCTGCCGATGCCGTAGAAACGCCCGGGTTCGCCGCGTACGGCTTTCTGAAAGTAGGCACGAAAGGACAAGTCTTCACCAAGGTAACTGTCGACATCCCGCCAGTTGCTGGTGGCCATGACGCGGCCGGTGGTGTCCATGACGTAGATGGCCCGACTGCGACTGCGCCGGTTCAGGCCTTCGAGGTAAGCGTTGACCGTTTCCCGGTATTGCGGGGTCGGATCGGCCAGCAACTGCGACACACTCGTTTCGAGTTCCAGCAGGCTGGGCAGGTAAGTGTATTTGCTGATCTCGCTTTCGACCGCGCGGGCGTGCAGTTCGAGCTGACGCTGACCGTTCTCGCCGAGGCTGCGAATGCCGAAATGTTCACTGGTCCAGAAGCCGATAAAGCCCAATCCGATCATCAGGATGATGACCAGCGGCGGCAGGAACAAATGACGAATCAGACGAGGCTTCACGGCAAGTGATGGCGGCGCTGCGCGATAGAGATTGGGGTCGCATTTCATCACAGATGCCTTGGGTCAACCACCACACTTGCAGGCTCACCGCTGTCCCTGTGGGAGCGAGCTTGCTCGCGAAGGGGCCGCAGCAGTCAACATCGATGTTGAATGTCAGTCCGCTTTCGCGAGCAAGCTCGCTCCCACAGGGATTAGGGTGATGGCGCAAGTACTCGGTTTTAGTGCTGCAGGATTTTCTCGAGGAAGTGCTGCGCGCGTTCGGAGCGGGCGCTGATATCGCCGAAGAATTCCTCTTTCGGGCAGTCCTCGATGATCTTGCCGGCGTCCATGAAAATTACCCGGTCGGCCACTTTACGGGCGAAGCCCATTTCGTGGGTCACGCACATCATCGTCATGCCTTCGTGGGCCAGTTGCACCATCACGTCGAGCACTTCGTTGACCATTTCCGGGTCAAGCGCCGAGGTCGGCTCGTCGAAGAGCATGACGATCGGGTCCATCGCCAGCGCACGGGCAATCGCCACACGCTGTTGCTGACCACCGGACAGTTGCCCCGGGTGCTTGTGGGCGTGTGCCGACAGACCGACGCGCTCAAGCAGTTGCAGACCTTTCTTGGTCGCCTCTTCCTTGCTGCGGCCCAACACCTTGATCTGCGCGATGGTCAGGTTTTCGGTGATGGTCAGGTGCGGGAACAGCTCGAAATGCTGGAACACCATGCCCACGCGCGAACGCAGTTTCGGCAGGTTGGTCTTCGAGTCGGCAATCGACGTGCCGTCGACGACGATGTCGCCTTTCTGGAACGGTTCCAGCGCGTTGACGCATTTGATCAGGGTCGATTTGCCGGAACCCGACGGGCCGCAGACCACGATCACTTCGCCTTTTTTGACCTCGGTGCTGCAATCAGTCAGCACCTGGAAGTCGCCATACCACTTGTTGATGTTCTTGATAGAGATCATACGGCAAACCTTTTTTGCAGACGCTTGACCACCAGACCCACGGTGTAAACCAGCGAGGTGTCCTGGAACAGGATGATCGACTGTTGCAGCAGCAACGGCGTCATCTTGCGAAAAGCCTGGGGCAGGATGATCAGGCGCATGGTCTGGCCATAGGTCATGCCCATCGCTTGCGCGGCGGCCATCTGGCCTTTGGGGATCGACTGCACGCCGGCCCGGACGATTTCGCAGAAGTACGCGGCTTCGAACATCATGAAGGCCACGACGCAGGAGGTGAACGCACCGATCGGCGTGTCTTCGCCGGTAATCC
>Ga0247818_10000892_pt1 | contig 18833 bp, 20 predicted proteins | sample 13C_Glucose_Day1_FD_192424 | JGI IMG/M metagenome (GOLD analysis project Ga0247818, IMG submission 192424) | Soil microbial communities from agricultural site in Penn Yan, New York, United States - 13C_Glucose_Day1 | ecosystem: Environmental > Terrestrial > Soil > Agricultural land | place... | reverse complement strand
GGGCGGGCTCGGAGCCGGTGTAGGCCAGCTGCGGTGCAGCGGAAGCCGCACGCGTGCTGGACGGGGCCGCGGCAGGGGCCGTGGCGGTCCCGGTGCCCGGAGCGGTGGGAGCGGACGGCGCCGCAACGGCGGGCGTGATGGTGAACTCGGCCATGCCGAGGGCCGTCGGGAACATCTCCTCGAGAGCCATGGCGGTCATCGGCTCCTCGTCGGCGAGCAGCTTGCCGGCGGCGGCCTTGTCACCAAGGAGCTGGGGCATCGGCATGTCGTCGTCGCCGCAGACCACCACGGCTAGGGCGTCGCCGACCTCGGGCTCGACGCCATCGGTCGCGGCGATCTTGATGCGAGCCGACACGGCACCGCTGGAGGCCGGGGTGACCTCCTGCTCGAAGAAGGCCTCGTCGGCCTTCTCGTTGCCGGCCAGGATGGCCGCCACGTCACTGCCCTCCGGGCAGGTCGCCGACACGGTGAGCGTGCCGCCGAGCGCCACCTTCTGCTGCGAGATGGCCACCTCGAGCTCCTCGAACGGCCAGTCCTCGTCGTCGATGAAGAAGTCGGTGGTCGCGTGGGCAACGGGCTTCTCGACCCCGTAGGCGAGGCAGTCGACGGAGGCGGTCGCCGGCCCAAAGTAGGCCTTCTTCAGGTCGACGGTGGCCTTGAAGGCGCCGCCCGTGACGTTGGCGGAGCCGAGGGCGACGACCCCTTCTTCCTGCTCGATCGTGATGACCGCGGTCGTCCCGCTGGAGCAGGTTCCCGAGAGGTCGAGCTTGTCGCCGACCCAGACGTCGTCAGTACCGGTCGCGATGGTGGCGCGGCCTTCAGCAGCGTGGGCCGGCGTCGCGAGCGCGCCGAGTCCGCCGACCGCCAGGAGTGCAGCCAGCGACGTCGCGCGGGCACGGCTAGAGAGCATGAGTCGTCCTTCGTGTGTGTGGGTTCCCCTCAGCCAGCGGACGCTAGCGCCCGGCATGCCCCACTGCAGGCCGATTTCCCCCAAGTTGGTCCGAAAGGTCTAGAGAGCCCCGTCACAGCCCGGCGTGCGGAAGGGCTCGAGGGCCTCGTCGGTCTCGGACGTGGGGAACGCCACCGGCACCTCGGTCTCGGTCAGCTCCACCGGCACGGTGGAGACGCGGCCCGACTCGAGAGCCGAGCGGAGGCCGAGCGCGAGGGCCGCGAGACCCCGCGGGCCCAGCCCGTCGTCCCGCCGCACCCGGGGTCCGGCGCGCCAGAGCGCACGCTGCACGGTGAGCGGGCTGTCGAGGCGATCGGCGGCCTGGCCGAGGACCTCGACAGCGTGACGGGTGCGGGTGGGATCGGCATCGGCCGGCCGTCGCCACCGCCCGTCGACGAGCACCTCGGGGTGGCGGGACCGCACCCACGCCAAGGCCTGGCTTCCGTCGAGGTGGTGCACGCCGGCGGAGTCCAGCGCCAGCCTGGCCCGCCTGTCCCGCAACGGTCCCGCGGTCTTCACCGTGACGCCGCCAGCGGCGTCGACGAGATCGACCAGTCCGCGGAAGTCGAGCACCGCGACGTGGTCGACACCGACCCCGAGGTTGCCGCACAGGCTGTCGACCATCGCCTGCGCGCCGCCCTCGAGGGCGAGGCCGAGCCGGTGGGGGTGGTCACCGCCCGCGCCGACGTAGAGGTCCCGCGGGATGGAGAGCAGCTCCGCCCTCCCCGCCGCGGTCCGGCGCAGCAGGAGCACCAGGTCGGCCCGCTCGCCCTCGGCCTGGGCGGCGTCGGCATACCGCTGCCGGTCGGCGCCCGTGAGGCGCTCGCGGGAGTCCGAGGCCAGGAGCAGGTATGCCGTGCCGTCACCGGAGCCGGACGGGTCCACCGCGACCGTCGGCATGCGGTGCACGAGCACGGCGGCGTCGGCAGCGACGGCGGCCACCACCACGCCGGCCGCCACGAGCGCCGCGAGACCGGCACGGCGCAGGCCGTCCCGCCGGGTGGCCCGCGCGGGGGCGTCGAGGCTCGTGACGGGGTGAGGCACGCGGAGCAGTGTCCCTCATCCGGTCCCCGAAGGCGGCGTGGCTCTGCCACGATGCAGGCCATATCGACGTCAGGGGGAACCGATGTCCGAGATCGACACCGACACGCGCCGACCAGCTCGCGCCTCGACCAGCCCGACCGAGTGGGCCGTCATCCTCGTGGCGGTGCTCGCCGCCTGGGAGGTGGGCCGGCTCGTCGCCCGCTGGCTGATGGCGTGGCTCGCCCCGGGATGGGCCTGGGTGGTCACCCCCGGCGCGGGTGCCGACGTCTTCTCGCTGGCGACCCTGCTCGTGCAGGTCGTCCTGAGTGCGCTGATCGCTGCACCGCTGGCGTTCGGCGCTGCTCGGCTTGTCACCCGCCGCCGCTAGCGCCTCCCGCCGCGCGCGCAGGCGAGCGCTTGCCGCGCTGGCTGCCGTCACGGTCCTGCTCGGGGCGCTGGTGGCCGGGGAAACCGGTGTGGGCGATGCGCTCTGGGTCCGCGTGCCCGGCGACGGCGTCAGGGGTCTGGTGGTGAGCGTCGATGACACCGGCCTGTCCGACTCGCCGTTGGAGGGCGGGTGGATCGCCGCGGTGCCCGGCGACAGGCTCGACCAGCTCCTGGCCCGCGCCGGACTGGACGGGGAGGGCGCCGCTCCCCGCCTGGCCTACGAGGGTTTCGCCCTGGATGACGCAGCCGTCGCCGACCTCGGTGCGACCCTGGTGCCGGTGGGCTACCGGGGCCGGTTCACCCTCCGTGTCACGGGCCCGCAGGTCCTGTGCCGCGTCCACGCCTACGCGGGCGAGCGGTACGTGCGCGGCTGCCAGGAGCTGACCCTGCCGTCGGACGGCCGGATCAGGGCTTCCGTGGGTGAGGCGGGCTTCCGCGTCGGGGTGAGGTGACAGCGGGGCTGCCAGACTGGGCGGGTGACTGACGCGAGCGAGACCCCGACCGTGACCGGCCTGCCCTCCGGCCTGAGTCCGCGCACCCCCGGCCTGGAGGACCACGAGCCGGTGGTGGCCCTCCTCGCGGCCCATCAGCGCTCGGTCCGCGGCTCCAGCTCGGTCGACCCCGCCGCTGTGGCGTCGGCGCTGACGGGCACCGCCTCGTGGACCCGCCGCCAGGTCGTGCTCGACGACGCGGCCGGACGGGTCGTGGCCTGGGCCAGCGTGCACGACCGGGCCGCCGGGCGCACGGTCGTCGACGTCACGCTGGTGCCCGACCTCCCCAGCGGCGACGCCACGGCCGCCGCGCTCTTCGCGTGGGCCGAGACGGCAGCGCTGGAGATCACGCGGCTGCGCGAGCTGGACGGCACCCAGCTCGACGCCAGCGCCTATGCCGACGACGAGCGGCAGCGCACCTGGCTCGGCAAGGCGGGCTACCGGCATACGCGCACGTGGTTGCAGATGAGCCGGCCGGTGCCACCGGAAGAGGGCGACCCCGGGGCACTGCCGGGACCGCGCGAGGGCGTGACCGTGCGCCGCGTGGCCAAGCACGACGACGGCCTGCCCGTGGCGCAGGACCTCCAGACCGTGCACCGCATGCTCGAGGAGTCCTTCGCCGACCACTTCAACTCCTACCGCGAGAGCTTCCCCGAGTTCCTGCAGCGGCTGCGTGAGGACCCCGGCCACCGCTGGGACCACTGGTGGATCGCGGAGATCGACGTCGACGGCGAGCAGGTCCCCGGCGGCGCGCTGGTCAGCACCGTGCTGCCGCCGGACGACAGCGGCATCGAGGGCAGCTACGTCGACTACATCGGTGTGCACCGCCGGTCCCGGGGCCGGGGGGTGGCCAAGGCGCTGCTCCACACCGTCATCGCCGACGCCGCGCAGCGGGGGCGCAACCGGGTGGGCCTCGAGGTCGACGCCGACTCCCCGACCGGAGCCGACGGCCTCTACGTCTCGATGGGCTGGGAGACGAAGTACCGCACCGAGTCCTGGCACCGCGACGTCACGGTCGGCGACGCCTGATGCCGGCCGCTGAGCAGCGCACCGACCCGGTGGCGCACCACGGCGAGGGGCCGGTGTGGTGGGAGCCGTGGGGCGGGCTGCGGTTCGTCGACATGCTCGCGGGCGACGTCCTCCACCTCGCGGCCGACGGCGCCGTCACCCGCACCCACGTCGGGTCGGTGGCCGCCGCGCTGCGGCCGCGCACGAGGGGCGGAGCGGTGGTCGCCACCGAGCGGGCCTTCGCGCTCGCCGCCAAGGACGACCTCTCCGACCTGCGCGTGCTGCCCGACGTCTGGGACGACCCGGGCGTCCGCTTCAACGAGGGCGGCTGCGACCCCGACGGCCGCTTCTGGTGCGGCACGATGGCCTACGGCGAGAGTCCCGGCGCCGGCAGCATGTACCGCCTCGCGGCGGCCGACCCGTATGCCGTGGAGCGCGTCTGGGGCGACGTCACCATCAGCAACGGGCTGGGCTTCAGCCCTGACGGCACTCTGGCCTACTACAACGACACGCCCACCCGGACGGTCAGCCTGTTCGACTACCAGGACGGCGAGCTCAGGAACCGGCGCGAGTTCGTCTCGCTCCGCGACGAGGACGAGAGCGCCGGGCACCCCGACGGCCTGTGCGTCGACGCCGAGGGCGGGGTCTGGGTCGCCTTGTTCGGGGGGTCGGCGGTGCGGCACTACACCGCGGATGGCCACCTCGCCGAGGTCGTCGACCTGCCGACGAGCCACGTGACCGCCTGCACCTTTGGCGGTCCCGGCCTGCGCGAGCTGTTCATCACCACCTCGGCCGAGGGCATCGACCGCCGGGCCGAGCCCCTCGCCGGTGCGCTGTTCGCCATCACCCCCGGGGTCGCCGGCCTCCCCGCGCTGCCTTTCGCGGGCTGACTCAGGAGCGCGCTGCCGTGAGGCTGGGCTCCTCGGGGATGGCCAGGGTGATGAGGGCCTCGATGATGCGCGAGTCCCGCTCGAGCTGCTCCTCGACCCGGCGGAGCGCACGCGCCACGCTCGTCTCGGGCTCCTCGCCCTGCAGGTCGATACGGGCGAAGAGGACGAGCTGGCGCGGGCCGACGAACTCCAGGCGCACGTAGGTCACGCGGGCCACCTCCGGCAGGCTGAGGAGCCGCTCGAGGACGCCTTGCCGGAGCCGTTCGTCGCTCTCCTGCCCGGTGAGGAAGCGCCGGTTCCGCTCGATGAGCACGATGGCGACGACCCCGAGCAGCAGGCCCACCAGGATCGAGCCGACCGCGTCGAACACCGCCGAGCCCGTCACCTGGTGCAGGAAGATGCCGAGAGCCGCGATGACCAGTCCGAGCAGCGCGGCGGTGTCCTCGGCCAGCACGGCCCGCAGCGTGGGGTCCGAGGTGCGCAGGGCGTGGTCGAGCACGTCTCGATCGAGCCGCTGGCTCTCGGCCCGGGTCTGGCGGAAGGCCTGCGCGAAGGACACCCCCTCGAGCAGGAAGGCCACGCCCAGCACGGCGTAGGCCACGCCCGGGCTCTCGACCGGTCCCTCGTGGCTCAGCTGGGTGATGCCGTGCCACACCGACACCGCGGCCCCGGCCACGAAAAGCCCCATCGCCGCGAACAGCGACCAGACGTAGGCCTCGCGACCGTAGCCGAGGGGCCTCGCGTCGTCCGGCGGGCGCTGGGACTTGCGCTGGGCCACCAGCAGGAACACCTGGTTGCCCGTGTCGGCCCATGAGTGGGCCGCCTCGGCCAGCATCGATGCCGACCCGGTGAAGACCGCAGCCGCAGTCTTGGCCGCGGCGACGGCCGCGTTGGCGCCGAAGGCCACGATGACGGTGAGGGCGCTCTCGCCCTGGTGGTCGTTGTCAGTGCTCATCGCGGTCCTGTCTACTCCCTGCGCACCACATCGGCACTACCGTGGCCTGCCATGGCCCACGAGAGCGAGACCGTCTTCACCTACGGCGCGCCCCAGCTGAAGTACGGGACCGGCGCCTCCGACGAGATCGGTTTCGACCTGAGCGTGCTCGGCGCGCGCCGCGTCCTCGTGGTGACCGACGCCGGGGTGGCTGCGACCGGCATACCGGAGCGGGTGGCGCGGCAGATGGCGGCGTTCGGCGTCGAGGCGCACGTCTTCGACCGCGTGCACGTCGAGCCGACCGACGAGAGCCTGCGGTCCGCCATCGACCACGCCCGGGCCACCGGACCGTGGGACGCCTACGTCGCCGTCGGCGGGGGCTCGAGCATCGACACCGCCAAGGCGGTGAACCTCATGACGACCAACCCCGGCGAGCTGCTCGACTACGTCAACGCCCCGGTCGGTGGCGGCCAGGTGCCCACCGCGGCCCTGCGGCCGCTGGTCGCCGTGCCCACGACGACCGGGACCGGGTCGGAGAGCACCACCATCTGCGTGCTCGACGTGCTCGCGCAGCGGGTGAAGTCGGGCATCAGCCACCCGAGGCTGCGGCCGACCCTGGCGGTCGTCGACCCCGACCTCACCGTCAGCCAGCCCACCGCCGTGACGGCGGCGGCAGGCATGGACATCCTGTGCCACGCGCTGGAGAGCTACACCGCCCGGCCCTACACGGCCTACGAGCGCAAGCGACCGGAGCAGCGGGTGCCCTACTGCGGCGCCAACCCCATCTCGGACCTGTGGTCGGAGAAGGCGCTCACGCTCCTGGCGGGCTCGTTCCGCAGGGCCGTGCGCGACGGCCGCGACCGTGCGGCCCGGGGAGAGATGGCACTGGCGGCCACGGTCGCCGGCATGGGCTTCGGTAACGCCGGGGTCCACATCCCGCACGCGAACGCCTACCCGATCGCCGGACAGGTCAAGGGCTTCCGGCCCGATGGCTACCCGGGCGAAGAACCCCTGGTGCCGCACGGCATGGCCGTGGCGCTCACCGCGCCCGAGGCCTTCCGGTTCACGTTCGACGCCTCGCCGGAGCGACACCTGGCGGCGGCGAGGCTGCTCGACCCGGCGCTCGCGCACGACGCCGATGGACCTGAGGCGCTGCCGCGGGTCCTGCTCGCGCTCATGCGGGATGTCGGCATGCCCAACGGCCTCGGGGCCGTCGGCTTCGGTGAGGCCGACGTGCCTGCCCTCGTCGAGGGAACGCTGAAACAGCAGCGCATCCTGGCCGCCAGCCCCAAGCCGGTCACACCGGAGGACGCTGCCGGCATCCTCACCCGGTCAATCACGCTCTGGTGACGAGCGCCCTCTGCATGGCCGACCGCAGGCCGTCGGGGATGGCGGTCGGGCGCCTGGTGTCGCGGTCGATGTAGACGTGCACCCAGTGGCCGACGGCAGCCGCGGTCCCTCCGGGCTGCTCACTGGCGAACAGTCCCAGCTGGTAGGTCACGCTGCTGCGACCCAGCCGGGTGACCGCGAGACCGACGGTCAGTGGCTCCGGGAAGCCGAGCTCGGCGAGGTAGCGGCACCCCGACTCCGCCACCACGCCGGGCGTCGGCGAGGTCACGGGGTCGACACCGGTCTCCGCGACCAGCCACCCGTTGATGGCGGTGTCGAACAGCTCGTAGTGCACCGCGTTGTTGAGGTGGCCGAACATGTCGTTGTCGGCCCACCGCGTCGTCACCGCCCACGTGACCGGGAAGTCGTCCAGGGTCAGGGTGCGCGGGTCGTCGCCGTCGTCAGGAGTCACCCGGACATCTTCGTCGATGCGTCCCTAGCATGGGTGGGTGCCGAGCCGAGACGACAGCGAGGACGCGGCGCTCGCCGCGGCCACCGCCGAGCTGTATGCCGTGGCGCCCGACGAGTTCGTCGCCACCCGGACCCGGCTGGTCCAGGCTGCCAGGGCGGGTGGCGATGCGGCCCTGGCCGAGGAGGTCGGCCGGCTGCGGCGCCCGACGGTCGCCGCCTGGGCCGTGAACCGCACCGTCCGCGAGCGGCCGCAGGAGGTGGACCGGCTGCGCGACGTGGGCCGTCGCCTGCGGGCTGCCCAGGCGCAGCTCGACGCCGCCAAGCTGCGCGACCTGCGGTCCGACCGCGAGGCGCTGCTCACCGGGTTCGTGGCGGCGGCCGCCGAGGTCGCCGAGGCCGCGGGACGTCCCCTCGCCCCCGCTGCCCTCGAGGAGGTGCGCGGCACGGGCATCGCCGCGCTGGCGGGCGAGGAGGCCGCCGAGGCGGTTGCCACCGGGCACCTGACGCGCGCCCTCGGCTACTCCGGGTTCGGGGAGGTTGACCTGTCCGAGGCGGTGGCCAGGACCTCCTCGGGCGCGGTGCTCACCGTGGTCGCGCACCCGGACACGGCGGGGGGCGAGGAGGCAGCGACCGCGAAGGGCGCGGGGGGTACGAAGGACCGTGCCCGCCAGGGGAAGGAGGAGCGAGCACGCGAGCAGGGAGAGGAGGAGCGGCGGGCCCAGCAGCAGCGACTGCGCGAGGTGGAGGAGGCGCACGCCGCCGCGGCCGCTGCCGCGGAGGAGGCCTCCCTGGCCGTCGACCAGGCCCGCGACCGGGCCGACGAGGCACGGTGGCGGGTCGAGGAGCTCGAGGCCGGCCTGCAACGGGCCCGGAGGGAGCACCACGCCGCCGAACAGGCCGCCACGGCCGCCGCGCGGGCGCGCCGGACCGCGGAGGCAGCCCTGGGCGTGGCCACGAGGAGGCTGGAGCGGGTCCGTGCGGAGAGGGCTGCCGGCAAGAGGACCTAGGACCCGCGTCCGCCGGGCCTGACCGCGCGACACTCAGGGCATGGCCCTGCTGCTCAAGCCGACCGAGCCGCCGCTGCCGGGTGCCCGGAGGGCGGCGCCGCAGCGGCGCCGCTGGGACCTGTGGCGGGTGGTCGAGGCCGTCGCCTCCGTGGGGCTGGGTCTGGTGCTGCTGGTCTGGGGTCTGCCGCTGGTGGCCGGGGCCGACTGGTCCGACATCGGCAGGGTTCTGAGCCACCTCAGCGCCGTGCAGGTGGCCACGCTCACGGCTGTGTGGCAGCTCGGCCTGTGGGTCCACACCATCGCCCTCTGCGCCGCGATGCCCGGCCTGAGCAGCCCGAGGGCCTGGTTCCTCAACCTGACCGGCAGCGCCGTGTCGAACACCCTTCCGTTCGGTGGCGCGGCCGGCACGGCGCTGAACTACTCGACGTGCCGGGCGTGGGGCTTCAGCACCTCTGCCTTCCTCCGCTGGGCCCTGGTCACCAACATCTGGGACACGCTGGGCAAGCTGGTCGTGCCCGCCGTTGCGGTGCTGTGGCTGGTCCTCGGAGGCACGACCTCGCCTCAGGAGATGGCCACCGCGGCGATCAGCGGTCTCGTTGCGCTCGCCCTGCTGGTGGCCTTCACGTGGTTCATGCTCCGCCGCGACGCGGGTGCCCGGGCCGTCGGCCGCTCCCTCGACCTTCTGGTGGCGCGCCTGCGGATCCGGCGCCTCAAGGACCAGCGGTATGCCGTGCGCGCGGTCGAGTTCCGCCGCGACTGTGCCGACCTGGTGGCCCACGCGTGGGGCCGGCTGACCATCGGCAAGGCGGCCTACGCCCTCTGCCAGGCGTTCCTGCTGTGGCTGTGCCTGACCTGGCTGGGCGGCGAGGCGTCGCTGGCGGTGGTGTTCGCCGCGTTTGCCGCCGAGCGGGTGCTGTCGATGGCGGTGGTCACGCCCGGCGCCACCGGCGTGGTGGAGGTCGGCGTGACCGGCATGCTGGTCGCCTTCGGCGTCGAGCCCGCGATCGCCGCAGCCGGCGTCCTGCTCTACCGCGCCTTCATCGTCGGCCTGGAGATCCCCACCGGTGGCGCGGCCCTGGTGTGGTGGCTGACCCAGCGGCGCCTCGCCCGGCGGCTACGGGAGGACCCTGAGTCGGCGGGCCGGAAGCCGGGGTCGAACTAGGTACAGGCCCCGATGTCAGGGCAGGGACCCGTGGCGAGACTCGGGACATGGTCATCCCCGCCCCCTCCGCGAGTCGCATCGTCAAGGTCGCCGTGTCGATGGCGCTCGGCGCGGCCATCATCGTGTGGGTCGTTCCCCGGGCCGGCGGCGTGGGCTGGGGCGAGATCGGCGGCGCGGTCGCCGCCCTCACCCCCTGGCAGGTCGTCCTGCTCACCGGCGTCTGGCTCGCGGGCCTGTGGGTGCACACGCTCGCGCTCACCGCGGCCATGCCGGGCCTCAGCAGCAGGCGCGCGCTCTTCCTCAACCTCACGGGCAGCTCCGTCTCCAACCTGCTGCCCCTCGGCGGCGCGGCCGGCACGGTCGCCAACTACTCGATGAGCCGCGCCTGGGGGTTCACCTCCAGCGCGTTCGCGCGGTGGGCGCTCGTCACCAACATCTGGGACACGCTCGCCAAGCTGGCGCTGCCCGGGGTGGCCCTCTGCTGGCTCGCGCTCGCCGGGGTCAACGGCGGCGGTGTGCTCTCGAAGGCGGCGCTCGTCGGCGGGGCGCTGTTGCTGATGGCGCTGCTGGCCGTCCGTCTGCTCGCCAGCGGGGACTCGGGAGCGCGCGTGCTCGGCAGGGCTGCTGACCGTCTCGCCGGCCTCCTGGGCCGCCGGCTGCCGGCCGACGGAGGGTATGCCGAGTGGGCCGTGCGGCTGCGGCGCGACAGCGCCGACCTCATCGCCACGTCCTGGGGGCGCCTGACCGTGGGCAAGACGGCCTACGCGCTCTTCCAGGCCGGCCTCCTCTGGCTCTGCCTCGGCGCGCTCGGCACGGCCCCTGGCCTGGAGGTCGTCTTCGCCGCGTTCGCGGTGGAGCGGATTCTCTCGATGGTCGTCATCACCCCCGGCGCGACGGGGGTTGTCGAGGTCGGGATGACGGGCCTGCTCGTGGCGCTCGGCACCGACCCGGTGACCGCAGCCGCCGGGGTGCTGGTCTACCGGGCCATCACGGTGGGCCTGGAGATCCCCGTGGGCGGGGCCGGCCTGCTGTGGTGGGCTCTGCGCCGGAGCCCGAGCCGTGCCGCGCTCGCCTGAGCGGGCACTCAGGCGAGCGACATGAAGAGCCGGCGCAGCTCGTCGAGGTCGAGCTTGTGGGAGGCGTCCGGAGCGGACAGGCACTCCTTCATGTTGAGCGCGATCACGTCGAAGCCGGCCCGTCCGAGAGCGCGGTGCACGGCCGAGAGCTGGGTGACGATGTCCGCACAGTCGCGGCCCTCCTCGATCATGCGGACCACGCCCCCGAGCTGGCCCTGGGCACGCTTGAGCCGGTTGAGCACGGAGTGCATCTCGGCGGTGGTGACGGTGTCCATCGGACCTCCCGGGTGAAACGGTGGATGTGCGGGTGGTGCGACGCGGCCCGCGCATAGGAGGGGGACGACGGGCCGCGTCGCACGATGGGGGAGCCGGTCAGCTGGCCTGGGCGGCGGCAACCTGCGTGCGGACCTCGTCCATGTCGAGCTCGCGGACCTGGCGGATGACATCGGCCAGCGCCGTGGCCGGCAGGGCGCCCGGCTGCGCGAACACGAGGATGCCGTCACGGAAGGCCATGAGCGTCGGAATCGAGGTGATCTGCAGTGCACCGGCGAGGGCCTGCTCCGCCTCGGTGTCGACCTTGGCGAAGACGACGTCGGGGTTGTCCTCCGACGCCTTCTCGAAGACCGGCGCGAACATGCGGCAGGGGCCGCACCACGCTGCCCAGAAGTCGACGAGCACGATGCCGTCGGCCTGGACTGTCGAAGCGAAGGTGTCCTGAGTCAGGGGACGGGTTGCCATGCTGGTTTCCTTTCGGTCGGTCGTGCGCTGGCGATGCGCCTCACCGGTGACAACACAATACCCTTGGGGGTATATTCCACCAAGGCCCGACCGGGCTGGTCAGCCCTCGAGCTCGCGCAGCACGGACTGAAGGTCGCAGCTGGCGTCACGGTTGTAGGGCAGCTTCGACAGCATCTGGCCCATGAGGCAGGAGTTGGTCGCGGCGGCGCCGACGAGCCCGCTGCCGATCGCGCCCGAGAGCCACTTGGCCTTCGGGAAGAACACGCTGGCCACGATGCCGGTGAGGACGAGCCCTCCGGCGACCAGGCGGACCTGGCGTTCGAGGTCCCACTTCTCCGAACCGCGACGCAGCGGGGCTCCGGCCTTCTCCCAGGCCGTCACGCCGCCCTCGAGGACGTGCAGGTTGGGCAGCCCGGCCGCGGTCAGAAGCGTCTCGGCCTGGCCCGCCCGGTTGCCGGTCCGGCACACGAGCACCACGTCGTCCTCGAGGTGCTGGCGCAACTCGTCGCGGTGCTCCCTGAGCAGGTCGAGGGGCACGTTGTAGGAGCCGGGGATGTGCGCGGTCCCGAACTCGGCCGGCGTCCGGACGTCGAGCAGGCGCGGAGCGTCGGTTCGGCTGAGCCAGTCCGCCAGAGTCTCGACGTCGAGGCGTGCGGGCATGGTGGTGCTGAGGGTCATGGTGTCCTTTCGGTGTGCCGCGGGTGCGGCGGGGTATTCGTGGGGATGCGTGACATCAGCCGTGGGCTTGGATGAGGCCAGCCGGGTGGGTCAGGCCGCCTTGACGAGCGGCAGGCCCGACTCCTCGGCGTGCTCGTCGAACGAGTCGTCGACGGCGACGACGGTGTGGCCGTTGGCCGCGAGGATGCTCGCCACGACGGAGGCGCGGTAGCCGCCGGCGCAGTGCACCCAGACCTCGCCCGAGGGCACCTCGTCGAGGCGGCCCAGGATCTCGTGGATCGGCACGTTCACCGCTCCCTCGATGTGCGACTCCTCGAACTCCTGGCCGCGCCGGACGTCGAGCACCTGCACGGGCCGGTGGTGGCGCACCTGGGCGAGGTCGGCGAACGTGGCCCGCTCGAAGCTGCCGATCGGCTCGTCGGTCCACTCCTCGGGCTTGCCGGTGGCGGCGGCCGCCGGGTGGTCGATGCCGATGCGCACCATCTCGCGCTGGGCCTCGGCGACCTGCTCGGCGCTCTCGCCGAGGAGGGTCACCGGCGTGCCCCACGGGATGAGCCAGCCGAGGTAGGTCGCGAACTGGCCGTCGATGCCGAAGTTGAGCGTGCCCGGGGCGTGCCCGGCGGCGAAGGCGGTGCGGTTGCGCAGGTCGACCAGCCACTCGCCGGCCTCGAGGCGCTTGCGCAGCTCCTCCTTGTCGGCGAGCTCCGGGGTCTCGAGGTCGGCGCCCGACGGGCCGGCGGCGTTCGCCGGTCCCATGTGGGCGTAGTAGGCGGGGAAGGCGTCGAGCCCGGTGACGATCTCGGCCACGTAGGCCTCCTCGTCCTTGGTGAGGGCCGGGTTGGTCCTGCGCTCCTGGCCGATCGTCGACGACGTCGAGTCGGACTGGGTTGCCGAGCAGAAGGAGCCGAAGCCGTGCGTCGGCATCACCTGGGTCTCGTCGGCGAGCTGGTCGGCGAGCTTGTGCGCCGAGGCGTGCTGGTGGCGGGCCAGGGCGTCGGTGTGGTCCGGGCCGAGGAGGTCGGGCCGGCCGGTCGAGCCGAAGAGCAGGGAGCCGCCGGAGAAGACTGCGGGGGCGTCTCCCTCCAGCGCGTAGGAGAGGTGGGTGAACGTGTGGCCCGGGGTGTGGATGACGCGCACGCGCAGCGAGTCGCTCACCTCGACGACGTCGCCGTCACGCACCGGGTCGTGGTCGAAGGACACCTTGTCGTCGGCGTTGACGTGGTACGCCGCGCCGGTCTCCTTCGCCAGGGCGTAGCCGCCCGTGACGTAGTCGTTGTGGATGTGCGTCTCGAACACGTGGGTGATGAGCACCCCGCAGCTCTTGGCGAGGTCGAGCATGCGGTCGATGTCGCGCTGGGGGTCGACGACGAACGCAACCTCTCCGTCATGCACGAGGTAGCTGCGGTCTCCGAGCGAGGGGGTCTCGACGGGGAGGATGGTGATGGTCACGGGGGTCCTTCCTTGGGGGGTGCAGGTCTGGAGGGCTGAGGGCTTGCGGGTCAGCGGGGGTCGCGGCCGGTGACGATGGGCCGCCCGGAGCGGGCCCAGGCTTCGGTGCCGCCGGCGACGTTGTAGGCGTCGACGCCGGCGCGCTCGAGGAACTCCGTCATCGAGGCGCTGCGGTTGCCGGTACGGCAAATCACGTGCACCGGGCGGTTCTGGGGGACCTCTGCCACCCGTGTGGCCAGCTGGGACATGGGGATGAGGGTGGCTCCGGGAACGTGTCCCTGGAGGTACTCCATGCCCTCGCGCACGTCGAGGATGAAGGCCGCGTTCTCGGCCTGGGCGGTCGCGAACTGCTCGAGGGTGATCTCTCGCATGACTCTCCGATCGACAGGTTGTCCGGTCCTTTCGCTACAACAGTACATACCCCTGTGGGTATTTCAAATCGGCGAAGGCGGCTTGCATAGATACCCTAGGGGGTATAGTCTCCTCGCAGTTCGACCCCCGCAGCAAGGAGTTTTCGCATGTGTCGTCCCGCCAACTGCCGCCAGTGCGGCAAGGTCACCTGGGCCGGTTGCGGCCAGCACGTCGACCAGGTCATGGCCGGCGTTCCGCGCCAGCAGCAGTGCACCTGCTCGCCGGAGGAGAAACAGTCCTCGGGGCGCTCGTTCTGGCAGTCCCTGACCGGTCGCTGACCGCCGCCGAGCCCCCTCTCGCAGCGGCGCCCCCGTCCCCTCTCGGGTGCGGGGGCGCCGGTGTGCCTGGGGTCGGTGGGCGTCAGCGCGCGCGCAGGTCGCGGCGCTCGGCCTCGAGGAATGCCTCGAGCGCATCTCGCCCACCCTCGTGGTAGACCCGCCAGGCCTGCGTGGGGGAGGCGGAGAGGCTGTTGGCGCGGTGGGTCCACTGGGCGAAGGCCTGCTGCAGCAGCGGAATGGCGTCGACCGGGCCGGCAGCCGCCACGATGCGCATCGCCTCGCTCAGGGCGGCCACCTCGCCCTCGTGGTACCTCGCAGCCTGCCCGGAGACCCCCGCAGGGTCGAGGTCACACAAGGGGGCGCCGCCCGTCCCTGCCCACCGGGACGCAGCCGCGCCGCGCCGGGCCCTCAAGTGGTCGTGGCGGCCGGAGCGTCGCTCCGTGAACATGAGTCCAGACTACGCGCGCGACGGCGGGCGGCAGGCGCGTTGTGATGCGTCAGACTTGCCTGCCACCACAGGGGCTCAGCGCAGCGGGTCGAAGGGGGCGAGCTCGGCGACTCGCTGGCCCGTCATCATCTGGCCGGCGAGCAGGCGGCCGGTCACCGGACCGAGGGTGATTCCCCACATGCCATGGCCGCCCGCGGCGAAGACCCGCGAGGACTTCGTCGCCCCGATGAGCGGCAGTCCGTCGATGGTGCAGGGCCGCGAGCCCACCCACTCGTCCTGGCGCGCATCGAGGTCCGCGCCCTGCAGCAGGGGCCGGGCGGCCTCGGCGATGGCTCGGATGCGGCGCTGGTCGAGAGCTGCCTCGGGGCGTCGGAACTCCATCATCCCCGCGACGCGCAGCCGGTCGCCGATGGGCGTGCAGGCCACCCGCTGGGCCGGGAAGTACACGGGGCCGTCGGGGACGTGCTCGACCGGCACGCTGAAGCTGTAGCCGCGGCCGGCCTGGACGACCCGCCGCACCCCGAACCGGCGGGCCAGGGCGCCGAGCCAGGCGCCGGTCGCCAGCACGACGGAGTCGAAGGACTCGCGGCTGCCCTCGGCGGTGACGACGTCGACACCGCCGCCCGTCTCGACGAGGTCGACCACGGTGGCGCCGCTGAGGATCTTGCCGCCTCGGTCACGGACCGAGTCGGCCAGGGCGTGGACATAGGCGCCGGGGTCGATGAAGCGCTGGCCGCGCAGGCGGATGGCGGCGCCGATCTCGGGGGACAGCGAGGGCTCCGCCGTGCGGGCCTCGTCGCCGGTGAGCACGTCGAACTCGATGTCCTGTCCGGCCGAGTGGATGTGCTCGATCTCCTCGAGCAGGGTCGTGCGCTCCTGCTCGGTGCGGTAGGCCGCGAGGAACGAGCTCGCCTCACGGGTGTCGGCCTGCACACCTCCCGCCTTCAGCAGGTCGAAGCTCTCGAGCGCGAGGTCGTTGACCGGGACGAGGGCGCCCATGGCCTTCTTCCAGGCCTTCATGGTGCTGTGCCGGGTGAAGCCGGTGACGAACCGCAGGAAGTCGGGGTTTGCGCTCGGCGGCACGTACACCGGCGAGCTGGGGCTGAAGACGGCGCGCAGGCCGTACTTGAGGACTGCCGGCTCGGGCAGCGGGGTGGCGATGCCGGGGGTCAGCCAGCCGGCGTTGCCCCAGGACGAGCCGGCGGCCACGCCGTCGCGGTCGAGCACGGTCACCTCGACCCCCTCCTCCTGGAGGAACCAGGCGGTGGACAGGCCCACCATGCCGGCGCCGACGATGGCGACGCGCGAGGGGACGGGCAGACCGGAGGCGGAGACGGGTGCAGGAGCCATGCCTTCCATGGTGGGGGCAGCGAGAGACAGAAGCGCTGTGGCGGAAGGCCAAGAAGTGGAGTCTCTGTTGTGCCGAGAGCACAAGGGGAACGAGAATGCCGGGGTGATCACCGTTGCCGACCTCGCTGCCTCGCTCGGCGGGGGGTTGCTGTCCCTCGCTGCCGACGTCCCCGGCGCCGAGGTCGACGACCTCACGCTCGCCGAGCCGGGCCAGGGCATCGTCGGCCAGCCGGGCGACCTGGTGCTCGGCGTCGGCATCGACCGGGTGGAGGCGGCGGGTGACCTGGTCCGCCGGGCCGCGGAGGCAGGTGCCGGGGGTGTGGTGCTCCGGCGCTCGCTCGCGCGGCGGCGCACCCTGCGCGAGCTGGCACGTCGCCGCGGTGTCGCCCTCGTCGAGCTGGCTGACCACGCCTCCTGGGCGCACACGGTCTGGCTGCTGCGTGGGGTCATCGACCGGGCCGGCACGCCCGGCTCGCCGGGCCGGGCGGACGCGCCGGTGCACGACGACCTCTTCGCGCTCGCGGACGCCGTGGCCGCGGTGGTCGACGCGCCGGTCACCATCGAGGACCCCCACTCGCGGGTGCTGGCCTACTCCTCCCGCCAGGACGTCACCGACCCCGCGCGCGTCTCCACGATCGTGGGGCGCCGCGTGCCCGAGGAGGTGCTCGCCAGCCTGCGCGCCCGCGGTGTCTTCCGCCGCATCGCGCGCTCGGCCGAGCCGGTCTTCGTGCCGGCCGATCCCAGCGGCACCCTGCCGCGGCTCGTGATCCCGGTGCGCGCGGGTGGTGAGTGGCTCGGCTCCATCTGGGCCGTCGTCGCCGAGCGCCCCGAGCCCGAGGTGGTGCGCGAGCTCAGCCAGACGGCGTCGGTGGTCGCGCTCCACCTCCTGCGGCTGCGGGCCCAGGCCGACCTCGGGCGCCGGCTCGCGGCCGACCGCCTGCGCATGGCCCTGAGCGGCAACACCGTCGGCGCCGAGGACTGGCTGCCCGAGGGTCCCTGGCGCGTGGTGTGCCTCGGCGGCCCGGAGGGTGCCTCGGCCGACGGTCTGGTCGACCTCTGGGAGTCGGTGTGCCGCCGTCACTCCTGGCACCAGCCCCTGCTCGCCGCCCTCGATGCCCGCGTGTATGCCGTGGTGCGCCAGGACGGTGCCGCGCCCGGCAGCTGGGGGTGGCTGCGTTCGCTGGTGGAGACGGCAGGCTCGGAGGACCTGCAGCTGACCGCGGCAGCCGGCCTCTCGGCATACACGGTCTCCGAGCTGGGGCGCTCGAGGGGCGAGGCGGGGGAGGCGGAGCGTGCCCGAGGGGCACGGGCGGCGGCAGACATCGAGGAGGTCTGGGCCGAGGTGACGGTGGAGCGTGCCGCGGCGGCGCTGCGCGGCGCGGCTGTCCTGGGCCCGCTCGAGGTGCTGCGCGCGCACGACGCGGAGCGCGGCACCGACCACCTGGCGACGCTGGCCGCGTGGCTAGACCACCCCGGCGAGGCAGCGCGGGCGGCGCGGGTGCTGCACGTGCACCCCAACACCCTGCGTTACCGGATGGCCCGGATCGGGGAGCTGGTCGACCTCGACCTCGATGCCACGCCGAGTCGCCTGGCGCTGCGTCTGCAGCTGGCCGCGCTGCGCTAGAGGGCATGGGCTGACCGCTCGGGTCCTGAGAAAACCCGGGCCGTGGTCTTGCGCGCATGGACATGTACGGGCAAACTCGTCAAAAGGCTCTTGTAAGCGCTTTCAACGAGGAAGGCGGACCTGATGGGTTCGAGGCAGGGTGGCCAGGGAGCGACGATCTACTCCGTCGCCGAGCGCGCCGGCGTCTCCATCGCGACCGTCTCGCGCGTCCTGCAGGGGTCGACCGTGGTCTCCGACAAGACGCGCGCCAAGGTGCTTGCGGCCGTCGAGGAGCTCAACTACGTGCCGCTGGGCGCGGCCCGCAGCCTCGCGGTGCGACAGCACGAGGCCGTCGGGCTCGTGCTGCCCGAGCTCACCGGCCCCTACTACGCCGAGCTGCTCCTCGGTTTCGAGACGCGCGCCGCCGAACTGGGCCAGAGCGTGCTGCTGCTCCTCAGCGAGGGCAAGCGCGACCTCGCGCACGCCGTGCGGCAGCTCGCGACCCGCGTCGACGGCCTGGCGATGCTCGGCTCCGCGGCGATCCCCGACCCGGTGGTCCACGCTCTCCACGGATGGAAACCCGTCGTCGTCATCGCGGGCGACGCCGCGCCCGACGTCGAGGCCGTCGGCGCCGAGAACGAGGGGAGCGCCCAGGAGCTGACGGCCCACCTCATCGACCACGGTCGCCGGCGCCTGCTCTTCGTCGGTGACCCCGACTTCGCCCCCGACTTCCGAGACCGCTACCGCGGCTTCGTGGCCGCTCACCGAGCGAAGGGCCGCCCGGCGGCCGAGCCGGTGCGGATCATGTTCCGCGAGACGGACGGCACCGCGTTCGCCCAGCGCCTTCTGGCGGGGGAGTTCGGGGCCGACGCCCTGGTGTGCGCCAACGACGAGCTCGCGCTGTCGATCGTGACCACCCTCCAGGACGGCGGACTGGCCGTGCCCGAGGACATTGCGGTGGTCGGCTGGGACGACGTGATGACGGCCCGGTACATCCGACCGGCGTTGACCACGGTGCGCCAGCCCGTCCGCGAGCTCGGTGCCCTGGTGGCCGAGCGGCTGCACGAGCGGGTCGCGGGCCGCCCGCGACC
>Ga0247818_10000887_pt1 | contig 18869 bp, 15 predicted proteins | sample 13C_Glucose_Day1_FD_192424 | JGI IMG/M metagenome (GOLD analysis project Ga0247818, IMG submission 192424) | Soil microbial communities from agricultural site in Penn Yan, New York, United States - 13C_Glucose_Day1 | ecosystem: Environmental > Terrestrial > Soil > Agricultural land | place... | reverse complement strand
GAACTCAGTGGCTCCAGCGGCAACGATCAGTTCCTTGCCGCTGGAGCCACTGAGTTCTGCGGCAGCGATCGCGGCCGGCAGGGTGGCCGAGCCTGCATGTCCCGGGCCGCCACCGTCGTCGAAGTCCCGGGCGTGGGCCGAGGTTCCGTTGGCGAGTGCTGCGTGTGCGGGGTTCAGGCGTTCGGAGGTTCCCCAGACGAGGCTTGGGCCGCCGTTCGAGATGCCGGTGAGGGCTTTACGGACGCGGCGTGACTCCTCTGAGGGGATGCCGGCCATGGCGACGGCGAGTGTGTCGAGGATGTGGTCTTTGATCCCGGAGACCACATCGGGTGGGAGGTCCTCGTAGCTGGTCTTGGACCAGTATTCGGCGAGCCGTTCGGTGAGGGACTGCTGCCGTTCAGATGTGAGTGACATGGAGTACCTTAGCCTCGGGGGCCCAGGTCGACGGTGAGCTGATTGATCGTCCACCGCCCGGCGGTCTGGCTTATGGCGGATTCGGAGTCGACGACGCGGGCCTGAGGGTAGTGGCGGACGAGGTGCCCGACTACTTCTTCGATCTCCACCTTGGCGAGTCCTTGTCCAAGGCAGTTGTGTGGGCCCGTGCTAAACGTGAGTGGCTGGTTCCGCTCGCGGCCCAGGACGAATTCACCGGGGTTCTCGAACCTCTCCGGGTCGCGGTTGGCGGACCATACGGCTACATGCATGTCAGTTCCGGCGGGGATGGTGATGCCTCCGACCTCGATGTCTTCCATGGCAATCTTGCTCACAACACCGGTTCGCGGATAAAGGCGAAGCGCTTCGATGACTGCGGTCGGGATCCAGGTGGGGTCGGCGACGATCTGCTCCCAGACTTCTCTGTTGCGCAGCAAATTCCACACCACCAGGCCGATCTGGTGACCCGTATTTACCGAACTCGCTTCGAGCATCGAGGTTGCTTCGTCGAAGAGTTCCTGCTCGGTGAGCTTGCCGTTGTCGGCGAGCGTCATCAGGTGGGAGAGCATATCGTCGCCGAGACCGTGGGCGCGCTTGCGTTCCATCAGATCCCCCAGATATTCGAACAGTTCGTCGTAGGCGGCGAGGATGTCGGGCTTCAGGCTGCGATCCCTGGCCAGCAGGGCCAGGGTTCGCTCGGAAAGTTCCTGCACTTTGGGGGCGTCGGTTCGCGGAGCACCGGCGAGATGGCAGTAGACCAGCGACGGGATGCGGCGATCTACGCCTGCGTGGAAGTCCACTGGCTTCGTGTCGTCGAGTTCCCCTACGATGCGGGTCACAATATCAGTGAGCATTTCACGGGTGTTCTGCACTGTCGCGGGGCCCATGAATCGGGCAAGCGGGGTGCGCAGGCGCAGCTGTTGCGCTCCGTCCTGCATGATGATGCTGCGAGCTCGAAAACCATGTACGGCACCATCGTTGATGCCGAACTCTTCCATCAGTCGCAGCGCAGAGTTCGCGAACCGTGGATTGCGCAGTACATCGGTGGCCAGTTGGTAGGACAGGACCGCGTAACCTTCGGGACCGGAGGCGATACCTCCGTCTGGAAGCGCGCCACCGGGGTGATCGGTCGCGTTTGGGGCGAAGAGTTCGAATGTGGGCACGGTATTCGTCATGATCGCGAGATCGCTCCCATCGGGCAGCAGAGGATGACTTCTTCGAGGTCGTCCTCGCGCTCATCCTCGACCTCGGAACGCAGCTGTTCGAGCGTGCCGTCCTGGTCGATCCGGAACACGTCGGGCATCAATGCAGCGCAGGTGCCGTTGGCATCGCAACGTTGCAGGTCCACGTTGAGTTTGATCATGGGAAAGTCGCCCTTCGTCAGGATTATCAGGCCGAGCAGCCCTTACTTCTGAGAAGGGACGCGATCGGCCGTGTCGTTCATGGTCTACCTTGCGGGCGCATGAGACATTTCACAAATACCAATATCGGGCCCTACCCATCTATTTCAGATATGCCATAGGTCACAGCCACTGTTATGGCGAGGCAGGTACGTGTGGGTCGACCGGGATCTGATCGTCGAAAAACAGTGCCGCGAACCGCTCGGCGACTGGAGTCACGACTCCTTCCCTTCGCCTCACGATTGCAATTGGCACGTTCGGCCACCCCCCGGTTACCGGGATTTGGGCGACGTCGGGGTGGAGCCGGGCCATCTCTAAACTGGAAAGAGATACGCCCACCCCAGCACCGACCAACTGCGCCGCAGTCATGACCGTGGGCACCGGAATAACCCCTGTCGGATTCGCCCCCGTCGACGCGAACTTGTCGGACCAGATCCGCCACAGGATGCGTACCCCCGGGATTCGGGCGGGCAGGATCCAGGTAGCGTCGGCCAGCGTCGCCACATCGAGTGGCGTGGTCTCATCGAGCCCCCAGGACTTGGGTGCGATAAGAGTCAGTGGAAGCTCGTCAACAATCTTCACGTCGAAATGCACCCCGTTGATAGGTTGGAGCGGCTCCTCGGCCACGACCGGCATGATCGCCAAGTCCAGGGTGCCGTCGGCGAGCCGGTCCAACTGCACCTTGGGATTGGCGTCGGTCAGATCCAGCGTCACGTTGCGGTAAATCGAGAGGAATTCGGAGATCTTGGTGCTGCCGATCCGCCACAGGCACATCGGTTCACACCCCAACTTGAGTTCGCCAGCGAGCCCTTGGCCCATGGATCGCAGCGTGTCCGCGATTCTGCGCTCCTCGGCGAGCAGGCGCTGACCGGCGTGGTGAAGGTACTCGCCGGCGGACGTTAGTTCGATGCCGCGGGGCTTGCGCTCGAACAATGTCACTCCGACCTCCTTCTCGAGTTTGGCCATCGCCATGCTCAACGGCGGCTGCGAGATGCGCAGGGCGTGGGACGCCTCGGTGATAGAGCCGTTCTCAGCAACGGCGATGAAATAGCGAACATTCCGAAGATCCATGCATTTAGCATATGGGAACCGCTACAAATTGGTATTTGATGTATGACTCGATCTGGGTGACGGTTGATGTGAGGGCGGCCACGCTCAACTTTCTAAGCACGTCCACAACGGAGGCAACATGACATACCAGCAGCAGGTGATCGTGGCCGGAGCCGGTCCTACGGGTCTGCTCAATGCGCTGGGCCTGGCACAGCAGGGACTCGACGTCACCGTCGTCGAACGCGCATCGGAGCCACAGGACGCCCCCCGGGCCATCCTCTACCACTGGTCCACTCTGGACGGGCTTGAACGGCTCGGCCTTTTCGAAGACGCTACCCAAGCCGGTTTCCTCAAGCAGGACTATGCCCATTACGTCCGGGACACGGGAGAAACCATCAACTACGGCCTGCAGGCGCTGGAGGGCCGCGTCACTCACCCCTATAACCTCCACCTGGGCCAGGATGCGTTGGCCAAGATCATCTTGCGCCACCTCGAGCAGTTCCCGAATGTGCGAGTGCTCTGGGGACACAAGGTCACCGGGGTCACGCAGGACCGCGAAGTGGTCACCGTCACCGCGGAACACGAGGGAAATCCCGTGAAGTTGCGCGCTCCGTGGCTTATCGCAGCCGATGGTGCAAGCTCCGCTGTCAGGAACGCCCTGGATCTTCCGTTCGAGGGATTCACGTGGCCCGAGCGGTTCGTTGCCGCCAACATCCGGTTCCCTGACGACCGTAGGGGCTGGGCCCAGACCACGTTCTATGTCGACGACGTCTTCGGGGCGATCATCGTAAAAATCGACAACTCGGGTCCGCACGGCCTGTGGCGCTACACATACATGGAAGACGCCGTCCTGCCCGAAGAAGGGGTCGTCGAACGGCTCCCGCGCTTCCTGGAGCAGATCTTCGGCCCCGAGGTGGCCGCGGGCACGACGCTGGACGCCATTGCCCCCTACCGCATGCATCAGCGCAGCGCTCCCACGTACCGCGTCGGCCGAGTCCTGCTGGCCGGCGACGCCGCTCACGCCACGAATCCCACGGGCGGCTTCGGACTGACCATGGGTCTGTTCGACTCCTATGTTCTCAACGAGGCCCTGGGCGCCGTGATCTCCGGGCAGGCGGACGATTCCGTCCTCGATGCGTACGCGGATTTGCGCCGCACCGCCTTCATAACAAAAGCCAGTCCCCGCGCCACGGCCAACAAACAGTTGATCTTTCACTCGTCGGATCCGGTCCGCAGGGACAAGGACCTGGAGGTGTTCCGGCGCATGAGCGCCGATCCTGAGCTCGCCGCGGAGGTCCTCTACTTCACTAAAACGCTGGAGACGCCCTCGCTGATGCGGGTCTAAGACTTTCTTCCAGCATCACCGAAACAGCCAGCCATCCGGCATCATCACGTCAGGAGTCTTTACATGCTTCCTCTGAGCGGCATCACCGTCGTCTCGCTCGAACAAGCAGTCGCCGCGCCGTTCGCAACGCGCCAACTTGCCGATCTGGGCGCTCGGGTCATCAAGATCGAGCGGCCCGGTCCGGGCGACTTTGCCCGCGGATACGACGAAACCGTCAAGGGCATGGCAAGCCACTTTGTCTGGTTGAACCGGTCTAAAGAATCGGTGGCACTGGATTTGAAGAGCCCGGAGGGCAATCATGCCGTTCACGAGTTGGTGCGCAGCGCGGATGTGTTCGTGCAGAACCTGGCTCCCGGTGCGGCAGAGCGTCTTGGGCTCGGCGCTGAAGCTCTGCGTGGCGAGCGTCCTGAGCTGATTCACGTCTCGATCTCCGGTTATGGCGCCGACGGCCCGTATTCATCGAAGAAGGCCTACGACCTGCTTGTGCAGTGCGAAGCCGGCCTGGTCTCCATCACCGGCACCGACGCAACCCCCTCCAAGGTCGGTATTTCGATTGCGGATATTGCCTCTGGCATGTACGCATACTCAGGCATCCTCACTGCCCTGATCCAACGCCAGCAGACCGGGGAGGGAGCCACCATCGAGTTATCCATGCTCGAGGCGCTGGGGGAGTGGATGGGCTTCCCGATGAACTATGCCGTGTACGGTGGGGCCGCGCCGAAACGCACAGGCGCCTCGCACGCTGCCATCGCCCCCTACGGTCCCTTCACTTGCGGCGACTCGAAGCAGGTCTTCTTAGGCATCCAAAACGAACGTGAGTGGGCTACTTTCTGCGATCGGGTCCTCGGCCGTCGAGAAGTGGCCGAGGACGAACGCTTCGTCCGCAATTCCCTGCGTGTTGAGCACTCCATGGACCTTACCTCGGTGATCGAGCAGGCCCTTGCCCGGCACACTGCAGATGAGGTCGTGGACTTGCTCGAGGACGCCGGCATCGCGAACGCCTTGCTACGCGACATGCAGGGGTTTGCGGACCACCCCCAGCTGGCGGCACGCAACAGATGGCGGGAATATGATTCACCAGCCGGACCCTTGCGGGCACTGATTCCGCCGGCGACCTTCGTGGGGCAGGAACCGGTAATGAACCGTGTCCCCGACGTGGGAGAGGACACTGAGCGGGTTTTGACCGAGTTCGGGGTGCTGGAAACCACATGAGACCGCTAAGCATTCAGGATCCTGTGGTCACACTCCAAAGCGCTCGTTCGTTTCTCTTCGTTCCGGGAGACCGGCCCGAGAGGTTCTCGAAGGCCGTGGCCTCCGGGACCGATGTGGTCGTCCTCGACCTGGAAGACGCTGTCAGCGCAGAGAACAAAGACGCGGCACTGCAAGCGGTCACTGCCTGGCTGTCAGGAACGGGTCATGCTCTGGTACGGATCGGACGGGACGAGGACCTCGAGGCTTTGACGGGGCTTCCCGGTCTTCTCGGAGTGATGGTCCCGAAGGCCGAGAACCCAGATGCTCTGTTAAGGATTTCCGAGGCGGTGGAGCGGCCCGTGATCGCGCTGATCGAATCGGCTTCCGGCGTCCTGGCGGCCAATTCTTTGGCAAGTGTCCCCGGAGTGGCCCGGTTGGCGTTTGGAGAGCTCGACCTGGCTGCGGACATCGCGGCCCAGCCGAACCAGCGCGCAATGCTGATGGCTCGATCGCTGTTGGTCCTTGCCTCCCGCTCGCAGGGCCTCCCCGGTCCGCTGGACGGCGTGACCTCAAAACTCGACGACGACTCTTTGCTAAACGATGACCTGCACGCCGCTCTCGAGTTGGGGATGTCCGGGAAGCTGCTCATACATCCGCGTCAGGTCGCCGTGACACACAGCGCTTTCCGTCCCAGCGATGACGAGATCACGTGGGCACGGCGCGTCGTGGAGTCCACCAAGGGGGGAGAAGCTGTGGTCAAAGTCGACGGGCAAATGGTCGATGCCCCCGTGCTGCTTCGTGCACAAGCCATTCTCGCGCGCCGGCCTGAATGCGTAAGCACGATCCCGACAAGCAGCTCTGCCGGCGCACCGTGACCTGCCGTTAACGGCATGCATGCAATCAAAAACCTCGACGGTAGATCGAGAAAAAACGCCGTGAAGTTCACGGCCAAGGAGGACAGATGAGTAGGCACGTGAACGAGCGACCGGTCGCCGTGATCACCGGCGGTGGGGGTGGTCTTGGCAACGACATCGCGGATCATCTCGCGGATGACGGATTCGACCTTGCACTGCTTGATGTCTCCAAGGCGGCACTGGAAACCGCAGTGGACCGGCTTGGTGCCAGGTTCCCCGGTCTCAAGGTCCTTACCATAGCCGGGAACCTGTCCGACGAATCCATCGTCAACAAAGCATTCAATCGTATCGAAGACGAGTTCGGGCGAATCGATGCGCTCGTCAGCGCAGCTGGAGGCAGCGGCACCGCAATAGTGCGCGATCTATCCGAACTCAGCGGGGAAATCTGGCGCTCCGTGGTGGAAAGCAACCTGACCAGCACGTTCCTGTGCGCCCAGCACGCCGTTCCGATCATGTTGAAGCGCGGCTATGGGCGCATCGTAAACTTCTCTTCCCTCGTCGCCGACGGCCTCGATGGCCCTTCCGGAACCGTGGGGGCCCGTCTGGCTTACGCTGCCTCCAAGGGAGGCATCGTCAGCCTCACCAAGCAGCTCGGCAAGGACCTCGGCAGTACCGGAATCACCGTCAACGCCATCGCCCCGGGCCTCGTCCTCCCGACCACGGGCCGGGTTCGCGACTCGTTCGAATCCATGGGTGAGGAAGACAGAGCCGCCACCGCCGCCGCCATCCCCGTGGGCAGACCCGGAACCGGACACGAGATTGCCGCAGCCGTTGCCTACCTCGTCTCCGAGGCGGCCGCATTCACCTCCGGCACGGTGCTGCACGTCGACGGCGCCGCATCCTGACCACCACCCACCAATCGAAACGAGAATCCCCGTGACACACCCCCAGCTAGTTATGCTTCCGGCCCTGGGTGCCGATTCCCGCCTGTGGCAGCCGGTCATTGACGAACTCGGCGCCGAGTTCGACTGCACGGTCATTCGCGGTGAAGGGAAGACAATTGAGGCAATGGCAGACCATGTTCTGTCCAAAGCACCCAAGGAATTCATCCTCGTCGGGATCTCGATGGGCGGGTACCTCTCCCTTGAAATCGCACTGCGGAACACCGGTAGAGTGAAGGCGCTGGCGTTGTTCAACACCTCGGCCGTCGCCGCGCCTGAGGACCGCCGACAAAACTCGATCGACCTAATCTCCCTCGTCGAATCCGGCGCCTTCCAGAGGGCAATCGATCGCACGACTCCGGTCGTATCACGGGGCATTCCCGAGATCCAGCGCCTCGCGGCAGCGATGACCAAAGAACTCGGCCCGCGGGTGTTCGTCGACCAGCAGCGCGCCGTCCTTGGCCGTTCGGACCGACGTGCGGAACTGAACACCATCACATGCCCCACCCTCGTAGTGGGCAGCAACGAGGACACCATCACCCCGCCGAAGCTGAGCGAAGACCTGGCACACCGGCTCCCTAATGCGCGGCTTGTCCTTATCAAGGGCAGTGGGCACTTCACCCCGCTGGAACAGCCGGCCGAGGCCGCGGCTGCGCTGGCTGATTTCATTCGCGCTCTAACAGAAGATGCAGCTCAGAATGATCAAAAGATTGCGATCACATGAGTTTTCGTCACTGGTCAGGCCTGGTACTGGGCGGCCAGCACAACACCGGAGAACATCCGGGACGGCTGCGGCACCGCCTGGCGGATCCCGATCCAGAAGGGCCGGTCGCCGCTGATCGACCCCGGGTTACCCGTCATCCAAGCGTTTGCGGGGGACGCTGGGGCGGCCCGCCTTTTCCCAGCTCCGGCCTTCCACCCCGGATCCTGACGCACCTACAAAAGCCGACCTAAGGAAACGTCCACCATGACCACAGACCTGGGGCCTGAATCGCTCACCGCCGCTGTCGTCGGCAGCTTCAAAAACACGCCCGACCAACGGCTGAAAGCCGTGCTGGAAAGCCTCACCCACCACCTTCACGAGTTCGTCCGCGAAGTGGCCCCGAGCATACAGGAGTGGGAAGCAGCTATCGACTTCCTCACCGCCACCGGGCAGAAGTGCGACGACGTACGGCAGGAATTCATCCTGCTCTCCGATGTGCTCGGAGTCTCGATGCTGGTCGAGACGATCAACGACGAAGAAACCCCGGACGCAACAGATTCAACAGTCCTCGGCCCCTTTCACATGGTTCAGTCACCGGAACGGGTCCTGGGCGAAAACATCTCTGCCGAGAGCGAGGGCGACGTGTGCGTCGTCCGAGGAAGCATCACTTCGGTCACCGGGGAACCAGTGCCCGGCGCCAGGATCGATGTCTGGCAGGCCAACACCAAAGGCTTCTACGACGTCCAACAGCCCGGCATCCAAACCATCGGCAACGGGCGGGGTCTGTTCACAGCCGACGAACACGGCGAGTTCTACTTCCGCAGCGTCATCCCCAGCTACTACCCGATCCCAACCGACGGACCCGTGGGCGACCTTTTGCGCGCCACCGAGAGGCGCCCCTACCGCCCTGCCCACATCCACTTCAACGTCGCCGCACCCGACTACATGAAATTGACCACGCACATCTTCGTCGGCGGCAGCGAATACATCGACTCGGACGCAGTGTTTGCGGTAAAGGAAAGCCTCATCAAGCCCTTCACCACCAACGCGGATCCCGAAGCGGCCGCGGCCCTCGGAGTGGCGGCGCCCTTCGTCGAAGGCGTCATCGACATCGTCCTGCACCCCGAAGCCCGTCCCCACGAAGATAGCAATGAGACCGTCAAGGAGATCGTCCGATGAAGGACTTCCAGTACCAGGCCCTGCCGATGCGCGTCACCTTCGGAACCGGCTCGCTCAAGTCACTGCCCGACGAAGTCCGCCGCCTCGGCCTGCGGCGTGTACTGGTCCTCTCCACCTCCTTCCAGGAGGACCTGGCCCGGGAAGTCTCAGATCAGCTCGGGGAGCTCAGCGCCGGCGTGCACCCCGAAGCCCAGATGCACGTTCCGGTCGAATCTGCCCACCGCGCACGCGATGTCGCCAAGGCCGCCGGGGCCGACGGGTACGTCGCTGTGGGCGGCGGCTCCACGACCGGACTGGGCAAGGCCATCGCACTGGAGTTCGGGGCCCCCATCATCGCGGTACCCACCACCTACGCCGGTTCCGAAATGACTCCCATCTGGGGCCTCACCGCCGAGGGAGAGAAAAAGACCGGCCGCGATCCCAAGGTGCTGCCCACAAGCGTCATCTACGACCCCGAACTGACCCTGACCCTGCCCGTGGGCATGTCCGTCACCAGCGGATTCAACGCCATCGCCCACGCCGTCGAGGCGCTGTATGCGCCCGACGGATCCCCCATCATCTCCCTCATGGCAGAGGAAGGCACCCGCGCCCTGGTCAAGGCGCTGCCGAAGATCGCAGAGAACCCGGCCGACATTGAGGCCCGCTCGGACGCCCTCTACGGGGCCTGGCTCTGCGGAGCCACCCTGGGAGCCACAACCATGTCCCTCCACCACAAGCTCTGCCACACCCTCGGCGGAACCTTCAACCTGCCGCACGCCGAAACGCATACCGTCGTTCTGCCCTACGCACTGGCGTACAACTCCGCACACGCGCCGGAGGCCATCGCCGCGCTGCAACGCGCCACAGGAGCGCAGGAACCCGCCAGCTACCTTCGCCAGCTGAGCCTGGACCTCGGAGCGCCAGCGTCCCTGCGCGAACTCGGGCTCACCGACATCGACGTTGAGACGGTCGTCGAACAGGCCACCCGCAACCCCTACGCTAACCCGCGCGCGGTCACCGGCGACGGCATCCGCGCCCTCCTCACCGCCGCGCTCAACGGCGAAACCGTCTAACAACCGATCCGAGAGCCGCCCGAACGGGAAAGGGCCAGCTGGGGGTCCTCGGCCCTCGGCAGCAGAGCCGCCGGGATGGGGCACACGTGACATCGGGCTCCGATACCGGGGTGGTCCGACAGGTGCTCAGGAGCCCGACCCGCAGTTCGTCTCACGAGGACGTCGCCTGCCGCCTCCGGGCGACGGGACTCAGCATGGCCGTTGTTCCACGCGAGTCGGCCCCCGCGAACTCTCAAGCACTGTCACCCCCTCATGCTCACCGGACAGGTCCGCGAGAGTACAAGGAACCGCGAACAGCCATACATAAAATAGATGGGAAGGGCGCAATATTGGTATTTGTGAAATGTCTCATATGGTCGCAAGGTGGAGAGGAAACACCGACATGGTCGTCGCATTCCTTCTCAGAAGTAAGGGCTGCTCGGCCTGATAATCCAGACGAAGGGCGACTTTCCCATGATCAAACTCAACGTGGACCTGCAACGTTGCGATGCCAACGGCACCTGCGCTGCTTTGATGCCCGACGTGTTCCGGATCGACCAGGACGGCACGCTCGAACAGCTGCGTTCCGAGGTCGAGGATGAGCGCGAGGACGACCTCGAAGAAGTCATCCTCTGCTGCCCGATGGGAGCGATCTCGCGATCATGACGAACACCCACTCTCAACTCTCAGAATCCAGTTAGGAAGTACGGCTATGCCCCAGACCGCTACCGACGTTGTCATCATAGGTGGATCCACGGCAGCACTGCGTGCTGCCGAAACCGTTACTCGGCAGGCCCCGGAACTGGACGTCACCATCATCAGTGAGGAGGCTCACCTGCCCTATGAGCTGCCGCCGTTGTCAAAGATTCCCTTGAAGGATCACGTCGATATCGAGTCTCTCGTCTACCCGGTCGCTCGTGAACTGCGAGAGAAGGGCGTCCATTACCGTCTCGGGGAGCGTGCCACGGCCATCGATCCGGCGCGCCGGGTCGTCACCACTGATACCGGCCAGGTCAGGTACCGGGCCGCTATCATCACGACCGGTTGCGAACCGATCGTGCCTCCGATGTTCCGAGGCCAGCAGGACGTGTACGTATTGCGCCGGTTCGACGACTCGGTGGCGCTGCGCCAAGCCGTCGAAGATCGTCAGCGCTCCGTGGCCATCGTCGGCGCCGGCTTCATCGGTGGCGAATTCGCTTCGACGTTGATCAGCGACGGTCGCAAGGTCTCGCTAATCGACCTGTCTGTGCACCCCTTGATCCGTTTCGGTGAAGAGGTCTCCGGCGTTTACGAAGAGCTCCACCGTTACAAGGGAGTCGCAACGTTTTTCGGCGTGGGAGCGACTGGGACGATCGAGCGAGATGGCAGCCGATTCTTGCAGCTCAGCGACGGCCGCGAGGTCGCAGCCGATGTGATTGTCGTGGGAGTCGGGGTGCGGCCAGCCGTTTCCTGGCTGGGTTCCTCGGGAATCCCGCTGGATAACGGCATCGTCGCCGATGAGTATCTCCATACCGTTGAGGGCGTGTTCGCTGCGGGCGACGCCGTCTGCTGGCCCAACGCCCGATTCAACGCCACCATGCGTATCGAGCACTGGACCACCGCCGCGGAGCAGGGGCGTGGAGCCGGACTGAATGCCGTGAAGTACCTCAAGGATGAGCCGCTCGTTCCCTTCGTGAACGTGCCCTTCTTCTGGTCGGATCAGCACGGTCAAAGAGTCCAGTGGGCCGGTCATCAGCTGGGAGGGGAGCAAGTGGTATTCAACCGGAACGAGGGCGGCGAGCTATTTCTCTTCCGCAAGGGTGATCTCGTCACCGGTGTCCTGGCCTTCGAACGGCGCCAGGAGTTTGTGCAATTGCGCGCGAAGCTCCGCCAACCCCTCGCATGGGACGTCGCCCTCGGTATTGCTTCGGGATTCGAGTCCACGGCCCGAGAGGTGCCAGTGCCGTGACTGTCCAAAGACGCCGCTATGTTTCCTGCCCTTGCGGCTCCCTCCTGGAAGGCGCCGATGATGACGAGCTCGTCAGCTCGGTACGTACACACCTGAGCGAAGTACATCCAGGATTGGACTACGACCGGGACCAAATCTTACTCATGGCCTACTGACCGCCGGGAGACGGACTCGAGGAACGCTCGCGCCGCGATGCCGGTCCGCCCGTACATCGGCTTCTGAGGAAGGCGGAGCGGTAGCGACCCGGAAGGTTGTTTCACGAGTCCGCGGAGTGTGGGATCCGGCATCTAACAAAAAGCGCGGTCCATCACGTTCCGAGCCATAGTGGGGCCCAAAGCCAGAATGGGCGTCGAGCGATGTCTGTCACAGCGACCTCGTCCTGGCCTTCAAACGAATCTCCTTCTGGAACCTGCAGACATAACTGCCTCATCCAGTGGGACCAAAGGCGCGTCGGTAAGTGGCTGAAGAGCGCTAATCCGATATCGAAGCGATCCATGAGTTTTTTCAATGAAAGTTCGAAACCAATAAGACGTCGCATCATCCCAGCGATACAGCGACATCAAATTCAGGAGTCTTAATGTCAGTCAACACGCCCACCAGCGCCCGAATGAAATCGGTACTCTTTTCGAGTTTTATGGGAAGCGCAATCGAATTCTACGATTTCCTGCTCTACGGCCTGGCCGCCAGCGTGGTGTTTGCCCCTCTCTACTTCGCAAACCTGTCTCCGGCAATGGGGATGATCGCATCCTTCGCGACGTTGGCCGTTGGATATCTGGCCAGGCCGCTGGGCGGACTGATCTTCGGCCCGTTCGGAGACCGCCTCGGACGAAAGAAGATGCTCGTCCTGACGATGCTCATGATGGGTGGTGCGAGCTTCTGCATCGGGCTGATCCCGACCCAGGCGGCCATAGGTCAGCTGGCACCCCTGCTGCTGATCGTCCTGCGCGTGATCCAGGGTATAGCCGTCGGTGGCGAGTGGGGCGGAGCAGCACTGATGGCTATGGAGCATTCAACGCGGGAACGCCGAGGCTTTTCCGCCAGTTTCGCCAACATGGGTGGCCCCGCGGGTGCCGCCTTGGCAACTGCCGTGTTCAGCCTGTGCAGCATGATGCCCGACGAAGCGTTCATGAGCTGGGGCTGGCGGGTGCCGTTCCTCCTCAGCGCAGCCCTTGTCGCCATTGGGCTGTTCGTTCGCCTCAAGGTCGCCGAATCACCGGTCTTCCTTGAAGCTCAGCGACAGGCAGCCTCGTCTCACGCGCGTCGGCGAAACCCGATCCTCGAGGTGGTCACCAAGTATCCGCGCGCCGTCATCATCGCTTGCCTGGCAACAATCATGGCCTTCGCCGTCCAGTCCCTGCTGGCCACCTTTGCCGTGCCGTACGCCGTCGCTTCAGGCCACAGCCGCTCCGAAGTCCTATGGATCAGCCTCGCGACCCAGGTGATCCATGTATTCACGATCCCGATGTTCGCAGCCCTCTCTGACAGGATCGGCCGTCGCAAGGTCATGGTGGCCGGCGTGATCGGCATGACCCTCATGATTCACCCCATCTGGCTAATGGTCGCCTCAGATAACCTCCTGCTGCTCTTCCTGGCATTCCTGATTGGCAACCCCGTGCTCCAAGCTATGGTTTACGGGCCCACCGCCGCATACATCTCTGAAATGTTCGGCGCCGAATCCCGCTACACCGGTGCCTCCTTGGCCTACCAATTGTCCTCGACTCTGGGCGGCGGTCTCGTCCCTCTCGCGGCCACCGCCCTGCTGGCAGCCCGCGGCGGAAACGACCCGGTATACGTCTCCGCCTTGGTCATGGCCATCGGACTGGTCAGCCTCCTCGCACTGTTCGCGCCTGCTCGTGGCTACAAGGACAAGACGCAAGAAGGGGCCAAGGCCGCGGTATCCGTGGAGTCGTGACAGGGCAGAGCGTCCCCCGCTGAAACTACGCCGGGGACGCTCTGCCAACAATTTAGACGCCTAAGACTCCACTGCCGAGACACGGTCAGGGGAGTGTGGCGGCGAGGGCAGCCGTTGCGTCGAGGTTCGGGGAAATGGGCCCTAAATGCGGGCCGGATCTGCACACGCCTGCTGGCAGATGCCTGAGTTGATGAGAGGATCTGATGATCTACGAACATGCTGACCTCCGGATAAATCCAGAAACCGAAACCGGGTTCCTCGTGGACTTTGCGGCTGTCAGGCGTTTGTTGCTCGAGGCAGAAGGATGCCTTTCCGTTGAGCTGTTGGTAAGTGTCGACACTCCAGCCGCGTATCTGCTTCGGGTGGGTTGGGAAAGAATTGAAGACCATACAGACACTTTTCCTGGCACCCTCCAAGCCAACGAACTGGGCAGAGTGCTGATGGCGCACTGCGCAACTCGACCGAACGTCATCCATTACAACGGTCAGGAAGTATAGTCACGGGAGTCGAATCCCTTGGTGGGCCATGAACCAGCCTAGATGATCGGGCTCGTCCCACACATCCATTTTTTGAATGCTCAATATTGCACCGCACTAATGCCATCCCGATCCGATGAGGGCATGGGGCAGCGCCCGGCATATCGAGAACGTATGGTAACGAGCGATAATTCGTATTTGTGTGATAGTTCGAAAGGGCTCAAGCTAAACCTAGTCTCGTTTGGAGAAGCTCCGGACGCAGTTTTAGTCCTGTGTTACCTGTTCCTTACCGAGGACGGGTCCCGGCTACGCTGCGAGACAAAACAATCCGCCCCGCTCAATGAGGAGTACCAAATGGGCAAGATCGGCATCTATCTCGAAAGAATCCTGCACCTGCGGCGAGTTCCGCCGAACAGCCCATATCCGCCCTCGCCACACTTTCACCCGTATGGGGCGTCTCTGCACCTGATGGCGTACCCATGGGTGGGATTGCACATCGAGGAAAGTGGTTAGCCTGGCCTGAGGACTGCAACAGTCGGGCGATGCCCAGCAGGGCAGGATTGTTTACCCCGCCCTAATCCGGCCGACGACCCAGGACGCGATTTGGGTGCGTGAGGTGAAGCCCAGCTTGGCCAACATCCGCTCGATGTGTCGACCGATTGTCCTGTGCGAGAGCACTAGCTCGGCGGCGATTTCCCTATTGCTCCGCCCTTGGGCAACGAGGGCCGCAACCTGCTCTTCCCGTTCGGTAAGTTGCGGGCCCCCGTGCTGGCTGTAAGGATCCACAAGCACCGATTTGACTGTACAGTGGGCTGCAGAATTTTTGTGACCCGCGGAGCCTTCTGCCTGCGGTGCTACATACGCGGCGCGCGCCGAGTTCAACGCGACCTCCACGGCCTGATCCATTGATAGCGCGGGCCGGCCGTCGAGGATGGACAGGTACCGGGCTTCCCCGAGTTCGTTCCGTACTTGGGCCGCAGTCTGCTCGAAGTCGGTTTCAAGAGGACCAAATGCAGAAATTGTGGTGCCAATTCCTTTCCATACCGACTGTGCCGCGTGAAAAAGAATTGCCGCTGATTCATAGCGCCCGTTCGAGGCAGCGGTCCATGACATCTGCTCGATGGTCAGTGCAATGCAGAGCCCGTCATGGAAGTCGCCTTGAATTTCCAGCGCGGCGATCTGGGAGTAGCGGGCCTCATCGAGTTGGCCCAGGTGCCACTGGCAGAGGCCCATGACTGCGTGCCCGTAAGCCTGGCTCCACCGCTCGCCTCGTTTGCCGCTTTCAGCCAGGACCTCCCGGCACGTTGCGAGGGCGTCCTCTATCCGGCCGGCGTACATTTGCGCCCAGGCCAAAAGGAAAAGCGCGGTAAGTTCTGATGCACTATCCCCTTCCCGGTGATGGACGGCAGCAGCGTTACGAAAGAGATCAATGGCGTGCTCAAGTCGTCCCCCGAAGACTTCTCTGAGAGCTTCCCAATGATCAACATGAGCAGCCAGCACCTGATGGTCCAGGTCACGAGCGATAACGCGGCACTCCCCAAGATATTGTTGCGCCGCTTCACCGTCCCCCTGAAGCAGGGATACCCAGGCGGCTACCCACAGCGCAGCCCCACGTTCCGGTGTGCAGTGCGTGTCCAGGCTCAGCATTCGGTCGAGCCATCGGCGGCCATCGCTGAGGTTGCCGCCGGCGATCCAGTGGTACCTGAGCAGAGCCGCAAGATTCATCCCTGCTAGTTCCTCTCCCGGCGTGGTCGCTGACCATTCCAGCGCTGAGAGGATATTCGTATGATCGCGCCTGGCCGCGGCGAGGCGGGTTGCCTGGTCCGGCCCGCACCAGAGCGCTACCGTTTCAGACGCCTTGCCGAGGTAGTGGTCGCGCTGGCGACGACGCAAGTCAGAAGATTCTCCGATGCTTTCAAGCAGGTTTGCACCGTACTCCCGGAAGGTCATCAGCTGGCGGTACCGTCTGCGCTGATCGCCAGCAACGGGTCCGTCAATGACGATTTCTGCAACGACCAGGGACTTCGCGACGAGATGATCCAACAGGTCAAGAACATCCCGTTTGTTGAGCTGGCCGAAACCGCAAACCTCCTCCACGGCCTCGACATCGAAGCCGGCCGGAAAGACTGCAAGCCTGGCCCACAACAGCTGCTCGTCCCGCGTGCAGAGTTCATAGCTCCAATCGATGAGCGCCCTCAGCGTTTGCTGCCGAGGAATCGCTGCCCGGCTTCCGCCCGTGAGGATATCGAAACGCCGGTCCAACCGTTCCACAAGCTGAACAACCGATAAGGAGCGCAGCCGCGCGGCAGCAAGTTCGATTGCGAGCGGGATTCCGTCGAGCATTTGGCATAGCCGGGCTACGGCGAGCCGGTTGCCGTCAGTGATTTCAAACCCGGCGTCCACACTTTGGGCCCGATCCACCAGCAACCGAACAGATTCAAAGGCCTCAATCGCACCCGCATGCCCGTTTGACACAACGGGGGCACTGAGGGGCGGTACTTGGTAAACCTGCTCGCCAAAGATCCTCAAGGGTTCCCTGCTCGTTGCAATGACACGCAATTCTGGTGCGAAGTCCAAAAGCATGACTGCCAGGGCTGATACTGCATCCAGAAGATGTTCGCAGTTGTCGAGGACCAGAAGCAGCTGTCGCTCCTGGACGTAGTCCGAAATCCTCTCCGTTGGAGAGCGGCTTGACTGGTCGGGGAGTCGGAGGGCGGCGGCGATCTGGGAACCGACCAAGGCGCTGTCATCCAGAGCCGCGAGTTCAACGGTCCACACTCCGTCGCGAAAGGCCTTCCGTGTCCGTGAGGACAGCTCCGCAGCGAGGCGGGTCTTGCCGACGCCGCCGGGACCGGCAAGGGTTAGGAGGCGGGAGCGTGACATCAGCTCGCGCGCATCGGCAAGTTCTCGCCGTCGTCCAATAAAGCTCGTCAGGTTATGGCCCCCTGTGGATCGAAAAACTACTGCTTCGGTGCCCATAACCCTCCTGTGATGCAGAAAACAATACACGTAGCGGGTTGGGTCATCTGACCCGTTTTAGATCCGGTCCAGGGGACCAGACTGGGTGCAGTCAGAACGATACTTTGAAGCAAGCGGAAGGCCAGGCGCGATGAGGCGCAGAGTAGCAGCGACAACCACGTGCCGGCGTGGCGCCGGCGGGACCCGTGCGGACAATTGCCCCGCAGCCCGCATTTCTGATTCGGGCCAAGGTTGCAGCGATTCCTTTGCTGTTTCGGATCACTGGACCGCGAAGGATCTCTGGCCAGACTGCCTTGATGCACAAGCCAGCGGATCATCTGCGATCTTCCCCGCTGAGGACAGCAATTCTTAACACCAGCCCAGGCTTCTTTGGCATATCTGCCCTTCACCTAAAGGAGGACAGGTCGAAATTGTGTTTCGCCGCCAAGATTTTTGGGGTCCATCCATCAACACATCCCACTACGAAAGAGGCACCATGACAGCGACGTCGCTCGCCGAATTGTCAGATATCAATGTTCCGAATGCTGGGTTGGTGGCTCGTGCCACTGATTTGGTGCCGTTGATCCGGGAGTTCGCCGGGCAGGGTTCTGAAGCCCGGCGCGTGGCTCCGGAGGTGGTGTCGGCCTTGGAAGGTGCAGGGCTGTTCCGGATGCTGGTTCCTAAGCGATACGGCGGTATGGGTGCTTCGTTGCGTACTGCTGTGGAGGTAACGAAGGAAATTTCCCGCGGGGATGGTTCCACCGGGTGGGTTACGACGCTGATGATGGTCGGGACCGGTTTCGCCTCGACCTTTTCCCGGCAGGCCCAGGAGGATGTGTTCGGGAGCAATCCGTTGGCGAAGGTGGCCGGCACGTTCAGCCCGGGCAGCAAGAGTGAGCGGGTTGAAGGGGGCTATCTGATCAGTGGCAGGTGGCCGTATTCCTCCGGTTCCTTTGCTGCTGATTGGGCAACGCTTGGTGTCCTGCTTGACGGTGATGACCCGATGGCGCTGGCCCTCGTCCCGGCTGAGGCGTGGAGCATCGAGCCGACTTGGTTCGTCGCCGGGATGAAGGGCACCGGCAGCGACACGATCGTGGTCGAAAATCATTTTGTGCCCGAGCATCGCGTACAACGCCTCAGCAACATGCTGAGCTCAAATTTCCTCACCCCGTTCAAAGACGACCGCATGGCCAACGTTGCCTTCAATGCCGTCGCAGCCGCAATCCTCATTGCCCCGCAGATCGGCCTGGCCCGGCATGCGCTGGAAATCACCTTGGCGAAGCTGCCCGGCAAACCGGTCGCTTACACCATGTACGACAACGCCAAGAATTCACCCACCCACCAGCTCGCCGTGGCTAAGGCAGCCACGAACCTGCACATCTCAGAACTGCTGTTGAACCGGATGTGCCTGGACATCGACACGGCAGCCGACGCCGGCCAGCAGCTTGA
>Ga0247818_10000886_pt1 | contig 18874 bp, 19 predicted proteins | sample 13C_Glucose_Day1_FD_192424 | JGI IMG/M metagenome (GOLD analysis project Ga0247818, IMG submission 192424) | Soil microbial communities from agricultural site in Penn Yan, New York, United States - 13C_Glucose_Day1 | ecosystem: Environmental > Terrestrial > Soil > Agricultural land | place... | reverse complement strand
GGCCACCGCGGCACAGCGCCTGCGACGCTCCGGAGTGGTCGTGGCCGTGCTGACAGCCACCGCCGTCGCCGGCAGCGGCGTGGCGGCCCAGGCCAGCCAGACGCCAGCCCCCTCACCCACGTCCTCTGCCGCAGCCGGGCAGGATTCCGCGTCGCCGGTCCTGGTGGATGCCCAGTTCCGCCGCATCCTGGAACAGGTTGCCAGCGCGGTTGACGCCGGGGACGCGGCCAAGGACGCCAGCAAGCTGGAACCGCGCGTGGCCGGACCCGAACTCGAGGTCCGCACGCAGAACTACAAGATCCGCTCCCAGGTCGGCTCCTACGAGCCGCGGATGCCGGTCCGGGCCACGAAACTCCTCACCACCGTGGTCACCGAGCAGCGAAGCTGGCCGCGCACGGTCATGGCGGTCACCCAGGGCGAGGGCAACGTTGTTCCGCAGCTGCTCACCCTGACCCAGGCCTCGCCGCGGGATAACTACAAGCTGGTCCTCACCACACCGCTGCAGCCGGGAACGACCTTCCCGGGGATCGCCCGTGGCGGCACCGAGACGCTGGCACCGACCGACAAGTCGGGTCTCCTCTACAGCGGTGAGGAAGCGCTGGGCGGTCTGGGCGACCGGCTGAACTCCGCCGATTCCGCCTTCAAGGACAAGCTCGCCGAGGGCGCATCCTCCCCTTACATTGCGGACACGCTGGCCTACCAGGCCGATGTGGTGGCCTCGGGGGTCAACGGCACCTTCTCCTTCACCCACAAGATGGTCCCGGAAAGCGTTGTGGTGTTCCGGACGGCCGACGGCGGGGCACTGGCTATGGGCCGCCTGGACTTCGCGTTCGACGGCACTCCCAAGGCCGCCGGCGACAAGCTGACGATCGGTGACGACGCCGCGGCCCTGGCCGGCGGCAAGGAGACCAGCACCGGCATGGTGCTGAACTTCGCCGAGTCCGTGGCCGTCTACATCCCGCCGGCCGGATCCCCGGACCCGATGAAGCTCGTGGCCGCCACCCGTGGCCTCGTGGGGGCCACCTTCAAGTAGGCCGGCCACCCGCACAGTCACCACCATCACCGGCAGAACCGGTGCCGACAGAAAAGACCCGTCCACAAGGCCGGGTCTTTTCTGTTGCCCGTTTCCTTCCGGTGGCACCGGCCCGGGCCGATATGGCTAGAGTGGAACCATGACTTCGCCAGCGTCCCGCCCGGTCCCGCCTGCTGCCGCCAACCCGCTCAACCTGCGGGGTGCGGTGGACCTGTCCTCCCTGAAACAGCGACCCGCCGCGCCGCCGGCAGCGCCAGGCGCCGCCGGCGCACCCGGAATGCCCGGGGCACCCGCCGCCGGCAACGGCGGCGAGGAGCAGCCCCGCCGTCCGCTCCGGGTTGACATCTCCGAAGCCAATTTCCAGGAACTCGTGGAACTCTCGGCCCAGGTCCCGGTGGTTGTGGCGCTGTGGGCTGCCTACTCGCCCGGCTCCGCCGAACTGGTCGACGTCCTCGAGCGGATCGTGGACAGCTATGACGGCCGGCTGGTCCTCGGCGCCGCCGACGTCGAGGTGTTCCCTCAACTGGCCCAGGCCTTCCAGGTGCAGGCCGTTCCCACCGCCGTGGCCCTCGTGAAGGGCCAGCCGGTGCCCCTGTTCCAGGGCGGCGCCGAGGAACCCCAAGTCCGCGGCCTCCTGGACGAACTGCTCAAGGTTGCCGCCGCCAACGGGGTGGACGGACGGGTCGCAACAGACGGACCCGGCGCCGCCGAGACTGAGGCTCCGCCGCTGCCGCCCCTGCACCAGAAGGCGTTCGACGCCATCGAGGCCGGGGACTACGCTGCCGCCGCCGACGCCTACCGCCAGGCCCTTCTCGAAATGCCCGCCGACGCCGAGGCCAAGGCCGGGCTCGCGCAGGTGGAGCTGATGGGCCGGCTGCAGCCGCTCGCCGCCGCGGACACCGAGGCGCTGCGCCAGCAGGCCGCCACCGAGCCGGACAACCTCGAGGCCCAGCTCAGCGTGGCCGACCTGGACATCGCCGGCGGACACGTGGAGGACGGCCTCGGCCGGATCGTCGCGTTCATCGGCAGGAACTTCGGCCCGGAGCGGGAAACGGCACGGGTCCGGCTGCTGGAACTGTTCGACGTCGTCGGCACCGGCGACGACCGGGTGGCGAAGGCGCGCCAGAACCTCGCCCGGGTGCTCTTCTAGTGGGGTCCGCCCTCTTCACGCCGCTGGAACTGCGCTCCCTGCACCTGCAGCACCGCGGCTGGGTGTCTCCCATGTGCCAATACAGCTGCGGGCCCGAAACAGGGGAAGGTGTCCCCAACGACTGGCATCTGATGCATCTGGGTTCCTTCGCCACGGGCGGGGCCGCCCTGATCCTCACCGAGGCCGCCGCCGTGAACCCCGCCGGACGGATCAGCCCCCGGGACGCCGGTCTCTACAACGACGACCAGGCGGCAGCCTGGGAACGGATCACGTCCTTCGTGCACCGGCACGGCACGGCAGAGACCAAGATCGGCACCCAGCTGGCGCACGCCGGCCGGAAGGCCTCCTCCTACTGGCCTTTCTCCGGCAAAAAGGGCACCGTGGCTCCCGACGACGGCGGCTGGCCCACCGTGGGGCCCGGGACGGGAGCCTTTGACGGCTACGAGGCGCCCTCGGCGCTGACGGAAGAGCAGATCGACGGCGTCATCGCCGACTTCGCCGCGGCCGCGGTCCGGGCCGTCGGAGCCGGCTTCGACACGATCGAAATCCACGGCGCCCACGGCTACCTCCTGCACCAGTTCCAGAGTCCGCTCGTCAACGACCGCACCGACCGCTGGGGCGGCGACGAGACCGGCCGGAACCGGCTGACCCTCGCCGTGGTCGATGCCGTGCGCAACGTCATTCCCGAGTCCATGCCGCTGCTGCTGCGGATCTCGGCCTCCGACTGGGCCGACGGCGGGATCGACGTCGAGTCCTCGGTGCGGATGGCCCGGGCGGCCGCGGACCACGGAGTGGACCTCGTGGACGTTTCCAGCGGCGGCGCCGTGGACTACCAGCAGATCCCGGTCGGACCGGGCTACCAGACCGGCTTCGCCGCCCGGATCCGCCGCGAAACCGGGGTCAAGACCGGAACCGTCGGACTGCTGACCTCGGCCGGCCAGGCTGAACATGCCGTCGCCACCGGCCAGGCCGACGGTGTCTTTATTGCCCGTGCCGCCCTCCGGGACCCGCACTGGTGGCTGCGTGCCGCGTTCGAACTGGGCCAGGACGTAGCATGGCCGCCGCAGTACGAACGGGCCATTCCCCGCCACTCCTTCTGACGGACCTTCCCGCAGAGTAAGGTCCTCCGGCAGGGGTACGCCTTGCGGACGATCCCCTCCGCGCAGCCGGGCGGTTAGTCTAACGGCATGACCTTCCAGCAACCGCATCCGCCGACCCCCGAAAACCAGGCGGGCCACGCTGTTCCCGCACTGTCGCTGCGCGGGCTCGCCAAACGCTTCGGCGACAAGATCGCCGTCGACGGCATCAGCCTGGACGTTCCGGCGGGATCCTTCTACGGCATCGTCGGCCCGAACGGCGCCGGCAAGACCACGACGCTGTCGATGGCCACCGGCCTGCTGCGGCCGGAATTCGGCACGGCGTTCGTGCACGGCGTGGACGTCTGGACGCGGCCGCTGGAGGCGAAGAAGCTGATGGGCATCCTCCCGGACGGCGTCCGGCTCTTCGACCGGCTGACCGGCGAACAGCTGGTCAGCTACGCCGGCCTGCTGCGCGGCATGGACAAGGACGTGGTGGCCGCACGCGTCAGGGAGCTGCTCGCCGCCCTGGACCTGGGCCCGGATGCCGGAACGCTGGTGGTGGACTACTCCGCCGGCATGACCAAAAAAATCGCCCTCGCCTCGGCACTGATCCACGCGCCCCGGCTGCTGGTCCTGGACGAGCCGTTCGAGTCCGTGGATCCCGTCTCCGCCGCCAACATCCGCGACATCCTGGACCGTTACGTGGCGTCCGGCGGAACCGTCATCGTCTCCAGCCACGTCATGGACCTGGTCCAGCGGATGTGCGACCACGTCGCCGTCGTCGCCGCCGGACGCGTCCTCGCCGCCGGGACCGTGGACGCCGTCCGCGCCGGCGCGTCCCTCGAAGACCGCTTCGTCCAGCTGGTCGGCGGCCGCAACCACACCGAGGGGCTGGAATGGTTGCGCACCTTCTAAGGCTCAAGCTGACCCTGCTGCGCAACAGCGTCCGGCGCAGCCCCTGGCAGCTGGTGGGCCTTGGCATCGGCATCCTTTATGCGCTGGGGCTTGTGGCGCTTGGCATCACGGGGCTGCTGTTCCTCCGCGGGGCGGATCCCGGCGTGGCGCAGACGGTCGTTGTGCTGGGCGGTGCCGCGGCGCTGCTGGGCTGGGCCGTGGTGCCGGTCGCTGCCTCCGCCGCCGACCTGACCCTGGACCCGGCACGGTTCACCACGTTCGCCGTGCCGATGCCGCAGCTGCTGGCCGGACTGGCCCTCGGCGGGCTGATCGGGATCCCGGGCACGGCCACCACCCTGGTGGCACTGGGCACCGTCGGGACCTGGTCCCGGAGCCTGCCCGGCGCGGCGGGCGCCCTCATCGGGGCGGTCCTTGGCGTGCTGAGCTGCATTGTGCTGTCCAAAGTGGTCACCACCGCCACCGCGGGGCTGGCGGCGTCCCGCCGGTTCAAGGACGCCAGCGCCGTGATCTTCCTGATTCCGCTGGTCCTCATGGGACCCATCGTGGCGGGTGTCGCCGAGGGGATTAAGGGCTCCGGGGACTTCCTGACCGGACTGGCCCGGACGCTGTCCTGGACGCCGGCCGGTGCCGCGTGGTCGCTCGGCGGCGAACTGGCCGCAGGGAGCTACGGCGCCGCGGCGCTCAAGTTCCTGATCGCGGTTGCCACGTTGGGCGGGCTCGCGCTGTGCTGGAAGCTGCTCCTGCAGCGGGCGCTTGTGACGCCGCCGTACGCCGGTGCGTCCAGGAAAAGAGCCGGCGGGCTGGGCTTCTTCGGGCTGTTCCCCGCGACGCCGACGGGGGCGGTCGCGGCGCGGTCGTTGAGCTACTGGCTCCGGGACCCGCGCTACGCGGGCGCCCTCGTCGTCGTGCCGCTGCTGCCGGTGCTGCTCCTGTTCCAGGCCGCCCAGACCGGGTCCTACGGCATGCTCCTCTTTGTCGGTCCGCTGACCGCGTTCCTGCTTGCCTGGTCCATCTCAACAGATGTGTCCTATGACAACACCGCCTTCGCGCTGCACCTCTCCACGGGAGTGAGGGGGGTCCACGACCGGCTGGGCCGTGCCGTGGCGTGCCTGGTCTTCGCCCTGCCGGCGGTGCTGGCGCTCAGCGCCCTGCCGTTCCTGTTCGGCGCGGACGTCCAGCTCCTGCCCGGTGTGCTCGGGCTGTCCCTCGGCGTGCTGCTCAGCGGGATGGGACTGTCCTCGGTGGTATCGGCGCGCTACACCGTCGCCGTGCCGCTTCCCGGGGACAGCCCCTTCAAGAAACCGCCGGGGAACGTGGCGCAGACCATGGCGGTGCAGTTCGGGGGCATGGGTGTCCTGATCCTGCTCGTGCTCCCCGAAACGGCGCTGCTGGTGGCACAGTTCGTCACCGGCAGTGCTGTCCCCGGCTGGATCAACCTGGTCCTCGGCCCGGTCCTGGGGCTCGCGTTGTTCGCCGCCGGGGTCCGGCTGGGCGGGAAATGGCTCGACGCCCGCGGACCGGAACTGCTGGCCCAGCTGGCCGTCAACCGCTGACCCGCGCGCGGCGGCCGGGACTGGGATACCCTGCCCCTAGGGCACATCCGGCAACGGGTACGGCAAGTCAACGGGCACGGCAAGGGCTGGGCACGGCAAGTCGCAAAGGCAGGGCCATGGAAGTCGTTATTCTCTCCGGCAGCAAGCCGATTGCCGCCCTCGCGGCGGATGCGATCGAGGCGCTGCTCCGGCGCAGGCCTGACGCCGTCCTGGGCCTGGCAACCGGTTCATCCCCGCTGCCGGTCTACAACGAACTGGCCCTCCGGCACGAACGGGACGGCCTGGACTTCAGCCGGGTGCGCGGCTTCGTCCTCGACGAGTATGTGGGGCTGCCGCCCGGCCACCCGGAGTCCTACCGCGAGGTGATCAGGCGTGAATTCACCGAGCGCGTGAACATCGACCCGGCGAACGTCCTTGGGCCTGACGGCTCGGCCGCAGACATCCCGGCCGCCTGCCGGTCCTTCGAGGACGTCCTGCGCGGGGCCGGGGGAGTGGACCTGCAACTGCTGGGCGTCGGCACTGACGGCCACCTCGCGTTCAACGAGCCCGGGTCGTCCCTGGCCTCGCGGACCCGGATCAAGACCCTGATCGAGCAGACACGCCGGGACAACGCACGGTTCTTCGGGAGCCTGTCCCACGTGCCGCACCACGTTCTCACGCAGGGACTGGGAACCATCCTGGAGGCCCGCCATGTGATCCTCATCGCCACGGGCGCGCAGAAGGCCCAGGCGGTCCGCGACCTCGTGGAAGGACCGGTCGCCGCCATCTGTCCGGCCTCGGTGCTGCAGCTGCACCCGCACGCCACGATCCTGCTCGACGAGGCCGCAGCCTCATCGCTGCGGCTCGCGGACTACTACCGGCACAGCTATGAGAACAAGCCGTCGTGGCAGGGTCTGTAGCCACCTTTTTCGCGGTGAAAGCGCAATGCCGCGGACCGTCCGTCGCACCGCCGTCAGATCCAGCGGCTAAGATGGGTCTCATGAACAGCATGACCGATCCTCTCGAAAACGACCCGATGCGCGAGCTCTCCGGAGCCGGGACGTCGACGGCCACGATCGAGCGCGAGGAACTGCGCCAGGAAGTGGAACCCGGTGACCGGGAACGCTTCTCGCACTATGTCCGCAAGGAAAAGATCATGGAATCGGCCCTGTCCGGCGAGCCCGTTATCGCCCTGTGCGGCAAGGTCTGGACTCCGGGCCGCGATCCCAAAAAGTTCCCCGTCTGCCCGGAATGCAAAGAGGTCTATGACGGCCTCCGGCCCGGCAACGACGGCGGCAAGGGCTCCGGCGACAAGTAGCGCGGCCGCATAAAGCGGCGATGCCAGGGCGTCGTGCCTCACGGTGCCCCGGCCCTCAGGCATGCCGCGGCGCGCCGGGGCCCTGTTCTCCCGGTGAATGATGCCCGGCCCATGCCGGCCGGTGATTGCTTACGGTTCATCCGAAAAAGATTGGTGTTTTTTGTGCTTACTTGGGTTTCTCCGGCAGCGGCAGCAGTGCGCGGAATGGAGGGCACCTAAGTGACAGAGACACTCTTTGGCGGACCTGTGCTGCCTCCCGCGTATCCCGAGCGGGCAGCCTGGGGCACCGCGCCGAAGCTGCGTGCCTGGCAGCAGGAAGCCCTGGACAGCTACTTCACCACCCATCCCCGGGACTTTCTTGCGGTAGCTACGCCCGGCGCCGGCAAGACCACCTTCGCGCTCCGGGTTGCGTCCATGCTGATCGAGGCCAACATCGTCAACCGCGTCACCATCGTGGCGCCCACGGACCACCTGAAGCGGCAGTGGGCCGACGCCGCCGCCAAGGTGGGCATCGCCATCGATCCGAACTTCAAGAACGCCGACGGCCAGCACGGCCGCGGATTCATCGGCGTGGCGGTCACCTACGCGCAGGTGGCGAGCAAGCCGATGCTGCACCGGGCCAAGACCGAGGCCGCCCGCACCCTGGTCATCCTCGACGAAATCCACCACGGCGGCGAGGCCCTTTCGTGGGGCGACGGGCTCCGCGAAGCCTTCGAGCCGGCGGCACGCCGGCTCTCGCTGACCGGTACGCCGTTCCGTTCGGACACCTCGCCCATCCCGTTCGTGGAATACGCCCAGGACCGGGACGGGATCCGGCGGTCCAAGGCGGACTACACCTACGGCTACGGCAAGGCGCTCCGGGACCACGTGGTCCGTCCCGTGATGTTCATGGCCTACTCCGGGCAGATGCGCTGGCGCACCAGCGCCGGCGAGGAGATGGCGGCCTCGCTCGGCGAGTCGGCGGTCACCAAGGACGTCACCTCCCAGGCCTGGCGGACCGCGCTGAACCCCGCCGGCGAGTGGATCCCGGCGGTCCTGGCCGGGGCGGACAAGCGCCTCAGCGAGGTGCGCCGGACGGTTCCCGACGCCGGCGGGCTGGTCATCGCGACCGACCATGAGGACGCCCGCGCCTACGCCGGGCAGCTGAAGAGGATCACGGGCGAGTCGCCCACGGTGATTCTCTCCGATGACACCAAGGCCTCCAGCAAGATCGAGGAGTTCACCGCCAGCGAGAAGCGCTGGATGGTGGCCGTGCGCATGGTCTCCGAAGGCGTGGACGTGCCGCGGCTCTCCGTCGGCGTGTACGCGACATCCACCGCCACGCCGCTGTTCTTCGCCCAGGCCGTGGGGCGCTTCGTGCGCGCCCGGAAACGCGGCGAGACGGCGTCGGTCTTCCTGCCGTCCGTGCCGCAGCTGATGGCACTGGCGAACTCCATGGAGGCCGAGCGGGACCACGCGCTGGACCGTCCGGAGAAGGAGGACGGCGACGGCCTGTTCAACCCGGAAGACTCGCTCATGGACGAGGCGAACCGCGAGGAGAAAGCCTCCGACTCGCTGACGAAGGGCAAGTTTGAGGCCCTGGATTCGCAGGCCTCCTTCGACCGCGTGCTGTTCGACGGCGGCGAGTTCGGCACCGGCGGCGAGGTGGGCTCGGAGGACGAGCTGGACTTCCTCGGGATTCCCGGCCTGCTCGACGCCGAACAGGTCGGCACGCTGCTGCGCCAGCGCCAGCACGAGCAACTGAGCCGCAAGAACGCGCGCGCCCCGCAGGGTGCGGCCGCTGCTGCTGCCGCCGTACCGGCCGTGCCGGACCACCGCATGCTGATGGACCTGCGCACCGAGCTGGCCAAGAACGTCGCCGCCTGGTCCGCGCGCACGGGCACGCCGCACGGTGTCATCCACACCAAGCTCAGGACCGTCTGCGGCGGCCCGGCCGTGGCGCAGGCCAACGAGGAGCAGCTGCAGACCCGGCTGCGGAAACTTCAGGACTGGTTCATCGGCCGGAAATAACTGCCGGACAGGCAAAGGGACCGGGGCAGGACTGAACAGTCCTGCCCCGGTCCCTTTTTGCGACGTGTCCGCGACGTGTCCTCGACGTGGCGAGGCTTCCCGCCGGTTTTCCGCCGCCGGATTTCCGCCCGGTTTTCCGCCAGTGGCGGGCCGCTACTGGCCGCCCGCGCCGCAGAGCTGGCTGAGGGTCTGGCCGGCAGCGGTGTAGCTGCCCTGCATCTCCTGGAGCTTGGCGGAGTCCGGCGTTTCCTTGGCCGACTCGTCGAGGAATTCGATGATGGAGAGCAGCGGCGCCTGGAGTTCCCCGGAGGCGCTGGCCTCGATGGGGCGGAGCCGGTTGGCGAGGCGGATCATGCCCGCTTTGTCCTCGTTGGAGGTCGGCCCCGCGCCGACGGTCTGGACCCGGGCGCAGGTTTCGGCAGTGGTGTCTTGCGGGGCGGCCGAGCAGCCGGCAGCGCCGAGCAGGGCCCCGGCAACGATCAGGACGGTCAGGGTCTTTTTCATGGTGTACTCCGGGGTTCTTACGGGTCAGACGATATTGGCAAGGATTTCGAGTCTACTTCGACGGCACCGCTTTCCCGTCAGCCGCTCACGCGATGTCGACCCCGCCGAGTTCCATCTCCGCGACGGCGTCATCGAGGTCCTCGGCGACGCCCACCGTCAGATTCCGCAGCACGGTCACGGAGTACCCGGCCTGCACCCCGTCCAGCGCGGTCGCCTTGACGCAGTGGTCGGTGGCGATCCCGACGACCACAACCTCCTCGACGTCGTGGCTCTGCAGCCAGTCGTCGAGCCCGATCGCGTCCTCGCCCGCGGCGAAATCACTGCCGGCGGCCTCGGCGTCGCCAGCACCGGCGGCACTGCCGGAAGAACCTCCGGCGACCGGCATGGCGCCGGGCTTCCGGTCCCCGGAGGGAACGGCGTCGTCCGGCGCGAGCAGCCCTTCGAAGCCCGAATAGGCCGCGGTGTACTGCCCCTTGCGGAAGTAGGCCTGGATGTATTCGGTGTCGAGGTCCGGGTGGAGCTCGGCCCCGCGGGTTCCGGCCACGCAGTGCTTCGGCCAGCTGTCGACGAAGTCCGGGTCGTCCGAGAAATGCGTGCCGGGGTCGATATGCCAGTCCTGGGTGGCCACGACATGGTCGAACTGTCCGTGGTGGGCGTCAACGTACTCGCTGATGGCCCCGGCAAGCTCCGCGCCGCCCTCGACGGCCAGGGAGCCGCCTTCGCAGAAATCGTTCTGGACGTCGACGATGATCAGGGCGCGGGACATCAGTTCTCCTCGTAGATGGTGGGGATGGCCGCTTCGCCGCGCTGCAGCCGGTTGACGACGGCGGGAAGCTCCTTCATGGTGTCCGCGTGGCGCTGGCGCGCGCGGAGCACACCCTCCGCCCCGGTCCAGCCGGGCAGGAGCCCGCCGTTCTTGACGAACTGCTGCAGCAGGGGCCGGTCATTGCCGTCGTCGTCCGGGCGGTGTCCGACGCCGATGATCTCCTGGGTGGCCGTGCCGCGCTCGTTGAGCTTGCGCAGCGCGTACTTGCGCCCGCCCTTGCTGGTCTTGTTCTTGGCGGCCTTGGCCACGGAGACGAAGTCGCCGTCGTCATCCGTCCGGCTGACCAGCTTGTAGACCATGCTGGCCGTCGGGGCGCCGGACCCGGTGACGAGGGACGTGCCGACGCCGTAGGAGTCCACCGGGGCGGACTGCAGGGCGGCGATGGCGAACTCGTCGAGGTCGGAAGTGACGATGATGCGGGTCCGCTCATTGCCCAGCTCGTCCAGCAGCTGGCGCACCCACTGCGCCTGCGCCACCAGGTCGCCGGAGTCCAGCCGCACCGCACCGAGCTTGTCGCCGGCCAGTTCGACGGCGGAGCGCACCGCCGTTTCGACGTCGTAGGTGTCCACCAGCAGCGCGGTCCCGGCGCCCATCGAGGCGATCTGCGCCTCGAAGGCCTCGCGCTCCGTGTCGTGCAGCAGGGTGAAGGAGTGCGCGGCCGTGCCCACGGTTTTGAGCCCGTAGCGCAGGCCGGCCTCCAGGTTCGAGGTGCTGTCAAAGCCGGCGATGATGGCGGCGCGGGCAGCGGACACGGCGGATTCCTCCTGCGTGCGGCGCGACCCCATCTCCACGCAGGGGCGGTTGCCGGCCGCGGTGATCATGCGCGAGGCCGCGGAGGCGATGGCGCTGTCGTGGTTGAGGATCGAGAGGATGTAGGTCTCGAGGATGCAGGCTTCGGCGAACGTGGATTCGACGATGAGGATGGGGGAGTTCGGGAAGTACGCTTCGCCCTCGGCGTAGCCCCAGATGTCGCCGGAGAAGGAGAACCCGGCGAGGTAGTCCAGGGTCTCCTCGTTGACCACCTGGGTGCGGCGGAGGAAATCGATTTCGGTGTCGCCGAAGCGGAAGTCCGCGATGCCCTCCAGCAGCCGGCCGGTGCCGCCCACAATGCCGTAGCGGCGCCCGTCCGGCAGGCGCCGGGCGAAGGCCTCGAACACTGACTTGCGGTGGGCGGCGCCGGAATGCAGCGCGGCCTGCAGCATGGTCAGCTCGTAATGATCGGTGTACAGGGACGTGCGGGGACGGTCCCACCCAGCTGATGAACTCACAAATTCACTCTAGTCCCCACCGGCTCCCACGTCTCGCTTCGCTTCGCCGCGGGGCCCTCGCCGGCGTGGGCCCACCCTCCCCATAGAATGGACAGATGACCCTCAGCGTTGCGCTCGGCCCTGACACCCAGGAGAGCACCCAGACCGGAACAGTGACGTCGACAGATGTCCTGTCCGCCCCGGACATCCCTTGGAACCTCGTGATCTGGAACGATCCGGTGAACCTGATGAGCTATGTGAGCTACGTGTTCCGCAGCTACTTCGGCTATTCCGAGGCCAAGGCGAACAAACTCATGCTCGAAGTCCACAAGAAGGGCCGCTCCATCGTGGCGCACGGCAGCAAGGAACAGGTGGAGCAGCACGCGGTCGCGATGCACGGGTTCGGCCTCTGGGCCACGGTGGAAAAGGCCACCGGCGGCGGCTCCGGCGGCGCCGGATCAGGCGGAGGATCAGGCAAGGGCAAAGGAAAACGTGGCTAAGGCATTCAAATACGGCATCAAAGGCATCACCGGCTACCTGGAACCGGCCGAACGGGAACTGCTGCGCAGCCTCTTCGACGACGTCGTGTCCATGCTCGAGCCGGAGGAACGCGCCAACCAGGACCCCCTCGCCGCGCTCGTCGGACTCGACGCCGAGGCCCGCGAACCCTCGGACCGGGCCCTGCGCCGGCTGCTCCCGAACGTCTCGAAGAACGACGACGCCGCCTCGCTGGAGTTCCGCCGGTACACCGAGCGGTCGCTGCGCGAAAGCAAGATCGGCGCCCTGAAGGCCGCGTCGCTCGGTCTGGACAAGGACGAACTGGTCCTGACCCCCGCGGACGCGCGGCACTGGTCCACGGCGCTCAACGACGTCCGGCTGGTGCTGGCCGAACGGCTGGACATCCGGGACGACGAGGACGCCGGGCACGTGCACCTGATGCAGGACTGGTCCCAGGCCGAGGACGTCGAAAGCTACCTGGCCCTGGTCTACAACTTCACCACCTGGCTGCAGGAATCCCTGGTCCAGGCGATGCTGCAGTCGCTGGACACGCGCGGCTGAACTGCGGCTGGGCAGCTACGACGCGTGCGGGCGGGCAGCGGAGGCTGCCGGGGGCGTGTGACACATTCGACATGAGTCGGACGACACAATGAGATGGCCGCACCCCCGGCTAAGCCCTATCCTCGAATAATCATGACTTCAGCATCGAGCATGGATCCGGCAGCGGGAGCTGTTGCGGACTCCCCAGCGAGCAACAGCGACAGCATCCAGTCCGCCAGCAGCCAGACCACCAGCGAGATGGGGTCGCGTCCCATCGGTGTGTTTGATTCCGGCGTCGGCGGACTCACCGTGGCCCGGTCCATCATCGACCAGCTGCCCAACGAATCCATCCTCTACGTCGGCGACACCGCCAACGGCCCCTACGGTCCGCTCCCCATCGCCGAGGTCCGGGCCAATGCCCTGGGCGTGATGGATGAGCTGGTGGACTCCGGCGTGAAGCTGCTGACCATTGCGTGCAACTCGGCGTCGGCCGCCGTGCTGCGCGACGCCCGGGAACGCTACACCGCCCGCTACGGGATTCCCGTCATCGAAGTGATCCAGCCGGCCGTGCGCCGCGCCGTCGCCGCCACCCGCAGCGGCCGGGTCGGGGTGATCGGCACCTCGGCCACCGTCGGCTCCCGCGCCTACGAGGACACCTTCGCCGCCGCCCCGGACCTGCACATCACCTCGGCGGCCTGCCCCGCGTTCGTGCCCTACGTCGAGGCCGGCATCACCACCGGGCCGGAGCTGCTCGCCGTCGCCCGCGAATACCTGGAGCCGCTCCGGGCCGCCGGGGTGGACACCGTGGTGCTGGGCTGCACGCACTATCCGCTGCTCACGGGCGTCATCTCCTACGTGATGGGGGAGGACGTTACGCTCGTCTCCAGCGCCGAGGAGACCGCCAAGGACGTCTACCGGGCCCTGGCCTCCCGCGGCCTGGAGCGGACCGACGCCGCGGCCCCGTCGCACAACTTCATCGCCACCGGGGACGCCGCGCAGTTCGAGCACCTCGCCCGGCGCTTCCTCGGGCCCGAGGTGCTCAGTGTCCGCCACGTGGACCATGTCGCGGCCCAGTACCCCACGGGCAGCCTGGCCCGGATCACGCCGGAAATGATTGCCGCCGCGCAGGCCGGCGCGAACCGCCCCCGGATCTCCAACTTCGTGGGCGGATCCGCGGGCGGGGGAACCCTGCTGTGAAGCTGACCATCGTGGGCTGTACCGGGTCCTTCCCGGGGCCGGGCTCGCCGGCGTCGTGCTATCTGCTGACTGCCAGCGACGGCGGGCGGAACTGGAAGATCGTCCTGGACCTCGGCAGCGGGGCGCTCGGGGCCATCCAGCGGTACACGGACCTGGAGGACATTGACGGGATTTTCCTCACGCACCTGCACCCGGACCACTGCATGGATCTGTGCGGGCTGCACGTCGCGGTGCGCTGGAAGCCGGGCGGCTGGGGACGGGGCAGGATCCCGGTCTGGGGGCCCGCCGCCACGGCCGACCGGATGGCCACCGCCTACGGCCTGGACCTGGACCCCGGCATGCACGAGGAGTTCGACTTCAGCAACTGGTCCGAGCGCAAGCCCGTGACGATGGGCCCGTTCACGGTGACCCCGTACGCCGTCAACCACCCGGTGGAGGAGGCCTACGCGCTCCGCGTCGAGGTCACCGAACCGGACAAGGACGGCAACCCCGTCACCCGGGTGCTCAGCTATTCGGGCGACACCGACTCCTGCAGCGGGCTGGAGGACGCGGCCCGCGACGCCGACCTGTTCCTCTGCGAGGCGGCGTTTGAGGAAGGCCGCGATGACGGCATCAAGGACGTGCACCTGACCGGCAAACGGGCCGGGGAGGCCGCCGTCGCCGCCGGTGCCCGGCGGCTGCTGCTGACCCATATCCCGGTCTGGACGTCCCCGACGACCGTCATGGCGGAAGCGAAGGACGTCTTCGGCCAGCACGTGGCCGTGGCCGTGGCCGGCGTGCACTACACGATCTGAGCCCGCCCTTCTTTTGGTCCGGACAGTACGGCCAGCTCCGGAAACTGTCCGGACGGGCCGGGCGTGCTCATCCGGCCGGCCTGGGGTCGATAAGCTGGTGGCATGACTTCCGAAGCCCTCACTGCCCCCATCATCCGCGCCGATGGCCGTACCCCCGATCAGCTCCGTCCGATCAGCATCACCCGCGGCTGGTCCAAGCAGGCCGAGGGATCGGCCCTGATCGAGTTCGGCAACACCCGGGTGCTGTGCACCGCCTCCCTCACCGAGGGCGTCCCGCGCTGGCTCAAGGGCGAGGGCCGCGGCTGGGTCACCGCCGAATACGCCATGCTGCCGCGCGCCACCAACACCCGCTCCGACCGCGAGTCCGTCAAGGGCAAAATCGGCGGCCGCACCCACGAGATCTCCCGGCTGATCGGCCGCTCGCTGCGCTCGATCATCGACACCAAGGCCCTCGGCGAAATCACCATCGTGCTGGACTGTGACGTCCTGCAGGCCGACGGCGGAACCCGCACCGCCGCCATCACCGGCGCCTATGTGGCGCTGGCCGAGGCCATCCGCTTCGCCCGCGAGAACAAGATGATCGCCCGCAACGCCCAGCCCCTGGTCGACACGATCGCCGCCGTCTCCGTCGGCATCATCGACGGCGTCCCGATGCTGGACCTGCCCTACGTCGAAGACGTCCGGGCCGAGACCGACATGAACGTCGTCGTCACCGGATCCGGCAAGTTCGTCGAGGTCCAGGGCACCGCCGAAGGAGCACCCTTCGACCGTGACGAGCTCAACAAACTGCTCGACCTCGCGCTGATGGGCACCGAGCAGCTCGCCGCCATCCAGCGCGAAACCCTGGCGGAAGCACCGTGACAGAGGGCGCAGCGCGGGAGGCCGCTGCACAGCACAGTCCAGCACCCGTGCTGGTGCTCGCCACACACAACCAGGGCAAGCTCCGGGAACTCCGTGAACTGCTGCGCGGGCAGGTGCCCGGCCTCGACGTCGACACCCAGGTCGTGGATGCGGGCGCGGTCGGCGCCCCCGACGTCGCCGAAACCGGCGTGACCTTCGCGGAGAATTCGCTGCTCAAGGCCCGCGCGGTAGCGCAGGCGACCGGGCTCGTGGCGATCGCCGACGACTCCGGCCTCGCCGTCGATGTGCTCGGCGGGGCGCCCGGCATCTTCTCGGCCCGCTGGGCCGGCCGGCACGGGGACGACGCCGCCAACCTGCGGCTGCTGCTGGACCAGCTGGCCGACGTTCCCGACGGGCACCGCGGCGCCGCGTTTGTCTGCGCCGCGGCGCTGGCCGTGCCCGCTTCCTCGGCAGGTTCTGCCCCGGGCGGGGGCCGGGAAGTCGTGGAATACGGGCAGCTCGAGGGGACGCTGCTGCGCGAACCGCGCGGGACCGGCGGCTTCGGCTACGACCCGGTGCTGCAGCCCAGCGGGCTGGACCGCAGCTGCGCCGAACTGAGCCCGGCGGAAAAGAACGCCATCAGCCACCGCGGGCACGCGTTCCGGGCGCTGCTCCCGGCGATCGTGGAGGCGCTGTCCGGAAGGTAGCCCGGGCCCGCGGTCCGGGGCGCCTTTGGGGACGATTCCGGCCCTCTGGCCCGGCGTCCGAGGCGTGTCCGTGTCAAAGTGCCCCCGGACCGCACAAGGAAGGCGCCCCACATCGTGGGGCGCCTTCCTTGTGGCTTGTCCGGAACGGGAGTTACGGGGTCTTGCGTTCCTCTTCGGGCTCGTGCTCCTCGATGAACTCCTCGACGAGGTCCGTGCCGTACTTCTCGGCCTGGCGCTTGGCGATGAAGCCGCGGGCGACCTCGATGCCGATCGGGATCACGGAAACCAGGACGATCACGATGAAGATGATGTCCAGGTTTTCGCGGACCCACGGGAAGGTGTCGCCCAGCAGGTAGCCCAGCAGCGTCACGCCGCCGCCCCACAGCACGGCGCCGATGACGTTGAAGAAGAAGAACTTGCGCTTGTCCATCTGCGCGACGCCCACGATCACGGGGACGAAGGTCCGGATGATCGGCACGAAGCGGGCCAGGATCAGGGCCTTGCCGCCGTGCTTCTCGAAGAAGGCGTGCGCGCTCTCCACGTTTTCACGCTTGAAGAGCCGGGAATTGGGCTTGTTGAAGATGGCCGGGCCGGCTTTGGAACCGATCAGGTAGCCGATCTGGTTCCCGATGATCGCCGCAACGATGATGAGAGCAATAAAAGCCCAGATGTTGACCTTGATGGTCCCGGTGGCCACGAGAAGCCCGGCCGTGAACAGCATCGAATCGCCCGGCAGGAAGAAGCCGACCAGGAGGCCGGTCTCAGCGAAGATGATGCCGCAGACCAGCAGCACCACCCAGGGCGCGAGGGCGGGATCGGCCAGGAAGACCTGGGGGTTCAGCCAGTCGGGCAGGAATGAGGCCAGCTGCGGCTGGACCGGGCCTGCGCCGCCGATCGTGGACACGGCAAAGTCGCTCAAAGCTAAAAGGTTCACCTGTCAAGGGTACTTGACGGCCGCATCGGACGCTCCCTGTGCGGGCCGGCCGGAATCCGGCAGTAAAGTTGGGGCGTGGGTTTGGACTTTACGGCGATCGACTTTGAGACCGCGAACGGCTTCCGCGGTTCACCCTGCGCTGTTGGCCTCAGCAAGGTGCGCGGCGGTGTGGTGGTGGAGGAGGCGTCGTGGCTGATGCGGCCGCCGGAACACCACGACCGCTTCGACCACCACAACGTGCGGATCCACGGCATCAGGCCCGAACAGGTGGCCGGGCTGCCGCGCTTCGGTGAGCTTTTCCCGGAGATCGGCGCCTTCATCGGCGGCGACGTGCTCGCCGCCCACAATGCCGCCTTCGACCTCGGTGTGATCCGCTCCGGTCTCGAGGTTTCCGGATTGCCCGGCCCGGCCTACGACTATGTCTGCACAGTGATGCTGGCCCGCCGCTGCTACTCCCTGGTCTCCAATTCCCTGCCCTACGCGGCCGAGGAAGCCGGTGTGCCGCTGGTCAACCACCACGACGCCGCCGAGGACGCGCGGGCCTGCGCCGGGATCCTGATCGACATTGCCGCGCGCAACGGCGCCGGCAGCATCGCGGAGCTGTACCTGTCGCTGGGACTGGCAGTGTCGCGCCAGCCGGCGTTCGACCCGTTGCGGGACCCGCTCTCCAAGGCCAGCCAGTCAGCCCTGGACGCACTCGCCGGGGGAGCGGCCGCAGTTGCTCCGGTCCGGGCCTACCAGCCCGGCTGGCCGGAAGAGGGCGCCAATCCGCTGCCGAACGCCTTCGCCGAGCCAGGCCACCCCTTGTTTGGCCAGACCGTGGTGTTCACCGGCGAACTCGCCATCACCCGTCCCGAGGCGAAGGTCCGTTCCGCGGAGCTCGGCGCCCGGCCGGAGAGCCGGGTCACTGCCCGCACCACCGTCCTGGTGGTGGGCGACGGGTTCGTGGCCGCCGACCTGCGCTCCGGCCGCCTGACCGGCAAGGCCCGGCGGGTGCTGGAGCTGCATGAGCGGGGCCAGCGGATCGAGGTCCTGTCCGAGGGAGAATTCCTGCAGATGGTGGGCGGCCACGTCGCCTCCGCCGCACTTGCCTGAGCCTGCCGGAGGGGGCCCTCGCGGTCATACTGCGCAACAAACATTCCATCCGGGACGGGCCAGCTCCTAGCCTTGAACGATGAGCAAACCGACCCCGGCCCCTCCCGCGCCTGCGGCACCCGCACCTGCAGTGTCACCTGCGCGCAGGGGCGGAATCGACTGGCGGACGGTATTTGCCTTTCCGAACCCGGTCAACGAGTACGCGGCCCGGGTCACGGCCGCCCTCGTGGTGCTGCTGTCCGTGGTGACCCTGCTGACCGGCTTCGGCTGGGGCCTGGCCGTCATCGCCGCGGGGTTCTGGCTGCGCGTCCTGTTCGGCCCGCGGATCTCGCCGCTCGCCCAGCTGTCCGTCAAGGTGCTGACACCGCGGCTGGGGAAGACCCGGCTGGTCCCGGGACCGCCGAAGCGCTTCGCCCAGGGCATCGGCGCCGCCGTGTCCACCGCCGCCGCCGTCCTGCTGGCCGCGGGACTGGCTCCCGCCGCCTGGATCCTGCTCGCGGTCCTGATTGTCGCCGCGTCGCTGGAAGCGTTCGCGGGCTTCTGCCTCGGCTGCGCCATCTTCGGCTTCCTGCAGCGCCGCGGCCTGATCCCCGAGGACGTTTGCGAGGCCTGCAACAACATCTCGCTCCGCCGCGCCTGAGCCCCGGGGTCACCC
>Ga0247818_10000885_pt1 | contig 18900 bp, 21 predicted proteins | sample 13C_Glucose_Day1_FD_192424 | JGI IMG/M metagenome (GOLD analysis project Ga0247818, IMG submission 192424) | Soil microbial communities from agricultural site in Penn Yan, New York, United States - 13C_Glucose_Day1 | ecosystem: Environmental > Terrestrial > Soil > Agricultural land | place... | reverse complement strand
CCTGCGCTGACGCGGTCGGCCTGCGCTGACGCGGTCGGCCTGCGCTGACGCGGCGGCCGGCGGGACTAGTCGCAGGTGCGGCCGTTGGCGGGCAGTGCCCGGGCTGCCTCACCGAAGGCGGGCAGCAGCAGGGGTTCGGGCGCGTAGGCGCGCGGCACGAGCACCTCGATGGCCGGGTCGCGGCCGAAGGTCGTGAAGGCCGCGCCGTCGCTGAGCTGGCGAATGACCCAGTCGACCCCGTCGACGTCGAGGCACTCGTCCGTCGTCGGTCCGAGCGCGGCAAGGCCGCACCGCGCGATGACGGCCGGCTCTCCCCACGCCGCAACGGCGTCGTTGTCCGCCGAGGTCTCGACCCGCTCCTGACCGGCCACGGTGGCAGGCCACCTGTCGCCCGCAGCCACACAGGCCGGGGAGTCGGCCTGGACGGGGGCAGTCACGTCGACGGCCCGCGAACAGGCAGACAGCAGACCGCCGGCCACCCCGAGGACGAGGAGGCCGGCGGTTCGTGCGCGCGCGGCACGGCCCCGCAGCGCGGACATGCTTCTCAGGTGCGCGGGCTGGGTGCCACGACGTCGCAGGCGAGCGTCAGACGTGCACCACGGTGCAGGTCAGCGTGCGGGTGATGCCCGAGACGTCCTGGATCTTGGCGATGACGAGCTTGCCGAGCTCGTCGACGGTGTTGGCCTCGACGCGGGCGATCACGTCGTACGGGCCGGTGACGTCCTCGGCCAGCACCACACCGGGAATGCCGGCAATGGACTCGGCCACGGTCGCAGCCTTGCCGACTTCGGTCTGGATCAGGATGTAGGCCTGGACCACCACGAGACACCTCACTTGTTCGGCTGGCCGGGGCAGCGGGTGCCCCGAGGGAACCAGGCCGGGACGGACCCCGGCCACGCCAGACGCTACCGTCTCGGTGGACCGCCCGTCTCGCCAAGGAGATGACGTGATGATCACAGCGGACACCACGCTCGGCGAGGTGACGGAAGAGGGCTTGCTTCGATCGATCTTTCCCTTCTTCACGCCGCAGCCCGGACTGCTCGTCGGACCGGGCGACGACGCGGCCGTGGTCGCCTCCAGCGGTGCCGTCATCGCGACGACCGACACCATGGTCCGAGGGCGGGACTGGCTGGACGAGTGGTCGAGCGCCGCCGACGTGGGCGTCAAGCTGCTCACCCAGAACCTCGCCGACGTCGCGGCCATGGGCGGGGTGGGCACGTCCGTGCTCGTCACCCTCGTCGCAGACCCGGCAACCCCGGTCGCGTGGGCGCGGGCGTTCGCGCGGAGCGTGGGGGAGGGCGCCGCCGACGCCGGCGTGGCCGTGGCGGGCGGCGACCTGTCCTCGGCACCGGCCGGGGTGCTGCTGGTGTCCATCACTGCCCTAGGTGACCTCCAGGGTCGGCCCGCCGTGCTCCGCAGCGGGGCCCGGCCCGGAGACGTCGTCGCCGTGTGCGGCACCCTCGGCCGTTCCGCGGCCGGGCTGCTCCTCCTCCAGCGCGGGGAAGGGGCGATGGGCCAGGCCGGGGCCGGAAGGAGGGAGTGGGCTGGGAGCCGCGACGGCGGCATGCGGAAGCTGTGCCTGGCCCACCACCGTGCGCCCGTGGCACCGCTGGCCGCCGGTCCTGCGGCCGCCGCTGCCGGGGCCACGGCGATGCTCGACGTCTCCGACGGGCTGCTGCGCGATGGCAGCAGGATCGCCGCGGCCAGCGGTGTGCGGCTCGACCTCTCGAACGCGGCGCTGGCGCCCGACATCGAGACCCTCGCCACCGCTGTGGGCGAGGGCGCCGCGCGCGAGTGCGTGCTCGCGGGCGGCGAGGAGCACAGCTTGCTGGCGACGTTCCCCGCCGCGCGCCTCCCCGACAGCTGGCGCGCGATCGGCACGGTGTCCGACGGCACCGGCATCACCCTCGACGGGGAACCGCAGCAGCCGCGCGGCTGGGACCACTTCCGGCAGGAGCCGGACACCGACGACTGACGGCAGCGCCGGGCAGCGAGGACCTCGTCAGCCGGGGGGCATGCGCAAGGCCGGCCTCCCGGAGGGGAGACCGGCCTTGTCGGTGTGCCGGGTCGGCTGGGTCAGCGCTTGACCTTGCCGGCCTTGAGGCACGAGGTGCAGACGTTGAGACGCTTCGGGGTCACGCCCGCGTCGCCCACCAGAGCCTTCACGCGCTGGATGTTGGGGTTCCAGCGGCGCTTGGTGCGGCGGTGCGAGTGCGAGATGTTGTGACCGAAGCCCGGTCCCTTGCCGCAGACGTCGCAGTTGGCAGCCACGGGTGATCTCCTGATGTCGGTACGAACAAACTCGGGTGTCTCTCCGGGCAGGCGCAATCGATGCGCAGCCCGGGGGGAACCGGTCAAGAGTAGCCGAGAGCGGGGGCTGCGACCAAAACGAGGCAGCGGGCACTAGCCTGCCACCGTGCTCGAACGCCTCACCGCCGCTGACGCCCGCCGTTGGGCGGTCGTGACGCGGGCTGCCTTCGCCGCACGCCGCGCAGAGATCGACGCCCTCAACGTCTTCCCGGTTCCCGATGGTGACACCGGCACCAACCTCTACCTGACGTTCGACGGCGCGCTCGATGCTGTGCGCACCTCCCAGGAGAAGGCCGGGATCCTCGGCGAGGCCACCCTGCAGGAGGAGTGCAGCGCCCTCGCCACTGCCATGCTCCTGACGGCGCGCGGCAACTCGGGGGTCATCCTCAGCCAGATCGTCCGCGGGTTCGCGGAGGCGATCGCCGAGAGCGGCGTCGACGCCGCCGACGCACACCTCGTGGCCGCCGCGCTCGCGCGGGCCAGCGAGCGGGGATGGCACGCGGTGACGCACCCCGTGGAGGGCACGATCCTCTCGGTCGCCCGGGCCGCAGCCGAGGCTGCGCAGGGCAGGTCCACCCTCGACGAGGTGACGGACTCGGCGCTGCGCGGTGCCACCGACGCCCTCTCGCTGACCACGAGCCAGCTTCCGGCCCTCCAGCGCGCCGGGGTCGTCGACGCCGGCGGCGCCGGCTACGTCCTCCTGCTCGAGGCGCTGGCCCGCGTCACCCACGAGAACGGCTCCGCGGCGCAGCCCGAGCACGCCGCCTACGTCGACGACCTCTCGCTGAGGCGCCGCCATGACTGGGCCCCGCAGGGCGGCGGGGTCACCCCGACCGAGGGGGAGGGCGCCGCTGCGAGTGGGCAGGAGGGCGGGCCGACAGGGCCGGCGTACGAGGTGATGTACCTCCTCGCCGACACCGACGAGAAGCGGGTCGAGCGGCTGAAGCACACGCTCGACGCCCTCGGCGACTCGCTGCTCGTCGTGGGGGGTCCGGAGCTGTGGAACGTCCACGTCCACGTCGACGACGCCGGGGCGGCGCTCGAGGCCGGCGTCGAGGCCGGGCGGCCTTATCGCGTCAAGGTGACGCACTTCGGCGAGCAGCCCCAGCGACCGCCTGCGAGTGACGTCGCCGTCGTGGCGTGTGCCGCGGGCCCGGGCCTCGCGGCGGTCTTCGCGGATGCCGGCGCGCACGTCGTGGAGAGCGGCCCGGGACGGCGGGCCTCGGCGGGCCAGCTCCTCGAGGCGGCCCGGGCCGCGCACGCGCTGACGGTGATCCTCCTGCCGAACGACAAGGACCTGCTGCTCGCAGCCGAGGCCGCCGCGTCGGCCGCCGCGCAGGACGGCATCGAGCTCCACGTCGTCCGGTCCCGCACTGCGGTGCAGGGACTGGCGGCGCTGGCGGTGTTCGACCCGCAGGCCCCGCTCTCCCGGAACCTCGCCTCGATGAGCAGCTCGGCCTCGGCCACCCGTCACGGCGCCGTGACGCTGGCCAGCAAGGACGCGCTGACCAGCGCCGGGCCGTGCCGCGTGGGGGACGTCCTCGGCGTGGTCGGCGGAGACATCGTCCTCATCGGCGGTGACATGCTCGAGGCGGCCGTGGAGGTGATGCGGCGACTGCTCTCCAGCGGCGGCGAGCTCGTCACCATCGTGGCGGGTGCCGACGCACCCCACGGGCTCGCCGACGACCTCGCCCGCTGGGTCGGCCGAGAGCACCGGGACGTCGAGGTCTCGCTGATCGACGGTGGGCAGCCGCTCTACCACCTGCTCCTGGGAGTCGAGTAGGCGTGGCCGACGAGTCGACCAAGCTCTCTGCCCTGCTCGGGGCGCGATCGGCGGGCCCCCTGGCGAAGGCTCGCGACCTGCACACCGTGGGGGACCTGCTCGAGTTCTGGCCGAGGCGGTACCTCGAGCACACCTCCGACCTGTCCGCGCTGCACAACGGCATGTACGTCGTGGCGGTGGCGGAGGTGAAGACGGCGAGCACCCGCCGGATGCAGAAGCGCCGCGGGGAGATGCTCAACGTCACGATCACCGACGGGAAGAACGACGTCGACCTCGCGTTCTTCAAGGCCTGGGGCCACAAGGAGGCCCTCGTCCCCGGGGTCACCGCCGTCTTCGCCGGCGAGGTCGGGATGTACCGGGGACGCTGGCAGCTGACCCACCCCGCCTACCAGGTGCTCGAGGGTGGCATCGGCACAGATGCTGCCGACCGCGGGCCCATCCCGGTCTACCTCCAGGTCAAGGGGATGCAGAACTGGGCCGTCGCGGAGTGCGTGCGGATCGTCTTCGACCATCTCGAGAGCGTGCCCGAGCCACTCCCCGCCACGGTGCGCGCCCGGCACGGGCTCCCCGAACGGCTCGAGGCGCTGCGGGGCATCCACGTCCCCCGCGCCTTCAGCGAGGTGCAGCGCGCGCGACACCGGCTGCGGTACGAGGAGGCGTTCGTCTTCCAGGCCCTGCTCGCCCAGCGGCGGGCGGAGCAGGCCGCGGACCGCACCCAGGGCCGCACCCCGCGCGAGGGTGGACTGCTCGCCGCCTTCGACGCCCGGCTCCCCTTCGAGCTCACCGCCGGACAGCGCGAGGTGGGCGAGGTGCTCGCCGAGGAGATGGCGCGCGACACCCCCATGAACAGGCTCCTGCAGGGCGAGGTGGGCTCGGGCAAGACCGTCATCGCACTGCGCGCCATGCTCGCCGCCGTCGACGCCGGGGGACAGGCCGCGCTGCTCGCCCCGACCGAGGTCCTTGCGGCACAGCACCACCGTTCCATCACGACCATGCTCGGCGACCTCGCCGAGGGGGGCATGCTCGGCGGCAGCGACATCGGCACCCGGGTCGCCCTCCTCACCGGCAGCCAGTCGACGCCGGCGCGCCGGCAGAACCTCCTCGACGCAGCCAGCGGTGACGCCGGCATCGTCATCGGCACCCACGCCCTCATCCAGGAGCACGTGCAGTTCCAGGACCTCGCCCTCGTCGTCGTCGACGAGCAGCACCGCTTCGGCGTCGAGCAGCGGGACGCGTTGCGCGGCAAGGGAACCCAGCCACCGCACGTCCTCGTCATGACGGCCACGCCGATCCCGCGCACCGTGACGATGACCGTCTTCGGCGACATGCAGACGTCCACGCTCACCGAGCTGCCGCGCGGCCGCTCGCCGATCGCCACCCACGTCGTGCCGGCCGACCGCCCGGCGTGGGTCCAGCGGACGTGGGACCGCATCGCCGAGGAGGTGCGGTCGGGCCGTCAGGCCTACGTCGTGTGCCCGCGCATCGGCGACGACGGCGTTCCGGCAGGCGGCGCCGCGGGGTCACCCGACGACGAGGAGATCGCGTCACCCGAGCCTGCCGACGGGGAGGAGGCGGCGCCGCGCGAGATGGCCGGTGTGTATGCCGTGGAGGCCACGCTGCGGGAGAACCCGGCCCTGGCGGGCCTGTCGGTCGCCGTGCTCCACGGGCGGATGGCTCCAGAGGACAAGGACGCGACGATGGCCGCCTTCACGCGCGGCGACACCGACGTGCTCGTGTCCACGACCGTCATCGAGGTGGGCGTCGACGTGCCCAACGCGACGGTCATGGTCGTGATGGACGCCGACCGCTTCGGTGTCTCGCAGCTGCACCAGCTGCGGGGCCGGGTCGGACGCGGGAAGCACCCCGGGCTCTGCCTGCTCATGACCGCCTCCGAGGCGGAGGCGTCGCGCGAGCGGCTCGACGCCGTCGCCGGGACCACCGACGGGTTCGAGCTGGCCCGCCTCGACCTCGAGCTCCGCGGCACCGGCGACGTGCTGAGCGGCCGGCAGAGCGGGGGTGGCCGCTCGAGCCGGGGGATGGGCCGTGGCAGCTTCCGCTTCCTGTCGCTGGTGCGCGACGAGGAGATCATCCTGCAGGCCCGTGAGGACGCGGCGGCGCTGGTCGAGGCCGACCCGGGACTGGACGACCACCCGGAGCTCCGCGCCGCCGTGCGCAACCGGATCGACGCCGAGCAGGCCGCCTTCCTGGAGCGCGGGTGACCAGGCGATGACCCGGATCATCAGCGGGAAGGTCGGCGGGCTGCGGCTGCAGACCCCCGCCGGCAGCGGCACGCGGCCGACGAGTGACCGGGTCCGCGAGGCGCTGTTCTCCCGCCTCGAGCACCTCGACGTGGTCGCGGGGGCAGCGGTGCTCGACCTGTATGCCGGGTCCGGGGCGCTCGGCATCGAGGCCGCCAGCCGGGGCGCGGCCTCGGTGCTGCTCGTGGAGTCCGACCGCGGCGCTGCGGCGGTGGCGCGGCGGAACGCTGCGCTGACCGGCATACCGGGCATCACCGTGCGCGCGGCAACCGTGGAGCGGACCCTGGCGGTCCCGCCGCCGGCTCCCTGCGACCTCGTGTTCATCGACCCGCCCTATGACATCGGCGAGGAGGTCCTCGAGGGGATTCTCACGGCACTGGTGAAGCAGCGGTGGCTGTCGCCCGACGCGCTGGTCGTGGTGGAGCGCTCGTCGCGGTCGCCGGAGCCCCGCTGGCCCGACGGGCTGGAGGCTGAGGGCGAGCGCCGCTACGGCGAGACCAAGGTGTGGTTCGCCGGGGTGCCCGAGCCCGAGGGCGTGGCCTGAGCGTCCGGGGTCGAGCCCGGGCCGTGGGCCGGCCGGTCGACATCGGACAGGTCGACGGCGGACGGGTCGACGGCGGACGGCGCAGAGCCCGGCCACGCCATGCGCGGCCGGGCTCTGGGGGGTCTGCTCAGGCAGACGGCGTGATGCTGAACTGCACAGCGCCGACCGGGTCGACCTGGGCGTCGAGCACCTGGTCGCCGAGCGCGACCGCAGCGGTCTCCTCGAGGTAGACCTTGGCGCCGTCCTGGTCGACCACCTGGTCGCCGGGCTGGGCGCCGTCGACCGTGGACACCGCCAGGGCGTCGGCTCCCTCGGCGGCAAACCGCAGACCTGCGTCCTCGGCGCCACCGTTCTGCTCGACGATGGCCTTGACGATGTTGCTGGCGTTCTCGGTCAGGGTGAGCACGAGCTCTCTCTTCCGATAGCGGACAGGGAACCTCCACCGTCTCGGATCGGGCAGCGCGAGACAAATCCGGGTCCATCGCGTCCACCCAGCGGACACCCGCTCTGCGCCGCGGCGTCGGCGAGGCTCCCCGGCGGTCCGCGCGGGCGCTGACCTGCCCCGATGCCGTGGGTGCGGGATGCGGCTCTCCCCGGGCTCGCCGATGATGTGCGGATGACCGAGATCGAGATCCCCAGACCCACCTCCGGCGACGTCGTCGAGCTGATCATCGAGGACCACCGCCTTTTCGAGACCCTGCTGCGCGAGCTGCGCGACGCCACCGCGGACCGGGCGGCTGCCCGCGAGGCGCTCGCGAACACCCTCATCGCGCACGGCGAGGCCGAGGAGACCGAGGTCTACCCCAAGCTCAAGCGCAAGGACGCGATCACCCAGGACGAGCAGGAGCACGGCGAGGAGGAGCATGCCGAGGGCAACGAGGCGCTGCTCGCGCTGCTCGAGTGCAAGGGCACCGACACCCAGAAGTTCGACGACGCCGTCGAGAAGCTCGCCGAGGCGCTGAACCACCACATCGGCGAGGAGGAGCAGACCATCCTCAACCCCGCCCGCACCGAGGTCTCCGAACAGGTGCGGCAGAACCTCGGTGAGAAGTGGGCGGTGATGCGCAACCGCCTGATCGACGAGGGGTGTGGCTCGGTCGAGAAGGTCCGCGCCATCGTGAAGAAGGCCGAGAAGGAGGGACTCCTCCCCGCTGGTGACGAGGGAGGCGACAGCTGATCCTCCAGCGCTGACCGGGGCGCGCACACCGTCCGCTGCTAGGTTTCGCCTGTGACAAGACGGTGTGTGTGCCCCGGCTCCTACGACCCGGTGACGCTCGGACACGCCGACGTCATCGAGCGCGCCGCCGCCCTCTACGACGAGGTCGTCGTCGCCGTCCTGCACAACCCGACCAAGGCAGGGCTGTTCTCCCCGGAGGAGCGTCGCACCCTGCTCGAGGACACCGTCGCCCACCTGGGCAATGTGCGCGTCGAGCTCTTCGCCAACCGGCTGCTCGTCGACGTCTGCCGCGACGCGCAGGCCGAGGCCATCGTCAAGGGGCTGCGCGGAGGGACCGACTTCGCGTACGAGCTGCCCATGGCGCTGATGAACCGCCACCTCACCGGGATCGAGACGGTGTTCCTGCCGGGGGACCCGCGCTTCGAGCACATCTCCAGCTCGCTGATCAAGGAGGTCGCCCGCTTCGGCGGCGACGTGTCGGGACTGGTCAGCGCCATGGTGCACGACGCCCTCGTGGGGCGCCTCCAGCCGGAGGGCTGAGCTGGGCGCGGCACCCAGGCCGGAGGGTTTCCGGCCAGACATCGAGGGTCTGCGGGCGGTCGCCGTCGTGCTGGTGATGGTCTACCACGCCGGCCTGCCCTTCCTGCCCCACGGCTACCTCGGTGTCGACGTCTTCTTCGTCATCTCCGGGTACCTCATCACCAGCCTGCTCCTGCGCGAGCTCTCCGCCACGGGCACGATCTCGTGGCCCACCTTCCTGGCGCGCCGGGCGCGTCGCCTGCTCCCCGCGGCCGTCCTGGTGCTCCTCGTCGTGGCGGCAGCGACGTGGGTACTCATCCCGGGCCGGCGCGGCCGGGAGATCGGCGGCGACATCGTCGGCTCCGCGCTGTACGTCGTCAACTGGGTCCTCGCGGGCCGCTCCGTCGACTACCTCTCCCAGGACGCCCCGCCCTCCCCTGTGCAGCACTTCTGGTCCCTCGCGATCGAGGAGCAGTTCTACGTCGTCTGGCCGCTGGCCCTCATCGTGCTCGTGCTCGTGCTGCGGCGCCGCGGGTCCCGCATGCTCGCCGAGGGGCAGGGGAGGGGACCCGGACTGCAGGCGGTCGGGATCGTCCTCGCGGCCCTGGCGGTTCCCTCGCTGGCCTACTCGGTCTGGCACACCATCACCGTTCCCGCCCACGCCTACTTCGCCACCACGACCCGGCTGTGGGAGCTGGGGATCGGGGCTTCGCTCGCCGTGTGGGCGGCCCACCGCCACATGCGACCGGTGCCGTATGCCGCGGCGCTGGCGTGGGCGGGTATGGCCGCCATCGTCGCCCCTGCCCTGTGGCTCCCCGTCGGGGCAGGCTGGCCCGGCGCCTGGGCGCTGGTGCCCACGGTCGGCACGGCCCTGGTGATCCTCGCGGGCTGGGACGGCCCCGCCGCCGGGCCCGGCAGCGCGGCCGACCGAGATCAGGGCGCTGCGGGCGTGGGGCCCGATCGGGTGCTGTCCCTCGCGCCCATGGTCTGGGTGGGCGGCCTGTCCTACTCGCTGTACCTCTGGCACTGGCCCTTCGCCGTGTTCGCCGACGAGCTGTGGCCAGGGGGCGGCGCCCGGGCCTGGGCGGTCCTGGCCAGCGCTGTGCCCGCCTGGCTGGGGTACCGGCTCGTGGAGCGGCCCGTGCACCACAGCCCCCGCATCGCCAGGAGCACCCAGAGGTCGTTGGCGCTGGGCCTCGTGCTGTCCATCACCGGTGTCGCCGCGGGCATCCCCCTGGTCACGGCGCCGCCGCTGTTCCGCACGACCCCCGCCGCCGGTCAGCTGCCCCCACTGGAGCGGCTCGGCGCCGGGGTTCTCGGGGACAGCCCCAGCGCGGACCCCGCCGCCTACGCCGTCGACGACTGGGGATGGCTCACGCCCGACCCCGAGCGCGCCGGGGAGGACCGACCCGCAGCCGACGTCGACCGGTGCCAGGTGGACGAGCGCACCTCCACACCCGTGCGGTGCGAGTTCGGTGTGGCGGACGGGTCCGTCACCATCGCGCTGGTCGGCGACTCCAAGGCCCTGCAGTGGCTGCCGGCCCTGGAGAGGGTGGCCCCGGGGAAGGACTGGAAGATCGTCACCTACGGCAAGTCCTCCTGTGCGTTCTCCGAGGGCAGGACCGAGCTGTCCCGGCAGCACTACGCCTCGTGCGACCGCTGGAACGAGGCCGTGGTCAAGGCTCTGTCGGCCGCCCCGCCCGACCTCGTCGTGACCTCCACCCAGGCCGATGCCGCCCTCCGGGGCGAGCGGGTGTCCGAGAGAGCCCTCGTCGACTACCTTGCGCGGCGCTGGCAGGGCCTGCAGCGCGCTGGCGTGCCGGTCGCGGTCATCGGTGACAACCCGGGCTCGCCGGCCGACCTCGACAGCTGCATGGCCCGGAACCCTCGCCGGCTGACCCGCTGCGCGTTCGACCGGCAGGTGGCCATCGACAACACAGGGATCGACGCCCAGAGGGCGGCCGCGCTGCGGGCGCAGGGCGTCCAGCTCATCGACCTCACGCCGTGGATCTGCCCGGTCGAGCAGTGTCCGGTGGCGATCGGCAACGTCGTCATCCACCGTGCGGGCGACCACATCACCGCCACCTACGCCAAGACTCTCGGGCCGCAGATCGCCCGCCAGCTCGACGCGGTCATGGCGCGCGAGAGCCGGTGAGCGCGGCTGCCGGCCACGCGGCCCGCCCCTCGGCGCGGAGTGCATTTGGGAAGGTGGCCAGCGCTCCGGTAACCTGAGCGGTCGGTCTACGTCCTGCTGTGGCGGACGGCCGAGTCCCCTCGATTCAGCTGGAGCCATGAACCGTCTCAATGCCCGATCGCCGCTGGTGCTCGACACCACAAGCCTCGGTCGGCGACCCGGTTCCATGGTGGAGGTCCAGCGCAGCGTCGAGGCGCCTGCCGACTTCGGCACGGACGTGATCGCGGTCCCGCAGGGCCAGCCGATCGAGCTGGAGCTCCGGCTCGAGTCCGTCGTCGAGGGTGTGCTGGTGACCGGCTCGGTCCACGCCACCGCAACCGGCGCCTGCGTGCGGTGCCTGGACCCCGTCAGCCACCCGGTTGACGCGCGGTTCCAGGAACTGTTCGCCTACGCCGATCGCGCGGCCCACCACCGTGAGGTGGGAGCCGAGGACGACGAAGCCGAGGAGCACCAGATCGTGGACGACCTGATCGACCTCGAGCCGGTGCTGCGGGACGCGGTGGTGCCATCGCTGCCGTTCCAGCCGGTATGCCGGGAGGACTGCCCAGGTCTGTGTTCCGAATGCGGAGCGCACCTGGCGGAAGACCCGGAGCACCACCACGAAGTGATCGACCCCCGATGGGCGGCGCTGCAGTCGCTGTCCGCCGACACCCCCAGCAACACCGAAGAGAAGAGGAACTGACGTGGCTGTCCCGAAGCGGAAGACGTCGCGCTCCAACACCCGCTCGCGTCGCGCCAACTGGAAGACGACGGCGACCGTGCTCACCACGTGCCCCCAGTGCAAGGCCCCGACGCAGCCGCACATGGCCTGCCCGTCCTGCGGCTCCTACAAGGGCCGTCACTACACCGCGGCCGAGCGCACCGAGCACCAGGGCTGAACCGCCCGTCACGCGTGAGCACGTCTGTACCGCCTGACGGCACCCGCGCGCAGCAGCGGCCCGCCGACGGGTTCGCCGACCACCTCCACGAGGTGGTCGGCGAACGTGTCGACGAGTCGCTGCTTCTGCGTGCCCTGACCCACCGCAGCTACGCCTACGAGAACGGCGGCCTGCCGAACAACGAGCGGCTCGAGTTCCTCGGCGACTCCGTGCTCGGCCTGGTGGTCACGGACACGCTGTACTCCGCGCACCCGGAGCTCCCGGAGGGCCAGCTCGCCAAGCTGCGGGCCGCCGTGGTCAACATGCGGGCGCTCGCTGACGTCGCCCGCACGCTCGGTCTGGGCGACTACCTGCTGCTCGGGCGCGGCGAGGAGAGCACCGGCGGCCGGGACAAGGCCTCGATCCTCGCCGACACCATGGAGGCGGTGATCGGCACGGTCTACCTGTCCTGCGGGCTCCCCGCGGCGGCCACGCTGGTGCACCACCTGCTCGACCCGCTCATGGCCGCGACCGCCAACCTCGGCGCGGGCCTGGACTGGAAGACCAGCCTGCAGGAGCTGGCCGCCGCCGAGCTCCTCGGCGTGCCCGAGTACCGCGTCGTCGAGGCGGGCCCGGACCACGAGAAGGTCTTCACCGCCCAGGCCGTCGTCGGTGACACCGTCTACGGCGAAGGGAGCGGCCGCTCCAAGAAGGAGGCCGAGCAGAGGGCTGCCGAGGAGGCGTGGAAGGCGCTCAGCGCCCGCGCGGCCTCGGCCGTGCAGGCCGAGTCAGCGGCTTCTGCCCCGGGTGATGACGTCTCGCCCGGGGATGCCGGCGCCCCGGCCGCTCCCGCCGCAGCAGAGACCGGCGGCGCGACGCCTGCCGCCTCGCTCTGACGCGCCCACCGGGCAATGCCTGAGCTCCCCGAGGTCGAGGTCGTTCGGCGCGGTCTGGAGGACCACGTCGTCGGCCGCACCATCGAGCAGGCGCAGTTCTACGGCGCCAGGGTCGCCCGCCGGCACCTGCCGGGCCCGCTCGACCTCTCCGACCGCCTCGCGGGCAACCTCGTCGCCCAGGCCCGCCGTCGGGGCAAGTACCTCTGGCTCGTGCTGCGCACCCCCTCCGGTTTCGAGCAGGGGCTGATCGCGCACCTCGGCATGAGCGGGCAGCTGCTCGTCGAGGATGCGGGCGCGCCCGACGAGAAACACCTGCATGCCCGGTTCACCTTCGCCGACCGAGGACCTGAGCTGCGGTTCGTCGACCAGCGCACGTTCGGCGGGATGGCGCTCTCCGACCTCACCGACGGCGGCGTCCCGGAGACCATCGCCCACATCGCGCCCGACCCCCTCGAGGCCGACTTCGACCAGGTGGGAGTCGCGCGGCGGATGAAGAGCCGCGACAGCGCGGTCAAGCGCGCCCTGCTCGACCAGACCCTGGTCTCGGGAGTCGGCAACATCTACGCGGACGAGGCGCTGTGGCGCGCGCAGGTCCATGGCGAGCGGCTGTGCTCCGCGCTCACCCGGCCCGCACTGTCCCGCCTGCTCGACCACGCCCGCGAGGTCATGCTCGAGGCCTTGGGCCAGGGCGGGACCAGCTTCGACGCGCTCTACGTCAACATCAATGGCGCGTCGGGGTACTTCGACCGCTCCCTCAACGCCTACGGCCAGGAGGGTCGGCCCTGCCCACGGTGCGGCGCCCCCATCCGGCGCGAGTCGTTCATGAACCGCTCGTCGTACTCGTGCCCTCACTGCCAGCCGCGGCCGCGGCCGCGGGCAGGGCTGCGCACGGCGCGACCGTGAGTGGTCGCCGAGGCGCGACTGCCGAGGAGCGCGCCGGCGAGGGGCGCGCCGGCGAGGGGCGCGCCGGCGAGGGGCGTCGCGGGGCCTTGAGCGGTGCCGGGGACTCGCGCGGTGAGGCCGCGGCACTACACCTTCCTCTTGCCTACCCCCGTCAGGGTCACGACAATCACGACTGAGGCAGGTGAGGCGCATGGACAACAGCGATCCCGCACGGGCGGTCATCTGGGTGCACGGCCGGGTGCACGGTGTCGGATTCCGGTGGTGGACCCGAGCCCGGGCCCTGGAGCTCGGCCTGGTCGGGCACGCGCGCAACGCCCCCGACGGACGCGTCGAGGTGTTCGCCCAGGGTCCGCGGGAGCGCGTCGAGGAGTTCATCGGCCTGCTCGAGGAGAAACCGTCGTCCCGACTGCGGCCCGGCGACGTGACGAACTGCGTCACGACGTGGGGTCCACCGCGGGACGGACTGGTCGGTTTCGTGGAGAAGTGACGCACATCTACGTCAGTTGACCGAACGCGGGGCGGCTGTCACTCTGAGAGAAGCCCCGACCGGGCACCGCCCCAGGGCGCACACTCCGCGCCCGGGATCAAGGAGTCGATATGGCCAAGGCCCTTCTTGGGTACCGCACGGCAACCGACCAGCGACTGATGCTCGAGACCGTTGAGCTGCGTCGCCGGGTCCGCGATCTCGAGGGGCTGGTCGCCCGTCTGCAGAAGGACAACGACCGCCTGAGAGCGGATCTGAGACAGCCTGACGCTGTCGCTGCCGGGGTGCCTACGATTGCTGGGTGACCCCACCCGCGCCGGACACACCAGCTGAGCTGCTGCGCCTGCGCGCCAGCATCGACAACATCGATGCTGCCCTCGTGCACCTGCTCGCCGAGCGGTTCAAGTGCACGCAGCAGGTCGGCGAGCTCAAGGCCCGCAGCGGTATGCCGCCGGCGGACCCGGCGCGCGAAGAGGACCAGATCGCGCGGCTGCGCTCGCTGGCCGACGCCGCCGGACTCGACCCGCACTTCGCCGAGAAGTTCCTCAACTTCATCATCGAAGAGGTCATCCGCCACCACGAGGCCCTGGCCGACGGACACGCCGCCCAGCCCTGAACCGCACCGCCGTGTCTGAGCCGCACCGCCCTATCTGAGCCGCACCGCTCTATCTGAGCCGCACCGCCCCATCTGAGCCGCCCGCCCTCGCTGGCCGCGCCGCTCAGCCGCCACACCTGTCACACAGGTCCCTCGGTGCGGTGTGGCGCCTTGCGCGTCCCGGGGCTGGAGTGCCCCCGCGGGTACAGTGATCCGCGATCCACCGCCCGCAGCAACCGTGCAGTAACGAGGAGCCGAGCCGCTCGTGTACGTCAAGAGCCTGACCATGAAGGGCTTCAAGTCCTTCGCCTCGGCGACGACCATGCGCCTCGAGCCCGGCATCACCTGCATCGTCGGCCCCAACGGCTCCGGCAAGTCCAACGTCGTCGACGCCCTCGCCTGGGTCATGGGCGAGCAGGGTGCCAAGAGCCTGCGCGGCGGGAAGATGGAGGACGTCATCTTCGCAGGGACGGCCGGCCGCGCCCCGCTCGGCCGGGCCGAGGTCGCGCTGACGATCGACAACAGCGACGGCGCCCTGCCCATCGACTACACCGAGGTCACCATCGCGCGGACCATGTTCCGCAACGGCGGCTCGGAGTACGCCATCAACGGCACGCCGTGCCGCCTGCTCGACGTGCAGGAGCTCCTGTCCGACAGCGGCATCGGCCGCGAGATGCACGTCATCGTCGGCCAGGGCCAGCTCGACACCGTGCTGCGTGCCACGCCCGAGGAGCGCCGCGGCTTCATCGAGGAGGCCGCCGGGGTCCTCAAGCACCGCAAGCGCAAGGAGCGGGCGCTGCGCAAGCTCGAGACGATGGAGGCCAACCTCACGCGGGTCACCGACCTCACCGGGGAGATCCGGCGCCAGCTCGGCCCGCTGGGCCGCCAGGCCGAGGCGGCCCGCCGCGCGGCGGGGATCCAGGCCGACGCGCGCGACGCCCGGCTGCGGCTGCTCGCCGACGACCTCGTCCAGCTCACCACGACCCTCGAGCAGGAGGTCGCCGACGAGACCGCCCTGATCGCGCGTCGCACCGAGGTCGAGGAGGGGCTGGCGACCGTGCGTGACCGCCTGGTCCATCTCGAGCGCGAGGCCGAGGAGGCGGCGCCCCAGGTCGCGAAGGCCCAGGAGCGCTGGTTCGCGCTGCAGTCCCTGCGCGACAGGCTCACCTCCACCCAGTCGCTCGCGTCCGAGCGGGTGCGCCTGCTGAGCCAGGACACCCAGGACGAGACGACGACCGGCCGTGACCCGGAGGAGCTCAAGGCCCAGGCGGTCGAGGCCCGCCGGGCCGAGGACGCGCTGCTCGCCGAGGTCCAGCGGGCCAAGGACGAGCTGCAGGCGGCGATCGAGCGGCGGGCCGCTGCCGAGAAGGCCTTCACCGAGGAGCAGCAGCGCCTCCAGCGGCTGGCTCGAGCTGCCGCCGACCGCCGTGAGGGCCTGGCCAAGCTGTCCGGGCAGGTCGGCGCTCGCCGCAGCCGGATCGAGGCCGGTGAGGCAGAGATCGGCCGGCTCCGCGGCATCGTGGAGCAGTCGCTCGCGCGGGCTGCGGCCGCAGAGAAGGAGTTCGCCGGGCTCGAGGCGTCCGTCGCGGTCGAGGAGGAGGGCGAGGAGGGCCTGGACTCGGCCTACGAGAACGCCGCGGCAGCGCTCGAGAGCCTCCAGGCGGAGGTCGAGCGCCTCCGCGAGGAGGAGCGCGCCGCTGAGCGCGACCGCACCAACGCGACCGCCCGCCTCGAGGCCCTCGAGCTCAGCCTGAGCCGCAAGGACGGTGCCGCGACCCTCCTCGCCGCCGCGGACGAGCGCCACGGCATCGTCGGCTCGGTGGCCTCGCTGCTCCAGGTCTCCGGTGGCCACGAGGCAGCCATCGCCGCGGCCCTGGGCTGGGCCGGTGACGCCCTCGCCGTCGAGTCCGTCGGCCATGCGGCCCGGGCCCTGACCACGCTGCGCGAGGAGGACGCCGGGCGGGCCTCCTTCCTCGTCGGCCAGAGTGCGGCGCCCGTCGAGCCTGCCGCCTGGCCGGCCCTCGACGATGGCGCCGTGTGGGCTCGCGCCGTCGTGGATGCCCCGGAGAGGGTCCGCCCTGCGGTCGAGCAGCTGCTCGACCGCGTCGCCCTCGTCGACACCCCGGACCAGGCGGCCGCGCTGGTGGCCCGCGGCGATGGCCTCACCGCAGTCACGGCCGACGGCGACGTCTTCGCCCCGGGCTGGGTGCGCGGCGGCAGCAGCGCGGCGCCCAGCCTCATCGAGATCCAGTCGGCCGTCGACGAGACCCGCGACCGCGTTGCCGACGCCACCCGTCGCGGTGAGCAGGCGCGGTTCGCCCTCGCCACCGCCCAGGATAAGGCCCGCGAGGCGGCCGAGCGGGTCGAGGAGGCGCTTGAGCGCCTTCACGAGTCCGACGCCCGGATGGCCGCCGTGGCCGAGAAGCTCGGTCAGCTCGGCGCCACCGTCCGCTCCGCCAAGGGCGAGGCCGAGCGCACCGGGAAGGCCATCGCCGACGCCACCGCTGCCCTCGAGAGCGACCGCGCCGAGCTCGCGGGCCTCGAGGAGCGCCTCGAGGAGGCCCAGGCGCAGCCCGACGAGGCAACCGACCCGTCCACCGACGAGCGCGACCGGCTCGAGCTCGTCGCCAGCCAGGCCCGCACGGCCGAGACCGAGCTGCGCCTGACCCTGCGCACCAAGGAAGAGCGCGCCCGTGCCCTGCACGGCCGCGCCGACTCCCTCGAGGGCGCGGCCCGCAACGAGCTCGCCGCCCGCCAGCGCCTCGCGGCCCGCCAGGAGCGCCGCAAGCGCGAGGCGACCGTGGCCGAGGCTGTGCGGCGCGGCGCCGCCTTCGCCATCGAGCACATCGCCGGCGCGCTCGAGGCGGCGGCCCAGCAGCGGGCCACCGCGGAGCAGCAGCGCACCGAGCGCGACCAGACGCTGGCCCAGGTGCGGCGGGGGATGGCCGCCCTGCAGGACGACCTGCGCGAGCTCACCGACACCGTCCACCGCGACGAGGTGGCCCGCACCCAGCAGCGGCTGCGCATCGAGGCCCTGCAGACCAAGGCCGTCGAGGAGCTCGGCATCGACCCGGATTCCCTCATGGAGGACTTCGGGCCGCACCAGCTCGTGCCGCACGTCCCAGGGCCCGACGACGACCCGGACGCCCTGCCGGAGCCTGCGCCGTTCGTCCGCGAGGTCCAGGAGAAGAGGCTTCGCAAGGCCGAGCGTGCCCTGAGCGCTCTGGGCCGGGTGAACCCGCTGGCGCTCGAGGAGTTCGCGGCGCTGGAGGAGCGGCACAAGTTCCTCACCGAGCAGCTCGAGGACCTCAAGAGCTCCAAGCGTGACCTGCTCGACATCGTCCGCGAGGTCGACGAGCGGGTCGAGCGCGTGTTCACCGACGCGTACCACGACACGGCGGCGCAGTTCGAGCAGGTGTTCTCCCGGCTCTTCCCTGGCGGCGAGGGCCGGCTCGTGCTGACCGACCCCTCGAACATGCTCACGACGGGCATCGAGGTCGAGGCCCGCCCGCCCGGCAAGAAGATCAAGCGGCTCTCGCTCCTCTCGGGCGGCGAGCGCTCGCTCGTGGCGGTGGCCCTGCTCGTGTCGATCTTCAAGGCGCGACCCAGCCCCTTCTACATCATGGACGAGGTGGAGGCGGCCCTCGACGACGCCAACCTCGGCCGCCTCATCACTCTGTTCGAAGAGCTGCGCGACTCCAGCCAGCTCATCGTCATCACCCACCAGAAGCGCACGATGGAGGTCGCGGACGCGCTCTACGGTGTGACGATGCGTGGGGATGGAGTGACCACTGTGGTCTCCCAGCGGATCCGCGACGTGGCCGCCCAGAGTGCCTGAAATACACCGGTATGCCGGATGCGCCGGGCCGTGACATGGGTCACCGCCGCGGCGGGTCGATTTGAGGAAGCTCCGCCCGTCGGCCACCCTTGAGCCATGGTTGCGCTGATTGTGGGAATGCTGCTGTGCGTCGGACTGGCCCTCGCGGTCGTGGCGCTCGTTGCGGTCCCCGCGCGACGCCAGGGCCGACAGGTCCTCACTCCTCGCGGCGAGGAGGTCGTGAGCCAGGCGCGCGAGCGCACGCAGGACGCCCTCGACAAGACCGGCGAGGTCCTCACCGCCACGAAGGACCGCGTGACGGAGTCCGTCGCCAGCGCGAGTCCCAAGGCCCCCGAGCCGGAGTCGGCACCGGCCAGCTCGGCCGCCTCACCGTCCGCGACCGGCCCCAGCGACGCCGTCCGCAAGGCCAGCTGAACCTGCGCACGTCGGAGCCCGCCGGCACTCGCGCGAGGCGCTGAACCCGCGCAGGTCCCAGCCCGCCGGTACTCGGGCGAGGCACCCTGACTCCAGCGAACGCCCACGCGCCAGGTCGCACCCACACA
>Ga0247818_10000884_pt1 | contig 18904 bp, 12 predicted proteins | sample 13C_Glucose_Day1_FD_192424 | JGI IMG/M metagenome (GOLD analysis project Ga0247818, IMG submission 192424) | Soil microbial communities from agricultural site in Penn Yan, New York, United States - 13C_Glucose_Day1 | ecosystem: Environmental > Terrestrial > Soil > Agricultural land | place... | reverse complement strand
ATCCCCAGCTTGCTGTACATGTGTTTCTTATGGACTTTCACGGTTTCTACGGAGATTTCCAGCTTACGGGCGATTTCTTTACTGGAGCAACCGCTGAGCATCAAACGCCCTACATCCAGCTCGCGGGCGGTCAGTTGCGCACCTTTGAGTTGTTGCACCGACGCTTCCAGTTGCACCCGCCAGTCTGCCCGGACAGGGGCGGCGGCGAGGGCCACGGTTTCGTTGATCTCATAGGGTAGTCGTTGGCGCAGCAGGCCCAGCACCCAAGGCTGGATCAATGACAGCAAGGCGATATGTTCGCCAGTGAAACGTTTTTCACTGCCCAGCGACAGACACAGCGTGCGATCACCTTCGAGCTGACAATTGAACTGGATTTCGTCGGCCACGACATTCAGACGAAAGTATCGCTGGTAATACTCGGTCAGTTCGAAATGCTCCGGCGCCACCTCGGACAAGCGATACAGACCGGTGCGCGTTTGCTCGCGGCAGGCGATGTAGAACGGATCAAGCAGGTACAGGCCGCGCAGATAATCCTGAAACAACGGGTCAGGGTTGCCGTCTGCGCCCGGGCATTCGGCGAAGACTTGCGGGTGTTGATCGGCGCTGAACAGCAGCACCACCCAGCTATCGAACGGCACGTATTGGTCGAGCAAACGCACCAGTTGCGCCCAGAAATTCGGCTTGTCGAGCGCGTCGATCAATTGCCCGACGGCGCGGTGCCAGGTGATGTCGTCAAACGAAAGTGTCATCGATCTACCCCTATCGGGTTACCCCGGCCGCGTAATTCCCTGGCCGCTCGCTTGCTGCGCATACTGGCCCACAGACAGCCACCGGGCAATCTTTCCGCGCCAGCCGCTCATAACAAGGGAATCCCCATGAAAGTCGAACTCGCCCAACTGGCGGGCCGTGACAATGCCACGGCATATAACCTCGAACGCGCACTTGCAGCGATCGCCGCGTGCGCTGCCGACACGCAACTGATTGTGTTCCCGGAAACCCACTTGATGGGCTTCCCGACGGCCGAGACCGTCGCGCAAACCGCCGAACCCCTCGACGGCCCGACCGTCAGCGCGGTGCTGGCCGCAGCGCGCGAACGCAATATCGCCGTGGTGATCGGCATGGCCGAGAACGACCACGGGCGCTTCTACAACACCACGCTGTTGATCACCCCTGAAGGCATCGCTCTGAAATACCGCAAGACGCATTTGTGGGCGTCGGATCGTGGCGTGTTCGAGGCCGGCGACCGCTACGCCACCTGCGAGTGGAACGGCGTGCGTATTGGCCTGTTGATCTGCTACGACATCGAATTCCCCGAGTCCGCCCGAGCCCTCGCGCAACTGGGTGCCGAGTTGCTCATCGTGACCAACGGCAACATGGACCCGTACGCGTCGACTCACCGCACCGCGATCATGGCCCGTGCGCAGGAGAATCAGGCGTTTGCGCTGATGGTCAATCGCGTGGAAGCGGGGGATGACGGCTTGATGTTTGCCGGCGGCAGTGCGCTGGTGGATCCACTGGGTACGCTGCTGTTCGAGGCCGGACGGGAAGAGGGGCAGTTCAGTGTTGAGCTGGATTTCGACCGGTTAGAGATTGCGCGCAAGGATTACCGCTATCTGGATGATCAGCGTTTGAAGTTGCCGGGGGAGGTGGTGGAGTGCGGCGATGGTGTTCGTGAGTTGTTGATTCCACGCCGTTGACCGCTGCCCTCACCCTAGCCCTCTCCCGGAGGGAGAGGGGACTGACCGAGCTGATTGTTCGAGGTACGCCGACCTGAAATACCGATTCGTACTCAGGATTTGAAACTGCGAATTCAAGTCGAACTCAGCATGTGAAAACCAAGGAGATCTGCTCCCTTTCCCCCTCGCCCCTGCGAGGGAGAGGGGACTGACCGAGCTGATTGTTCGAGGTACGCCGACCTGAAATACCGATTCGTACTCAGGATTTGAAATTGCGAATTCAAGTCGAACTCAGGATTTGAATCTGCGAATTCAAGTCGAACTCAGGATTTGAAACCCACGGAGATCTGCTCCCTTTCCCCCTCGCCCCTGCGAGGGAGAGGGGACTGACCGAGCTGATTGTTCGAGGTACGCCGACCTGAAATACCGATTCGTACTCAGGATTTGAAACTGCGAATTCAAGTCGAACTCAGCATGTGAAAACCATGGAGATCTGCTCCCTTTCCCCTCGCCCCCTTGGGGGAGAGGGCTGGGGTGAGGGGGGGAAGATTTCAAGTCGAACATAAAAATCAGCAACACCCGAGAACAACAAAACCAACCCGACACATTCGCCGAACTCGGCTCTGCCATAAATCCAATAACATTCGGAGTAAGTCGCCCATGGCTCGTTTGCAACGCACCCTTTCATTAGGGTCGGTGGTGCTGTTCGGCATCGCCTACATGACGCCGATCATTGTCCTCGGCACTTTCGGCATTCTCGCCCAGTCCACCGCCGGCATGGTCCCCGCCGCGTATCTGGCGGCACTGATCGCGATGTTCTTCACTGCGATGAGCTACGGACGCATGGCCGCCGCATTCCCGGTCGCCGGTTCCGCCTACAGCTACGTGCGCAAGGCGATCAGCCCCAAGCTCGGTTTCATCGCCGGTTGGGCGGTGCTGCTCGATTACCTGTTTTTGCCAATGGCGATCTGGCTGATCGGTGCGGCATATCTGGCGTCGGCATTCCCGTCGATCCCGCAATGGATCTGGGTGCTGGCGTTCATCGGCATCACCAGCGCAATCAACATCATTGGCCTGAAACTGGCCAACGGCATCAACGCCTTGTTGATGCTGGTGCAGTTCCTCGTGCTGATCGCCTTCGTTGCGCTGTGCGTGCACTACATCGGCGGCGATGCGAACACGCCTTTGTGGTCGATCAAACCGTTCTTCAACGGCGACATGCAGATGCCGCTGATCATGAGCGGCGCGGCCATCGCCTGTTACTCGTTCCTCGGTTTCGACGCCGTCAGCACCTTGACCGAAGAAACACGCGACCCACGCCGCACCATCCCGCGGGCGATCATGTTGATCACCTTGATCGGTGGGCTGATCTTCGTCGGCGTTTCGTACTTCGTGCAGATCGCGCACCCGTCGTTCCAGTTCGACAATGTCGATTCGGCCGCCTATGAAATCGCCCGCAACATCGGCGGTGATCTGTTTGTGTCGATCTTCCTGATCGGTCTGATTGTCGGCCAGTTCGCTTCAGGGCTGTCGGCGCAGGCCAGTGGTTCGCGCCTGTTGTTTGCCATGGGCCGTGACGGTGTGTTGCCGAAGTCGTTCTTCGGCACGCTGCATGCGCGCTTCGGCACACCGGTCAATAGCATCCTGCTGTGCGCCGTGGTGGCGTTACTGGCGCTGAAACTGGACGTGACCACCTCGACCTCGTTCATCAACTTCGGCGCGTTCCTGGCCTTCAGTCTGGTCAACCTGGCGGTGATCTTTCATTACTGGATCGGCGGCGAGAAAAAAGGCCCGCGTGAGTTGGTGCTGTTTCTGGTTTTCCCGTTTATCGGGCTGGTGGCGGACTTGTGGCTGATGGTCAGCCTTGATCATCTGGCGGTGTATCTGGGTTTGAGCTGGCTGGCGATCGGCGTGGTGTATCTGGCGGTGCTCACCGGCGGCTTCCGTCGGCAGCCGCCGGAGATGGATTTCCAGGAGGCGACCTGAACCTTGCGGCTTGGCACACCGTTGACCGGCATGTGATCCTTGGCGCTTTTGCGCCAAGGGTTTTTCGTATGTCGACTGCTTCCACGATTCGTATTGCCGCCGCATTGTTGCTCAATCCTCAAGGGCAGACTTTGCTGGTGCGCAAGCGGGGTACCACGGCGTTCATGCAACCGGGCGGCAAGATCGAAGCGCACGAGTCGCCGGTGCACGCGCTGGCGCGTGAGCTGGAGGAGGAATTGGGCTTGCAGATCGACTCGGCGCAGGCGAGGTTTCTCGGGCAGTTTTCCGCCCCTGCCGCCAACGAGCCGGGATGCGTTGTACAAGCCGAAATCTTTCAACTGACGATCGATTCTGAAGTCGTACCGGCAGCGGAAATCGAAGAAGTGATCTGGGTCGATCCGGCCACTGATCCTGCTGTCGATCTGGCGCCATTGACACGTGACCTGATCCTGCCGTTTTATCGGCAGTCATTGACGGCCATCGCCTGATCATCCACGCAAAGGACTTTGCCATGATCCCGCTTCAAGACTTGCTGATCTTCGCCGCTGCCGCCTTGCTGATGGTGCTGACGCCGGGGCCGAACATGATCTACCTGATTTCGCGTTCGATCTGTCAGGGGCGCAAGGCCGGGGTGACCTCGTTGCTGGGCGTGGTGGCGGGGTTCTTTGTGCATCTGTTTGCGGCAGCGGCAGGTTTGACCGCCGTGTTCCTCGCGGTGCCGATGGCCTACGAAGTGCTCAAGTGGGCCGGCGCGCTGTACTTGCTGTGGCTGGCCTGGCAAGCGCTGAAACCGGGGGCGCGCTCGCCGTTCGAAGCGCAGCAATTGCCGGCGGACTCGTCGCGCAAGCTGATCACCATGGGCTTTCTGACCAGCGCACTGAACCCGAAAATAGCGGTGTTCTACCTTTCGGTATTCCCGCAATTCATCACCCCTGAACACGGCTCGGTGTTCACCCAAAGCATTATTCTCGGCCTGACCCAGATCAGCGTCAGTTTCTGCGTGAATTTGCTGATCGCGCTGTTCGCGGCGGGCATTGCTTCGTGGTTTGTGCGCAACCCGACATGGCTGGCGCTGCAGCGTTATTTCATGGGCTTCGTTTTGGCTGGTCTGGCCGTGCGCCTGATGTTTGAGCAACGCAGGACGGCGTGAACATGTGGGTCGAACGGCTGGACGCCAGCCATGCCCTGGCCTACCGCGAACTGATGCTTGAAGCCTACGACCGTCATCCGCAGGCCTTCACCTCAAGCGTGCGCGAACGGGCGGTGATGCCATTGAGCTGGTGGGAAGGGCGTCTGACCAGCAAGCTCGATGTGGTGCTCGGCGCGTTTGAAGCAGGCACGTTGGCCGGCATAGTCGGCCTGGCCTTTGAACCGCGCGAAAAGGCTCGTCACAAGGCCACGCTGTTCGGCATGTACGTATCGGCGGATTTTCGTCAGCACGGTTTGGGCCATGAACTGGTGCAGGCGGCCATTGCCGAAGCGCAAAACCATCCGGCGCTGAAACTGCTCCAGCTCACCGTCACCGCCGGCAATGAAGCCGCGTTCAACCTCTACCAGCGCTGTGGCTTCATCCAGTTCGGCCTCGAACCATTGGCGGTGCGGGTGGGTGAAGACTACTTCGACAAGATCCATATGTGGCGCGAGATCTGATATCACACTGATCCCTGTGGGAGCGAGCCTGCTCGCGAAAGCGATGTGTCAGTCAGCAACGTTGGCAACTGACCGATTGCATTCGCGAGCAGGCTCGCTCCCACAGAGTTCGCGCTGTACTTGGTTCAGCGCACGGCGCTGACACCGTCCAGGGTCGAGAACGAGGTGTCCTTGGCCGTCAGCAGAAAATCGCGCATGTACGGTGCATCGAGCATGTCGGTACGAATCGCCGCGTACAACGTCGCGAACAAGCCTTTTTCCCCCAGCCGTTTACCTTTCACGTAACCGCGCGAGCTGTACTCGTGCAGCGCCCAATGCGGCATGCCGCAGACGCCACGGCCGCTGGCGACCAGTTGCATCATCATCACCGTCAGCTCTGAAGTGCGCACCTGTGCCGGCTCGATATCGGCCGGTTCCAGGAACCGCGTGAAGATATCGAGGCGGTCGCGTTCCACCGGGTAGGTGATCAGCGTTTCCGTGAGCAAGTCTTCGGGGACGATGTACGGTTTGCTCGCCAGTGCATGCTGATTGGCGACGGCCAGCATGGCTTCATAAGTGAACAGCGGCACATAGGTGATGCCAGCGATTTCCAATGGATCAGACGTCACCACCAGATCCAGATCGCCACGGGCCAAGGCCGGCAGCGGCGCGAAGGCGAAGCCCGAGGCGAGGTCGAGTTCGACTTCCGGCCAGGCATCGCGGAACTGGTCGATGGTTGGCATCAGCCACTGAAAGCAACTGTGGCACTCAATGGCCATGTGCAAACGCCCGGCGGTGCCACCGGCCAGACGACCGATATCGCGTTCGGCGGCGCGTAACAGCGGCAGGGTCGCATCGGCCAGTTGCAGCAAGCGCAAACCGGCGCTGGTGAAACGCACCGGTTTGGTCTTGCGCACGAAAAGGGCCATGCCCAGACGTTCCTCCAGCTCCTTGAACTGATGGGACAGCGCCGACTGTGTCAGGTGCAGGCGGTCAGCGGCGTCCACCAGACTGTCGGCTTCGCGCAGGGCATGCAGGGTTTTCAGGTGACGGATTTCAAGCACCGATGGCTCCATGAGGAAAACTTGTGATCAATAGGAAAGCGTTGAGTTTGTCTCATGTTGTCCTGGCTGTCGACAATGCCTTGTTTTACTGGAGAACCGCCAGTTTGTGGCTCAGCAGTTCTCGATGTGGCTGACGCTTGTCAGAGATCTTCGAAGTGCCTTAGAACAATCGACTGTTCGGTGATTTTCGAGTCGAGCAAGGTCGGATCGTCAGCGTGGGTCAGAAAACGATCCTGTGGCTTTTTCAGGTGGCCTCGTTCGAATTTGCGCAAAGGCCGGGTCGTCGAGCGGTAATGGAAATGTACGTACCAGAGCAATTGCGCAGGCTCCTGCGTGAGATTCCAGATCTCATATTCCTGCAGGTAGTTGGCTTGGCCTTGATGGTTAGCCAGTCGCTGGATCGGACGGGTCTTGCGGATCTCCACGGCATGCTGACCGATGAGGTCATCCAGCATGCCATCAGTAGGCTTTTGGCTGGTCAACGAGTGTTCGGTGCGGATGGCACGACCTTCGATGATCAGCTCGCTAGCCTGATCGCGCAGTCGCTGGATGATCGGCTGCTCTGCCGACTTGGAAGCGATATCGTCGGCGCGGGTGGTGAGTTCACCCGCCCGGCTTTTCATCATGTGTTCCAGGTCGATGGGGAGCATGCCCTTGTTGGCGTTTCTCTGAACCTTGGCGCGGTAAGTCGCTACGTCATCCAGACGCTGCCGTGCCTCGGTGACCAGGGTGGCCAGACTCAAACCCGCGGGCGGTCGGGCGACTGTGGGTTGCGGGTTGATCAGACGTAATTTGCCATCAGCGCCTTGTTCATAGATTTCCTCATAGCCTCCAGCCCCGGTACTTTTATACCGACGGGTCTGGGTCAAGTTGTCCCATTGCTCCACGCCATGGCGTAATTGGTTGTCATCAGTGATGAATACGCGCTGCAGAGGTTTTCCTGTGATCTTGGGTTCGGGTGGCTTGTTGATAGCGGCACGCGCTCGATCCGCCAAGCGATCAATGCCTTCCAGCAAGGGCTCGACGACGTCCAGATGAAAGAATTGCGGATAGCTGGCGGTCCAGACGGCCATCTCGCGACGAAACTCGACGCAAGCGTCGATGCTTTCCTGAAGCATGCGGGTACGTTCGGCGGTAGTGCTCTGAATGTTCGGCAGGTCGTACTGGCGGTAGAGGCGCTCATCGATCTTGTTGCGAAGGGGCTCCGCCACCGTATCAAAATAGCGCCACGCCGCATCGTCGGGACTGCCGATTCTTTTGACGATTTCCAAACGTTGGGAGGTTTTCAGGTACAACAAGACGGGTTCACTGTGGCGGGTGTTGGTGTGGTCGACCAGCGCCGAAATTTTCGGTCGGTCTTTGGCAAGTATGCGTTCATACCAGTGATTGACCTGGTCCCTGAGTTCCCCCAATTGTTCGAGTTTGTTCACGATCTCGACACGAAACCCGTGTATGTCTTCAATGTGTTTCAAGCGTTCAGCCACAGCATCACCTGGCAGCGCATTGTGTAGCTGCTTCAATCGTTTGACTGCTCGTGTCATCCAGATAATGTTATGCGACAGGTGAATGGCGCGGCGCCGATAACGATCAGTCAACAGCCAGGCGGCCTTGCTTTGCATTTCGGCGACAGCCCTGCGTTTTCTGCCCTGGGTCAGCGCAGTCAATTCGGTCAACACCTCATACCGCTGCCTGGCCAACTGGATATCGCCAACGCAAGCGGCTTCGACAGTTGGCCACATGGCCATGCGTTCCACTTCCGGGGCTTGGCGGTAGGCATTGATCACTCGGTCGCTTTCTCCACCCCTGCGCTGCAATTGATCTGCCAGGTCGTCAGCGGCGGCAGTCAGTTGATGGTGACGGCGGTAGTTTCGATCCACCAGCCAGCGCGGCAAGCGTTGGCGAATCACCGGAGGCCAGTAAGGATCCAGCGTATCGGCCACGCGCCCGACGACATTGCCACCCCCCGCCAGGCCGCCGTCGAAGGTCGTTCCGTAGACGCCGAACCAGGTGTCCCAGGCCCCGGTTTCATCCAGTGCGATCGGTTGCTTGTAGGTTTTTCGCGAGTTGCCTGACAGGCGCCACTGGCGCGAGTCCTTGCTCAGCTCAACCTGGTAGAGGCGACCCTGACGTTCGATGAAATCGCCGTCGGCATGCCGGTAGATACCGCGATAAAGACCGTGGGTGGCGGGTTCAGTCCCTGCCAGTGAAATCGGTTTTTCATATTCGTAATCCTTGAAACGCGCCAGCACCTGCCTGGCCTGGCGTTGCGTCTTGCCGTGCAGGGCCGCAACGTTGCCGACCAATGCGTGAAGTTGGCGAGCCCGGGTCAACGCGCGTGTCGTCCGGGAGAGGGTCGAGGCCACCGCTTCGCCCGGGAGCAGATCCATCAGCGCGTCGATCAACGACAGCAACATGGACTCGACTTCCGCCAGACCATCAGCGACATCGCCGCGCAAAAATGCTGCTGTGGCCTGATTGGCCGCCGTCCAGGCTTGATAAAGGGCCAGCACACTGCCGACAAAGGGCACCATCCCCAACGCCATTTTTATATAGTTGAAGGCACGTGGGCCTTTCAAGGCGTAGCGCTCGAAGAACAGCTCATCGTTGGAACGCGAGGTACCGCGATGGGCTTCGACCAGGCGTCCCCTGTGCGCATCGAGCAGGTGCGCGGCCAGCGATGTGCTCGCCGGCCAGCGCACGCCCACTTCGATAATGGCATCGAAGTTTTTTGCCACGGCCTGACCGATCCGGCTGACATGCGCCCTGACGTTGCCCTGCAAGGCCCGGCCTGCGAGGTACTCGACCCACTTGTCACTCCGGCATAACCTGAACAGCCCTTGGCGCGCCGCTTCGAGCGTGTCGTAGCGGCGGAAAAACTGCCCGTCGTGGCTGTCTGGCAGGTACAACAGGGTGACGCCGCTGATCTGTTCTTCGATGAAGCTGATGCTGGACAGGGTCACCGGGCCTTCGCCGGGGGTGTCCTTGCCGCCGACTTTCAGAGATACCGGCAACAAGACAATGCGCTTGCCATTGGCTTGCCACGCTTCTGCGGTGCAGGCATCAATGGCGATGTTCAGCAGCGCGGCCCCGTCACGGTTGATGTGCTTTTGCAGGCGCGCATTTTCACTTTGAATCTTGAGCAGCAGACGCCACGGTTCGATGAGGCTTTCCCGGCGATGCTGTCGGATAAACGCCGACTCGTCGGCGGCCCCCGTGAAGGCGTCGTGGATCTTCTGTTCATAGGCCTTGGGCAGATCGAGTTCCGGCAGCACCTTGCGCAGATAGGTCAGGTTGATGCCATTGAGCAGGCGCGTACGATCCTTTTTCAGCGTCGCGGTGACCTCCAGGCGCAAGAAGATCAGACGCTGTGACAGCGCATCGTTGAGCACCGAATGGACGTTATCGATGTTGAGCTGGGCAAGGTCTTCGAGTGACATTTTGCTGCGGGTTTTGCTGGGCACGATGACAGTGGTTTTGCGGTTACCTCCTGGCCCGGATTCAGGGATTTGCTCGGTTTTGGTCGAGTCGGGCAGTTCGACCTGGATGGAAAAGTGACCTTCAAGGGAAAAATCCTTGCGCAGTCGGGCGTACAGGTGGCGGCGGGTGAAGTCGTCACGAGGTTCCAGTGCGAGGGTCATCAGAGCGTGGCTTTGGCGCATTGCCGCGATGTACGCCTCAATGTTTTGTTTGAGCCCGTTACGCTCGTTTTCCTTGAGCTTGATCAGCCATTCCGGCAGATGGCCGGCGAGAGTGCCGCTGCGTTCCTGCTCTTGCAGGTGAGCAAAGGACAGGCATCTGGCGGCCTGAACCGGCACCTGCACAGTGGCAAGACAGGCTTGGCGCAGCGTTTCCAGAGCGTCAGCCTGCTCGGGTTTGCCGCGCAGGCGGGTGGCTTGCGCTTCGAAGTCGGCGATCAGTTCATTGAGACAGTGATGCAGCGGGTCCGCGGTCAGGGTGTTCAGTTGCAGGGCCAGTTCGCTGTCCTGATCCGCAATCCTGAACACCTCGCGCGCCAGTGTGCGACGGTCGGCGAATCGTTGCAGACCACCACCGGTGCCCGGCCAGTAGAGCATCAGGCTGGCGCTTGAGGTGCTGTCCGAGAGTGCGGCCTGAGGTGCGATCACCAGCACGCCCTTGAGTGTTTCGCTCTGCGTGGAGGTGACCCCGTCTTTTGTTTCGCTCATCGACAAGGTCAGGCTGGCCGCTGTGAAGTCAATGTCGCGTTCGGCCGCGATGGGGGTGTTCAGCACGGCTTTGAGCAAATCGTGTTCAGTACTGTCGAGTTGGCCCAGTGCTGCTTGCAGTCTGGCTTCGGCATGCAAGCCGTCCTTGTGCGCCTGAAGGAGCGCAGCGAACGCTGTGTTGAAGGCGCTCAAATCAAGACTTTCACGGTAAAGCAGCGATGTGGCGGCGCGCTCACCGGCTTGTTCGGCGGTCTCCAGTGCTTTGAGGGCGTCCTTGCATTGGCGGTAACGAGACCCGTCACCGTCGTTGTCCTGCAAACGCTCGAGTGCAACGCGCTCGCGTTTGAGCGCGGCCTGGCGCACGGCCAATGGAATAGCGGCCGACAGGCTGCCGAACAACGGCTTTTCATCGAACTCGTCGTCGCTGGCAGGCGTGGTTGGTGTTGTCGGTGCCGCCACGATGATCGCGCTGCTGCGCTGATGATCGATCAGATCGACATGCACCAGGGATCGCGCGCCGTGCTCCCTGATCCCGGTTTTGTCTTTGTTGGTATTGCTCAAGGCATCAAGCTGCGCATGGTGTCGGTCGGCGAACAGATCGCTCGCCCCGGTGACCATCGGGTCGAGCGCTGCGCTGTAGTCAAAGCGCAGGATGTCCTTGGGCAGATCGGTGGGGATTTGCACATGGGTGGTCAGCCAGGCTTGCAGGTCGGCGCGGCTCTTGAAGGCCTGGATCGACACGGCGCTGCTGGGCAGATACAGCAGCGGCGCGGCGGTGGCCAGATCACCCACGCTGATCACCCACGCCCCCGGAAGTTTCACTTTACTGTGATTGCTCAGTACCAGCGCCGGCTTTTGCGTGTGGATGGGTTGGCCGTCAAGGGTCAGTGCGCCGGTGTCCGAATCGATGACCTGTTGCAGCGTTTTGAGTTGAGCAGCGGTAATGGTCTGGTTGGCGAGCGCCGTGTGCGCGGTGGCTTCGAAATGCGCACGGTAAAGCTGCGTGGCACGGTTGCTGCGTGACACCGGTGTGCGCGGCGCGCGCGCTTCCCAGAAGTTTCTCCAGCGTGTGGCGTGGCTCTTCGCGGGATCGAGCGATTTGAGCTTTTCCAGGAGTTGCAGGGGGGGCAACGCGTACAACGCATGATGTGTGCTGATGCCAGTGAGGTGGCAACGCTGATCCAGATCGGTTTCCAGCGTCGATTGTTGGGCGACAAAGGCACACGCATCGGTAAGGCTGACGATTTGTTCGGGGTGCTCGTCAGTGGCAGCAAAGTGCAGGTGCGTGCTTTCGCCGTCCAGTTGCAGTTGTTGTCGCAGTAACTCGTTGATCGTGTCGCGCAGGGCCGGGCTGTCGGCAAACAATTCGCGCAAACCTTCGCTGCTGGCGCGCCAGCGGTGGCTGGCCTGCTGCAACAGGCTGTCATCGGTCACTTTCGGCAGGTGCCCGGCTGCCGTGGGCAATGGTGAGGGGGCGCTGGCTTCATCCAGATTAAGGCGATCGGGCATGGTGGCATGACTCGCAAGGGGAACGGCTCATCCGTTCCGGAGCGGGTCATTCAAGACAAATCGCGCAAGGCGATGGCGGTACATAGATATTCTTTGCAACAACCCCGCGTGACCGCTCGGCACTCTTCATCAAACTGTCATCGAACTGTGGCAGCGCGCTTGTACAAACTTCATCAGACTCGCGCTCTACTGGGGTTCTGCGTTTCGGTGTTTTTCATGCACAAGGTGTTTTTATCCGTCGCGGCCATGTTGGCCGCGCTTTTGTTCAGTGCGCCGTCGATGGCGGCAGCGCGTTGTGATGTCAACGTGCCGACCGAGCATGCTGATCTGCAACAAGTCAGCATTGCTTATCAGAGCATTGGCCGCGCCTCGGACCCGGCGTTGCTGCTGGTGATGGGTCTGGGTGGTCAGTTGATCCACTGGCCGGACGAAGTGGTCGTCGCTTTGTGTCAGCAGGGCTTTCGGGTGATTCGCTACGACAACCGCGATGTCGGCTTGTCGACCTGGCGTCAGGCGCCGGTTGAAGCCAACCTGACCTTCGAAGTGCTGCGCTACAAGCTCGGTTTGCCGGTGGCGGCGCCCTACAGCCTGACCGATATGGCGGACGACGCGCTGGGTTTGATGGACGCTTTGCACGTTGAGCAATTCCACGTACTGGGCGCTAGCATGGGCGGGATGATCGCCCAGCACATGGCGGCGATGGCGCCACAGCGGGTCGAAAGCCTGACGTTGATCATGACCACGTCTGGCGCCGAAGGTTTGCCGGCACCGAGTGCTGCGCTGGTGCAACTTCTATCGCGACGCGGTGCACCGAATCGTCAGGTGGCACTGGAGCAACAGGCGGATTTACTGGCGGCGCTGGGTAGCCCTTCGGTCACTGATGATCGCCAGGCCTTGTTGCATCAGGCGGCGCTGTCGTACGACCGTGCGTTCAACCCCGAAGGCGTGAAACGGCAGATCATGGCGATCCTCGCCGAGCCGAGTCGGGTGGCGTTGCTCAATCAGTTGCGGGTGCCGACGCTGGTGGTGCATGGCACGGCGGACCCGTTGTTGCCAGTGATGCACGGCGTGCATCTGGCGGCACATATTCGTGGCAGTCAGTTGAAGCTGATTCCGGGGCTGGCGCATCGCTTTCAAGAGGCGTTCAAGGAACCGTTGCTGGCGGCGGTGCTGCCGTATTTGCAGGCGCATCGTGAAGACACCTCGCATTGGGCGCAGATTGAACCGGTGGTGGGTGGGAATCTGCTGTAACCGAGGTATTTGTGTTGTCTGAGCGGACCTCTTCGCGAGCAGGCTCGCTCCCACTGGGGAATGCGCTCTGAATGTGGGAGCGAGCCCGCTCGCGAAGGGGACACCACAAATACCAGCCGGGGTGTATCGTGCAAACTTTCCCGCACGATTTCCCCTCGCGAGGTGTGTGATGAGTTCCGCTTTGAAAATCGATTTTGTCAGCGACGTCTCCTGCCCTTGGTGCGTCGTCGGTTTGCGTGGTTTGTTACAGGCGCTGGAGATCTTGCGCAACGAAGTGCAGGCCGAGATCCATTTCCAGCCGTTCGAACTGAATCCGAAAATGGGCGCCGATGGGCAGAACATCGCCGAGCATATTCAAGAGAAATACGGTTCAACCCCGGAGCAGTCGCAGAAGAACCGCGAAGCGATCCGCGCTCGTGGTGCAGAACTCGGGTTTGCCTTTCGCACCGACGGCAACAGCCGCATTTACAACACTTTTGATGCGCATCGCTTGCTGCACTGGGCCGGGCTTGAAGGTTTGCAATTGCCGTTGAAAGAGGCGCTGTTCAAGGCCTATTTCAGTGATGGCGGCAATCCGTCGGATCATCGGCAACTGGTGCAGATTGCCGAAAGTGTCGGGCTGGATCGCCCGCGGGCCGAGGCCGTTCTGGCGTCGGACGAGTTTGCCGATGAGGTGCGTGAAGAAGAGCAGTTGTGGCTGCAGCGCGGGGTGAGTTCGGTGCCGACCGTGGTGTTCAACGGGCAATATGCGGTGACGGGCGGGCAGCCGGTGGAGACGTTTGTCGGAGCGATTCGGCAGATCATGGCCGAGTCCAAGGGTGGCATCGTCAACTAAAGAGCAAAAGCCCCTCACCCTAACCCTCTCCCAGAGGGAGAGGGGACTGATTGGGGGATGCTGGAGTGATACGCCGACGTGAACGTGCTGTACCGAATCCATAATCGACTGGATCTTTCAGGTCGATGTCAGACGCAAGACATCTCGGTCGGCCCCCTCTCTCAGAGGGAAAGGGGGCTGATCGGGGGATACTGGAGTGATACGCCGACGTGAACGTGTTGTAGCGAATCCATAATCGACTGGATCTTTCAGGTCAATGTCAGACGCAAGACACCTCGGTCGGCCCCCTCTCCCTCTGGGAGAGGGCTGGGGTGAGGGTCAGCTGTGCAACCGAACCCAAACCGTCACCAACACCGTAGCAGCCATCAACCAGGCCACCGCCGCCACCGCCAGTGAAGCCTCTAACCGCATCCGATCGACCATCACATACAACGTCGCCAGATACACAAAGTACGGAATGATCGACCACATGCCGAACACGATCGTGGTCTTCAAATCCTCAATCGAACGCCCCTTGCCGACGATGTAATGCGCAATCAGCGCAAACGTCGGAAACAGCGGCACCAATCCGGCGATGTAGTAGTTTTTGGTTTTCGACAGCGCCGCGATGATCAGTACTACCGCGGCGCCCAACAGGGCTTTGAAAAACAGATCCACATCGTTCTCGCTTAATGGCTCAGACCGTATTTTTTCACTTTGTCGAACAGCGTGGTCTTGGCCATACCCAGTTCCAGGCTGGCCTGAGTCAGGTTGCCGCCACTGCGTTGCAGGGCATCGCTGAGCAGGTTGCGTTCGAACGCTTCCACCGCTTCGGCGAACGCCAGCCCTTGTCCGCCACTGTTGGCCCCCGACTTCTTGAACGCCGGCAGACCGAGGGCGAAGCGTTCGGCGACGTTGCGCAGTTCGCGCACGTTGCCCGGCCAGTCGTGGCTCATCAGGTTCGACAGGGTCTGGTTATCCAGCTCCGGCAGCGCGCGATCAAAGCGCAGCGCCGACTGCTGGGTGAAGTGTTCGAACAGTTGCAGGATGTCTTCACGACGCTCGCGCAACGGCGGCAGTTCCAGCGTCACGACGTTGAGGCGGTAGTACAAGTCGCTGCGGAACTCACCGGCCTTGCTCGCTTCGTCGAGGTCGGATTTGGTCGCCGCAATCACCCGGCAATCCACTGCCACGCTCTGGTTCGAGCCGAGGCGTTCGAGGGTGCGTTCCTGCAACACGCGCAGCAGTTTGATCTGCAACGGCAGCGGCATGCTTTCCACTTCGTCGAGGAACAGCGTGCCACCGTCAGCGTGTTCGATCTTGCCTATGCGCCGTTTTCCAGCGCCGGTGAAGGCGTTGGCCTCGTGGCCGAAAATCTCGCTTTCGAAGAGATTTTCCGGCAGACCGCCGCAGTTCAGCGCGACGAATTGCTTGCTGTGGCGCCGACTGAAGTCGTGCAGGCAACGGGCAACCAGTTCTTTACCCGTGCCGGTTTCGCCTTCGATCAACACATTGGCCGAGGTGTCGGCGACGTTGGCGATCAGTTCGCGCAGGTTCTGCATGGCCGGCGAGCGGCCGATGATCCGCCCCTCAAGGGAATCACGCTCGGCCAGTTGCCGACGCAGCGAAGACACTTCGCGAGCGAGGCTGCGTTGCTCCAGCGCCCGTCGCGCGACATCCACCAGACGCTCCGGCGAGAACGGTTTTTCCATGAAGTCGTAAGCGCCTTTCTGCATCGCGCCAACGGCCATGGAAATGTCACCGTGGCCGGTGATCAACACCACCGGCAGGCTGCGATCGCGTTGCTTGAGGCGGGTCAGCAGTTCCAGGCCATCGATGCCCGGCAGGCGAATGTCGCTGATGACGATGCCGGCAAAATTGTCACCGACACGCTCCAGCGCTTCTTCGGCACTGCCGACGCCGACGCAGGGAATGTCTTCCAGGGTCAGCGCCTGTTGGCAGCCGAGCAGCACATGGGGGTCGTCTTCGACGATCAGCACACTAAGGTCGTGGTTCATATTGGCTCGGCAGGAGTAGGGCTTACCAACGGTAAACTGAGGACGAAGGTTGTGCCACCGCTGGCCGGGTGTTCGACACCCAGATGCCCGCCGGTGGCAGCGGCGAGGCTGGCGGAAAGGGTCAGGCCCAGGCCCAGGCCTTGTTCGCCGGGCTTGGTGGTGAAGAACGGCTCGAACAGATGCTTGCGCGCTTCGGCGTCGATGCCGTGGCCGTTGTCGCGTACGCGCAGGCGATACTTGGCGTTGAACTCTTCGCCCTCCAGCCACAGTTCGGGCCGGGGCTGCGCCTGCATGGCGTCGAGGGCGTTGCCGATCAGGTTGACCAGAATCTGTTCGAGGCGGGTCTGGTCGATCTGTACCTGCACGTCGATGAACTGCCGGTGAATGTCCAGCGTAGAACTTTCTACGCGTGCACCGAGCAATTGCAGCGCAGCCTCTACGGCTTTGCCGAGGCTGGCCTGGCCTTGATTGTCACCGCGTCGGGCAAACGAGCGCAGGCTGGCGGTGATCCGGCCCATGCGGTCGATCAGCTCGTTGATGGTCTTGAGGTTGGTGCTGGCCACATCCAGCTGACCGCGCTCGAGAAAGCGTACGGTGTTGCCCGACAGCGTGCGCATCGCCGCCAGCGGTTGGTTCAATTCATGGGCGATGCTGGTCGACATTTGGCCAATAGCAGCGAGTTTTCCGGCCTGCACCAGCTCATCCTGCGCACGCCGCAGGGTCTCTTCGGCCTGACGGCGTTCGCGGATCTGGCTCTTCAGCCGTTCGTTGCTGGCGCGCAGGTCGGTGGTGCGTTCGGTAATCCGACGCTCCAGCTGATTGTTGGCTTCCTGCAAGGCTTCGCGGGCCGCGAGGCGGGTGGCGATGACCTTGCGCCGCTCGTTCCAGGCGATCAGCAGGAAGGCCACCAACGCGAAGGCGACCGCGACTAGAATCCCTTGATTGATCGCTTCGCGGCGCAGGTCCTGCAACGGCGTGAGCAGGGTGAAATTCCACGGCGTGTCACTCAGCGGTCGGGTCTGCGCGAGATAGCTGATGTCGTCATCGTCGGACTGCACTTCGCTGTTGGCCGGGAAGGTGAGTTTCTCCACGCCTTCGGACAAGGTTTCGCGAGCCAAAGGTTGCAATTCGTTGAGCGGGAACCAGTAGTACTGCAGGCTGCGGGCAAGCTTTTCTTTGATTTCGTCGGTGAGCGGGATCACTGACTTGAGGCGTCGGGCCGGGTCACTGGAGAGAATGATGATGCCATTCTCATCGCTGACAAAGGCTTCCAGACGCGCGCGTTGCCAGCGTTCTTCCATGGCTTCAAGGCGCACCTTGACCACGGCGACGCCGATGATCTTGCCGTGTTCTTCGAGGCCGTGGGCGAGGTAGTAACCCGGTTCGCCGTTGGTGCTGCCGATGCCGTAGAACCGCCCGGGTTCGCCACGGATGGCTCTCTGGAAGTAGGCACGAAAGGACAGGTCTTCACCGAGGTAACTATCGACATCGCGCCAGTTGCTGGTAGCCATGACGCGGCCGGTGGTGTCCATGACGTAGATGGCCCGACTGCGACTGCGCCGGTTCAGGCCTTCAAGGTAATCGTTGACCTTTTGCCGGTGCTCCGGGCTCGGGTCGGCCAGCAGCTGCGACACACTCGTTTCGAGTTCCAGCAGGCTGGGCAGGTAGGTGTATTTGCTGATCTCGCTTTCGACCGCGCGGGCGTGCAGTTCGAGCTGGCGCTGGCCATTTTCGCCGAGGCTGCGAATGCCGAAATGCTCACTGGTCCAGAAGCCGATAAAACCCAACCCGATCATCAGGGCGATGATCAGTGGCGGCAGGAACAAATGACGAATCAGACGGGGCTTCACGGCAAGTGATGGCGGCGCGGCGCGATAGAGATTGGGGTCGCATTTCATCACAGTTGCCTTGGGTCAACCACCACACTTGTTGCAAGGGCAACGCCGGCCCTTGTGGGAGCGAGCCTGCTCGCGAAAACGGACTGACATTCAACATCCAGGCTGAATGTAATGGCCTCTTCGCGAGCAGGCTCGCTCCCACAGGGAAGGAGCAATGCCCCGGCGGGTGTGTTGCTTTTAGTGCTGCAGGATTTTCTCGAGGAAGTGCTGCGCGCGTTCGGAGCGGGCACTGATGTCGCCGAAGAATTCCTCTTTCGGGCAGTCTTCGATGATCTTGCCGGCGTCCATGAAGATCACCCGATCAGCCACTTTACGGGCGAAGCCCATTTCGTGGGTTACGCACATCATGGTCATGCCTTCGTGGGCCAGTTGCACCATCACGTCGAGCACTTCGTTGACCATCTCCGGGTCGAGCGCCGAGGTCGGTTCGTCGAACAGCATGACGATCGGGTCCATTGCCAGCGCACGGGCAATCGCCACACGCTGTTGCTGACCACCGGAGAGTTGCCCCGGATGCTTGTGGGCGTGCGCCGACAGGCCGACGCGCTCGAGCAGTTGCAGACCTTTCTTGGTCGCCTCTTCCTTGCTGCGGCCCAATACCTTGATCTGCGCGATGGTCAGGTTTTCGGTGATGGTCAGGTGCGGGAACAGTTCGAAATGCTGGAACACCATGCCGACGCGCGAACGCAGTTTCGGCAGGTTGGTCTTCGGGTCCGCAATCGACGTGCCGTCGACGACGATGTCGCCTTTCTGGAACGGCTCGAGCGCGTTGACGCATTTGATCAGGGTCGATTTGCCGGAACCCGACGGGCCGCAGACCACGATCACTTCGCCTTTTTTGACCTCGGTGCTGCAATCAGTCAGCACCTGGAAGT
>Ga0247818_10000881_pt1 | contig 18908 bp, 14 predicted proteins | sample 13C_Glucose_Day1_FD_192424 | JGI IMG/M metagenome (GOLD analysis project Ga0247818, IMG submission 192424) | Soil microbial communities from agricultural site in Penn Yan, New York, United States - 13C_Glucose_Day1 | ecosystem: Environmental > Terrestrial > Soil > Agricultural land | place... | reverse complement strand
CCGCCAGGGTCGGCAACAGGCGTTTGCTGCTGCGTTCGAACAGGCTCACATCCAGGGATTGTTCGAGGTGGCGGATCTGCTGGGACAGCGCCGGCTGTGAAATCGACAGGCGCTCGGCAGCCCGGCCGACATGGCCCTCTTCATACACAGCGACGAAATAACGCAGTTGCTTGAAATCCATAAGTAATGCTTATCAAAAATGCTGCTAAATCGAAATGGCTCAACGCCTTGCCTGGGCCTAGTCTAACCGCATTCACAAGGCTTACAGGGCCCCGGAACGCGATGAATATCCTTTGCTTCGATGGCATTTGCATAGGTAACGCAAAAAACCTTCTGCGAGGGTTGAACCCATGAATCTGTTCAGCCTGCGTCGGCAATCGCCCAGTCTCGATGATTTGCTGGCGGACCATTGCGCCCCGTCCAGGGACGACAATCTTTGCAGCGAGTACCTGATGCCCAGTGTCGATCGTCCCAAGCAGGTGTTTGTCCGTGGCCAGGGTTCCTGGTTGTGGGACAGCGAGGACCGTGCGTACCTGGATTTCTCCCAGGGCGGCGGCGCCAACAGCCTCGGCCACAGCCCCAAGGCACTGGTCAGTGCCATTACCGCGCAGGCGCAAGCGCTGATCAATCCCGGTTTCGGCTTGCATAACCGCGGCATGCTCAATCTCGCCCAGCGCCTGTGTGACAGCACTGGCAGCGATCAGGCGTACCTGCTCAACAGCGGCAGCGAGGCGTGCGAAGCGGCGATCAAGCTGGCGCGCAAATGGGGGCAGCGGCACCGCGGCGGCGCTTCGCGGATCATCGTGGCCAACCAGGCTTGCCATGGTCGTAGCCTGGGGACGATTTCGGCGTCGGACAGCTCGACCCTGATCAACCGTTTCGAGCCGCAGCTTCCGGGCTTCAGCCGCGTTCCCTTCAATGATCTCGCGGCGCTTCACGCGGCGGTGGATGAACGGACCGTGGCGATCATGCTCGAGCCGATCCAGAGCGAAGCCGGGGTGATTGCGGCCACTGCGCATTACCTCAAAGGGGTCGAGCGCCTGTGTCGCGAGCTGGGCATCCTGCTGATCTTCGACGAAGTGCAAACCGGTGTCGGTCGCTGTGGCAGCCTGCTGGCTGAACAGTCCTACGGCGTGCGCGCAGATATCGTCGTGCTCGGCAAAGGGCTTGGCGGTGGTGTGCCGGTGGCGGCGCTGTTGGCGCGGGGCAAGGCCTGCTGCATCGAGGCGGGCGAAATGAGTGGCACCCATCATGGCAATGCGCTGCTGACCGCGGCCGGCCTGGCGGTGCTCGACAGTGTGCAGGACAAGGGTTTTCTCGAGCATGTCGGGGAAATGGCCCAGCACCTGCGCGAAGGCCTGCAGCGATTGTCCCATCGTTATGGCCACGGCGAACTGCGCGGACAAGGGCTGCTCTGGGGGCTGACCCTGTCCGACGACTCGGCCGACGCCGTGGTCAAGGCCGCGCTGTACGAAGGGCTGTTGCTCGATGCGCCGCAAGCCGATTGCCTGCGTTTCACCCCGGCGCTGACGGTGAGCAAGGCCAACATCGATGAAATGCTGCTGCGCCTGGCCCGCGCTTTCTCCCGCGTGCGCACCGCGCAGCTGCAATGTCGCAAAGGGATCGCCGTCTAGGCAGGCCCCAAGAATTCCCGAACCGTCTCGCGGTATAACGCACGCCCCACGCCTGATTCTTTTGGCGTGGGGCGTTTTTTTGTGGCAGCTGCGTCGTTCAGAAACATGGCCTGGATACACTGGCCGGGCAAATCGGGCTGAACCCTGACCAACGGTACAGGTCGATTGGTTATGGGCTCGCGTGAGCCCCCTTCAATCAGGAGCTGCTCGCATGGACTTTATCCGCATCATCATCGCCATTCTGTTGCCACCCCTGGGCGTGTTTCTGCAAGTGGGCTTCGGCGGAGCGTTCTGGCTGAACATTCTGCTGACGCTGTGCGGCTACATTCCCGGGATCGTGCATGCGGTGTACATCATCGCCAAGCGCTGAGCCATTCAATTTGCTGACGCAATAACCCGTCGATAGAACAACCATTCCTGCTCCAGCGCGTGGGCCTGGTTGGCGGCTTTGCGAAAGCCGTGGCGCTCATCCGCGTAGTAATGGGCTTCGACCAGAATGCCGTTGTGCTGCAAGGCCTCGACCATGTCGCGGGTCTGCTGCGGCACCACCACGGCATCCAGCTCGCCTTGAAAGAAGATCACCGGCACGTGAATGTTGCTGGCATGCAGTAACGGCGTGCGGGCGGCGTAACGTTCGGCATCCTGTTGCGGATCACCGATCAGCCAGTCCAGGTAATCGCCTTCGAACTTGTGCGTGGCCCGGCCCAGCGCCACAGGGTCGCTGACCCCATAAAGACTGGCGCCGGCACGAAACACCTGGTGGAACGCCAGCGCGCAAAGCGCGGTGTAGCCTCCGGCGCTACCGCCGCGAATGAAGGCTTTGTCGCCGTCGATCATGCCACGATCAGCGAGATGGCTGACCACCGCGCAAGCGTCTTCGACATCCACTTCACCCCAGCGTAAATGCAAGGCCTGGCGATAGGCACGGCCGTAACCGCTGCTGCCGCGATAGTTGAGATCGGCCACGGCGAAACCGCGCTGTGCCCAGTACTGGATGCGCGGATCGAGCATCGGATAACACGCCGAAGTCGGGCCGCCATGGATGAACACCACCAGTGGCGGCTTGGCGTCGCTGGTCATGGCCGGGTAGAAAAAGCCGTGGGCTTCACTCGAGCCGCTTGGGTAGCGCAGGGTTTGTGGGCGACTGATTTGCTCGGCGGGCAGCGGTGCGATGCCGCCTGCGAGGACCTTCACCTGGCGGGTTTGGCGATCGATGGCGATCACCGCCGCTGAACTGACGGGGGACGCCGCGATGCAGTAGATGAACCGCTCATCCAGGGCAAGATGGCGGAAGCGGCTGTAGTCGCCGGTAAAGTCGTCGCACCCGGTAGCGCAAAGCCCCAGTCGGCCGAAACCGCCTTCTGTCCAGCTGGCCAGGTAGCTGCCTTTGCCCAGTGGCAGCCAGGTGCAGCCGCCCAGTTGCCAGGGCGCCGGGCCGTGGTCGGCGGCGGCGCAGGGCAACGGCTTCAGGCCATCGGCCGACTCCACCCAAGGCTGCCAGTATCCAGCGCGATCGGTCAGGCAGTACAAGTGGCCGTTACTGTCGAAGCGCGGTTGTTGCAGCGACTCCTGGGATTGGTCGCCAGCCACGCAGAAGGGGCTGGCGTAGCTGCCATCAGCCTGGCGATGGGCGACCATCAAGCGGGTCGCGGTCCACGGCTGGTCCGGGCGACTCCACTCGATCCAGGCCAGTCGTTGCCCGTCGGGACTCAAGGTCGGTGCGGCGTAAAAGTCCGCGCCTTCGGCCAGCAAATGCCGCGTGCCATCCGCCAGGTCGATCGCCACCAGGCGGTGTTCATTGCGGTTTTCCTCGACTGCCAGCACTTGGCCATTAGCGAACTGCAGATCGCCGTATCGACACAAGCCGGACGTCAGCAACTGGGGCGTCTCACCTTGCAACGATTGGCGATACAGTTGCTGATCGGCCTCATTGACGAACACCACGCCGTCACCGGTCAGGCAAAACGCGCCCCCGCCATATTCGTACACCCGACTGCGCACGCTGAACGGCGGTGGCGTCAGGCAGTGGGCCACGCCATCGCGCCAGTGCCAGATCCGGCACGCGGCATCCTCCGGGCGGTACTCGTTCCAGAACAAACCCTGGGCGCCGACCTGCAGTTCGGCAAAGTCGATACCGGCCGCGACGGCGTTGGCGGCGCTGAAGGGTTCAGCTTTTGGCGATGAGGCGTGAGTTTCGTTCATTGCGAAAGGCCAGTTGTTCAATGGTCTGGGTCGCGTGCTCCGCCTCTTCGCGGGCCTTGAGGATCACGCCGTGTTGAGGCGACTTGCTGCACACCGGGTCGGCGTTGCTCGCGTCACCCGTGAGCATGAACGCCTGGCAGCGACAGCCGCCGAAGTCCTTTTCCTTCTCGTCGCATGAGCGGCACGGCTCGGGCATCCAGGCGTAACCGCGAAAGCGGTTGAAGCCGAACGAGTCGTACCAGATGTGCTGCATGCTGTGGTCGCGCACGTTGGGAAACTGCACCGGCAGCTGTCGGGCGCCGTGACAGGGCAGGGCGGTTCCGTCCGGCGTCACTGTCAGAAAAATACTGCCCCAGCCGTTCATGCAGGCTTTCGGGCGTTCTTCGTAGTAGTCCGGCGTGACGAAAATCAACTTGCACGGATGACCTTCGGCTTCCAGTTTGGCGCGGTATTCATTGGTGATGCGTTCGGCGCGCACCAGTTGCTCTTTGGTCGGCAATAGCCCGACTCGATTGAGCTGTGCCCAACCGTAGAACTGGCAGGTGGCGAGTTCGACGAAGTCTGCCTCCAGGGCGATGCACAGCTCGATGATGCGGTCGATCTTGTCGATGTTGTGCCGATGGGTCACGAAGTTCAGCACCATCGGGTAGCCATGGGCTTTGACGGCGCGGGCCATTTCCAGCTTTTGCGCGAAAGCCTTTTTCGAGCCCGCCAGCAGGTTGTTCACCTGCTCGTCGCTGGCCTGGAAACTGATCTGGATATGATCGAGCCCGGCCTTCTTGAAATCGCTGATTTTCTGCTCGGTCAGGCCGATACCGGAGGTGATCAGGTTGGTGTAGAAACCCAGCTTGCGTGCCTCGGCGATCAGCTCGGCAAGGTCCTGGCGCACCAGGGGTTCGCCGCCGGAAAAACCCAGCTGCGCCGCGCCCATCTCCCGCGCTTCACGGAACACCTTGAGCCATTGTTCGGTGCTGAGTTCTTTGCCTTGTTCGGCGAAATCCAGCGGATTGGAGCAGTACGGGCATTGCAGCGGGCAGCGATAGGTCAGCTCGGCCAGCAGCCACAGGGGCAGGCCGATCTCGGGTGTGGGCGGCACTTGCCTGGATGAATCAGGCAAGTTCGATCCAGTGCTGCGCACGGGCAACCTCCATGAACTGCTCGATGTCGTCAGCGAGTTCGGGCACGCCCGGGAACTGCGTGTCGAGCTCATTGATAATCGCGGCGACGTCACGCTCGCCGTCGATCAAGCCGCCGTCTTCGCCGGGAGCGCCGTCGTGGTCCAGCAGGCGTTGAATCCACTCGCGGCGGATCTCGCGGTCCGGGCAGTTGGCCAGGATCGCCGCGTCCTTCAGCGGGATGTTCACCTGATAGTAAAAACGGTTGGCGACCCAGCCCTGGATCTGCTCGCGGGTCGCCCGGCCTTCATACATCGCCACGTGATACGGGTGATAGATGTGGTAATAGGCGCCCTTGGCGCGCAGGGCGGCTTCGAATTCGGCGGGGGACATCGGGGTGTCGGTCATTGCGGGTCTCCGGAGTACAGCCGGTGGATTCTTTGGTGGCTGGTCTGGCCCTTTCGCTGGCAAGCCAGCTCCTACAGGGGTACGCGGTCACTGTAGGAGCTGGCTTGCCAGCGAAGGGGCCGTCAGTTACAGCACAATACTCATGCCGTCATACGCCACTTCAACTTCACGCCGATCCAGCTCCGCCCGCTGCGGTGAATCCTCATCGAGAATCGGGTTGGTGTTGTTGATGTGGATAAGTACCTTGCGCTGCGTTGGCAGCTGCTCCAGCACTTCGAGCATGCCGCCAGGGCCGTTCTGCGCCAAGTGGCCCATCTCCCGGCCGGTACGGGTGCCGACACCACGGCGCTGCATTTCGTCGTCGTCCCACAGCGTGCCGTCCACCAGCAGGCAATCGCTGGCGGCCATGATCTCCAGCAGCGGCGCGTCGACTTTGCCCAGGCCCGGTGCATAGAACAGTTTGCCTCCGGTATTGAGGTCTTCGACGATCAGGCCGATGTTGTCGCCCGGATGCGGGTCGAAGCGATGCGGCGAGTAGGGCGGCGCAGCGCTGCGCAGGGGCAGCGGGGTGAAACGCAGGTTCGGGCAGGCCGGAACGCTGAAGCTCTGGTCGAGCTCGATGCGGTTCCAGCTCAGGCCACCGTTCCAGTGGGTCAACATGTTGAACAGCGGGAAACCGGTGCTCAGGTCTTCGTGGACCATGTCGGTGCACCAGACCTGATGCGGGCAACCTTCACGCAACATGAGCAGGCCGGTGGTGTGGTCGATCTGGCTGTCCATCAGGATGATCGCGCTGATTCCGGTATCACGCAGGGCACGCCCCGGTTGCATGGGCGCGAAGCTTTGCAGCTGGGCACGGATGTCCGGGGAAGTGTTGCACAGCACCCAGTTCACGCCGTCATCGGAAATCGCGATGGACGATTGGGTGCGCGCCTGGGCCCGCAGGCTGCCGTTGCGAAAACCTGCGCAGTTCTCGCAATTGCAGTTCCACTGGGGAAAACCACCGCCAGCGGCGGAACCTAGGATCTGGACAAACATGGGCGCTCCATCATTTCAACGCTGAAAATAAAACGCCTCGGATAACCGAGGCGTTGTGCTGCATTCTGCCAGGGCAGAGATCAACGGCTTGCGAAGTACATGGTGACTTCGAAGCCGATACGCAGGTCGGTGTAAGCCGGTTTGGTCCAGGCCATCAGTTGAACTCCTTCAGGTAAGGTTGGACAGCGCTATCTATATGTATAGTCCACCTCCAGTCAGAGATGTTCCAAATAGTTAGGCTGCTATGTTACTCAAAATTTCACAGGGATTGCCCGTGAAACTTTGAAAAAGCTCCTTACCGTCTGGGTAATGATCATTTTGTCGCTTGCCAGGGCGCGCCGGGTGCAGGGTTGTTCGCCAGGCAGCGCCAGCCGCCTTCGGCCCGGCTCAGGCGCTGGATCGCGGCCAGCAGTGCGCCGCGGTCGGTCAGGAGTATGGCCAGGGGTAACTGCGTCAGATAATCCGACGGGCGGCCGGCCAATTTACCCTGCCAGAGCAATTCGGCGGCTTGGCTTGTTGGCAGGGCGGCGCTGGAAAACTGATCGGCCAGGGTCTGGCGCTGGCTGATGAAGGCGCTTTCGTCGAGGGCCTGGATCAGCGCCGGCAACCCGTTCAGGAATTGTTCGATATGTTGCAAGAGCTCCGCAGCGGCCACATTCGGCGATTGCACACCCAGCAGCAGCCCGGTCTGCCCGTGGATCTGTCGCAGGGCACTGAACACCGCGTAGCCCAATTGCAATTCCACCCGCAGGCGCTGATAGAACGGCGTCTGACAGAGATGGGCGAGCAACCGCCAGGCGGCTTCGTCGGCCAGATCCTGGGTGGCTGTCGGACAGAACAGTAACAGCGCGTGTTCGCTGGAGTGGGTCGTCACGCTGCTCCACAGGTGCTGCGAATGGATTGACGGTGCCGGTGCCTGTTGCGTATCCGCTGCGCCCGGCACGCGACTCAATGCCAGGCCCATGGCCGCCTGAGTCTGCGCAGAAAAACCGCTCGCCAGGCCAGTCCAGCGAGCGCTCGACCACAGTTGTGCCAAGTTGTCGGATTCAACCGATGGCTCAAGGCAGTGATCGGGCAGCACCTTGAGTAGCTGTCGAATCGGCATCAAGGCGGGGCGGGCCGGTGATGGCGGTGACAGCCCTGCATCAGGCTGGGTCAGCAGGTTCAGCGCGTGTTCGAGTATGGACGGCATTGGCGCTTGCAGGCCGGTCATTTTCAACAGCCATTGATTGCCCGACGCAGCGAAGGAAAAATCCACGCCGGCTTCACTTGCGTCTTCACGCAGCGCTTGCAGGGTGTTTTCCAGGCGCGATTGAAGGCTGGTGCCGGGGGCCGCGTCCAGGCGCCAGCGCAGGTACAGCGCAGCTTCAGCGCCGTTTTCCGGTAGCGCCTGGCTGAACTGCATCGGCGAACGTTCGCGGCGGCTGCGTGAGCGGTCTTGGGCAAAGGTGCGCAGGCCCCGGTGGGCGCTGGTTTGTCCGCGAATCAAGCCGGCCCCTGGAGGCGCAGCTTCGGTGCGCAGGAACGGATTGGGCGCGGGGAGTTGCCACGGGCCGTTGAAGTTATCCACAGCGCCGATTTTTTCCAGAATGACCTTGAGGGCGGCAACACCGACTTCGGATAAGTCTACTTCGCGCTCTTCGATGTCCTGACGAGCCAGTTGCAAGGCACTACTTGTCTGGCGCTGGCGCAGCGCCGCGTATTCCTCGCGTAACCCGCGCCAGTCCTGTTGGGCGAAAAAGCTCAGCCAGTCCCGCAATTGCTCGCCAATCTCGCTCGCCAAAGCATTGGCGGGCAGGGTGAACTCAATGTGCAGTAAGGCTTGTTCGGCGAATTGGTACAGGGCGCGCGCCTTGAGGTTTTCAACTCGGCCCTGTTTGCGCAGTTCAGCCAGCAGCCCACCGGATTTCGCGGTGTTCAGCCAATGGCACAGAAAGCCCAGCGCTTCGGCGGATGAGTCGGGCAGTGCTTCAAGGGCAAACAGCAGGTCCAGCCGATGCTCGCCGACCTGTTGATAACTATTGCTCGCGCCTGCCATCAGCGGCGTCGGGGCTTGTTGCGGGACCTTCTCGCCGTTGGCAATGACGTTGCCGAACGCTTCGGCCAACAGCCTCAATTCATCAAGGCTCTGGGGGCCGGCAAGGCTCAAGGTCATTTGTCCGATCTGGTAATAGCGCTGGAAAAAATCCTGCAAGGCCTGCTGGAACTCGGGTTGCGGCACCGGCAGGCTGTCGCGGTTGCCCGCATGAAAACCGCGCAACGGATGAGCGTCGCTAAGCCCGTCCATCAGTGCCAGTTGCTGCTGCGCCGCGGCATCCTGGGACCAGGCGATGAACTCCGCGTGCAGCACTTCCCGTTCCCGGTGCTGGTCATCCAGCTTCATGCGCGGATGGGCGAGCATGTCCGCCAGCCGCTCCAGGCCCTGGGCAAACGCCTGGGGTGGCAACTCGAAAAAGTAATCGGTGTGGCGTTCGCAGGTTTGCGCATTCACCTGGCCGCCGTGGCGCTGGACGAAGGCCATCAACCCTTGGTCAGCGGCAAAACGCTCGGTGCCGAGAAACAGCAGGTGTTCGAGAAAGTGCGCCAGGCCCGGCCAGGCCAACGGCACATCATGGCTGCCGGCGGCAACCCGCAACGCCGCCGCGCAGCGCTTCAAATCCGGGGCATGACGCAGCGTCACCCGCAAGCCGTTGGCCAGGGTTTCAGTGTGGGGGCGAGGGGGATTCAGCGCAGGCATGAGCACTTCCAGGACAGAGAAGTGCCAATGCTAGCGGATAACGGTGGCTCAGCGCTTGTTCAGCGCGCCGTAAAGCTCGGGACGGCGATCGATCAGGTAGCGATTGGCTGCGCGGGAGTCGAGCATCAACTGGCGGTCCAGCTCACCGACAATCAGCGCCTCATCGAGTCCCGCCTGGGCGATGCGGCTGCCATCCGGTGCCGCGATGCTGCTTTGGCCACAGTAGTGGATATCGCCTTCGCTCCCGCAATAGTTGGCATAAGCCACGTAGCACTGATTCTCGTAGGCCCGGGCGCGGACGGTAACGTCAGCGATGAAGTCGAACGGGATCATGTTGGCCGTCGGTACCAGGATCAGTTCGGCGCCGGCCAGGGCCAGGCGGCGGGTATTTTCCGGGAATTCGAGGTCGTAGCAGATCAGGAAGCCGAGCTTCCAGCCATTGAGTTCAACGATGGGGAAGTCGTCCGAGCCGGCGCTGAACATCGAACGGTCGAGGTCACCGAACAGGTGCGTCTTGCGGTAATTGCACAGGCGCTCGCCATTGGCGTCGATCAGTTGCACGGCATTGTAGATCTGTCCGTCTTCGCAGCGTTCGGGATAGCCATACAGGATGGCTATCCCGGCGGTCTTGGCAATGCGCGCGATCTGTTGCGCCGATTCACCGTTGTGTACCTCCGCCAGCACGCTGACGGCATCGACGCCGATGTTGTAGCCGGTCAGGAACATCTCCGGCAGTACCAGCAAGTCGGCGCCCTTTGCCTCCAGCGCCAGCTGATGCAGGCGCTGAAGGTTGCCGGCGACATCCAGGGGCAACGGTGGACATTGGTAAAGGGCTACGCGCATTTCGGATTCCTCTTACTCGGGCAGGGCGATCGGGCCGATTTCGTTGAACACATCTCCTGGACCCGGATTCTCGGCGTGAGTTGCACCGCCGAAGTGTTTCATGATGCCCCACACCGCATTGAGCGAGGTCTGTACCGCGCCTTCGACCCAGGCCGGGGTCCACGAAACGTCGTCGCCGGCGATGAAAATCCCGCGCTGTTCGGCCGGCATGTCGTCCTGCATGAAATGCGCGTACATGCGCTGGTTGTAGCGATAGTGGCCGGGCAGGGCACCCTTGAAGGCGCCGAGGAAATGCGGGTCGGCTTCCCAGGACACGGTGATCGGATCACCGATGATGCGCGCGGCGATGTCGACTTTCGGGTAGATCTTTTTCAGCGCATCCAACGCCAGCTTCACGCGTTTTTCCACCGGATGCGGGAGCATTTTCAACGCGTCGCTCATCCACGAATACGACAGGCAAATCACCCCGGGCTTGTCGTCGCCGTTGTCGAACAGGTAGGTGCCGCGGGTCAGGCGATCGGTCAGGGTCATGCTCATCAGGTCGCGGCCGGTTTCCGGATCCTTGTCCTTCCAGAACGGGCGGTCGACCATCACGAAGGTTTTCGACGACTGCATGTAACGGGTGCGGTCCAGGGCCATCCACATCTTCTGCGAGAACAGGGTTTCGTCGCATTCGATCTGGGTGGTCAGCAGCCAGCTCTGGCAGGTAGTCAGCACCGCGGCGTATTCGCGGGTGTCGCCGTTGTTGTCGGTGACCGCAAAACGGCCGTCCGGCGCGTGGGCGATCTTCTTCACGCCGGAACGTGGCGCGCCGCTGTGCAACGACTTGAGGCTGGTACCCTGCGGCCAGTGCACACAGCGCTCAGGGACATGGCGCCAGATGCCCTGTGGTACCTGTTCGACGCCGCCGACCACCAGATGCTGGTGATCGTCGCAGTTGGTCATCACCACGCGGAAGATTTCCAGCATCGAGTTGGGGAAGTCCGAGTCCCAACCACCGGTACCGAAACCGACCTGGCCGAACACTTCACGGTGATGGAACGACAGCTTGGCGAAGGCTTCGGAGGTGGCCACGAAATCGTAGAAGGTGCGGTCGTCCCACAACGGCACGAGGGTGTTCCACAGCTCCTTGAGGCGCGGTACGTTGCGGTCGCGAATGGCCTGCTGGATATCGGCGAACTGCGAGCCCGCTTCCAGGGCATCGGCCCAGGCGTCGGCGACTTCCTGGAACAGTGCAGGAAGATCCGCCAGTTTCTGTGCGTAATGGGTCTTGCCTTCCAGGTCGATGACGGTGCTGCCGGAGGCCGGTGTCAGCGGGTTGGGGAAGGGTTTGGTTTCAAGGTTCAGCTTGTCGACATAGTGATAGAACGCGGTGGACGATACCGGGAAGCGCATGCCGCCCAACTCGGCGACGATGCCGTCGGTGCCATTGAACGCCTGGGAGCGCAGGCGCCCGCCCAGCTTCGAGGCCTCATAGACCACGGGCTTGAGACCCAGCTTCATCAACTCGTATGCGGCCACCAGCCCGGCGATACCGGCGCCGACAATCGCCACTTCGGCACCGTGATGGTGCTCGGGAATGCTGCCCAGGCCGGCCGGGTGTTCGATCCAGTCGTCGAAGGCGAAAGGAAAGTCCGGACCGAAAATGGTGATCGGTTTTTTACCGTCTGCAGGATGGCGATTGTTCTTGTTCATGGCTGACCTTGCTGGCGACCCGACGCGGAATGCGCATCTGAGTATAGGAAAAGATGCCAGCCATTCTAGAGAGCACCGAACACGTTAATAAGACGCAAAGTGTCGTCGTTTTGCCAGATTTCTGATCAGTATGACGAGATAACTGCGCACACTGACCACTGTAGGAGCTGGCTTGCCAGCGATGAGGCCTTTGAATCTTGTGTTGATGGTCCGGACGCCTTCGCTGGCAAGCCAGCTCCTACAGGTTCTTTGCAGGCCAGCCAGACAGCCATAACCACAGGAAAAATCTTAAACCGGCTGCCCCCGATCAATCTTGCTGCTCAAGATGATCGACGTTGTCGTCTTCTCCACCCCATCCACACTGCCAATCTGATCCAGCAACTCATCCAGCTGCTCCGGCGAATCGCTGCGCAACCAGGCCACATAATCAAATTCTCCACTCACCGCACACAACTGCTGCACCTGGGCCATCGCACTCAGGCGCCGCAACACCTCCTTGCCGGAACGCGGCTGCACGGTAATCCCCACATACGCCTGCAGCCCGCCATCCACCACGCGCTGGCCGAGCCGCACGCCGTAGCCGGTGATGACCTTGGCCTTTTCCAGCCGCGCCAGGCGCGACGTGACGGTGGTGCGCGCGATGCCCAGTTGCCGGGCGAGCATGGCCACGCTTTCGCGGGCGTTGATCTGCAGGGCCGCAATCAGCTGACGGTCGATTTCGTCGAGAACGGGCGGGCGAATGTCGGGCAAGGCGGTCTCCAGCGGCTTGGATCAATGTGCAGGCATGTTACAGGCACATCCCCCGCAGCGCTCGCGACGCCAACATCCTGCTGACCGTGGGCGATATCGATCAGAAAAGCCAACGCCATTTCAGGACGTGTCTGACATACGTGGCAGGACCCCCTTGCCGATCATTGATTCTTTCCGTGACGTCGGGTCGCGGAGAGGTCTTAAGGTGCCAGGGGCGAATGGAAAAGGTCTCGTTCGATGTTGATCAGGTGTACTGCATATCCTTGAGTGAGCGCCATGACCGGCGGCAACTGTTCCGAAGCACCGTCGCAACGCTCATTTCAAACCCGATCGAGTTCTTCATTGCCCAGCGCAACAGCGAACCGATCCGAGGCTGTTACGAATCACATCAGGCACTGGCCAGAAAAGTCCTGGCCGAAGGTTGGCAACGGGTGTTGATATTCGAGGACGATGCCAAGCCCTATGGGCTTCATCCGATACAGGTGCGTTGGGTGAACCGGTTCATTCGCCGTAACAGGTTTGAGGCGTTGCACCTGGGGTACAGCATGGGTCGTACGTGGCTGACATGGTTCCCGTTCATTGCCCGCGGCAACGTGGTGGCACTGCACGCCTACATCCTCTCCCGCGAAGGCTGCAGGGTGCTGGCCCAAACTCCCTACGTCGGAGTACCAGTCGATGTCCTGTTCAAACGGCAGATCAAACAACATTGTGTATTTCCCATGCTGTTTCGCCAGCACGCAGCGGCGGTGACAGGCAGCGACATCGAGGCGCGCGCGGTGAATGAAGATGAATGGTGGGAACGCAACTGGAAGAAACACAAACGCTCGGTGTGGAAAAACCTCTGGCGCACCCTGGTTCGATTCAGGTTTTGATGATTGACCCGGAGTCCGCATTTGGTCTGTGATGTATGACAGCTCAATTGTGGTCGTGACACGAGGGACAGGTCATGTCGAAGAAAATGCCTCCTGCTGTACGGGCTCGTGCCTGGGAGATTGCCCATCACGAAATGGGCCACTACGTCGTCGCCCGTGCCTTGGGTTTTGCCACGGGTAGCGTGAGCCTGACAGTGACCATGGACTTACGGCATCACGGCGGGGCGTCCGTTAGCCTGGTGCGGGCGATTTCTTCGATCGAGGCCATGAAGCAACATCTGGAGGCCCGGATGATCGTCCTTCTGGCTGGCGCAATGGCGCAGACACTGCCTGCAAAATCTTCAGCCGGGCAACGCGTCGACAAGTCGAAAGCCACAGCCATCCTCAAGGGAGAGCAGGGGGCGGAGCAGGATTACGCAAAGATCAGGGAGCTGCAGCATCTACTGCGCAATTTGCTTTATCCCGAGACCGATCCGGCGGCGTCCGAGCGTATAACCGCTGAACTTAAAATTCTGACGGATCGCGCGTGGCAGCGGACTCAAGACATCGTGGAAGAACTGTCCGGGACCATTACCGAACTGGCAGCGGCCTTGGTGGGCGGCATGGTTATCGTCGAGCAGTGGGGGCGGGCGGCGGATACGTTTGAGGTCGTGTTGACGGGGCAGATGCTAGAGCGGCTGCGGGCGGTGCAGGCGATACCCGTGTTACATATTTGAATAGGCCTGCGTTAGGGTCCAACACGCTGGCAGGCCGTACCGTGTGCTGTACGCGTTCGGGACGGCGCTGCGCGATTCTGCTGATCGGGGGTGATAAAACCGGCCAGGAGCGTTGGTATACGGACCATGTGCCGCTAGCCGAGCGTTTCTTCGACGAGCACTTGGAAACATTGAAGAAAGAGGGCTATGAAAATGGCTAAAAAATTTGCTGATTTGGTGGCGCGTCGAGCTCCAGAGTCTCAATCGCGTGTCGAGGCTTTGCATCAGAAGCTGCGAGCTCAAATGCCATTGCACGAGTTGCGCCAGGCGCAAGCGTTGAGTCAGGACTCGCTGGCCAAAACACTTCATGTCAACCAGGCGGCGATATCCAAGATGGAGCGGCGTACAGACATGTACATCAGTACTTTGCGCAACTACATCCGCGCAATGGGTGGCGAGTTGGAAATCATTGCCACCTTCCCGGACGGTCAGGTAAAGATCGAGAACTTTGCCAACTGAGCGGTTAGACAATGGCGACTGATTCGAACCCTTCAGATACGCAAAAGCCGCGCATTGCGCGGCTTTCTTGTTTGGTGGGCCCACACGGACTTGAACCGTGGACCAAAGGATTATGAGTCCTCTGCTCTGACCAACTGAGCTATAGGCCCCATTGGTCGCGGATTATAGCGATGGTTTCGCGGCTGTGCTATCCGAAAAATCTGAAACTACTGTACGAAGGAACGTTGCGGCAAATTCGTCGGGGGGCAGGGGCAGGCTGACGATGTAGCCCTGGATCTGCTCACAGCCTTCGGCGGCCAGGAATTGCTGCTGCGCCTGGGTTTCGACGCCCTCGGCGATGACCGTGAATTGCATACTGCGGCCGAGGGCGATGATGGCGCGCACGATCGCGGCGTCGTGGGGGTCATCCGGCAGGCCGCGGACGAAGGATTGGTCGATCTTGAGAATGTCCAGCGGCAGGCGCTTGAGGTAGCTCAGCGAGGAGTAGCCGGTGCCGAAGTCGTCGATCGCCAGTTGCACGCCCAGGTGCTTGAGTTGGTGCAGCACCGCCAGCGCTTCTTCGGCCTGGCTCATGATGAAATTTTCGGTGATTTCCAGTTGCAGGTAGCCGGGGTTGAGGCGGTTGTCCTTGAGCAGCTGCTCGATGCGCCCCAGCAGGTTTGGTTGGCGCAGCTGGGCACCGGCGAGGTTGACCGACAGCGGGCCGAGGCCTTCGTACATCTGGTTCCATTCAAACATCTGCCGGCATGCGGTCTCGAGAACCCAATCGCCGATCTGCAGGATCATGCCGTTTTCTTCGGCAAGCGAAATGAAATGTTCGGGCGGTACGTCGCCAAAGGTCGGATGACGCCAGCGAATCAGCGCTTCGGCTCCCACCAGGCGATAGTCCTCGAGGCTGATCTTGGGTTGGTAGCACAGGTGCAGTTCATTGCGCTCGATGGCGCGGCGCAGTTCGTGCTCCAGCGCCACGCGCTCGCTGGCCTGGGCGGTGAGGTCGAAGGTATAGCTTTCGACACGGTTGCGGCCCTTGGCCTTGGAGCGGTACATCGCCGCATCGGCATTCTTGATCAGCGTGGCCACGTCGCAGCCGTCCTTGGGGTACAGGCTCGTGCCGATGCTGGAACTGATGAAAAACTCATGTTCGCCGGCCTGGAACGGCGCGGTAAAGCAGTTGAGCAGCTTGGTGGCGATGTTGTCGGCGTCGCTGGCTTGCTGCAGGCCGGGGAGCAGGATGATGAATTCGTCGCCGCCCAGGCGCGCGACGGTGTCGATGTCGCGCAACTGGTCCTTGAGGCGCACGGCAATGCCCTTGAGCAACAGATCGCCGACCGGGTGGCCGAGGCTGTCGTTGATGTGCTTGAAGCGGTCCAGATCGAGGAACAGCACCGCCCCCTGGCCGCCGTTTTCCTTCTGGTGATTGAGGGCGTTGAGTAAACGGCTCTCGAACAGCGTGCGGTTGGGCAGGCCGGTCAGCGGGTCGTGGTGAGCCTGGTAGTCGAGTTTGGCCTGGGCGTGTTTGAGGCTGGAAATGTCGGCGAACACGGCCACGAAGTGGGTGATGAAATTTTCGCGATTGCGCACGGCGCTGATGGTCAGCCAGCTCGGATAGAGTTCGCCATTCTTGCGTCGGTTGGAAATCTCGCCTTGCCAATGACCTTCGGCGGTCAGTTGATGCCACATGGCGGCGTAGAACGCGCTGTCATGCAGGCCCGAGGCAAGCAGGCGCGGAGTGTGGCCCAGTGCTTCGCTTTCGCTGTAGCCGGTGATTTCGCTAAAGGCACGGTTGACTGCGCTGATGTGCTGCTGGGTATCGGTGATCAGCACGCCTTCTGCGGTGCTCTCGAATACCGTGGCGGCCTGTTGCAGTTTTTCCTGCATCAGGTGGCGCTCGGTGATGTCCCGGGCAATGGTCAGCATGCAGTCGTCGTCACCGATTGGCAGCGGACGACTGGAGACCTCGCAGAGGCGGATCTGCCCGTCGCTGCGGCGGATATGGCAGCTGAAGTCTCGGACGAAACCGTCCCGGTGCAACAGGTCGAGCATTTGTTTACGTTCGTTGAGGTTGACCCAGATCCCCAGGTCCAGAGCCGAGCGATCCACGGACATTGCGCTGTTGAAACCGGTAATGCGGCTGAAGCCCTCGTTGACCTCGATCAGCAGGCCATCGCTTTGCCGGGACAGCAACAGGCCGTCCGGCGAGGCGTGGAACGCCTTGGCGAATTTCTCTTCGGAGGTTTGCAGTTGTTGCTGGGTTTCCTTGAGCTGGGTGATGTCGCGCACCACGACCACCAGCGCCGGGGTCGTGTCGAGGTCGAACGGTTCGGCAGAGATCAGGCCGGTGAACACTTGGCCATTGCTGCGGCGAAAGGGCATCTCCAGGTTGCGGATGCTGCCGGCCTGTAAGCGCTGCAGCAGCCCGGGCCCGACGCCCGGGATGCCCCAGATGTTGAGGTTGGTGGCGGTCTGGCCGATAACGTCCTCGGCCCTGAGGCCGATCTGATCTTCGAACGCCTCGTTGACCTCCAGCAGGCAGCCGTCGCTGAGGCGTGCGATCACGAGGATGTCCGGGCATTGCTGGAATACCGAAGCGAACTTCTGTTCAGACTGGCGCAGTGCTTCTTCGGTGCGCTTGGTTTCGCTGATGTCGATCATCAGGCCGCGCATCACCGGCTCATGACCGTGTTCGATCAGGCTGACGATGTCGCGGACCCACAAGCAACGCCCGTCAGCGGTGATGACCCGGTAATCGAGGCTGTGGTCTCGCCCGGCCAGCACTTCGTGGTCGCAGAAGCTCTGCGCGCGGGTGAGGTCGGCGGGGTGGATGATGTTGCGCCAGAAGCCGGGGATCAACCAGTGGGACAGAGGGTAACCGAGCAGGTCTTCGGCGTGGGGCGACACATAGCTGTAGGTGAAGTCGCTCATCCGCGCTTCCCAGGCGATGGCCGACAGACTCTCCACCAGCCCGCGGTAATGGTATTCGCTGCTGCGCAGTTCCTGCTCCAGATCGACCCTGCGGGCGATTTCCGAACTCAAGCGACGGTTGACGCGGATCACTCCAGCCAGCACGAGGATCAGCAGCAGTAGCCCAGGCAGGCCGTAGATCAGCAGATCGGACCAGAATGTTCGGTGATCGAGAACGTTGCCCACCCATTGCTCCTGGATCGAGCTGATTTCAGCAGGCGACATGTCGGCCAGGACTTTATCCAGGATGCCGACCAACATCTTGTTGTCCCGTGGTACGCCCATGGCCAACTGATAGCGGTAGGGGGTTTCGCCGCTGACATACAGCCCGTCGAGCTTGAGCTGGCGCAAACTCCAGATGCTGGAGGCGAGATCGCCTACCACGGCGTCCACTTCATCGGTGGCCAGCGCCTGCAAGGCTGAACTGACGTTGGGCATCGCCACCAGGTTCAGATCGGGATTGTGGGTACGCAACAGTTCGTGGGGCGCGTAGTTTTCCACCACGGCGATTTTCAGCCCGTACAGGTCTTTGAGTTTACGCGGCTGGGCGCCTCCGACATGCGCCAGGATGACGATCGGGAAATCCAGGTAGGGGCGGGTGAATGACAGGTAGGCCTGGCGTTCCGGGGTCGACATGATGCCCGGCAAAAGGTCCAGCTTGCCTTGTTTGGCCTGGTCCAGCACGACCGTCCAGCTCACGGGCTCGATGGGTGTGAGCTTGATGGCCAGTCGCTCGCGAATCAGGTCGATATAATCTGCCGCAAGGCCCTGGTAACGCCCCTGGTCGTCGCGAAACTCAAAGGGGGGCCAGGACGCATCGACACCCAGGCGCAGGTCCGGGTGGGCCGCAAGCCAGCTACGTTCTTCGTCGGTTAGAGTCAGCGCGCCAGCCGTTGCGGTCCAGGAAATCAGCGACAGCAAAAAAAACACGGTCGGCAGTCTGGGCATAACGGTCTCGTTATGGCTCGGGGAATGTTTCGAGTGTAGACGGGCAAAACGGCGGGTGGGGTGGTGCGGGGGATTTAATCTGCACAAAACAAAACCCCCGGCCTGGGCCGGGGGTTCTGGTGTCACTCGTCGAGGAAGGAGCGCAAGTGCTCGCTTCTCGTCGGGTGGCGCAGCTTGCGCAGCGCCTTGGCTTCGATCTGACGAATCCGTTCACGGGTCACGTCGAACTGCTTACCAACCTCCTCGAGGGTGTGGTCGGTATTCATGTCGATTCCGAAGCGCATGCGCAGTACCTTGGCTTCACGGGCAGTGAGGCCGGACAGCACTTCGCGAGTCGCTTCCTTGAGGCTCTCAACGGTCGCGACATCGATTGGCGACTGCATCGTCGAGTCTTCGATGAAGTCACCCAGATGGGAGTCTTCGTCATCACCGATCGGGGTTTCCATGGAGATCGGCTCTTTAGCGATCTTCAATACCTTGCGGATCTTGTC
>Ga0247818_10000880_pt1 | contig 18912 bp, 14 predicted proteins | sample 13C_Glucose_Day1_FD_192424 | JGI IMG/M metagenome (GOLD analysis project Ga0247818, IMG submission 192424) | Soil microbial communities from agricultural site in Penn Yan, New York, United States - 13C_Glucose_Day1 | ecosystem: Environmental > Terrestrial > Soil > Agricultural land | place... | reverse complement strand
CTCGGAGAGTGCGGAGTCGGCTGCGCGCGCGGCATCCCCCCACTCCTCTTCGTCGTAGCGGGACTCGAGGTCGGCGACGAGGCGGCGGGGATCGCCCATCGACGCGCGCAGGGACGCGAGGCGATGCCGTTCAGCCTCAACCTGCCGCGCGGCGGAGACGTTCTGCTGCATCCAGGCGGCGTGCTCGGCGTGGGCGCGCTGGATGGTCCTGATCGCCTCGGCCGTCTTGCGCTCTATCCGAGCGGACGTCTTGCGGATGGCATCGGGCAGCACCGCAGGGTCGCCCGCCGCGCGGTAATCCTCGAAGGCCGCGTCGCGCACATGCTGGGCGGTGAGGCGCGCACGCCGAAGGGATGCAGGAGCCCCGCCCCCGTACAGGGCGCCGGAGAGCCCCACCTCGAGCTCGAGCTCGGTCACGGCGTCGTCGAGGCGCACGAGCGCCGCGCCCGCGCGCTCGCGTTCGGCGAGCGCGGCGATGCGGGCTTTCGGGGACCGTCGCACGCGTCGGACGATCCACACCGTGACGGCGATGACGATCGCCGCACCGCCGAACACCACCAGCGCCGGGATGATCCATTCCAAGGCGCTCGTGACGATCTCAGGCATATTCGCCGTCGACCAGCAGAAGGGCGCGGAGCTGGTCGACGTCGTCGACGGCGGCCTGGGCTCCGTCCGCCTCGTGCGGCCAGCTGAATCCCCAGCGCACGAAGATCACCGGGACCCCGTGGGCGGCACCGCCTTCGACATCGTGGTGCCGGTCGCCCACGAGGACAGGGCGGCTGACATCGACGCCGGCTGCAGACAGCCGGCGAAGCGCCTCGGCGACGATGTCGGATTTCGCGCTCAGGGTTCGCTCGTCGAGGGTCGCACCGACGATCGCAGTGAGGTGCGGCGCGAGCTGGAAGTGATCCATGAGCGCGTCGACCTGGATCTCGGGCTTCGAGCTGGCGGTCGCCTGGGGGATGCCGGAGGCCGCGAGGTCGCCGATGAGCTCGCCGAGGCCGGGGAAGAGCTTCGCGCCGGTCGTGTAGCCATCCGCGCGTCCCAGTGTCCGGTAGAACGAGACCGCCTCGGTCGCCTCGGTGGGCGACATGCCGACGTTGACCTGGAACGACTCGTACATGGGCGGCCCGATCCAGTGCACCAGCTCGGCTCGTGTCGGCGGATTCTTGCCGAAGTGCTCGAGGGCGATCGTGAGCCGCCGGAGTATGCCATCCGAGGCATCCACGACGGTTCCGTCGACGTCCCACAGGACGCAGGTCCACGGCGATCGCATCGGCATGCGTTCAGCCTAATGGCGGTGCATCGCGCGGCTCCGTGGGGGCAGGGCACGGAAACGCAAGGCAGATGCATGCCCGATCCGGTCGTTTCGCCATCAGCCTCACCCGCTCAGAAGAGTGTCGGGATGCCGCTCTCGATGCCCTTCATGGCGTCGTAGTCGAGTACGACCGTGTCGATGCCGCGATCGCCGGCAAGGGTCTTGGCCTGTGGCGCGATGCTCTGGGCCGCGAGCACACCGCGGACGGGAGCGAGGTGCGGATCGCGATTCAGCAGCTCGAGGTAGCGCGTGAGCTGCTCCACGGCGTCGATGCCCGCGCGGCGCTTGACCTCGACGGCGACGTGCCGGACGGTGGGGGCTGCCGGAGCCTCGACCTCGATCGTCACATCGGGGGCGACTGCGCGGAGGAGGAGGTCAACCGGTCCGATCGCCGTCGGGAACTCGCGTCGCACGAGGGCGAGATCGTCGCCGATGACGTCGACCTGCTCTGCGAGGAGACGCTGAAGGTCGGCCTCGACACCGTCCTTCACGAGCCCGGGGTCGACGCCGAGCTCATGCGCCGAGTCGTGCATCACCTCGTAGATACGCACCAGGAGCGCATCGCCGGTCTTGGCGTGCGTGACCCGCCACAGCTCGATGACTCCCGCGGCAGCGGCTTCGGCATCCGGTTCGTGCACCGTCAGAGTGCACGGCGGGCTCATCCAGTTCAGCGGCTTGTACGACCCGCCGTCCGAATGGACCAGAAGGCTCCCGTCGCCCTTGTGGACCAGGAGCCGGCTGGCGAGCGGCAGATGCGCCGTGAGTCGCCCGGTGTAATCGACGGAGCAGCGGGCGATGACAAGACGCATCCGACGAGCCTACCCAGCGACGATCAGTGGGATGCCGCGTGCCCGGCGCCGACCTTCGAGCCTGCGATCGGCTTGGCCGCACCTGAAGCGAAGCCCGACAGCGCGATGAGCACGACGAGGATCCAGAGGGTGGGGAGCAATCCGATCTCGTGGCTGATCCAGCCGAGGATGGGCGGACCGCAGAGAAACGCGACGTACCCGATCGTCGCGGCGGCGCTCACGGATGCCGCGGCCTTCGTGGGATCGTCGGCTGCGGCCGACATGCCGAGGGGGAAGCCGAGCGACGCGCCCAGGCCCCACAGTGCGACACCCACCAGCGCGACCGACATCGACGTCGCGAGGATGAAGACGACCAGTCCGGTGACGGCGGCGACGGCGAGGATGCGCAGCGTCCAGACTCGACCGAAACGGTCGACGACCGGCCCGCCCAGAGCGCGGCCCAGCGTCATCGCGACCGAGAACACGGTCAGGGCAATGGCACCCTGCGCTTCGGTGCCGTTGTGGCCGTCGACGACGGCGAGCGGCAGCCAGTCGTTCGCGCCCCCCTCGGCGAAGGCCATGCCGAGCATGATCACGCCGATCGCATAGGTGCGAGGGTCGCGCCACACGGCGAGCACGGCGGCGAAGCGCTCGTGGCGGGTCGGGCGGTCAGCCAGGGTGTCGTCGTTCGCTTCGCGCGCGGGGACGAACGCGACAGCGAATGCGCCGCCGATGACGATGACGGCCCCGACGGTCCACAGGTGCGGCGCCACTCCGACGCCCCACACGGTCATCGCGACGCCGACGCCGGCGCCCGCGACCGTGCCGAGGCTGAAGAGCGCGTGGAAGAGCGGCATGATCGTGCGGTTGGTCGCCTGCTCGATGGCCGCGCCTTCGACGTTCATCATCACGTCGGTGGACCCCATGCCCATGCCCATGAGAGCGAGTCCCGCTGCGGTCAGAGCGAATGAGGAGAAGGTCTGGGCGCCGAGCCCAGCGACCAGGATTCCCAGAGCGAAGGTCAGAAGGCTCGCGAAGAGCCCGCGGCGGGCGCCCCACCGCGCGAGCGCGATATTGGCGAGAGACAGTCCGATGATCGAGGCGGCGCCAGAGGCGAAGAGCAGGACTCCGACCTCGAAGTCGTTGATCCCGAGGGCCGCCTTCACGGAGGGCACACGCGAGGCCCACGTCGCGAAACCGAGGCCGGTCGCGAAGAAGATTCCGAAGATCGCCATGCGCCATCGCGAGAGTTGTCGGCGAGAGAGCACGGTGTCCATCGGGACAGGGTATCGAATCGATTCGACGGTTGCCAATCGCGCGGAGTACGATCAAGGCTCAATGAGCACCCGCCGCGCCACCATCACCGACGTCGCCCGTGAAGCGGGCGTGTCTCCCTCGACCGCGTCCGTCGTCTTCAGCGGCAAGACCCCGGTCTCGGATTCCACGCGCCAGCGCGTCCTCGATGCCGCCCAGGCGCTCGGCTATACGGGCCCGGATCCTCGCGCGGCATCGCTGCGACGGGGGAGGTCGGGCATCGTCGGAGTCGTGTTCGAGGAGCACCTCGGCCGCGCGTTCCAGGACCCGGTGAAGATCCTCATGATGGACGGGCTCACCGAGAGCGTCGCCAGCATGGGCGCCGGACTCCTCCTGCTGCAGGATCAGGCCGAAGAAGGGGGCGGCCCGTCTCTGACGACGGCCCCCGTCGACGCCGCCGTGCTCGTCGGGTGCAGCGGGATTCTGCGCGAATCGCTCGCTGCCGTGCGGGCACGCGGCATCCCGGTGGTCGTCATCGAGGGCGACGCCGGCGAGGGCGTCCCACGCGTGGGACTCGACAACCGCGAAGCCCAGCGGCAGGCAGCCAGTCATATCCGGGGGCTCGGCCACACCCGAGTCGCGCTCGTGACACTGCCCGTTCGGAGCGCGTGGCCGGGAGGCTGGCTGGAGTCGGTGGACGACATCACCGTCGATGTCACTAGAGACCGTCTGCGCGGCGCGCGGGATGTCTTCCCGGATGCCCCGGCCTACGCCGCAGCCGGAAGCCTGATCGATGAAGGACTGGCCGCCGGCCGCCTGATCTTCGCGGATCCGGGCATGCGGCCGACTGCCGTCATCGCGCAGAGCGACCTGCTCGCGGCAGGCGTCATCCGTGCCGCCGAAGAAGCAGGACTGCAGGTTCCGCAGGACGTGAGCGTGACGGGCTTCGACGGCATCGTCGTCGACGGACTCGCGCCGTACGAGCTCACGACGATCGTCCAGCCGACGGTCGAGAAGGGCCGCGCGGCAGGCCAGGCGGTCGTTGCCATGCTCCGAGGCGAGGTTGCAGCATCCATCGATTTCACGTGTGAATTCCGCGCCGGGAATACGACAGCTCCGCCCGCTGAGTGATTCGGCGCCGCCACCCGGCACGGAGCCCTCGCTGCGCCGCCGCATAGACTGGACAGGACCCTGAACGCACTGGCTTAGGCTGCGACCCCCGAGGAGGCCGCGCATGCTCATCCTCCTCGGCGCGTTCGCGGTGCTGCCCATTCTGCTGCCGTGGATGGTCGCGAGGATCGGTGCCAGAGCCTTCTACCTGGCGGCACTCCTCCCCATCGCCGCGTTCGTCCAGGCGGCAATCCAGACGCCGATCGTCGTGGGCGGCGGCGTGGTCTTCGAGACCTATTCGTGGATCCCGGCGCTCGGCATCGAGCTGTCGATGCGGATGGACACGCTCGGCTGGGTCCTGGCCCTCATCGTGACGGGGGTCGGCGCTCTCGTCATGCTCTACTGCCGCTGGTACTTCCGCGGCCCCTCGACAGGCTCGGGGACCGCTGAGGGCGTCGGCCAGTTCTCGGCCGTCCTGCTGGGGTTCGCCGGCGCGATGTACGGGCTGGTGCTGACGGACGACATCGTCGTGCTCGTCATGTTCTGGGAAGCCACGAGCGTCCTTTCCTACCTGCTCATCGGGTATTACCACCGTCGCGGGGCGAGCCGGCGGGCAGCGCTGCAGGCGCTTCTGGTCACGACACTGGGCGGGCTGGTCATGCTGATCGGCGTTGTGCTCCTCGCGGTCGAGACCGGGACCTCGAGCCTTTCGACGATCCTCGCGCAGGCGCCGACCGGGGCGGTCGTGGACGCCGCGCTCGTCCTGATCCTCGTCGGCGCACTCAGCAAATCCGCGATCTTCCCCTTCCACTTCTGGCTGCCCGGTGCGATGGCCGCGCCGACCCCGGTGAGCGCGTACCTGCATGCCGCGGCGATGGTGAAGGCCGGCATCTATCTGATCGCTCGCCTCGCGCCCGTCTTCGCGATCGCTCCCCCGTGGCGACCGATCGTCGTCTCGCTCGGCGTCTTCACGATGCTGCTCGGCGGATGGCAGGCACTGCGCGAGACCGACCTCAAGCGCATCCTCGCGTTCGGCACGGTGAGCCAGCTGGGCTTCCTCACGGTCATGCTCGGCTTCGGAACGCGGGATGCCGCGCTCGCCGGCCTCGCCCTCCTCATCGGCCACGCGCTCTTCAAGTCCAGCCTCTTCCTCGTCGTCGGCGTCATCGACCGGCAGCTTTCCACGCGCGACATCCGCGAGCTGAGCGGACTCGCCCGGCAGGCACCCGTCATGGCGACGTTCTCGGTGGTGGCAGTCGCTTCGATGGTCGGCATCATCCCGACGATCGGATTCGTCGCCAAGGAGAGTGCCCTGACTGCGCTCCTGTACGAGGCCGTGCACGGATCAGCATGGGGCATCGTCGCCTTCTCGGGTGTCGTGCTGGGGTCGGTCCTCACGGCCGCGTACGGCGCACGATTCCTCTGGGGTGCGTACGCGACGAAGAAGGATGCCGAGGGCGCGCGTCTGCCCGACACCCAGTGGCCCGATCCGCCGATCGGCTTCCTCGGTGCGCCGGTCATCCTCTCTGGACTCACCGTCGTCGTGGGCCTTGCCGCCCCGCTGCTCGACAAAGCGCTCGCACCTTATGCGGACACCGCACCGTTGGCGAGTCCGGGTGTCGAGGCACCTGAGCACACCGCTCATCTCGCTCTGTGGCACGGGCTCGAGCCGGCTCTCTGGATCTCGATCGCGACGATCGCCATCGGCATCCTGGTCTTCGCGTTCACTCGCCGCACGACCATCGACCGCATCCTCCCCTTCAGTGCGGCGAGCGTGTACAACGCCGTGCTCCGAGGCGTCGCGCGACTCTCGGTGCTCACGACGAGCTTCACGCAGACCGGGTCTCTCCCCGTGTACGTGGGGACCATCTTCATCGTCTTCGTCGCCGCCGAAGGGACCGTGCTCCTCTCCGGAGCGGAATGGCGCACCGACTTCGAGGCGTATCAGACACCCGCGCAGCTGCTCGTCGCGCCGCTCATGATCGTGGCGGGCATCATCGCGACCCGTGCACGCAAGCGATACACGGGCGTCGTGCTCGTGTCGGTCACAGGCCTCGGCATGGTCGTGCTCTTCGCGACGAGCGGCGCACCCGATCTCGCGCTGACGCAGATCCTCGTCGAGACCGTGACGCTCGTGGCGTTCGCGCTCGTGCTGCGTCGCATCCCTTCACGGCTGGGCGAGCACAATGCGTCGGTCGCGCCCTTCGCGCGGGCGATCCTCGGCATCGGCGTCGGCCTCACGATGGGGCTCGTCGCGCTCGTGGCGACCGCCGCCCGCACGGCGACACCCATCTCGTCGGAATGGACGCGTCTCGCGTACGAGCTCGGACACGGAAGGAACGTGGTCAACGTCGCCCTGGTGGACCTGCGCGGCTGGGACACCATGGGTGAGCTCTCGGTGCTCATCGTCGCTGCGACGGGCGTGGCATCCCTCGTCTTCGTCACCCACCGATCAGACACGCTCTCGATGATGACGGCTCCTCTCCCGGCTACCGCGACGCGCTCCCGTCGTCCGCTGGTAGAGACGGAGGATGGCGTGCGGCCGCAGACCGCCGGCCTCAGCCACCGTCCCCGCGCGTGGCTCGTGGGCGGTACCCGGGTCAGGCCCGAGAACCGCTCGATCATCCTCGAGGTCATCGTGCGGATCCTGTTCCACACGATCATCATCGTTTCGCTCTACGTGCTCTTCGCCGGTCACAATCTCCCCGGCGGCGGATTCGCGGGCGGACTCATCGCGGGGATGGCGCTCGTCATGCGCTACATCGCCGGCGGCCGCCACGAACTCGGGGCGGCAGCGCCGACCGATGCCGGCCGCCTCCTCGGCGTCGGCATGACGATCGCGGTAGCGTGCGCCATGGCGCCCCTCCTCTTCGGGCTCCCGCCGCTGAAGAGTGCGTTCGTCGAACTCGACACCGCAGGTATCGGCCACATCGAGTTCGTGACGTCGACCCTGTTCGACATCGGTGTCTACCTCGTCGTCATCGGGCTCGTCCTCGATGTCCTCCGCAGCCTCGGGGCAGAGGTCGATCGGCAGACGCAGGCCCTTCGGCAGGGTCAGGGACAGAGTGGGCGCGAGGGGGCGGCGATCTCGTGACCGTCTCACTCGTCCTCATCGTCATCATGGCCGTGCTCTTCGCCTGCGGCGTCTACGCGATGCTCGAGCGAAGCCTCACGCGAGTGCTCATCGGCTTCCTGCTTCTGGGCAACGCCGCCAATCTCCTGCTGCTCGTCGTCATGGGCCAGCCGGGAGCCGCGCCCTTCTATGGCACCGAAGGCGCGACATCCGATCCGCTCCCCCAGGCCCTCACGCTGACGGCCATCGTCATCACGTTCGCGGTGTCGGCGTTCCTCCTCGCACTGATCTACCGTTCATGGCAGCTCGGCCAGGCGGACACCTTCACGGATGATGAAGCCGACATCGCCGTGCGCGAGCGCGTGCTTGCGGCCGAGGCGGCGCTCGATGGCGAGGCGGAATTCCTGCGCGACGACGCGGTGACCGACTTCATCGGCGTCGAGACGGCGCCCATCACGGTGCTCGGCAGCCGTGACTTCCCGGGCATCGTCGACGACGCCCCGTCCGATCGTCCCGCGCGACGCAGACCGCACGGCGATGGGGGTGACGACACGTGACCGCCCTCGTTCCGCTCCTTGCCACGTTGCCGCTGCTCGGCGCAGCGATCGCGCTGATCGCCGGGCGCCACCGGCGGGTGCAGGTCGGCGTCTCGATCGTGACGCTCAGCCTCGTGCTCATCATCGCGGCCGTGCTCCTGTACGTCGTCGACACGGGCGGCCAGCCGCTCGCGGTGTCGGTGGGAGGTTGGCCTGTCCCGTTCGGGATCGTGCTGTACGTCGATCGTCTCGCGGCTCTGCTCGTCGTCGTGTCGAGCATCGTGCTGCTCGCGGTCCTTCTCTTCTCGGTCGGGCAGGGAGCCGCCGACGGCGACGACGAGACCCCGGTCTCGATCTTCCACCCGTCCTACCTGATCCTTGCCGCGGGCATCTTCACGGCCTTCATCGCGGGCGACCTCTTCAACCTCTACGTCGGGTTCGAGATCCTGCTCGTCGCGTCGTACGTGCTGATCACGCTCGGCTCGACCGAGTCGCGCATCCGGACGGGTGTCGTCTACATCGTCGTGTCGCTCGTGTCGTCGATCCTCTTCCTCGCCGCGATCGCGATGATCTACGGAGCGCTCGGCACCGTCAACATGGTGCAGATCTCCGAGCGGATGGCGCAGCTCCCTCCCGACACGCAGCTTCTCCTGCACCTCATGCTGCTGCTGGCCTTCAGCATCAAGGCGGCGGTCTTCCCGCTCTCGTTCTGGCTCCCCGACTCGTATCCGACGGCGCCCGCTCCCGTGACGGCGGTGTTCGCCGGGCTGCTGACGAAGGTGGGCGTCTATGCCCTGATCCGCACCGAGACGCAGCTCTTCTCCGACAGCGACGTCAACCTGCTGCTCATGATCGTGGCCCTGGCGACGATGATCGTCGGAGTCCTCGGTGCCGTCGCTCAAGCGGAGCTCAAGCGCATCCTCTCGTTCACGCTCGTAAGCCACGTCGGCTACATGGTGTTCGGGCTCGCGATCGCGACGCCGGCCGCGATCGGCGCGACGATCTATTACATGGTCCACCACATCGTGGTGCAGACGACCCTTTTCCTCGCTATCGGGCTCGTCGAGCGTCGCGCGGGCAGCACCTCGATCCTGCGCGTGACGGGCCTCATGCGCGCGGCACCGGTGATCGCGGTCCTGTACTTCATCCCCGCGATCAACCTCGGCGGGCTTCCTCCCTTCTCGGGCTTCATCGGCAAGTTCGCGCTGTTCGAGGCGGCCGCTGAGGTGGGGACGCCGATCATGATGGTGCTCATCGTGGGCGGCATCGTCACGAGCCTGCTGACGCTCTATGCGCTCATGCGCGCGTGGAACCTCTCGTTCTGGCGGGAGGAGGAGGACTCGACCGAGACCGAGACCGAGTCGCGAATCTCGTACCTCGGATCAGCGCCTGCCGCCGGCGTGAAGACCGAGAGGCGCGCCATCCCGAGCATCATGACGATGACGACGGCGGGCATGGTGGCGGTGACGGTAGCGCTCACGATCTTCGCGGGGCCGCTCTATGACGTGTGCGCCCGCATCGGCGCTTCCCTCCTCGAGCCGGTCAGCCTGACCCAGCTGCAAGAGGAGATCGGACAATGAGCCCCGATTCCCGGCAGGGTGTGCGCCGGATCGCGGCTCAGGTCTGGCGTCAGCTTCCCTTCTTCGTGTGGCTCGTCGCCGTGTGGATGCTCCTGTGGGGCCAGTTCACGGTGGTGTCGTTCGTCATGGGCGTGGCCGCGGCGGTCGTGGTGACGCGTGTGTTCCGACTGCCGCCGGTCGAGCTGTCGGGTCGCGTCAACCTCTGGTGGGGACTCGTCTTCGTGCTCGAGTTCCTGGTGGCACTCGTGCGCGGATCGCTGACGGTGGCGTGGCAGGTGATGGACTTCCGGCGCCAGCCCGGCGCAGCTGTGATCGCCGTGCCGCTGCGCGTCGACGACGACCTGATCATGACGCACACGGCAGTCACGGCATCCCTCATTCCCGGATCCCTCATCGTGGACGCGGACCGCGACCGGCGCATCCTCTACCTGCACATCATCGGCGTCCGTGGCGATCGGGATGTCGAGCAGCAGCGCAAGAGCATCCTCCTGTGGGAGGAGCGCATCGTGCGCGCCGTCGGTTCGCACGCGCAGATCGATCGCGTCGCGAAAGCCAAAGCGGGAGCGGGATCGTGAGCGTCTTCGTCTTCATCATCGCGGCCATCTTCGCCGCGGCGGCGCTCGTCACCCTGTGGCGGATCGTCGTGGGTCCCTCGATCCTCGACCGGGCGGTGGCCGCCGACGTCCTGCTCACACTGGTGATGTGCGCGCTCGGAGCCGAGATGGCGATCAATCACCACACCCGCACTCTTCCCGTGCTGCTCGTCATCGCGGCGCTGGGTGTCTTCGGCTCGGTGTCGATCGCCCGCTGGGTCGCCCGAAGGGATGGGGAGGCCTCATGACCGGCGTGCTGGACGTCATCGCCCTCGTGCTCATCGCCATCGGGGCGCTGCTGTGCCTCAGCGCGGCCATCGGGCTGGTGCGCTTCCGCGATGTGCCCACGCGCCTGCACGCGGCGACCAAGCCGCAGGTGCTCGGCATGGTGCTCATCTGCCTCGCGATCGCGCTGTCGCTGCGATCGTGGCCGGTCGTCGCCTTCCTCGTGCCGGTCGTGCTCATGCAGTTCGCGACCGCGCCGCTGTCGGCGCACATGGTGGGGCGACAGGCGTACCGCAACGGCACGATCGACCGGCACTCGCTGCACGTGGACGAGCTGGCCGAGTCGCGTGAGACCCCGCCCGCCGCGGGCGGCTGACCGCGGCTCTCGCAGCGGCGACGCGACGGCGGGTCAGGATGCCGGGACGAGCGTGAGCGTGTCGGTGGTGGCCGCATCCACTGCCTCGGGGGTGAAGGCCCAGGGCGTCGTCTCGATGCGCTGCCACGTCTCGATCTGGTCCACGTAGTTCTTGTGGAAGGCGTGGCCGCTGGCCCCGGTCAGGTGGTTCCAGCCCGAGGCGTCGAAGTCCGATAGGTCGACGATCATGCGCATAGAGGGCACCGTCACGGTCTCGAAGCCTTCGCCGAGCGTCCACCCCGTCGCGTTCGCGATCGAGCTTCCGCCGCCTACGGGGTAGGGACCGCGGTTGAACAGCCACTCGATCGGTGCGATCCCCGAAGAGCCGAACGTGCCGCTCGTGAGGGTCAGCGCGTGCAGCTGGCCCCAGTTCCAGCGCTCCGGCTCGTCGCCCTGCAGCTTGGCCAGTCGCTCGTAGGCGCCCTCCGCGGTCCGTTCGAGCATGTCCTTCTGCCCGGAGATGTCGAGGCCGGGGTTGTTCCACCACGGTGACGAAGGGTCCTCGAGCAGCCGGTCGACGACGAGGAACAGCCTGCCCTGGCCCGACAGCGGCGCCGCGGCCTCGCGTCCGCGGACGAACAGATTCTGCACGAGCTCGTCCCACAGGACGTTCGCGTACGCCGCGGCGGGGGACTCGGCTGTGCTCTGCGCGTCCCACGTACGCAGCAGCTCGATCGCGGCATCCACCTCGTCGTCACCGGTGCTGCGCCCGTCGTACGCCGCGGCGAGTCGGATGCCCATCCAGAACTGGTCGTCGGCCTGGATGTCGCGCATATCCTGCGCGGTGAGCTTGCCGTCCGCCGCCGTGCGCTCGATGAGCTCGGTGATGCGCGCAGCCCGCCATCCGTAGTCCCAGTCGTTCGTGAGGAAGCGCGGGTAGTCGGGACCGACGATCGCGTTGTTGGCTGTCACGATGAAGCCCTCATCGGGGTTGAACGAGACGGGCAGCTCCTCGAACGGGATGTATCCGGTCCAGTCGTACGCCGAGTCCCAGCCCGGCTGAGGCATCGAGCCGTCTCCGGCGCCGCGGATCGGGAGCCGACCGGGCGTCTGGTAGCCGATGTTGCCTGCGACGTCGGCGTAGACGAGGTTCTGCGCCGGCACGTCGAAGAGCGCCGCTGCCGCGCGGAACGCGGTGAAGTCCTGCGCGGCGTTCATCGCGAAGAGACCGGATGCCGTGGTCCCCGGCTGCAGGGCGGTCCACTGCAGGCTCACCGCGTACTCGCCGGTGGGCGGCTCTGCGGGCTTGACGACGATCCCGTCGGTGCCGGTGTACGGGTCGTCCGCGATGGCCGTGAAGTCCGGCGTGAGGCCCGAGATGATCGGGCCGTGCACGGTGGAGCGGATGCTCAGCTCGACGGGATCGCCGCCTGCCACCTCGATGGTCTCGGTGCGCTCGTCGAGCGGCACCAGCACGTCGTCGCGCCAGTACTCGTCGCCCTCGACCTTCTCGAGGTACAGATCGGTGACGTCGGTCGTCAGGTTGGTGAACCCCCACGCGATCTGGCTGTTGTGTCCGATCACGACCCCTGGCAAACCTGAGAAGCCGAAGCCCGCCACGTCGAAGGGGCAGGTGTCGCTGACCGGGGCGCAGCGCAGGCCGATCTGGTGCCAGACGCTCGGCATGTCGGCACCGAGGTGCGGGTCGTTCGCGAGGAGCGGCATCCCGGATTCCGTCAGCTCACCCGACACGACCCACGAGTTCGACCCGATCCCCTCGCCGACGCCGCCGACGAGCGCCGACACGGCCTCGACGACGCTCCCGACCTCGCGCCACTCGACCGAAGCCGTCACGGCGGCAGGCGCGGCAGCTGCGCCCTCCGGCCAGCCGACAGGCTGCACGGCGCCCTCGATGGCGGTGATCTTCGGGACGATGACGGGATTCCGGTCGAAGGGATAGGACGGGTAGAGCCCGGCGATCTGCTCGGACGTGAAGTCGGGTGCCATGATGGCGCGCTCGGTCTCGGTCTCGATGTTGCCGCGGAGGTCCCAGGCCATGGCCTTGAGCCATGCGACCGAGTCGGCGGGCGTCCACGGCTCGATCTCGTAGTCCGGGTTCTGCAGCCCGAGGACGGCGTACTCGAGCGAGGCAGCAGCGCCCTGGTGGTCGGCCAGGTACGCGTTGACGCCTTCGGCGTAGGCGTCGTAGTAGCCGCGGACCGACTCGTCGAGCGCCTCGACCTCCTGCTCGGCGACCTCGCGCCAGCCGAGCGTGCGCAGGAACTTGTCGGTCGCGAGCTGCGATTCGCCGAAGAGCTCGGCCACGCGGCCGGAGGTGACGTGCCGCCGGAAGTCCATCTCCCAGAACCGGTCCTGGGCGTGGACGTACCCCTGCGCATAGAAGAGGTCGTGTGCGCCGTCGGCGGTGATGACCGGGATGCCGAGCCCGTCGCGCTGCACCGTCACTTCGCCTTCGAGGCCCTTGAGCGCGAGCTCTCCCGACACCTGCGGGAACGAGCGCTGCACCGTGTAAGCGATGGTTCCCACGCCGATGAGGGCGAGGACGATGAGTCCGGCGACGATCCCGAACGCGATTGCGCCGATCCGCCGGCCGAGGGAGCGCTCCCTCTTGGTCGGTACGGGTCCGGTGGCGGTCTTCGACATTGAAGCTTCTTTCAGCGTGAGGCGTGCCGGGATCGCGTTTCACTCAACGCGAACCCGAGTGCCACACGTTCGGGTCGCGAAGGCACCGTCTGGCATCGTATCCCGCGGACGCGCCGAGGCGCCGCGGCCCCAGCCGATCGGGCTGTCAGTCGGTCCCGAGATCGAAGGCCGCACCCTCGGTCGCGGCATCCGTCGCCTCGGCGAGAGCCTCTTCGGCGGCGTTCAGCGGCGAAGCGGCCTCGGTGATGTCGCCGCTCTCGCCCGCCGTCACGCGACCGACGAGAGCGCCGGTCGCGCCGCCGATGAGACCGAGGCCCGCGTACTGCTCGAGACGCGCGCGCGAGTCGGCGATGTCGAGGTTGCGCATGGTGAGCTGACCGATTCGGTCGGTCGGGCCGAACGCGGCGTCGCCGACGCGCTCCATCGACAGCTTGTCGGGCGAGTACGACATGCCGGCCGCGACCGTGTTGAGGATCGTGTAGTCGTCGCCGCGGCGCAGGCGCACCGTGACGCTGCCGGTGATCGTCGACCCGACCCACTTCTGGATCGACTCGCGCAGCATCAGCGATTGGGGCTCGAGCCAGCGACCCTCGTACATCAGGCGACCGAGTCGGCGACCCTGCTCGTGGTACGTCGCGAGCGTGTCTTCGTTCAGGATGCTGTTCACCAGGCGCTCGTAGGCGATGAACAGCAGCGCCATGCCCGGCGCCTCGTAGATCCCGCGGGACTTCGCCTCGATGATGCGGTTCTCGATCTGGTCGCTCATGCCGAGACCGTGGCGCCCGCCGATGCGGTTCGCCTCCAGCACCAGCTCCACCGGGTCGCCGAAGTCCTGGTCGTTGATCGCGACGGGGCGCCCGCCGTCGAAGGCGATCGTGACGTCCTCGGTCGCGATCTCGACCTCGGGATCCCAGAAGCGGACGCCCATGATCGGTTCGACCGTCTCGAGCGAGACATCGAGGTGCTCGAGCGTCTTGGCCTCGTGCGTCGCGCCCCAGATGTTCGCGTCCGTCGAGTAGGCCTTCTCGGCGCTGTCGCGGTACGGGAAGCCATGTTCGACGAGCCACTCGCTCATCTCCTTGCGGCCGCCGAGCTCGGTCACGAAGTCGGCGTCGAGCCACGGCTTGTAGATGCGCAGGGCGGGGTTCGCGAGCAGGCCGTAGCGGTAGAACCGCTCGATGTCGTTGCCCTTGTAGGTCGACCCATCGCCCCAGATGTCGACGCCGTCCTCTTTCATGGCGCGGACGAGCAGGGTGCCCGTCACGGCGCGGCCGAGGGGTGTCGTGTTGAAGTAGGTGCGACCACCCGAGCGGATGTGGAACGCGCCGCACGCGAGGGCGACGAAGCCCTCCTCGACGAGGGCGGTCTTGCAGTCGACGATGCGCGCGACCTCGGCGCCGTATTCGAGCGCGCGGTCGGGGATGGCGTCGATGTCATCCTCGTCGGGCTGGCCGAGGTCGCCGGTGTACGTGCAGGGCACGGCGCCCTTGTCGCGCATCCAGGCGACGGCGACGGAAGTGTCGAGTCCCCCTGAGAAGGCGATGCCGACGCGCTCGCCGACGGGCAATGACTGAAGGACCTTCGACATGCCTCAAGTCTACTGAGCGGCATCCCGCCCCTCTTTCGCGGCGAGACGACCCGCGAGGGACACCTGTGGTGACGGACGAGGGGCGGGATGTCGCATCCCTGCGTCACCCCGCCCCGTTCGCCTCCGGTCAGTGCACCAGCCATCCGACCGCCGGCGCTGAACCCGCCCGGACCGCAGCCCGCTTCTCGCGGTAGCGCCCGATCGTGATCATGCCGATGCCGATCACGAGGAACGCCGCGAGGATCGCGCCGATGTAGGTGAGAGCCGAGCCGTATCCGCCCGCTCCGTGCGGGTCGAGGAACGGGTAGGGGTACCACCACGCGGCGCTGCCGTCCGGGTTCGCGACGAGTTCGCCGCGGATCATCGTGTACGCCGTCCACGCGAGCGGGTAGCCGACGATCACCCCAAGCGACCACCAGGGCAGTCCCCGTCGACGAGGTGCCAGCAGCAGGTCCAGCACGAAGTAGATCGGCATGACCACGTGCAGGACGTCGATCGCGTATGAGTCGAGGAGAGCGATCCCCGCCGAATCCCCCAGAGCAGCTTCGCTCGGGAGGCCGCGCAGCAGCGCGTTGTAGACGAGGCCGAGGAGGATGACCGGGCCTGCCACGGCCGCCATCCCCAGTGCGATGCGCATCGGCTCGGGAGACGTCCCCGGATGCCGCTGCCACCATGTCGCCGCGGCCACGAGCACCACGACGCTCAAGAGCGACGAGATGATCGTGAAGAGACTGAAGTAGTTCGCCAGCACTGCCCCGAGATGGTGCCCCTGGCGTGCCGCGCGATCCACATTGACGATGAACCCGGCGACGACTCCCGACAGGGCTGTCACTGCCGCCGCGATCCTGATCAATGTCCAATACATGAGACGACCTTTCATGTTGCTTGTCGTCTCCCCCGCGATCAGGTGTAGCGGCCGCGGTGCCTCCGGATCGGAAAGTAGGTGCCCCTGCGTGCACTGACCTCGAGCCGGGAGCGTTGTTTTTGTACCCGGTTCACAACGTGTCCCCCGAACAGTGGACACGATCGCAGTGTCCGACTTTTCCCTGGTGAGAGGCCGGTAGCGGTCCATCCGGACAGGAGCCGTGGGATCGGTGCCACGGGGTTCCGCGTCGCATCCGCCGCGTTCAGTCGAACCTGGGACGTGCATTCCGGCAGACGGGTTCCGCCGTCCCGATCCTCGGACGGTCCGCTCGATAGGATGGGGTGTACCGTCGGCCACCACCCGGGGAGTGACCCATGCCAGGAATCGTGATCGTCGGCGTCCAATGGGGCGACGAAGGCAAGGGGAAGGCCACCGATCTGCTCGGTGAGCGCACCGATTGGGTCGTGAAGTTCAACGGCGGCAACAACGCGGGGCACACCGTCGTCATCGGCGACGAGAAGTACGCGCTGCACCTGCTGCCGTCCGGCATCCTCTCCCCCGGGGTGAACCCCGTCATCGGCAACGGCGTCGTCATCGACCTCGAGGTGCTGTTCTACGAACTCGAGGCGCTGCACGCGCGGGGCCTCGACACCTCGCGACTGCGCATCAGTGCGAACGCCCACATCATCACGCAGTACCACCGAGTGCTCGACCGTGTGACCGAGCGATTCCTCGGCAAGCGGCAGATCGGCACGACGGGTCGAGGCATCGGCCCCGCGTACGCCGACAAGATCAATCGCGTCGGCATCCGCGTCCAGGACCTCTTCGACGAGAACATCCTGCGCCAGAAGGTCGAGGGTGCTCTCGACCAGAAGAACCACCTGCTGCTGAAGGTCTACAACCGCCGGGCGATCGCCGTTGACGCCGTCGTGGAAGACCTGCTGTCGTATGTCGACCGCCTGCGGCCCATGGTCGCCGACACAGGACTGCTGCTCAACCAGGCGCTCGACGCCGGCGACGTCGTGGTCTTCGAGGGTGGCCAGGCGACGATGCTCGACGTCGACCACGGGACATATCCGTTCGTCACGTCCTCGTCGGCGACGTCCGGCGGCGCATCGACCGGATCGGGTGTCGGTCCGAACCGCCTCGACCGCATCGTCGGCATCGTGAAGGCCTACACGACCCGTGTCGGCTCGGGACCCTTCCCGACCGAGCTGTTCGACGAGCAGGGCGAGTGGCTCCGGTCCCGCGGGTTCGAGTTCGGCACGACGACGGGGCGCCCCCGCCGCGTCGGATGGTACGACGCGCCCATCACTCGCTACTCGACGCGCATCAACGGCATCACCGACCTGGTGATCACCAAGCTCGACATCCTGTCGGGGCTCGACCGTATCCCCGTCTGCGTCGCGTACGACGTCGAGGGAGAGCGGTTCGACGAGGTGCCGGTCAGCCAGACGGACTTCCACCACGCGAAGCCGATCCTCGAGTACTTCCCGGGCTGGCAGGACGACATCTCGGGAGCACGCACCTTCGACGATCTCCCGGTAGAGGCCCAGGACTACGTCCTCGCCCTCGAGAAGATGAGCGGCACGCGCATTTCTGTCATCGGCGTCGGTCCGGCTCGCGATGCCGTCATCGTGCGCCACGACCTCGTCGACTGATGCCTCTCGGCACCCACACGGGCCGCGGAGCTCGGCGACTGGACGGAACCGGTCGATGAGATCCTTCGACGGGCTCAGGAACCGATCCTTCGACGGACTCAGGAACCGCGAACCTCATCGGTCGGACGGAACCGACCGATGAGGTCCTTCGACGAGCTCAGGAACCGCGAACCTCATCGGTCGGACGGAACCGACCGATGAGGTTCTGGCTCGGCGGGTACAGCGCCGACATGGGCGGTGCGGCGACCGGCCTGGGTGTCCTCCTCGCCGGCGCCGCTGACGACGCGCTCGCCGGCGGATCGCTCGGCTTCGCGGGCGACGCCGCCGCCACCGAAGGTTCACCCTCCTGGCTCGCCTACCACCCGACCCTCGAGGTCGTCTATGCGGCGCTCGAGGGCGCCGGTACCGTTCAGGCATTCCGGCGGACGAGAGACGCATCCTTCGTCCCGCTCGGCGCACCCGTCTCGGCGGGTGAATCGGTGTGCCACATCGCTGTCGCGCCTGACGCGGGCTCGTTGGTCGCCAGCTGCTGGGGCGACGGCCGGGTCGTGAGGATGACACTGGATGCCGCGGGCCGGCCCACAGCGCCGGTGATCGCCGCGGCAGCAGTCGATCCGTACGGTCCAGGGACCGCGCCCGCGCGCGACATGACCGTGCTTGGAGACATCGACCTCGCCGCGGCGGCTCGCGCACTGCGGGCAGCCGCCGGCGAGGAGTACGCCCACCTCGTTCCCGATCACGATCAGCCCGAGGCCGCGCTCGCGGCTGCATCCGAGGGCGACGCATCCCGCCCCTCTCACGCCCACCAGTCCGTGTTCCTGCCCGGTGGACTCATCGCAACGACCGACATGGGACTCGACCTCGTCCGCTTCTGGCGCGTCAGAGGCGCCGGTCTCGTGCTCGTGCAGGAGATCGTGCTGCCCCAGGGCTCAGGCCCCCGTCACACGGTGAGGCACCCCAGCGGGCACCTCTACGTCGTGACCGAGCTGTCGCACGAGGTCTTCGTGCTCGCCCCGGACGTGACGGGCGCCTGGCGGCTCGTGGGCGGCACGCACCTCGGGGCAGGGATTCTTCCGACCGACACCGCCGCCGAGCTGACGCCTTCGCGGGATGGCCATTTCCTGTACGCGGGCGTGAGAGGAAGCGACACGATCGCCGTCCTGCGCGTGCGGGGTTCCGGCGAAGCCGTCGAGCCGCTCGCCCTGGTCGAGGCGGGGGTGCATTGGCCGCGCCACCATGTGGTCGCCCGAGACACGCTCCTCGTCGCCGGCCAGCTCGCGGACGAGGTCGTCTCGCTGGGGA
>Ga0247818_10000878_pt1 | contig 18921 bp, 15 predicted proteins | sample 13C_Glucose_Day1_FD_192424 | JGI IMG/M metagenome (GOLD analysis project Ga0247818, IMG submission 192424) | Soil microbial communities from agricultural site in Penn Yan, New York, United States - 13C_Glucose_Day1 | ecosystem: Environmental > Terrestrial > Soil > Agricultural land | place... | reverse complement strand
GCGACGAGGACCCGCCCGGCGGTCGCCTTGCGGGCACCGAAGACGGTCTCCAGGATCTCGGACCGCCCGGAGCCGACGAGTCCGGCCAGACCGACGATCTCGCCCGGCCGCAGCTCCAGGTCCACGGGCTCGAACTCGCCCTCACGGCACAGCCCTTCCACCACGAGCACGGGGTCGGCCGCGTCCCTGGCGCCGGGCGCGGGCCGCTCGGGGAAGACGTACTCGACGTTGCGTCCGGTCATCAGGGCGACGACGTCGCGGGTGGGGGTGGACTTGGCGGGGAGTCCGACGGCGACCGCACGCCCGTCCTTGAGGACGGTGACCCGGTCGCCGATGCGGCGGATCTCCTCCAGCCGGTGCGAGATGTAGACGACGGCCACGCCGTCGGCGGTGAGCCCGTCGACGATGCGGAAGAGGTTGTCCACCTCGTCCGGGTCCAGGGCCGCGGACGGCTCGTCCATCACGATGAGCCGTACGTCGTGGGAGAGCGCGCGGGCCATGGACACGATCTGCTGATGGGCGGCGGAGAGGTCGCCGACCGCGCGGGCCGGGTCTATCTCCGGGTGCCCGAGGCGCTCCAGGAGCGCGGCGGCCCCGGCGCGCGCCTCGCGGGCCCGGACGACGAAGCCCGCACTGGTGGGTTCGTGGCCCAGGAAGACGTTCTCGGCGACCGACAGGTCCTCCACCAGGTCGAGTTCCTGGTAGATGGTGGCGATACCCAGTCGCATCGCGGTGATCGGCGAGGAGAGCTGGACGGGCTCGCCCTGCCAGGTGATGGCCCCGCCGTCGGGCTGGTGCGCTCCGGCCAGCACCTTGATCAGGGTGGACTTGCCGGCGCCGTTCTGGCCGAGGAGGCAGTGGACCTCGCCGGCCTGCACCTCCAGGTCCACGCCGTCGAGGGCGCGTACTCCGGGGAAGGACTTGGTGATGCCGGACATGGTGAGCAGGGGCGGTTCTGGTGCCATGACGAATCCCCTCGGCGAGTGGGGTCTCCCCTGCTCGGGCGGTGCCGGGAGCGTGGGAAAGCCGGTGAGCGGGCAGGGGGCAGTGCCGGCGGTGCCGTACTGCTGACGGAACTGCTGGGTGGTACTGCTGTGCTCCCGCGGGGCGGTCCTGCCGTACCGCGGGGGTCCGCGCCGTGATCGCCGGGCGGTCCTGCCGTACTGCTGGTCCGCGCCGTGGTCGCGGTGCGGTCGCGCTGTGCTGTCGCGGGGCGGTCCTGCGGGGCGGGGCTCGGTACAGGTGTTTCTACGGTGGTGGCTGCGGAACACTCGCCGGACGGCGCACCGGCCCGTACATCAGGCCGGCGAGAAGAGGTGGTCGCTGATGAGCCTGGCCGCGCCGGTCACCCCGGCGACGGGCCCCAGCTCACCGAGGACGATGGGGAGGTTGCCCGTGGCCAGCGGCAGGGACTGCCGATAGACCTGGGTACGGACGCTGGCCAGCAGGTTGTGGCCGAGCCCGGTCACGCCGCCGCCGATCACGACGAGTCCGGGGTTGAAGAAACTGACCAGGCCGGCGATGACCTGGCCGACCCGGTTTCCGCCTTCGCGGATCAGGTCCAGCGCAGTGGGGTCACCGGCCGCCGCCGCCGCGGCCACATCGACGGCGGTGAGCTTCCCGGTCGTGTCCAGCCGGGCCGCCAGCTCCGCCGAGCGGCCGGCGCGGGCCGCGTCCTCGGCGTCACGGGCCAGGGCCGCCCCGCTGAAGTGTGCTTCCAGGCAGCCCTTGTTGCCGCAGGCGCAGGCGCGGCCGTCGGGTTCCACCTGGATGTGGCCGATGTCCCCGGCGCTGCCCGTCGTGCCGCGGTAGACCTCACCGCCGACGACGATGCCGCAGCCGATACCCGTACCGATCTTCACGCAGAGGAAGTCGCCCACGGAACGGGCGACGCCCGCGTGCTGCTCCCCCAGCGCCATCAGGTTCACGTCGTTGTCCACCATGACGGGGCAGCCCAGTTCCTGGCTGAGTGCCTCGCGGACGGGGAAGCCGTCCCAGCCCGGCATGATCGGCGGTGCGACCGGCACGCCTTCGGGGAAGCGGACGGGTCCCGGTACGCCGATGCCGGCGCCGTCGAAGCCCTCGGCGAGCCCGGAGGCGCGCAGCTTGGCCGCCATCGCCAGCACCTGCTCGAAGACGGCGACGGGACCCTCCCGTACGTCCATGGGGTGATTGAGGTGGCCGAGGACCTCCAACTCTGCGTTGGTGACCGCGACATCGATGGAGGTGGCGCCGATGTCCACGCCCAGGAACCGGAGTTCGGGAGCGAGCCGGATGTTGTGCGAGCGACGCCCGCCTCGCGAGGCGGCGAGCCCGTCGGCCACGACGAGCCCGGTCTCCAGGAGCCGGTCCACCTCGACGGCGAGCTTGGAGCGCGAGAGCTCGACCTGATCACCCAGCTGTGCACGGGAGTTGGGGCCGCCGTCACGCAGCAACCGCAACAGTCGCGCCTGGTGCGTGTTCGCGGGTCGTGCCGTCATGCGTCTCACGCGTCCCTCCCCGCCACATCGGCCAGTCCGTCGGGCTTTGGAGGGGAACGTAGCAGCGGTTTACCGGAGTGGGAAGAAGTTGCGCAGGAATCCGGTCCAACTTTCTCCACACTCAGGACAAAGATGGCCCCGTGGGCCACCCACGGACTCAGCCGTTCCTCCCTCGAGCGCAGGCACGGGGCCACCCCTCGCCGGCCCGCTACCGGCGGGGCACGAAAAAGGCCGGGGTGGTCGGCCCCGGCCTTTCCTGTACGCGATCAGCCTTCTTCGCGCTGGTGGTACGTCTGGCGCGTGTGCTCGGTGTGCGCGCGCATGATCTCCGTCGCCCGCTGCTCGTCCCGGGCGGCGATGGCCGCGATCAGCGCGCGGTGCTCGATCCAGGACTGGGTGCCGCGCCGGCGTGCCACCGGCGTGTAGTACCAGCGGACCCTGCGGTCCACCTGCCCGGCGAGCTCGGACAGGACGACGTTGCCCGCCAGTTCCATCACCTTGGCGTGGAACGCGGCGTTCGTTGCGACGGCGAGGTCCACGTCGTCGGCGGCGACGGCCCGCTCCCCCTGGGAGCAGAGCTCCTCCAGCGCCTCGATGCCCGGCCGCCCGGAGTGGGCTGCGGCGAGCCGGGCCGCCTCGGCCTCCAGAAGGGTGCGGACCGAGAGCAGCTGGTCCGCCTCCTCCTCCGTCGGTTCGTGGACGAACGCTCCCTGCGCGGGGCGCAGGTCGACCCAGCCCTCGGTGTTCAGCCGCTGGAGCGCCTCACGGACCGGCTGCCGCGAAACCCCCAGGTGACCCGCGAGTTCGCTTTCGACGAGGTGCTGGCCGGGGCTGAGGGCGCGTGTGGTGATCAGCTCGAGCAACGCCTCGTACACACGCTCGCGCAGCGGTCCCGGCCGCTCCAGCTTCGGCACCGTTCCTTGCGGCAGTCCTGCGGACAACATCGCGTTCCCCCTCCGGGCGCCGGGCAATTGCTTATCGTCTACAGTCTACCGAGCACAATGCCGCCACGGGGCTCTTCGGGCACAGCGGATCACCTGCCCACCCGGTCCGGCACGGCCACCGGCCGGCCGCCGGCCCTTCGGGAGCAGCACGGCTCCGCATCACCCGCCCCTCACGGGCAGCGGATCACCTGGCCCGCGTACGAGAGATTTCCGCCGAAGCCGAAGAGCAGGGCCGGCGCTCCGCTCTCGACCTCCCCCCGCTCCACCAGCTTGGACAGGGCCATCGGGATCGACGCGGCGGAGGTGTTGCCGGAATCCACGACGTCCCGGGCGATGACCGCGTTGACCGCCCCGATCTTCCGGGCCACGGGCTCGATGATCCGCAGGTTGGCCTGGTGCAGCACCACGGCCGCGAGATCCTCCGGGGTGACCCCGGCTCGTTCACAGACCTTGCGGGCGATCGGCGGCAGCTGCGTGGTGGCCCAGCGGTAGACCGACTGGCCTTCCTGCGCGAAGCGCGGGGGCGTGCCCTCGATCCGCACGGCGTTGCCCATCCCGGGCACCGATCCCCACAGCACGGGACCGATCCCGGGGGCACCACCGCCGTCCGGTTCGGCGGTGACGACGGCGGCACCCGCCCCGTCGCCCATGAGGACGCAGGTGGAGCGGTCGGTCCAGTCGACGATGTCACCCATCTTGTCGGCCCCGATGACGAGGGCACGGGCGGCGGCCCCGGCCCTGATCGCGTGGTCGGCGGTCGCCAGTGCGTGGGTGAAGCCCGAGCAGACCACGTTGATGTCCATGACCGCGGGCGAGTCCATGCCCAGCCGGGCGGCGACCCGGGCGGACATGCTCGGCGAGCGGTCGATCGCCGTGGAGGTCGCGACGAGCACCAGGTCGATGTCGGCGGGCTGGAGGCCCGCCGACGCCAGCGCCTTGGCCGCGGCGTGCGCGGCGAGCTCGTCCACGGGTTCGTCAGGGCCGCCCACGTGCCGGGTCCTGATGCCGACCCGACTGGTGATCCACTCGTCGCTGGTGTCGACCATGGCCGCCAGGTCGTCGTTGGTGAGGACCTTGGCAGGCTGATAGTGGCCGAGCGCCACGACACGTGAGCCGGTCATGTACGGGTTCCCCTCGCTACGTTTGGCAGGAACTCACCAGTCTTGGTTGCTACCGATCGGTACAAGGGCACGTAACCCCACAGGAATCAGGCCCCGAGCTTGGAGCGTCTCGAACAGCTCCCGGGGAACTCACACGGACACTCCGGCGTCTCCCGAAGGATTTCGTGAGGGACGAGGCACCCACCGTCACGAGTATTGACCCCCTCCGAAGGCATACTGTAGACAATATTCTGTCGACTTGACACCCTCGCTCGGTCCTCTCACCGAACGGAGAGCCCCGTGAAAGTCGCAGTTGTCGGCGCCGGAGCCATCGGCGCCTATGTCGGGGCCGCGCTGCACCGCGCGGGCGCCGAGGTCCATCTCATCGCCCGGGGCCCGCACCTGGCGGCCATGCGCCGCGACGGTGTGCGCGTGCTCAGCCCGCGCGGTGACTTCACCGCCCGGCCCGCCGCCACCGACGACCCGTCGGACGTCGGGCCCGTCGACTACGTGTTCCTCGGTCTGAAGGCCAACTCGTACGCACTGTCCGGACCGCTGGTCCACCCGCTGATGCACGAGGACACCGCCGTGATCGCCGCACAGAACGGGATCCCCTGGTGGTACTTCCACGGCCTGGCAGGGCCGTACACCGGCCGCCGCCTCGACAGCGTCGACCCCGCGGGCTCGGTGAGCGCCACCCTGCCGCCCGAACGCGCCATCGGCTGCGTGGTGTACGCGGCCACCGAGATCGAGGCACCCGGTGTCGTCCGCCACCTCGAAGGCACCCGCTTCTCCATCGGCGAGCCGGACAGCTCGGTGTCGCGGCGCTGCCTGGACTTCAGCGAGGCCATGATCGCGGGCGGGCTCAAGTGCCCCGTGGAGTCCGATCTGCGCAAGGACATCTGGATCAAGCTGCTCGGCAACATCTCCTTCAACCCGATCAGCGCGCTGGCCCGCGCCACCATGGGTCAGATCTGCCGCCATCCGGACACCCGCGCACTCGTGGAGTCGATGATGCGCGAGACCCTCGACGTCGCGGCGGCCGTGGGCTGCCGCCCCGAGATCTCCGTGGAGCGGCGCATCGCGGGCGCGGAGCGCGTCGGCGACCACAAGACGTCCACCCTCCAGGACCTGGAGAAGGGCAAACCCCTCGAACTCGACGTGCTGCTCGCGGCCGTCGTCGAGCTGGCCGAGCTGGCCGGAACGCCCGTACCGACGCTGCGCGCCGTGCACGCGCTCGCGGATCTCCTCGCCACCACCTCCTCGGCCCCAGCAGGGAGCGCACCATGAAGAGCAGCGACCGCACCGGCGGCAGGAACCGCAGGGGCCGGCAGCCCAAGACGTACGAACGCCTCACCCACCCGCTCGTCCGCTCGCAGGACGGCGTGCTGCGCCGGGCGAGCTGGGACGAGGCGCTGACCCGGGCCGCTGCCGGATTCCGGCAGACCCGGGAGGCCTACGGCCCGGACGCCTTCGCGATGCTGTCCTGCGCCCGCGCCACCAACGAGATGAACTACGTGGCGCAGAAGTTCACCCGCGTGGTGATGGGCACCAACAACGTCGACTCGTGCAACCGCACCTGCCACGCGCCGAGCGTCGCCGGGCTCTCGGCCGCCTTCGGCTCCGGCGGCGGCACCTCCTCGTACGAGGAGGTGGAGCACACCGACCTGATCGTGATGTGGGGCTCCAACGCCCGTTACGCGCACCCCATCTTCTTCCAGCACGTGCTGAAGGGCATCCGCAACGGGGCCCGGATGCACGCCGTCGACCCGCGCCGCACATCGACCGCCGAATGGGCGGAGAGCTGGCTCGGCCTCGACGTCGGCACCGACATCCCGCTCGCCCACGCCATCGGCCGGGAGATCATCCACGCAGGTCTGGTCAACCGGGCCTTCGTGGACCGGGCGACCAGCGGATACGAGGAGTACGCGGCGCTCGTCGAACCCTGGACCCTGACCGCCGCGGAGAAGGTCACCGGGGTGCCCGCCGAGGCCATCCGGAACCTCGCCCACGCCTACGCCACGGCCGAACGCGCCCAGCTCTGCTGGACCCTGGGCATCACCGAGCACCACAACGGCACCGACAACGTGCGCGCGCTGATCAACCTCTGCCTGCTCACCGGTCATGTCGGACGGTACGGCTCCGGTGTCCAGCCCCTGCGCGGGCAGAACAACGTGCAGGGCGGCGGCGACATGGGCGCCATCCCCAACAAACTGCCCGGCTTCCAGGACATCCTCGATCCGCCCGTCCGGCAGAAGTTCGAGCGGTCCTGGGACACCGTCATCCAGCCGCGCCACGGCAAGACGCTCACCCAGATGTTCGAGGCGATGGAGACCGGCGAGCTGCGCGCCGTGTACTGCATCGGGGAGAACCCGGCGCAGTCGGAGGCCGACAGCGAACAGGCGGTGCGCCGGCTGAAGTCGCTCGACCACCTCGTGGTGCAGGACATCTTCCTGACGAGGACCGCCGAACTGGCCGATGTCGTTTTGCCCGCGACGGCCGCCTGGGCCGAGACCGACGGCACGACGACCAACAGCGAGCGGCGGGTGCAGCGGGTCCGTGCCGCCCTCACTCCGCCGGGCGAGGCCCGCGAGGACATCGACATCATCTGCGCGATGGCCGGGCTGCTGGGCCACGACTGGAAGTTCGACGACGCCGAGACCGTCTGGAACGAGCTGCGCTCCCTGTCCCCCGACCACTTCGGGATGACGTACGAACGCCTCGCGCAGCATCAGGGGCTCCAGTGGCCCTGCCCCGACACGGACAAGCTGCCCTCCAGCTTCCTGCACGCCCGGCTCTGGGAGACCGATCCCGTGCGACGCGGCCCGGCGGCTCCGTTCGGCCTGGTGCGGCACGATCCGCCGGTCGATCTCACCGACGAGTCATACCCCCTGCGCCTCACGACCGGGCGACGGCTTGACTCGTACAACACCGGTGTGCAGAGCGGGAGTTACGCCTCCCCTCTGCGCCGGGGCGAATACATCGAACTCTGCCCGGAGGACGCGGAGTCGTACGGCGTCGCCGTGGGCGAGGAGGTGCGCGTCTCCTCCCGGCGCGGCAGTGTCACGGCTCCCGTCTGGATCGATCCGGGGCTGCGGCCGGGCCTCGCCTTCATGACGATGCACTTCCCTGACGAGGTCGACACCAACCAGCTGACCATCGAGGCGAACTGCCCGATCGCCGGCACCGCCGAGTTCAAGGCCTCCGCCGTACGGATAGAGAAGCTGGTGCACGCATGGACCTGAAGTACACGGGCGCCGCCCCCTCCGACGCCGAACGGGACGCCGTGGACGCCCTGCTGGGCCCGCCCCCGTCCGGCTGGGAGGGCGCCGGCGAGCGTACGGCCGAGGACCTGCGCTGGGCGAAGGGCGGCGCCTCGGCCGCCAAGGACCGCCGCGACCAGCTGCTGCCCGCCCTGCACGCGGTGAACGACCGCGTGGGCTGGATCAGCGAGGGGGCACTGGACTACATCTGCCGACGGCTCACGGTGGCCCCGGCGGAGGCATACGGCGTCGCGACGTTCTACGCCATGTTCTCGGTGCGGCCCCGGCCCGCGAAGGTGCTCCACGTCTGCACGGACCTGGCCTGTGCCGCCCGTGGCTCGGCGTCCGTGTGCGCGGATCTCACCGAGCGCCTGGGGCCACCGGGCACCCCGGCCGAGGGCGCGGTCTGGCAGGAGAGCCCCTGCCTCGGCCTGTGCGAACGGGCCCCGGCGGCTCTCCTGCTCCGGGCGGGGCCGGACGGCGCGCACCCCTCCCAGGACGCCCCGCGCCTCTCGGCGGTCGTCGCTCCCGCCGCCGCGGAGGACCTCCTCGCCACGGTACGGACGCCCGAGGCCGGCCCTCCGGAGCCGCCGGCGGCCTCAGCCGTCCCGCAGGCGGGGGACCCCGGCCTCGTACTCCTCAGGCGCATCGGCACCGTGGATCCCGCCTCGCTGGACGACTACCGCTCCACCGGTGGCTACGCGGCGCTGCGCCGTGCCTTCTCCCTCGGTCCCGCCGGCGTGATCCGTGAGGTGCTGGACGCCGGGCTCGTCGGCCGGGGTGGCGCGGCCTTCCCCACCGGGCGCAAGTGGCAGGCCACCGCCCAGCAGGCCGACGGTCCGCACTACCTGGTCTGCAACGCGGACGAGAGCGAGCCCGGCACCTTCAAGGACCGGGTGCTGATGGAGGGCGACCCGTACGCCCTGGTCGAGGCGATGACGATCGCCGGGTACGCCATCGGCGCCCACCAGGGCTACATCTACCTGCGGGGCGAATACCCCCGGGCGCACGAACGGCTCGGCCACGCACTGGCGAGCGCCCGCACACGGGGGCTGCTCGGCCCCGACGTCCTGGGGCAGGGGTACGCCTTCGACATCGAGATCCGGCGCGGTGCGGGTGCCTACATCTGCGGCGAGGAGACCGCGATCTTCAACTCGATCGAGGGGCAGCGCGGCGAGCCCCGCTCCAAACCGCCCTTCCCGGTGGAGAAGGGCCTGTTCGGCAAGCCGACCGCCGTCAACAACGTCGAGACGCTGGTGAACGTGCTGCCGGTCCTGGAGCACGGCGCCGCCGCGTACGCCGCGACGGGCACCAGGACCTCCACCGGCACCAAACTCTTCTGCGTCTCCGGCCAGGTGACCCGCCCCGGCATCTACGAACTGCCCTTCGGCGCGAGTCTCCGGGAGCTGCTCGGCCTCGCGGGACCGCCCGAGCGCCTGCGGGCCGTGCTCCTGGGGGGCGCGGCAGGCGGCTTCGTACGCCCTGACGAGCTGGACGTCCCGCTCACCTTCGAGGGCACCCGCGCCGCCGGGACGACGCTCGGTTCCGGCGTGGTCCTCGTCCTGGACGACTCCGTGGAGCTCCCCCGCGTGCTGCTGCGCATCGCGGAGTTCTTCCGCGACGAGTCGTGCGGCCAGTGCGTGCCCTGCAGGGTGGGCACGGTCCGCCAGGAGGAGGCGCTGCACCGCATCGTCGACCGCACGGGCGCCGGGGCCGCGGAGGACATCGCGCTCATGAGGGAGGTCGGGCAGGCCATGCGGGACGCCTCGATCTGCGGTCTGGGCCAGACCGCGTGGAACGCCGTCGAGTCCGCCATCGACCGTCTGGGGGTCTACAAGTGACCGCAGTACCGCTGCAGCCGCCGCGCCGGCTCGTCTCGTTCACGCTGGACGGCGAGGAGACCCGGGTGCCGGAGGGCTCGACGATCCTGGACGCCTGCCGGTCCGCGGGCAAGGACATCCCGACCCTGTGCCAGGGGGACACGCTCACCCCGAAGAACGCCTGCCGGGTGTGCGTGGTCGAGGTCGAGGGCTCCCGCACCCTGGCCCCTGCGTGCTCCCGGCGCGCCGAGCCGGACATGACCGTCGTCACGGACAGCGAGCGGGCCCGGCACAGCCGGAAGGTGGTGCTTGAGCTGCTGGCCTCGTCCACGGACCTGTCGACGACGCCCCGGGCCGAGGAGTGGATCAAGGAGTACGAGGCCCAGCCGCAGCGCTTCGGTGCGGACGCCGCCCGGGTCGACGAACAGCCGAAGATCGACAACGAGCTGTACGTCCGCGACTACGACAAGTGCATCCTCTGCTACAAGTGCGTGGACGCCTGCGGCGAGCAGTGGCAGAACACCTTCGCGATCGCCGTCTCGGGACGCGGTTTCGACGCCCGGATCTCCACCGAGCACGATGCCGCGCTCCCCGACTCGGCCTGCGTCTTCTGCGGGAACTGCATCGAGGTGTGCCCCACGGGTGCTCTCTCCTTCAGCACGGAGTTCGGCATGCGGGCCGCCGGGACGTGGGACGAGCCCGCGCAGACCCGGACCACGACCGTCTGCGCCTACTGCGGCGTGGGCTGCAACGTGACCCTTCATGTCCAGGACAACGAGATCGTCAAGGTCACCTCGCCGCACGACAACCCGGTGACCCATGGCAACCTCTGTATCAAGGGCCGTTTCGGCTTCCAACACGTACAGAATCGGGATTGACGGCTATGGGACGGGTCACCGAGCGTCGCCGCACCATCCGCATCCGGGACGGGGCCGTCACGACCCGCCCCGACACCCTCGTCGCCGAGGAGCCCTTGGAGATCCGGCTGAACGGCAAGCCGCTCGCCATCACGATGCGCACGCCGGGGGACGACTTCGCGCTGGCGGCGGGCTTCCTGGTGAGCGAAGGCGTGATCGGTGAGGGCTCCGACGTGCAGTCGATCGTCTACTGCGCCGGGGCGACGGCCGAAGGTGTGAACACGTACAACGTGGTGGACGTGAAGCTCGCACCGGGCGTCGTCGTCCCCGACATCACGCTGGAGCGCAACGTCTACACCACGTCGTCCTGCGGACTGTGCGGCAAGGCGAGCCTCGACGCCGTCCGCACCACGACGCGACACGCGATCACCGACACTCCCCCGGTACGGGTGACACCCGCGCTGCTCGCCGCCCTCCCCGACCGGCTGCGCGACGCGCAGCGGGTGTTCGACCGGACCGGGGGCCTGCACGCGGCGGCGCTGTTCTCTCCGGAGGGCGAGCTGCTCGACATCCGTGAGGACGTGGGCCGCCACAACGCGGTCGACAAGCTCGTCGGGCGGGCCCTGACGGACGACCGGCTCCCCCTCTCGCAGTCGATCCTGCTGGTGTCGGGGCGCGCCTCCTTCGAATTGGCGCAGAAGGCGGTGATGGCGGGGATCCCCATGCTGGCGGCGGTCTCGGCGCCGTCGTCGCTGGCCGTGGACCTCGCGGCCGAGAGCGGACTGACCCTCGTCGGCTTCCTGCGGGGACAGTCCATGAACGTGTACGCGGGTGACCACCGCATCGCCCTGGAGGCGGCGGTGGGCCAGGGCTGAGGCGGCCCCGCCCGCGGCACGGGGCAGGGGCCCGACCGGCGGGGAGCGCCCCCTGCGCCGGCCGGGCCCTCTCGGGCGTGGCGCGTGTCAGGCGCCCACGGCACCGTCCTTGACGGCGGACACGAACGACGACCAACCGTCGGCCGCGAAAGTGAGCGCGGGGCCGTGCGGGTTCTTGCTGTCACGGACGGGGATGACGGCGGCGAAGTCGTCGGAGACCTCTACGCATTGGCCGCCATCAGAGTTGCTGTAGGTGCTCTTGCGCCAAGCAACCGCACTCAGATCGATGGATCGCACGGAATTTCCTCCAACAAGCGCGAGATGTGCTTACGCGACTCGCCCGGGGACAGCGCCAAGTCGCGCACGGAATCGTACATTTGCTGAAGCTCTTCAACTTGCCGAGATGCCTCCAGCAGGGTGCCGTGGCTGGCACTTTCCACGTACGCCACGGTACGCCCCTGGGCCACTCGTAGGAACATCACATCGGTACTCGACAAGCTGTGCGCACCCGCACTGTGCGGCAGCACCTGCACGACCACCTGTGCCCTGTCGGCCACCTCCAGCAGATGCCCCAGTTGCTCCCGCCACGCACTCGCCTCTCGAAGCGGCGTGCAGAGCACCGTCTCCGACAGGATCGAGCGGAAGTGGGGCGCCCCGCGGCCCTCAAGTAGATCGCGCCGAGTCAGGCGGGCCTTCACCTGCACATCAATCTCTTCGCCGTTGAGCCGCCCTGCTGCGAGGACTTCCCGCGCGTAAGCCTCCGTCTGCAACACTCCTGGCAGGACACCCACCGCGAAGTGCCACAGGCTCGTCGCCTCCGCCTCCAGCGCCATGTACCGCTGGTACCGCTCCTTGAACTGTGACTGGTCGCTGATCGCCAGCTCCCACATGGCCAGCAGCAGGCCAGGTGTGCCGTAGTACTGGTCCAGCGCCTGCACCACCTCCGGGCCGCCGACCGTCTCGCCCTTCTCCATCTTCCCGAACAGCGACCAGTCCCAGCCCAGCCGTTCGCCGAGCTGGCGAAGACTGTCGCCACGCTCGGTACGCAGGTTCCGGAGCTCCTCCGCGAACCGTGCACGTGGTTCCCTGCTGCGGCCCGTAACCGCTCGCCTCGTCGGCATCCTGTCCTCCGTGGAACGTGTGGAACGTACGGGACCCGCCGGAGAGGCACACCCCGCCCTCGGTGTGTCACGGCCCTGACCGGGTCATTCTCGTAACGAGCCCCTCACGCAACGTAGTTCGCGGAGGCGTGGCCAGGCAGAGGAATCCGCGAAAGAACAACCGATGGAAGACGCCATGACGCCGCCGCAGCAGAAGCCGCCCCTCCCCCGCCGCACACCCCGGGCAGAACACCCGGCATCGGCAAAGATCCAGGAGGCCATGGCCGCGCGCGACGGCCTCGCCGCCGCGCTCAGGGCCGCCGGTGTCCAGCTGCCGGTGCTGGACGTGCGCACCCCCTGGCCGGACACGGACGGCGCCGACGCGGCACGGCCGGCCCGTTACGCCCTCGTGCACCTCGGCGTCTGCTCCGCCCCCGTGGCGCACGCCATCGCGGCAGTGATCAGGAAGGGCGTGGCCGGGTGACGGATGACGGCGCCCTCCGCGTCGGGACAGCCGTGCACGACGCCGACAGCGGCCGGGTGGGCCTGGTCATGGGCCACGAGGGCCCGTACCTCCAGCTCCGGCCGCTGGGCGGTGGCCGAGAGTGGGACGCGGCCCCTGCCCGCGTACGGCCGCTCGGCCCCGCCGAGTTGTTGAGCGCCCGCGTCGCCGAGGCCAACGCCCGCAGCCGTACCGGCCTTGGACTCGGCGGCATACGGGGCTCCCCGCACACGCCGAAGGACCTCGGACGGTGACGGCACGGCTACCGCGAATCGCTGTCCTGTCACTGCTTCCGACGGGTCACCGTGTGAGCGTTGTCTGACATTCTTCGCAACGCCGCACCGCCCGCCGGCCGGTATTCCCTTCCGTCGCGACTGCCGGACAACTACTGCTCAGCCGGTCCCAGAGTCCAGCCGGAGGGGCGGGGATCCAGCCCCAGCGTGGGGCGGTCACCAGCTCTTCGACGAGGTGGGCGCAAGCTCCGGGAACGTGCGCGTACTGCGTCGGCGAGATCAGAATCGTGTCCGCGGGGAAGAGCCGCCATTCCTGCCGGGGAGACGTTGCGGGCCGCGCTGCCGTTGGGGCTGATCCGTCGGCCGGACACGCACAGCCCAGCCCGGTGACCAGATCACAGCGTTCGCAGCGCGCTTCCTTCACGACCCCACCTCGTCCTCACCTCTTGCCGGTATCCACAAGGTAGGCGACCTTCTGCTCGAATCGAGCGGACCCGGCAACCAGGAGAAGGCGCGGGCGGACCGGTTGCGCTGTCCTCAACCACGTGAGGGTTCCGGTCGTCGCGGAGGTCCAGCAGCACAGGCGCGAGTTCGCGCACGGAATGCGGGCGGGAGGAGACAGCCGCTTTTCGTCTCCGCTGCGGAGGGTCATCCGCGAACGGGAAGTTGACGGAACGGCAGGCGCCTTACCACTCCTCCGCTCTCAGCCCACCGGAACGGCCTGCTGCGAGACCGTGTCACCGTCCGGCAGCGGGTCGCGCGAGCGGCGCTTGGCGAGCACCGCGCAGACCATCAGCTGCATCTGGTGGAACAGCATCAGCGGCAGCACCGCGAGGCTGGCGTGCGCCCCGAACAGGACGCTGGCCATCGGCAGGCCGGCCGCCAGGCTCTTCTTCGAGCCGGCGAACTGGATGGCGATGCGGTCCTCTCGGCCGAAGCCCAGCCGCTTGGCCCCGTACCAGCTGAGGGTGAGCATCAGGGCGAGCAACACCGCCTCTGCGCCGAGCAGCCCCACGAGCCGGAGCGGGGTGACCTGGTGCCAGATCCCGGCCACCATGCCCTCGCTGAAGGCCGTGTAGACGACGAGCAGGATCGAGCCCCGGTCGACGTACCCCAGCACCTTGCGGTGGCGCCCGAGGAAGCCTCCCACCCAGCGCCGGAGCAGCTGCCCCGCGAGGAAGGGGACCAGCAGCTGGAGGACGATCTTCAGCAGTGAGTCCGCCGAGAACCCTCCCCCCGTCCCACCGAGGAGTACGGCTGCCAGCAACGGGGTCAGCAGGATCCCGGCGATGCTGGAGAAGGAGCCGGCGCAGATGGCGGCGGGTACGTTGCCGCGGGCCATCGAGGTGAAGGCGATCGAGGACTGGATCGTCGAGGGCACCAGGCACAGGAAGAGGAAGCCGTCCTGGAGCTGAGGGGCCAGTACGTAGGGCACCAGGCCCTGGCCGGCGAGCCCGAGCAGCGGGAATACCAGGAAGGTGCAGGCCAGGACGGTGAGGTGGAGCCGCCAGTGCTTCAGGCCGTCGAGCGCCTCGGCCGTCGACAGCCGCGCCCCGTAGAGGAAGAAGAGCAGGGCCACCGCCCCGGTCGAGGCGCCGCCGGCCACCTCGGCGCCGGTCCCGGACACGGGCAGCAGGGCCGCGAGTACCACCGTGCCGATCAGCGCCAGGATGTACGGGTCGACCGGCAGCCAGGACGGCAGCGTGGGGATACGGCGGCTGGTGCGGCGGCTCATGTGCTCCGTGCTCTCTGGGTGTGGTCGTGGCCTCCCCATCCTGCTCCTGATCGCCGCGATCGGGAATCCGGTACACCGCACTGACTGTCATCACGATTCGCGATAGCCTCGGCCCGTGTACGACCCCGTCCAGCTCCGCACGTTCCTCGCCGTCGCGCAGACCCTGAGCTTCACCCAGGCGGCGCGCAGGCTCGGTGTGCGCCAGTCCACGGTCAGCCAGCACGTACGCCGCCTGGAGGCCGAGGCCGGCCGGCAGCTGTTCAGCCGCGACACGCACCGGGTCGACCTCACCGAGGACGGCGAGGCGATGCTGGGCTTCGCTCGGACGATCCTGCAGGCCAACGAGCGGGCGGCGGCCTTCTTCACCGGCACCAGGCTGCGCGGCCGGCTGCGCTTCGGGGCGTCGGAGGACTTCGTCCTGACGCGGCTGCCCGAGATCCTGGAGTCGTTCCGGCGTGAGCATCCCGAGGTCGAGCTGGAGCTGTCGGTGGAGCTGTCAGGCGCGCTGCACCAGCAGCTCGCCGCGGGCCGGCTCGATCTGGTGCTGGCCAAGCGCCGGAGCGGGGACACGCACGGCGAGCTGGTCTGGCAGGACACCCTCGTCTGGATCGGCGCCCCGCAGCTGCGGATCGACCCCGAGCGCCCTCTGCCGCTGATCGTCTACCCACCTCCCGGCCTCACCCGCGCCCGCGCCCTGGACGTGCTGGAGGAGCACGGCAGGTCGTGGCGGTTCGCGTGCACGAGCGGGAGCCTCAGCGCGCTCGTCGCGGCTGCACGGGCGGGCCTGGGGGTGATGGCACATTCCCGCGGGCTCATCCCGCCAGGGCTCGTCCCCGTGCCGTCGAGAGCGGGACTGCCGGAGCTCGGGGACGTGGATTTCGTGCTGCTGCACGGGCGGCGGAGGGACACCGCCCAGGAGGCGGCGGACGCCCTCGCCGCGGCGATCCTGGCGGGCGGCGACCGGCTGCACCGGGGCCCGGCAGTGCCCTCGCACCCTGGGCCTGCGTGAGTCGCGCCCGACGACGTACACGTGTTCCGCGTACCGGCCAGCCTGCGGGAGTCCCGCGTACCGGCCAGCCTGCGTGAGTCCCGCGTACCGACGCGCGCGGGCTCCTCGTACCGACCCGCGTAAGTGCCGCGTACAGATTCGGTGGAGATTCCCTCCCGAGCTACTTACTCCTCAGTCAGAAGTGCGCCCGAGCCTTGCCCATCTGGCCCGATTTCTGCGGTTGGCCTGGCCGGATGCCGCATTTTCCCGGGTGCTCGAAGCCTCCCGCGGGCTCGCCCCGTGAGGTAGCGTCGCGGCGCCGTGCGGAGCGCCACAAGGAGCAGTCATTGCGCGAGTTCACTGTCCCAGCCATGGCCGCTGCCCCTCAAGTCGGCGGACTTGCCGATACCGTCTTCGACTTCGCGGAGGAAGACCCCCACCGGACCGCCCTCGGCCGCAAGGACCCGCACGGGCAGTGGCACGACGTGTCCGCGGCCGCCTTCCGCGACGAGGTGCTCGCCCTCGCCAAGGGGCTGATCGCGCAGGGCGTCCGGTTCGGCGACCGCGTCGCCCTGATGTCCCGTACGCGCTACGAATGGACCCTCTTCGACTTCGCCCTCTGGACGGTGGGCGCCCAGTCCGTGCCGATCTATCCGACGTCGTCCGCCGAACAGGTCCTGTGGATGCTCCACGACGCGGAGGTCGCCGCCGTCATGGTCGAGCACGAGGACCACGCCATGACGATCGGCTCGGTGATCGACCGGCTGCCGAACCTGCGCCGGCTGTGGCAGCTGGACGCCGACGCGGTGTCCGAGCTCATGGCCGCGGGCAGGCAGGTCGACGACGAGGTGGTCCACCGGCACAGACGCGCCGTGACCCCCGACTCGGTGGCGACCGTGATCTACACCTCCGGCACGACCGGACGCCCCAAGGGCTGTGTGATCACCCACGCGAACTTCATGTTCGAGGCCGACACGATGGTGAGCCGGTGGCACCCCGTGTTCCTCTCCAAGCCCGGCGAGGAGGCGGCGACGCTGCTCTTCCTCCCGCTCGCCCACGTCTTCGGCCGCATGGTGGAGATAGCGGCCCTGCGCGGCCGGGTGAAGCTCGGGCACCAGCCGGAGCTGTCCGCGAAGGCGCTGATGCCGGACCTGGTGTCCTTCCGGCCCACCTTCATCCTGGCGGTGCCGTACATCTTCGAGAAGGTCTTCAACGGCGCGCGCCGCAAGGCGGAGTCCGAGGGCCGCGTCGGAGCGTTCGACAAGGCCGTCGAGATCGCGGTGAAGTACGCGGAGGCGATGGAGGAACGGGCCTTCGGTACGGGCCCCGGGCCGTCCGCCGGGCTGCGGATGCAGCACCAGTTCTTCGACAAGGTCGTCTACCGCAAGGTCCGCGAGGCGATGGGCGGCCGGGTGCGGCACGCCATGTCGGGCGGCTCCGGCATGGACCGGCAGCTCGGTCTGTTCTTCGCGGGCGCGGGGGTCACCGTCTACGAGGGCTACGGCCTGACCGAGACGACGGCGGCGGCCACGGCCAACCCGCCCGAGCGCACGCGCTACGGCACCGTCGGCCAGCCGATCCCCGGCTCCTCCGTGCACATCGCGCGCGACGGGGAGGTGTGGGTGCACGGGGCCAACGTGTTCTCCGGATATCTGGGCGACCCCAAGGCCACCGACGCCGTGCTGCACGACGGGTGGCTGGCCACGGGCGACCTGGGCGCGCTCGACGAGGACGGCTATCTGACGATCACCGGGCGCAAGAAGGAGATCCTGGTGACCTCCGGCGGCAAGAGCGTGGCGCCCGCAGGCCTGGAGGAGCGGGTGCGCGCGCACCCTCTGGTGGCTCAGTGCATCGTCGTCGGGAACGACAGGCCCTACATCGCGGCGCTGGTCACCGTGGACCACGAGTCGGTGGAGCACTGGCTCGCCATGCAGGGCCGTACGCCGATGCGCCCCGCGGATCTCGTGCGCGATCCCGATCTGGAGATGGAGGTGCGCCGCGCCGTGGTCGCCGCGAACACCGCAGTCTCGCAGGCCGAGTCGATCCGTACGTTCCGTATCCTGGCCCACCAGTTCACCGAGGAGCAGGGCCTGCTGACCCCCTCGCTGAAGCTGAAGCGCAAGGCCATCGAGACGGCGTACGCGGCCGAGGTCGACGCCCTCTACCGGTGAGCCCGGCCGCTCCTCCGGCGGGCTCGTCACCCCTCGACTGACGTGCCGTCAGGGGTACTCGCCTTCCGCCACGCCTGATCCGGGCGGCCGGGAATGTCTGGGCTCCCCTGATCGTTCTCAGGGGGACGTACCGACCGACAACCAACGTAAGGATCGACTGCTCGTGAGCCAGGTCCCCACCATCACCCTCAACAACGGCCTCGAGATGCCGCAGCTCGGCTTCGGCGTCTGGCAGGTGCCGGACGACGAGGCCACGGCGGCCGTGACCACGGCCCTGGAGGCCGGGTACCGGAGCATCGACACCGCCGCCATCTACGGGAACGAGGCGGGCACGGGGAAGGCCCTCGCGGCCTCCGGTGTGGCCCGTGAGGAACTGTTCGTCACCACCAAGCTCTGGAACACCGAGCAGGGATACGACTCGACGCTGCGCGCGTTCGACACCTCCCTGGACAAGCTCGGGCTGGAGTACGTCGACCTCTACCTGATCCACTGGCCGGTGCCGGCCAAGGACGCCTACGTCGACACGTACAGGGCCTTCGAGCGGATCCTCGCCGACGGCCGCGCGAAGGCCATCGGGGTGTCCAACTTCCACCCGGAGCACCTGGAACGCCTGCTGGGCGAGACGTCCGTCGTCCCCGCGCTCAACCAGATCGAGCTGCACCCCCAGCTCCAGCAGGCCGAGTCCCGCGCCTTCCACGCCCGGCACGGCATCGCGACCGAGGCCTGGTCGCCGCTGGGCTCGGGCAAGGGCCTCCTGGAGGTGCCGACGGTCGTCGCCGTCGCGCACAAGCACGGCCGCACCCCGGCGCAGGCGGTGCTGCGCTGGCACCTCCAGACGGGCAACGTGGTGATC
>Ga0247818_10000877_pt1 | contig 18933 bp, 31 predicted proteins | sample 13C_Glucose_Day1_FD_192424 | JGI IMG/M metagenome (GOLD analysis project Ga0247818, IMG submission 192424) | Soil microbial communities from agricultural site in Penn Yan, New York, United States - 13C_Glucose_Day1 | ecosystem: Environmental > Terrestrial > Soil > Agricultural land | place... | reverse complement strand
CGGGTCGCGCCACCTGGCCCGGCGCACAGCGTGTGGGTCTCGTCGATGACCAGCAGGGTGCCGGCGTCCCGGGTCAGCCGGCGCACCGCGTCGAGGTAGCCGTCCTCGGGCAGCACGATCCCGATGTTGGTGAGGGCCGGCTCCATCAGCAGCGCGGCCACGTCGCCGTGGGCGAGCGCCGCCTCGAGCGCGGGGAGGTCGTTGAAGGGCACCACGCGGGTGGTGAGCGCGACGTCGACCTGGGGGCCGAGCGCGCCGGGGCGGGGGACCACCCGGTCGCCGTCGAGCACGGCGAGCGTCTCGTCCACGGTGCCGTGGTAGCACCAGTCCATGACCGCGACCTTGGCCCGGCCGGTGAGGTGCCGCGCGAAGCGGAGCACGAAGCGGTTGGCGTCGGTCGCGGACATCGCCATCTGCCAGCGAGCCATCCCGAACCGGCGGCGCAGCTCCTCGGCCACCCAGGCGGCGTCCGTGCTGGGCAGCATGGTGGTGATGCCCCGGGCGGCACGCTCGGCGATCGCCTCGGTGATCTCCGGCATGGCGTGCCCGGTCATCGCGCCGGTGTCGCCCAGGCACAGGTCGACGTACTCCAGCCCGTCGACGTCGGTGAACCGCGCTCCCGAGGCCCGCTCGAAGAAGACCGGGAACGCGCCGGGCCACCGGGTCATCCACGGCATCGGCACCCCGGCGAGGAGCGCGTCGGCCGCCTCCGCGGCGAGGGCGGCCGAGCGCGGCCGGTCGGCGACGAAGCGCTCCTCCTCCGCGCGGTGGAGCTGCTGCAGTCGGGTACGGTCGACGGGGCCCGGGTCGCGTGACGGCATGGCCAGAAACTAGGGCATGAACCCTGGCGCCGGGCAGGCTCGAACGGGTCATCCGCGTGGCGTCTGGACGCCCGCGGGCCTCGATTTGATATGCGCCACCGGTCTCTGACAAGATAGTCCGGTTGCTCCGGCGGGGTCGCCGGGGTGCGAGCACATTTGACTACTGAATCGGTTTCCCTGGTTTTGAAGTGGTCCGGCATGTGCCCGCGCCGCACCAGGAGACCCTCTCAGGCCCGACCAGAAGGTCGGGTTAGCCACTCCAACGCAGATCGCTCGATGGTCTTGTGTTGCGCCGACAAGCGCGACACGCCCGACCGCGGGGGTCGGCGAAGCGAGAACGGGGCAGCGTGTGGCCCAGCCGGGCCGCGCAGTCTTGGCGGTACGACGAGTAAAGGACAAACGAGGAGCTATGGCGGGACAGAAGATCCGCATCAGGCTCAAGGCCTACGACCACGAGGTGATCGACACCTCGGCGCGCAAGATCGTTGACACGGTCACCCGTACGGGCGCGAAGGTCGCTGGTCCTGTGCCGCTGCCTACCGAGAAGAACGTCTACTGCGTCATTCGCTCGCCTCACAAGTACAAGGACAGCCGCGAGCACTTCGAGATGCGCACCCACAAGCGCCTCATCGACATCATCGACCCCACGCCGAAGACGGTCGACTCGCTCATGCGGCTCGACCTCCCTGCCGGTGTCGACATCGAGATCAAGCTCTGAAGGCCTGAATTCCATGAGCACTCTTGAACGCAACGTCCGTGGGCTGCTGGGCACCAAGCTCGGCATGACCCAGACCTGGGACGAAAACAACCGCATCGTGCCCGTCACCGTCATCGCGGCCGGCACCAACGTGGTCACGCAGGTCCGCCAGCCCGAGACCGACGGCTACAACGCCGTCCAGATCGGGTTCGGCGAGATCGACGGCCGCAAGGTGACCAAGCCGCAGGCCGGGCACTTCGACAAGGCCGGCACCACGCCGCGTCGCCACGTCGTCGAGATCCGCACCGCGGACGCTTCGTCGTACTCCGTCGGGCAGGAGCTCAGCCCCGAGCTGTTCGCCGCCGGCGAGGACGTCGACGTCACCGGCACCAGCAAGGGCAAGGGCTTCGCCGGTGTGATGAAGCGCCACGGCTTCGCCGGTGTCGGCGCTTCCCACGGTGCGCACCGCAACCACCGCAAGCCGGGCTCCATCGGCGCCTGCGCGACCCCCGGTCGCGTGTTCAAGGGCGTCCGGATGGCCGGCCGGATGGGCGGCGACACCGTCACCACGCAGAACGTCTCGGTCCACGCGGTGGACGTCGAGAAGGGCCTGATCCTGCTCAAGGGCGCCGTTCCCGGCCCCAAGGGCGGCCTCGTGGTCATCCGTTCCGCTGCCAAGTCGATCGTCAAGGAGGGCTGACCATGCCTGACGTGAAGACCGTCAAGGTCGACCTCCCCGCCGAGATCTTCGACGTGCAGGTCAACGTCCCGCTGATCCACCAGGTCGTGGTGGCCCAGCAGGCCGCCGCCCGTCAGGGCACGCACGCCACCAAGACCCGCGGCGAGGTCCGCGGCGGTGGCCGCAAGCCCTACAAGCAGAAGGGCACCGGCCGCGCCCGTCAGGGTTCGACCCGCGCTCCGCAGTTCGCCGGTGGTGGCACCGTGCACGGCCCGCAGCCGCGCAGCTACGACCAGCGCACCCCCAAGAAGATGAAGGCCGCCGCCCTGCGCGGTGCCCTCTCCGACCGGGCGCGTGCGGGTCGGGTCCACGTCGTCGAGAGCTTCGTGTCAGGCGACAAGCCGTCCACCAAGTCGGCGCTGTCCGCCCTCGCCAGCCTGACCGGGCGCCCCCGTGCGCTCGTCGTGCTCGAGCGGGGCGACGACCTCACCTGGCTGTCGCTGCGCAACGTCGACACCGTGCACATCCTGGCCGTCGACCAGCTCAACACCTACGACGTGCTGCTGTCCGACGACGTGGTCTTCACCAAGGCCGCCTACGACGCCTTCGTCGCGGGTCCGTCGACCGGCAAGTCGGTCAAGGCCGTCGCGACCTCCTCCGAGGCCGACAAGGCCGAGGACAAGACCGGTGTCGTCGTGGAGGGCGAGTTCCCGAACTCCGCCGCTCCGCTCGAGGACGGCAACGCGCCGGCCGGCTACGAGATCAAGGGCAAGGCCGACTCGAAGAAGTACCACGCCCCCGGTGGCCGCTGGTACGACAACACCACGCCTGACGTGTGGTTCAAGACCGCTGCCGACGCCGAGGCCGCCGGCTTCGTCGAGGCCGGTTCCAAGGCCAGCACCGAGGAGGGTGACAAGTGAGCACGTTCCACAAGGACCACCGCGACGTGCTGATCGCGCCGGTCGTCAGCGAGAAGAGCTACGGCCTGCTCGACGCGAACAAGTACACCTTCCTGGTGCACCGCGACGCCAACAAGACCGAGATCAAGATCGCGGTCGAGAAGGTGTTCAACGTCAAGGTCACCTCTGTCAACACCCTCAACCGCCAGGGCAAGACGCGTCGGACCCGCTTCGGGACCGGCAAGCGCGCCGACACCAAGCGCGCGATCGTCAGCCTCGCCGAGGGCCAGCGCATCGACATCTTCGGAGGTCCGGTCTCCTGACCGGGCAGTAGAAGGACTGAGAAGACATGGGCATCCGTAAGTACAAGCCGACCACCCCGGGCCGTCGTGGCTCGTCGGTCGCCGACTTCGTCGAGGTGACGCGGTCGACGCCGGAGAAGTCTCTGGTGCGTCCGCTCCCCAAGAAGGGCGGCCGCAACAACCAGGGACGTATCACGACGCGTCACCAGGGCGGTGGCCACAAGCGCGCCTACCGCGTCGTCGACTTCCGTCGCTACGACAAGGACGGCGTCCCGGCCAAGGTCGCGCACATCGAGTACGACCCCAACCGCACCGCGCGCATCGCGCTGCTGCACTACGCCGACGGCGAGAAGCGCTACATCATCGCTCCTCAGGGTCTGCGCCAGGGCACCGCGGTCGAGGCCGGCCCGAAGGCCGACATCAAGCCGGGCAACAACCTGCCGCTGCGCAACATCCCGGTCGGTACGACCATCCACTGCATCGAGCTCCGTCCCGGTGGCGGCGCGAAGATCGCCCGCTCCGCCGGCAACTCGGCGCAGCTGGTCGCCAAGGAGGGCAGCCGCGCGCAGCTGCGCATGCCCTCCGGTGAGATGCGGTACGTCGACGTGCGCTGCCGCGCCACCGTCGGCGAGGTCGGCAACGCCGAGCAGTCCAACATCAACTGGGGCAAGGCCGGCCGCATGCGCTGGAAGGGCAAGCGCCCGACCGTCCGCGGTGTCGTGATGAACCCGGTCGACCACCCGCACGGTGGTGGTGAGGGCAAGACGTCCGGTGGTCGTCACCCCGTGTCCCCGTGGGGCAAGCCGGAGGGCCGCACGCGCAAGCGCAAGGCCTCCGACGCCCTCATTGTCCGTCGCCGCAAGTCCGGCAAGCGTCGCTGAGAAGGGAACTGAACTATGCCTCGCAGCCTGAAGAAGGGTCCCTTCGTCGACGACCACCTGATCAAGAAGGTGGACGGACAGAACGACAAGGGCACGCACAACGTCATCAAGACGTGGTCGCGCCGCTCGATGATCGTGCCGGCCATGATCGGCCACACGATCGCGGTGCACGACGGCCGCAAGCACGTCCCGGTGTTCGTGACCGACTCGATGGTCGGGCACAAGCTCGGGGAGTTCGCGCCGACCCGCACCTACCGCGGGCACGTCAAGGACGACCGGAAGAGCCGGCGCCGCTGACCGCGGCCAGCCACGAGACGACAGAGCCGAGAGAGTCAGATAATGAGCGTTACCGAGCGTAGGCGCGTAAGCGCCCGACGCGAGAGCCTGCTGGGCGACGAGCCCGGTGCTTTCGCCAGCGCACGCTTCGTCCGGATCACCCCGATGAAGGCACGCCGTGTCGTCGACATGGTGCGCGGCATGGGTGTCGACGAGGCTCTTGCCCTGCTCCAGTTCGCGCCCCAGGCGGCCAGCGAGACGGTCTACAAGATCCTCGAGAGCGCCGTCGCCAACGCGACGACCACCGAGGAGCTCGACCGCAACACCCTGGTCGTCTCCAAGGCCATGGTGGACGAGGGCCCGACGATGAAGCGCTGGCGCCCGCGGGCCCAGGGCCGCGCGTCGCGCATCAACAAGCGGACCAGCCACATCACCCTCGTGGTGCAGCCGGCTGTGAACCAGCAGTCGAACGAGAAGGGACGGAAGGCCTGATGGGTCAGAAGATCAACCCGAACGGTTTCCGACTCGGGATCTCGACGGACCACCGGAGCCGTTGGTACGCCGACAAGCTCTACAAGTCCTACGTGGGCGAGGACGTGGCGATCCGCCGCCTCCTGTCCAAGGGCATGGAGCGCGCCGGCATCTCCCGCGTGGAGATCGAGCGGACCCGCGACCGCGTCCGGGTGGACATCCACACCGCGCGTCCGGGCATCGTGATCGGTCGGCGCGGCGCCGAGGCCGACCGGATCCGCGGCGAGCTCGAGAAGCTCACCGGCAAGCAGGTCCAGCTCAACATCCTCGAGGTGAAGAGCCCGGAGACCGACGCCCAGCTCGTCGCGCAGGGCGTGGCCGAGCAGCTCGCGGGCCGTGTGGCGTTCCGCCGTGCGATGCGCAAGGCGATGCAGACCACGATGCGTTCCGGGGCCAAGGGCGTCCGGATCCAGTGCTCGGGTCGCCTCGGTGGCGCCGAGATGTCGCGCTCGGAGTTCTACCGCGAGGGCCGCGTGCCCCTGCACACGCTCCGTGCGGACATCGACTACGGCTTCTACGAGGCCAAGACGACCTTCGGCCGCATCGGCGTGAAGGTCTGGATCTACAAGGGCGAGGTCGCGGGCACCCGCGCCGAGCGTGAGGCCCAGGCGGCCGCGCGCGCCGGTGCGCCGAGCCGTGGCCGTGGCGGCGCTGGTGGCCGTGGCGGCGAGCGTCCGTCCCGTGGCACCCGCGGCGACCGCCCCACCCGTGCGGACCGCGCTCCGCAGGCCGAGGCTCCCGCCGAGAGCGGCACCGCCGCCCCGGCTGCGGCCCCGGCGACCGAGACCAGCGGAACGGAGGCCTGAGCGCCATGCTGATGCCCCGCAGGGTCAAGCACCGCAAGCAGCACCACCCCAAGCGGACGGGTGCTGCCAAGGGTGGCACGAAGCTCGCCTTCGGCGACTTCGGCATCCAGGCGGTCGAGGGCCACTACGTCACCAACCGTCAGATCGAGTCGGCGCGTATCGCGATGACCCGTCACATCAAGCGTGGTGGAAAGGTGTGGATCAACATCTACCCCGACCGCCCGCTGACGAAGAAGCCGGCCGAGACCCGCATGGGTTCCGGTAAGGGTTCTCCCGAGTGGTGGATCGCGAACGTCAAGCCCGGTCGCGTCATGTTCGAACTTTCCGGCGTTCCTGAGGACATTGCTCGCGAGGCCATGCGCCGCGCGATGCACAAGCTTCCGATGAAGTGCCGCTTCGTCTCCCGCGAGGCAGGTGAATTCTGATGGCAACCACTGCACACGAGCTGGACGACATGACCAACGTCGACCTCGAGCAGAAGCTCCGTGAGGCCAAGGAGGAGCTGTTCAACCTCCGCTTCCAGGCCGCCACCGGGCAGCTCGAGAGCCACGGCCGTCTCCGGACGGTCAAGCGAGACATCGCCCGCATCTACACCGTGGTGCGCGAGCGTGAGCTCGGGATCCGGCAGACCCCGGGCACCGAGGACGGTGCCGCATGAGTGAGAAGGCAACGGAGACCGTGAGCAACGAGCAGGCACGTAACTACCGCAAGGTCCGTGAGGGCCTCGTGGTCAGCGACAAGATGGAGAAGACCGTGGTCGTCTCCGTCGAGGACCGCGTGAAGCACGCGCTCTACGGCAAGGTCCTTCGTCGCACCAGCAAGCTCAAGGCGCACGACGAGCAGAACCAGTGCGGCGTCGGCGACCGGGTCCTGATCCAGGAGACCCGTCCGCTGTCCGCCACCAAGCGCTGGCGCGTCGTCGAAGTGCTCGAGAAGGCCAAGTAAACCCAACAGCCTCACAGGCTGACATTGAAGTTCCGCAAGGCTCAGGTGACTGAGAACCAGCGCGACAACCAGGAGAAGAACCGATGATCCAGCAGGAGTCGCGACTCAAGGTCGCCGACAACACCGGTGCGAAGGAGATCCTTTGCATCCGTGTTCTCGGTGGCTCGGGCCGTCGCTACGCCGGCATCGGCGACGTCATCGTTGCCACCGTGAAGGACGCGATCCCCGGTGGCAACGTCAAGAAGGGTGACGTCGTCAAGGCCGTCGTTGTGCGGACCGTCAAGGAGCGCCGTCGTCCGGACGGCTCGTACATCCGTTTCGACGAGAACGCCGCAGTGATTCTCAAGAACGACGGCGAGCCCCGCGGCACCCGTATCTTCGGCCCCGTGGGCCGCGAGCTGCGGGAGAAGAAGTTCATGAAGATCATCTCGCTGGCGCCGGAGGTGCTCTGACCATGGCCAAGAACCTGAACATCAAGAAGGGCGATGTCGTCCGCGTCATCGCCGGCAAGGACAAGGGCGTCGAGGGCAAGGTCATCGCCGTCCAGGCCGAGAACGACCGGGTCATCGTCGAGGGCGTCAACCGCATCAAGCGGCACACCAAGGTCGTCAACCAGGGCGGCCGCGCCGGCACCACCGGCGGCATCGTGACGCAGGAGGCGGCCATCCACGTCTCCAACGTGATGCTGGTCGAGGGCAAGGGCACCACCCGCGTGGGCTTCAAGCGTGTCGAGACCAAGAAGCGTCGTTCCGACGGGTCCGAGTACACCGCTCAGCGCAGTGTCCGCATCTCGCGCAAGACCGGTGAGGAGATCTGACATGAGCACCGCAACCACCGAGGGTCGCGAGATCCCGCGCCTCAAGACGAAGTACCGCGAAGAGATCGTCGCGGCGATGCAGAGCGAGTTCAGCTACGCCAACATCATGCAGGTTCCCGGTCTGACCAAGATCGTCGTGAACATGGGTGTCGGCGAGGCGGCTCGCGACTCGAAGCTGATCGAGGGTGCGGTCAAGGACCTCACCGCGATCACCGGCCAGAAGCCCCAGGTCACCAAGGCCCGCAAGTCCATCGCGCAGTTCAAGCTGCGCGAGGGCATGCCGATCGGCGCGCACGTCACGTTGCGCGGCGACCGGATGTGGGAGTTCCTGGACCGCCTGCTGTCGCTCGCGCTCCCGCGCATCCGCGACTTCCGTGGTCTCTCGCCCAAGCAGTTCGACGGTCGTGGCAACTACACCTTCGGTCTCACCGAGCAGGTCATGTTCCACGAGATCGACCAGGACAAGGTCGACCGCTCGCGCGGTATGGACATCACGGTCGTCACGACGGCCACGAACGACGACGAGGGTCGCGCGCTGCTCAAGCAGCTCGGCTTCCCGTTCAAGGAGCAGTGACATGGCCAAGACTTCACTGAAGGTCAAGGCGGCGCGGACCCCGAAGTTCAAGGTCCGTGGCTACACCCGCTGCCAGCGCTGCGGCCGTCCCAAGGCCGTCTACCGCAAGTTCGGCCTCTGCCGCATCTGCCTGCGCGAGATGGCTCACCGGGGCGAGCTGCCCGGTGTCACCAAGAGCAGCTGGTAACCCACACATCCGTCGGTCGAGCGCGACGGGACCTCCGGTCCCGCCAGGCCCGACCACCGACACAACAACGCTGAAGGTCGCCCGGTCCGGGCGAAACCACGGTGAGAAAGGGCCTCACGGCCATGACGATGACTGACCCGATCGCAGACATGCTCACGCGTCTGCGCAACGCCAACCAGGCGTACCACGACTCGGTGACGATGCCTTACAGCAAGATCAAGGCTGGCGTCGCGGAGATCCTCCAGCAGGAGGGTTACATCACCTCCTGGAAGGTCGAGGAGCCGGCTGAGGGCGAGGTGGGCAAGAGCCTGCACGTCACCCTCAAGTACGGCCAGAACCGGGAGCGCTCCATCGCGGGCGTCCGCCGGATCAGCAAGCCCGGTCTCCGCGTCTACGCGAAGCACACGGGCCTGCCGAAGGTGCTCGGCGGCCTCGGTGTCGCGATCATCTCGACCAGCCAGGGCCTGCTGACCGACCGCCAGGCCAACAAGAAGGGCGTGGGTGGGGAAGTCCTCGCCTACGTCTGGTAACGACGAGACCAGGAGGAGAGAAGAACTATGTCGCGCATTGGCAAGCTCCCCATCACGGTCCCGTCGGGCGTCGACGTGTCGATCGACGAGCGGCTGGTGACGGTGAAGGGCCCCAAGGGCACCCTGAGCCACTCCGTCGCCGCCCCGATCACGGTCGACCGCGGTGAGGACGGTGCCGTCGAGGTCAAGCGCCCCAACGACGAGCGGGAGTCCCGCTCGCTGCACGGGCTGACCCGCACCCTGATCGCCAACATGGTGACGGGTGTGACCGACGGGTACGAGAAGAAGCTCGAGATCGTGGGCGTGGGTTACCGCGTCCTGTCCAAGGGTCCGACCCAGCTGGAGTTCCAGCTCGGCTACTCGCACCCCATCACGTTCAACGCCCCGGACGGCATCACGTTCACCGTGGAGGGCCCGACGAAGCTCGGGGTCCAGGGCATCGACAAGCAGCTGGTCGGCGAGGTCGCTGCGAACATCCGCAAGCTGCGCAAGCCCGAGCCCTACAAGGGCAAGGGCGTCCGCTACGCGGGCGAGCAGATCCGCCGCAAGGTCGGAAAGGCTGGTAAGTGACGATGGCTATCGCACTCAAGTCCGGCAAGCACACGAGCGCCCGCACCGCGTCGCGCCTGCGTCGCCAGGTCCGGGGTCGCAAGAAGGTCTCCGGGACCGCCGAGCGTCCGCGCCTCGTCGTCACCCGCTCGACCAAGCACATCACCGTGCAGGTCGTGGACGACGTCGTCGGCAAGACTCTCGCCTCGGCGAGCACCATGGAGGCCGATCTCCGCGGCTTCGACGGCGACAAGTCGGCCAAGGCCCGCAAGGTCGGCGAGCTCGTCGCCGAGCGCGCCAAGGCTGCTGGCGTCGAGGGCGTGGTCTTCGACCGCGCCGGCAACAAGTACCACGGGCGCGTTGCCGCCCTCGCCGATGGCGCCCGTGAGGGCGGCCTCGCGTTCTGATCGCGAACGAGAACAAGGAAGAGGTAGTTCGAAATGAGCGGATCCCAGCGCCGTGGTGGCGGTGGCGAGCGCCGTGGTGGTCGCGACGATCGTCGCGGCGGCCAGGCTGCCGACAAGACCGCCTACATCGAGCGTGTCGTCGCGATCAACCGTGTCGCCAAGGTCGTGAAGGGTGGTCGTCGCTTCAGCTTCACCGCCCTCGTGATCGTCGGTGACGGCGACGGCATGGTGGGTGTGGGCTACGGCAAGGCCAAGGAGGTGCCGGCCGCCATCGCCAAGGGTGTGGAGGAGGCCAAGAAGCACTTCTTCAAGGTCCCCCGTGTCCAGGGCACCATCCCGCACCCGATCCAAGGTGAGAAGGCCGCGGGCGTCGTGCTGCTCCGTCCGGCTGCTCCCGGTACCGGTGTCATCGCCGGTGGCCCGGTGCGCGCCGTGCTGGAGTGCGCCGGCATCCACGACGTGCTGAGCAAGTCGCTCGGCTCGTCCAACCAGATCAACATCGTGCACGCGACCGTCGAGGCGCTGCGTTCGCTCGAGGAGCCCGAGGCCGTCGCGGCCCGCCGTGGCCTCCCCGTCGAGGACGTCGCCCCCGCCGCTCTGCTCAAGGCCCGTGCGGAGGTGGCTCAGTGATGGGACGCCTCAAGGTCCAGCAGAAGCGGTCGACGATCGGCTGCAAGAAGAACCAGCGGGACACCCTCCGCACGCTTGGTCTCAAGCGCATCGGCGACGTCGTCGTCAAGGAGGACCGTCCCGAGATCCGTGGCATGCTCCAGACGGTCAGGCACATGATCGTCGTGGAAGAGGTGGACTGACATGACGCTCAAGCTGCACCACCTGCGTCCTGCTCCCGGAGCCAAGACCGCCAAGACCCGCGTGGGTCGTGGTGAGGGCTCGAAGGGCAAGACGGCAGGTCGAGGCACCAAGGGCACGAAGGCCCGCTACCAGGTTCCGGCCAGCTTCGAGGGTGGGCAGATGCCCATCCACATGCGGCTGCCGAAGCTGAAGGGCTTCAAGAACCCGTTCAAGGTGGAGTTCCAGGTCGTCAACCTCGACCGGATCAACGACCTCTTCCCGGAGGGCGGCACCGTGGGTGTCGAGGACCTCGTGACCAAGGGTGCCGTCCGCGACGGCCTCCCGGTCAAGGTGCTCGGTTCCGGCGACATCTCCGTCGCCGTGCAGGTGAGCGCGCACGCGTTCTCCGCATCGGCAAAGGAGAAGATCGCGGCTGCCGGAGGCAGCACGACCGAGGTCTGAGCCCCGGCTCAGCCTTCGATCGAACCAAGACAGTGACAGGGGCCCGAGCCTCGTTCGTCCGGCGATTGCCTGCGACGTCCGGGTGGTCGGGCCCCTGTTAGGCTTCCGAGGTCCTGCCGCACGAGCGGGGGACCTGCGCATGTGATGAAGAGGACGGTGTCAGCCCAGTGCTAGGCGCATTCGCGAACGCGTTCCGCACGCCGGACCTGCGACGCAAGTTGCTGTTCGTGCTGATGATCGTGGTGGTCTTCCGGCTCGGCTCCCAGGTGCCCGCTCCGGGTGTCAACGTCGGCAACGTCCAGGCCTGCTTCGCGCAGATCGAGAACGACGGCCTCTACGGGCTGATCAACCTGTTCTCCGGTGGCGCGCTGCTGCAGCTCACCGTCTTCGCGCTGGGCATCATGCCCTACATCACCGCGAGCATCATCCTGCAGCTGCTGGTCGTGGTGATCCCGCGGCTCGAGGCCCTCAAGAAGGAGGGCCAGGCGGGGCAGACCAAGATCACCCAGTACACCCGGTACCTCACGCTCGCGCTCGCCGTCCTCCAGGCGACCGGCATCGTCGCGCTGGCCCGGAGCCGGCAGCTGCTCCAGGGCTGCCCCGACCCGCTGCTCTACAACGAGGACAGCATGACGACCATGCTCGTCATGGTGATCACGATGACCGCCGGCACGGCCGTCATCATGTGGCTCGGCGAGCTCATCACCGACCGCGGCATCGGCAACGGCATGTCGATCCTGATCTTCACCCAGGTCGTCGCGACCTTCCCGGCCGCCCTGTGGCAGGTCAAGGTCTCGCGCGGCTGGTGGGTCTTCGCGCTGGTGATGGCGATCGGACTCGTGCTCGTGGCGGCGGTCATCTTCATGGAGCAGGGCCAGCGCCGTATCCCGGTGCAGTACGCCCGCCGGATGGTCGGCCGCAAGATGTTCGGCGGCTCGTCGACGTACATCCCGCTCAAGGTCAACCAGGCCGGCATCATCCCGGTCATCTTCGCCTCGAGCCTGCTCTACCTCCCGGCGATGGCCGTGCAGTTCAGCGGCAACCAGCGCTCGGCCTGGGCCGACTTCCTCAACACCTACCTGGTGTCGGGCAGCCACCCGCTCTACATGGCGGTGTACTTCGGCCTCATCATCTTCTTCACCTACTTCTACGTCGCGATCACGTTCAACCCTGTCGAGGTCGCCGACAACATGAAGAAGTACGGCGGCTTCATCCCCGGGATCCGGGCGGGCAAGCCGACCGAGGAGTACCTCCAGTACGTCCTGTCCCGCATCACGCTGCCGGGCTCGCTGTACCTCGGTCTGATCTCGCTGGTCCCGCTCATCGCCCTGGTGCTGGTGAACGCGAACCAGAACTTCCCCTTCGGCGGCACGTCCATCCTGATCATGGTCGGCGTCGCGCTCGACACGGTGAAGCAGATCGAGAGCCAGCTCCAGCAGCGCAACTACGAAGGGTTCCTGCGATGATCCACCCCACGACACCGCTCGCTGCGCTCGCGCTGCCGCAGGGACCCCGGTAAGCGCATGCGACTCATCCTCATGGGCCCGCCGGGAGCGGGGAAGGGTACGCAGGCCAAGGTGATCGCCGGACGCCTCGGCGTCCCGGCCATCTCCACGGGTGACATCTTCCGCGCCAACGTGTCCCAGCAGACGCCGCTCGGCGTCGAGGCGAAGCGCTACATGGACGCCGGCGAGTACGTCCCCGACACGATCACCAACGGCATGGTCCGCGACCGGATCGCCGAGGACGACGCCCGCCAGGGCTTCCTGCTCGACGGCTACCCGCGCACCGTCGCCCAGGTCGAGGAGCTCGACGCGATGCTCACCGAGCAGAGCGCCTCGATCGACGCCGTCGTCGTGCTCACCGTCGACCAGGACGAGATCGTCCAGCGGCTGCTCAAGCGCGCCGAGACCGAGGGCCGCGCCGACGACACCGAGGACGTGATCCGTCACCGGCAGGACGTCTACACCGAGCAGACCGCCCCGCTCATCGAGGTCTACGCCGCCCGCGGCGTGCTGACCGAGGTGGACGGCATGGGCGCCGTCGAGGAGGTCACCGCGCGCGTCTTCACCGCGCTCGAGGCCACCGGCGCCGCAGCCGGTTGATGTTCCGTGACCGCGGGGTCGAGATCAAGACCCCCGAGCAGATCGCGCTCATGCGCGAGGCCGGCCTGGTCGTGGGGGAGACCCTCGACCTGATGCGCCGGACGGTCGCGGCCGGGATGACCACCGGCGAGCTCGACGCGATCGCCGAGGACCACATCCGCTCGCGCGGCGCGGTCCCGTCGTTCCTGGGCTACCACGGCTTCCCCGGCACCCTGTGCGTCTCGGTCAACGACGAGGTCGTGCACGGCATCCCGGGCGACCGCGTGATCGAGGAGGGCGACGTCGTGTCCATCGACTGCGGCGCCATCGTGCAGGGCTGGCACGGCGACGCCGCCGTCACGGTGCCGGTCGGCGACGTGCCCGACGAGGTGCGCGAGCTGATCCGGGTCACCGAGGAGGCGATGTGGCACGGGATCGCGGCCGCCGCGCTCGGCGGCCGGGTCACCGACATCTCCCACGCCGTCGAGAGCTATGTCCGCAGCCAGGGCGACTACGGCATCCTCGAGGACTACGTCGGCCACGGCATCGGCTCGGCCATGCACCAGCCGCCCAACGTGCCCAACTACGGCAAGCCCGGACGCGGTCCCAAGCTGGTCCGCGGGCTCGCCCTGGCGGTCGAGCCGATGATCGTGCTCGGGTCGTCGGAGACCCGGGTCCTCGAGGACGACTGGACCGTGGTGACCGAGGACGGCTCGTGGGCCGCGCACGCGGAGAACACCTTCACCCTCACCCCGGACGGGGCCTGGGTGCTGACCGCCCTCGACGGCGGCGAGGCCAGGCTGACCGAGCTCGGCGTCCCCTTTGGTGGCTGCTGAGCGCGGAATACCGGCCCCGGCGCCGGGGTTGGGGCGGGTGTGTCGTCTCCTTCGTTGACCCTGTCCGTGCTCGACCTCGTCCCGGTGCGCAGCGACCAGACCACCGGTGACGCGATCCGTGCCTCGCTGTCGCTGGCCCGGGCCGCCGAGCAGGCCGGCTACCACCGCTACTGGGTGGCCGAGCACCACAACATGCCGGCCGTGGCCGCCACCAACCCGCCGGTCCTGATCGCGATGATCGCGGCGGCCACGCAGCGGATCCGGGTGGGTTCGGGCGGCGTGATGCTGCCCAACCACGCCCCGCTGGTGGTGGCGGAGCAGTTCGCCCTGCTCGAGGCGGCCTACCCCGGCCGGATCGACCTCGGCATCGGCCGCGCCCCGGGCACCGACCCGGTGACGCGGTGGGTGCTGCGCAACGGCGCCTCGGCGGCGGAGGAGGACGCGGTCAACCGGTTCCCGGAATACGTCCAGAACGTCGCCGCCCTGATGGCGCCCGAGGGCGCCGCGCTGGCGGTCCGCGGCGACACGTTCGACCTGCGAGCCACCCCGCGGGCCACCGGCGTCCCGCCGCTGTGGCTGCTCGGCTCGTCGGACTACTCGGCGCGGCTCGCCGCGGAGCTCGGGCTGCCCTACGTCTTCGCCCATCACTTCGCCGGCCGGGGGACCGCGGAGGCGCTGGCGCTCTACCGCGAGGGCTTCCGGCCGTCGGAGGTCCTCGACGCCCCGCGCACCTTCCTCACCGTCAACGCCGCCGTCGCGGAGACCACCGACGAGGCCGAGCGGCTCGCCCTGCCCCAGCTGCAGGCGATGGTCGCGCTCCGCACCGGCGCGCCGCTGCGCCCCCAGCGCCTGGTCGAGGAGGCCGAGGCCGAGCCAGTCCCCGCCGCGCACGCCGGCCTGGTCGCCGGGATGCGGGCCCGCTGGGTCGTGGGCGACCCGAAGGAGTCGGCGGCACAGGTCGCGGACCTCGCGGCGGCGTACGGCGTCGACGAGGTGATGGTGCACCCGGTGGCCGGGGCCCTGGCGGGCACGACCGCGGACGCCTCACCCGCCCGCGAGGCCACCCTGCGCCTGCTGGCCGACGCGCTCTGAGCCCTGGGCCGACGCGGACCGCAACCGGACATCCCGGACGGGTCGGACAGGCTCACCCGCGGGGAGAAGCCGGGGGAGCGGGCTCGATTAACGGTGCGGTGGCACTTTCCCGTAGACTGGTGCGTCGGCCCAACGTGGGTCTGTTTCGTGGCGCCCTGCGGCTGCCGCTCGCGATGCGCGGTCCCGGTCATTCCGGTCCTGTGTCGCGCGCGGGAAATGGGGAGCCCGAGCGGCTTCACGAGGTCCACCCGGTTCTTCCGGGGCGGTTCCCGGGTCAACGGTAGACAAGCAACCAACAGATTGTGGAGGACATGCCGAAGAAAGAAGGCGTGATCGAGATCGAGGGCACCGTCGTCGAGGCTCTCCCGAACGCGATGTTCCGGGTCGAGCTGAGCAACGGGCACAAGGTCCTCGCCCACATCAGCGGCAAGATGCGACAGCACTACATCCGGATCCTCCCCGAGGACCGGGTCGTGGTGGAGCTCTCGCCGTACGACCTCACGCGTGGTCGCATCGTCTACCGCTACAAGTAAGCCACCAGCCGAACGAGAAGAGCAGGTCTTCCACCATGAAGGTCAACCCGAGCGTCAAGCCGATGTGTGACAAGTGCAAGGTGATCCGTCGCCACGGCCGAGTCATGGTCATCTGCGAGAACCCTCGCCACAAGCAGCGCCAGGGCTAAGCGGGCCGAGATCGGATTCGACGGAGTCGAAGGCGATCGAAGGCCTGCGCGTGAGGGCCGCGCAGCGGACCTCACACTGCCTGACACAACAACTGAACACCTCTCCGTGATCGCTCCTCACCGGTACGCCGGCGAGGTCACCCCCGGATCGGAGGCCGGGGCCCGTCCCACGAGGGACCGGGACGCGACACGACCGACACCTCCGGAAGATTGAAGGGAAACCGCCACCACATGGCACGCCTCGTTGGTGTAGACCTCCCGCGCGACAAGCGCATCGAGATCGCACTCACCTACATCTACGGCATCGGCCGTACCCGCGCCCAGCAGCTCCTGGCCTCGACCGGAGTCGACCCCAACATGCGGGTCCACCAGCTGGGTGACGAGGAGCTGGTCAAGCTCCGTGACGAGATCGAAGCCAACTTCAAGATCGAGGGTGACCTCCGTCGCGAGGTCCAGGCCGACATCCGTCGCAAGATCGAGATCGGCAGCTACCAGGGCCGCAGGCACCGTCAGGGCCTGCCCGTCCGCGGTCAGCGCACCAAGACCAACGCGCGCACCCGCAAGGGTCCCAAGCGCACCGTCGCCGGCAAGAAGAAGGCCAAGTGACCCCAGTGGTCTCGAGACGCCTCGCCTAAGGGCTCGGCTCCTCCACCACCGGAATCACTCGCTGACTTCCACTCGAACACACGCTTCCAGCAACCTCAGGAGAATCTGCCACATGCCTCCCAAGAGCCGTCAGGCTGCGGGCGCCAAGAAGGTGCGCCGCAAGGAGAAGAAGAACGTCGCTCAGGGCGAAGCCCACATCAAGAGCACGTTCAACAACACGATCGTCACGATCACCGACCCCACCGGTGCGGTGATCTCGTGGGCCTCGGCCGGCACCGTCGGCTTCAAGGGCTCCCGCAAGTCCACCCCGTTCGCTGCGCAGATGGCCGCCGAGGCTGCCGGACGCCGGGCGATGGAGCACGGCATGAAGAAGATCGACGTCTTCGTCAAGGGCCCGGGTTCGGGCCGCGAGACGGCGATCCGGTCCCTGGGTGCGATCGGCCTCGAGGTCGGCACCATCCAGGACGTCACGCCCACGCCCCACAACGGATGCCGGCCGCCCAAGCGCCGCCGCGTCTGACCCGACACCACAGCGAACAGGAGACTTGAGAGATGGCCCGTTACACCGGCCCCATGACCAAGAAGTCGCGCCGCCTCGGTGTCGACCTCGTCGGTGGCGACCAGGCGTACGAGCGTCGCCCCTACCCGCCCGGCCAGCACGGCCGCGCCCGCGTCAAGGAGAGCGAGTACCGCTCGCAGCTCCAGGAGAAGCAGAAGGCCCGCTTCACCTATGGCGTGCTCGAGAAGCAGTTCCACCGCTACTACGCGGAGGCCAGCCGTCGCGCCGGCAAGACCGGTGACAACCTGCTGCAGCTCCTCGAGTGCCGTCTCGACAACGTGGTCTACCGCGCCGGCTTCGCCCGCACGCGCCGCCACGCCCGTCAGCTCGTCGTGCACGGTCACTTCAAGGTCAACGGCAAGAAGGTCGACATCCCGTCCTTCCAGGTGACCCAGCACGACGTGATCGACGTCCGCGAGAAGTCGCTCGAGATGACCCCGTTCATCGTGGCTCGTGAGACCCACGGCGAGCGCGTGGTCCCGGCGTGGATGGAGGCGCTGCCCAACCGCATGCGCGTCCTGATCCACCAGCTCCCGGTCCGGCAGCAGATCGATGTTCCGGTCCAGGAGCAGCTCATCGTCGAGTTCTACTCGAAGAAGTAGTCCCGTGACGGGGAGGTGGCCGACCCGTTCCGGTCCCCTCCCCACCACGCCTCCCTTCCTTTTCACTGCGTTCGAGTCCGTCAAATAGCGGGTGGGCTCGGAAAGGAAACACAGAAGTGCTTATCGCTCAGCGCCCGACCCTGTCGGAAGAGGTCGTCGACGAGTTCCGCTCGCGGTTCGTGATCGAGCCCCTGGAGCCCGGCTTCGGCTACACGCTCGGCAACTCGCTGCGTCGCACCCTGCTCTCCTCGATCCCCGGCGCCTCCGTGACCAGCATCAAGGTCGACGGTGTGCTCCACGAGTTCTCCACCATCGAGGGGGTCAAGGAGGACGTCACCGAGGTCATCTTGAACCTCAAGGACCTCGTCGTCTCCTCGGAGCACGACGAGCCCGTCACCATGTACCTGCGCAAGCAGGGCCCCGGCGACGTCACCGCCGCCGACATCGCGCCCCCGGCCGGTGTCGAGGTGCACAACCCCGACGTCAAGATCGCGACCCTGAACGACAAGGGCAAGCTCGAGATGGAGCTCGTCGTCGAGCGCGGCCGCGGCTACGTCTCGTCGGTCCAGAACAAGGGCGGCGACAACGAGATCGGCCGGATGCCGGTCGACTCGATCTACAGCCCGGTCCTCAAGGTCACCTACAAGGTCGAGGCCACCCGTGTCGAGCAGCGCACGGACTTCGACAAGCTGGTGATCGACGTCGAGACCAAGCCGTCGATCCGTCCCCGCGACGCGATCGCCTCGGCGGGCAAGACCCTCGTCGAGCTGTTCGGCCTGGCCCGTGAGCTCAACGTCGAGGCCGAGGGCATCGACATCGGCCCGTCGCCGGTGGACGAGCAGCTCGCCGCCGACCTGGCCCTGCCGGTCGAGGAGCTCAACCTCACCGTCCGCTCCTACAACTGCCTCAAGCGCGAGGGCATCCACACCGTGGGTGAGCTCATCAGCCGCTCGGAGCAGGACCTGCTCGACATCCGCAACTTCGGCGCCAAGTCCATCGACGAGGTCAAGGCGAAGCTGGTCGAGATGGGTCTGTCGCTGAAGGACTCGGCTCCGGGCTTCGACCCGCAGGCGGCCCTCGCGGCGTACGACGACGACGACGACAGCTTCGTCGAGGACGAGCAGTACTGATCGACAGCCTCTCCGGTCGTCCGGGACGTTGCGCCTAGCGGCGCGGCGTCCCGGCCACCGGCGGAAACCATCTATCCGGGTACCTGGTACGGCCCGGGAGAAACGAGAAGCAGACAATGCCTACCCCCAAGAAGGGTGCCCGCCTCGGCGGCAGCCCGGCCCACCAGCGCCTGATCATCTCGAACCT
>Ga0247818_10000873_pt1 | contig 19022 bp, 16 predicted proteins | sample 13C_Glucose_Day1_FD_192424 | JGI IMG/M metagenome (GOLD analysis project Ga0247818, IMG submission 192424) | Soil microbial communities from agricultural site in Penn Yan, New York, United States - 13C_Glucose_Day1 | ecosystem: Environmental > Terrestrial > Soil > Agricultural land | place... | reverse complement strand
CCTCGGCAGTTCGTTATTGTGGGTCCGGTCATCTTTGCGCGCCGGTGATGCCACGTTACGCAGCTCAGGCCCTATGAAAACGCACTACGGCGACCAGCTCTTGCACTGCAGCGACCTGTCCTCTTGAATGCCTGTTGCAAGTGGGGTATCAACGTCCCTACGCTGCCCGCCCTCTCGTTACCTGGCCTCTTGTTACCTGCTAAGCGAGTGCGCTCCATGTCCCAGGATTTCTACTTCTTGTTGATGCCGGGTTTCTCGGCCATTGGATTTATCTCGGCCATCGAACCGCTGCGGGTCGCCAACCGCTTTCGCGGCGAGCTGTATCGCTGGCACGTATTGAGTGCTGACGGTGGGGCGGTGCTGGCCAGCAACGGTATGTCGGTCAACGCCGACGCGACGCTGGAGCCACTGAAGAAAGGCGCGATCCTGCTAGTCGTGGCAGGTTTCGAACCACTGAAATTTGCCACCCCGGCGCTGGAGCACTGGTTGCGTCGCCTCGACAACGAAGGCGTGACCCTCGGCGCCATCGACACCGGCAGTTTTATCCTCGCCGAAGCCGGTCTGCTCGACGGCCATCGCCTGACCCTGCACTGGGAAGCCATCGACGCGTTCAAGGAATCCTATCCGCAGCTCAGCGTCACCCAGGAGCTGTTCGAAATCGACCGCCGCCGCATCACCTCGGCTGGCGGCACCGCCTCCATCGACCTGATGCTCGACCTCATCGCCCAGGCCCATGGCCCGGAACTGGCGATCCAGGTCAGCGAACAATTCGTACTCGGCCGCATCCGCCCGCGCAAAGACCACCAACGCATGGAAGTCGCCACGCGCTATGGCATCCGCAACAAGAAGCTGGTGCACGTCATCGGCGAGATGGAACAGCACAGCGAACCGCCGCTGACCACGCTGGAACTGGCGGAGTCGATCAAGGTGACGCGGCGCCAGCTGGAGCGATTGTTTCGCCTGCACCTGAACGACACGCCGAGCAATTTTTACCTGCGTTTACGGTTGGAAAAGGCGCGACAGTTGCTGCGGCAGACTGACATGAGTGTGCTGGAGGTGAGCATTGCGTGCGGGTTTGAATCGCCGTCTTATTTCACCCGAAGTTACCGGGCGAAGTTTGAGCGGTGTCCGCGAGAAGACCGGCGCACCGCCAAAGCGTAGTTGATCGTTGATCGTTCCCACGCAGAGCGAGGGAACGATCGGTGGAGGGCGTTACTTCTTCATCAAGGCCGAGCAGGCTGCTTTGTAGGCTTCATGCTGATACTTGTTCAGCGTCGCCGGCAGCTCAAAATCAAACTTCTTGCTCTGCGCATTGATCGTCTGTGGCGACAGCAGCGTCACCTCGCAACTCTCCAGCAACTGAACAATCCCTTCGATCTTGAACGTGGTCGGCCCACCGGCAAACTCGCCTTTCTTGCTGCGCTTCTTGATCGCGATCCGGTCGATGGAATTCTCACGCACAAACGACGCGACCTGAGCGGCAAAGACTTTTACGTTCGCCGCGTCCTCGTCATCGTCGAGGGCTATTTTCTTGGTGGCCAGAGCGACGTGGGTCAGCACCTGATCGTCGAGGGAGGCCAAGGCGATGATCGCTTCGCTGCCTTTGATTTCGATGCCGCAGATTTTCATTTGAGTCCCTTTCCCGGTTGATGATGTGCAGCTTATAGCTCAAAGAATAAACGTAACGGGTGCGTAATAGGTAGGAAGGTGTTTTTGAATATGAACAAAGGTTCAAATGTTGTCTATTAAGTAATTATTTACGATATATAAGTCAAAATATTATCCTTTAAATGTTGATTGCCGATCGCGCTGCTACACTTGCTCACACTCCACTTGAGGTCGAATCATGGCCCTTACCCATATCCTCTACTCCCCTGGAGAGATCGCTTTACAGATTGCCGGGAATGCCAAGCGTCTGAGACTCGGAAAAAACCTTTCGCGACGCACGCTCGCGCAAAAATCAGGTGTCCCTGAGTCGAATATCAAGCGTTTTGAAACGACCGGAAAGATCTCCCTTGATGGCTTGTTGCTGATCGCAATTTGCCTCGGGGCGGAGGAACCGCTAACGAATTTGTTTGCCTCAACCCAGTCGCTGACACTCCAGGAACTGAAAAACTACGAAAGGGCTCGTGGCCGACAATGAAAAACGTCAATGCACTCAGCGTTATGCTTCAAGGATCACGCGTCGGTGAGCTTGTCGCCATTCCTCGTCGGGGGGTGTTCTTTTCTTATGATCCCGGCTGGCTGGCAAAAGGATTTAACCTCGCGCCGTTTCATATGGATTTTTCGGTCAAGCCCCAGAGTGCGGCTGACCCCTTGCTGTTCGACAGCTTGCACGGCGCGTTCAGCGATTCTTTGCCCGACGGCTGGGGATTGCTACTCATGGATCGCTTCTTTCGCAGTCAGTTGGGCGTCGAGCGTCACAAAATTGGCCCGCTGGATCGACTGGCCTATATGGGCAATCGCAGCATGGGCGCGCTTGAATACGCGCCGATGTTCGAAGCCGTTGAAGCAGACGAAGACCTCGACTTGGCTGCTCTATACGAGGCTTCACAAACGATACTTTCAGGCAGCACTGACGAGGTCATCAGTTCTCTGCGATTGGCGGGCGGTTCCCCCGGTGGTGCACGACCTAAAGCGGTGATTGGTCTTTCACCGGACAAACATCGCGCTATTTCGTCGTTTGGCGAAATGCCCGTGGGTTATGAACACTGGTTAATCAAGTTTCGCAGTGAAGAGGAGCATCGTGACAGCGGCGCCATAGAGCAGGTTTATGCATTGATGGCCCATCGGGCAGGGATCGAAATTTCCGAGTCGCAATTGTTTCAGGTAGAAACCAATAAGGGCGAAGAACGATTCTTTGCCACCAAACGCTTTGATCGGGCAGAAGGTACCAAGCGCCACATGCTGACCGCGGCGGCGATTCTGTACGCCGATTTTCGTAAACCTAGCCTCGATTACAGTGACTTACTGCGAGCGACCTGGGCAATGACCAAGGACGCGGCCGAGGTCGAGAAAATGGCCCGACTGATGGTGTTCAACGCTCTGGCTCATAACCATGACGATCACGCGAAGAACTTCTCTTTTTTCGGCGGCAAGGATGGCTGGAAAATGGCGCCGGCGTACGACCTGACATTTTCCAGTACCGCAGGGCGCGGCAACGAACACACCACAGCCTTCGCGGGAAGAGGCAAACCCGCACGCAAGGCTCTCATTGAGGTGTGCAAACCTTTCAGTTTCCTTGCGCCCGAACGCTACATAGAACAAACGCTAGATGCTTTTTCCGAGTGGAGAGTCTGTGGCGCCGATCTGGAAATCGATAAAACGGCCAGCAAAAAACTGCTGACCACTCTTGAGTCGGTGTGGCAGGCGCTTTAACGCATCACTCCTGCCCAATCGACTCCAAAAATTCCGACCGCTCATCACTCATCCGCGCCACGCAATCATTCTGCGCAATCGTGAATGCCTTGCTACCGCTCGTCGCTGGAAAAACCTCAACCGCGCAATCCGCATCCCGGGTCTTCAGCCATTGCTGCTGGGCGACCTTGAGCTTGGCGGTGATGTCGGCCAGTTGTGCCGGGTTCTTGCCGTAGGCCGTTTGCATGCGCTCGGCCAGGCTTTGGTAGTTGTTCTTCAACAAGTCTTCGGCGGCGGTTCTGCTGTAGGCCGAGCATTCCAGGGTCTGGATGTCGTTTTCGACTTTGTCGCAAGGGTTGTCTTCGGACTCTTCAACCGCGTGTACGCTGGTCGCTATCAGTGCCAATGCCAGGAAGATCGATTTCATTGCGCCGCCGCCCCAATCCAATAGTGCATTCAGTAAAGCAGCGAATTCTGGCCGATGCGCAGGTCCTTGAACAGGTGGCCCGAGATGTCCGATGGCGACCCTTTGTCGCGGATTGACGCTTTCGGCAAACCCCCTGTCGTTTTTGCACCCGGCTACCAAGGCACCGAGGCATATGCTGGCCCCAAAGCGCCGGCACACGATTCGGCGCATGAATCGCTAATAGGGGACAGCCTGATGAGCCCAGCCGAATTGCACGCCGACAGCATCGTTATCGACGGGCTGATTATTGCCAAGTGGAACCGTGAACTGTTCGAAGACATGCGCAAGGGCGGTCTGACCGCGGCCAACTGCACCGTTTCGGTGTGGGAGGGCTTCCAGGCGACTGTCAACAACATCGCCGCCAGCCAGAAGCTGATTCGCGAGAACAGCGACCTGGTGATTCCGGTGCGCACCACCGCCGACATCCGCAAAGCCAAAGAGCAGGGCAAGACCGGGATCCTGTTCGGCTTCCAGAATGCTCACGCCTTTGAGGACCAGATCGGTTATGTCGAGGTGTTCAAGCAGCTGGGCGTCGGTATTGTGCAGATGTGCTACAACACCCAAAACCTGGTCGGCACCGGCTGCTACGAGCGCGATGGCGGCTTGTCCGGTTTCGGTCGTGAAATCGTTGCCGAGATGAACCGTGTTGGCGTCATGTGCGACCTGTCCCACGTTGGCTCGAAAACCTCAGAAGAAGTCATTCTCGAATCGAAAAAACCGGTGTGCTACTCCCATTGCCTGCCATCGGGTCTGAAAATTCACCCGCGCAACAAGTCCGATGAAGAACTGAAGTTCATCGCCGATCACGGCGGTTTCGTCGGCGTGACCATGTTCGCGCCGTTCCTGGCCAAAGGCATCGATTCGACCATCGACGATTACGCCGAAGCCATCGAGTACGTGATGAATATCGTCGGCGAAGACGCTATCGGTATCGGCACCGACTTCACCCAGGGCCACGGCCAGGACTTCTTCGAATACCTGACCCATGACAAGGGCTACGCCCGCCGCCTGACCAGCTTCGGCAAGATCATCAATCCGCTGGGCATCCGCACCGTGGGCGAGTTCCCGAACCTGACCGAAACCCTGCTCAAGCGCGGCCATTCCGAGCGCGTGGTGCGCAAGATCATGGGCGAAAACTGGGTGAACGTCCTCAAAGACGTCTGGGGCGAGTAAGCCCACTTACAAACATCGATTCCTGTAGCAGCTGCCGAGGTACGAGGCTGCGTTGCGGTCCGCAGGACCGCCCTCGGGGCCGCTTCGCAGCCCAACGCAGCCTCGCAGGCTCGCCAGCTGCTACATATCGCCTCAAAACATCGAATTCTGGAGCTTTACCCATGGCTAAAATCGCCCCGCAATTGCCAATCGAAGTCGACAGCGAAACCGGTGTCTGGACCTCCGACGCCCTGCCAATGCTGTACGTGCCGCGTCATTTCTTCGTCAACAACCACATGGGCATCGAGGAAGTGCTGGGCGCCGAAGCCTACGCCGAAATCCTCTACAAGGCCGGCTACAAATCCGCCTGGCACTGGTGTGAAAAAGAAGCTGAATGCCACGGCCTGGAAGGCGTTGCTGTATTCGAGCACTACATGAAGCGCCTGTCGCAACGTGGCTGGGGTCTTTTCAAGATCCAGGACATCGACCTCGACAAGGGCACTGCCAGCGTCAAGCTCGAACACTCCGCATTTGTCTACGTCTACGGCAAGGTCGGGCGCAAGGTCGACTATATGTTCACCGGCTGGTTTGCCGGTGCCATGGACCAGATTCTGCAAGCCCGTGGCAGCAAGATCCGTACGGTTGCCGAGCAAGTCTACGGTGGCTCCGAAGAAGGCCACGACGACGGCCTGTTCACCGTCAAGCCGTTGTAAGTCGAGGAACCCGCCATGGCTTTCGAAGCAATGTTCCAGCCGATCCAGATCGGCAAACTGACCATCCGTAACCGCGTGCTGAGCACCGCGCACGCCGAGGTCTATGCCACCGACGGCGGCATGACCACCGACCGGTACGTCAAGTATTACGAAGAGAAAGCCAAGGGCGGGATCGGCCTGGCGATTTGCGGCGGTTCCTCCAGCGTGGCCATCGACAGCCCGCAAGGCTGGTGGAAATCGGTCAACCTGGCCGACGACCGGATCATTCCGCACTTCCAGAACCTGGCCGATGCCATGCACAAGCATGGCGCCAAGATCATGATCCAGATTACCCACATGGGCCGTCGCTCGCGCTGGGACGGTGAACATTGGCCAACCCTGCTGTCGCCATCGGGCATCCGTGAGCCGGTGCACCGTGCGACCTGCAAAACCATCGAACCGGAAGAAATCTGGCGGGTGATCGGCAACTACGCCAGCGCTGCTGCGCGTGCGAAGGCCGGTGGCCTGGACGGCGTCGAACTGTCGGCAGTGCACCAGCACATGATCGACCAGTTCTGGAGCCCACGGGTCAACAAACGTACCGACGAATGGGGCGGCAGCTTCGAAAACCGCATGCGTTTCGGCCTCGAAGTGATCAAGGCTGTGCGGGCGGAAGTCGGCCCGGATTTCTGCGTCGGCATCCGTCTGTGCGGTGATGAATTCCACCCGGACGGCTTGTCCCACGAGGACATGAAGCAGATCGCCAAGTACTACGACGACACCGGCATGATCGACTTCATCGGCGTGGTGGGCTCGGGTTGCGATACCCACAACACCCTGGCCAACGTTATCCCGAACATGAGTTATCCACCGGAGCCATTTCTGCATTTGGCGGCCGGTATCAAGGAAGTGGTCAAGGCCCCGGTTTTGCACGCGCAGAACATCAAGGACCCTAATCAGGCAACCCGAATCCTGGAGGGCGGCTACGTCGACATGGTCGGCATGACCCGTGCCCACATCGCCGACCCGCACCTGATCGCCAAGATCAAAATGGGTCAGGTCGACCAGATCAAACAATGCGTCGGCGCCAACTACTGCATCGACCGTCAGTACCAAGGGCTGGACGTGCTGTGCATCCAGAACGCCGCGACCTCCCGTGAATACATGGGCGTGCCGCATATCATCGAGAAGACCACCGGCGTGAAGCGCAAAGTTGTGGTGGTCGGTGCCGGTCCTGCCGGGATGGAAGCCGCTCGCGTGTCGGCCGAACGTGGCCACGACGTGACCCTGTTCGAGAAAAAAGAATTCATTGGCGGGCAGATCACCACCGCCTCGAAAGCCCCGCAACGGGACCAGATCGCCGGTATCACTCGCTGGTTCCAGCTGGAACTGGCGCGGTTGAAAGTCGATCTGCGCCTGGGCGTGGCGGCCGATGCGGCAACCATTCTCGACCTGCGTCCGGACGTGGTGGTACTCGCCGTCGGCGGTCATCCGTTCCTGGAGCAGAACGAGCACTGGGGCGCGGCTGAAGGCCTGGTGGTCAGCAGTTGGGACATCCTCGACGGCAAGGTCGCACCGGGCAAAAACGTGCTGGTCTACGACACCATTTGCGAGTTCACCGGGATGTCCACCGCGGACTTCCTCGCCGATAAGGGCAGTCAGGTCGAAATCGTCACCGACGACATCAAACCGGGCGTTGCGATTGGCGGCACCTCGTTCCCGACGTACTACCGCAGCATGTACCCCAAAGAAGTGATCATGACCGGGGACATGATGCTGGAGAAGGTCTACCGCGAAGGCGACAAGCTGGTGGCGGTGCTGGAAAACGAATACACCGGCGTCAAAGAGGAGCGGGTGGTGGACCAGGTCGTCGTCGAAAACGGCGTGCGTCCGGACGAAGAAATCTACTACGCCCTGAAGGAAGGCTCGCGTAACAAAGGCCAGATGGACATCGAAGCCCTGTTCGCGATCAAGCCGCAGCCTTCGTTGAGCCAATCGGGCGACGGCTACTTGCTGTTCCGTATCGGCGACTGCGTGGCGCAGCGCAACACACACGCCGCCATTTATGACGCACTCCGGCTCTGTAAGGATTTTTGACGGCTTAGCTGCAAGCCGTAAGCTGCAAGCTACAAGTAAAAGCTCAGCCTCACCGCAGCTTTTTCTTGCAGCTTGTAGCCTGTCGCTTGCACCTCGCCAGAGGTGACTCTGATGTTAAACACCCTTCTTCCAATCCTGTTGTTCGCTGCCTTGGGCCTGGCTGTCCTGGGCGCGTTGCGGCGGGTGGCCATGTGGCGTCAGGGCCGGGCTTCGAAAGTCGACCTGATCGGCGGTCTGTTCGCCATGCCCAAGCGTTACATGGTCGACTTGCACCACGTCGTCGCGCGGGACAAATATATCGCCAACACTCACGTCGCCACGGCTGGCGGTGCGGTGGCGTCCATCGTGCTGGCGATACTGGTGCACGGTTTCGGCCTGCATAACCGCATTCTTGGTTATGCGCTGCTGTTGATGACGGCAGTGATGTTCGTCGGCGCGATCTTTGTCTACCTGCGTCGGCGCAACCCGCCAGCGCGATTGTCCAAAGGCCCGTGGATGCGCCTGCCGAAAAGCCTGCTGGCGTTCTCGGCATCGTTCTTCCTGCTGACTCTGCCGGTCGCGGGCATCCTTCCGGAAAACTTCGGGGGGTGGCTGGTGGCTGCGATCCTCGGCGTCGGTGTGCTGTGGGGCGTCTCGGAACTGTTCTTTGGCATGACCTGGGGCGGGCCGATGAAGCATGCCTTCGCCGGTGCGCTGCACCTGGCCTGGCACCGTCGCGCCGAGCGTTTTAATGGTGGCCGTTCCACCGGTTTGAAACCGCTTGACCTTAACGACCCGACCGCGCCGCTGGGCGTGGAAAAGCCCAAGGATTTCACCTGGAACCAACTGCTCGGTTTCGACGCCTGTGTGCAGTGCGGTAAGTGCGAAGCCGCGTGCCCGGCATTCGCCGCTGGTCAGCCGTTGAACCCGAAAAAGCTGATCCAGGACATGGTCGTCGGCCTGGCCGGTGGTACTGATGCGAAATTCGCCGGTAGCCCTTATCCAGGCAAGGCGATCGGCGAACACGCCGGTAATCCCCATCAACCGATCGTCAACGGTCTGGTGGACGCCGAAACCCTGTGGTCCTGCACCACCTGCCGCGCCTGCGTCGAGGAATGCCCGATGATGATCGAGCACGTCGACGCCATCGTCGACATGCGCCGCCATCTGACCCTGGAAAAAGGCGCGACTCCGAACAAGGGCGCCGAAGTCCTGGAAAACCTGATCGCCACCGACAACCCGGGCGGCTTTGCGCCGGGCGGGCGGATGAACTGGGCAGCGGACTTGAACCTCGCGCTGATGAGCGAAAAGAAATCTGTCGACGTACTGTTCTGGGTCGGTGATGGCGCCTTCGACATGCGCAACCAGCGCACCCTGCGCGCCTTCGTCAAAGTACTGAAAGCGGCCAAAGTCGACTTCGCCGTGCTCGGGCTGGAAGAGCGCGACAGCGGTGACGTCGCCCGGCGTTTGGGCGATGAAGCAACCTTCCAGTTGTTGGCCAAACGCAACATCCAGACCCTGGCCAAGTACAGCTTCAACCGTATCGTCACCTGCGACCCGCACAGCTTTCACGTGCTGAAAAACGAGTACGGCGCCTTCGACGGCAACTACCTCGTGCAACACCACAGCACCTACATGGCGCAAATCATCGGCGCTGGCGCCCTGAACCTAGGTCAGCACAAAGGCAGCAGCGTGACCTATCACGATCCGTGCTACCTCGGTCGCTACAACGGCGAATACGAGGCGCCGCGTGAAGTGCTGCGCGCCCTCGGAATTGAAGTGAAAGAGATGCAACGCTCCGGTTTCCGCTCGCGCTGCTGCGGCGGCGGTGGCGGTGCGCCGATCACCGACATTCCGGGCAAGCAACGGATCCCCGACATGCGCATGGAAGACATCCGCGAAACCGGCGCCGAACTGGTGGCCGTGGGTTGTCCACAATGCACCGCGATGCTCGAAGGCGTGGTCGAACCGCGTCCGCTGATCAAGGACATCGCCGAACTGGTGGCCGATGCATTGCTCGAAGATGCCGCACCGAGCAAACCGGCTGCACCGGCCCAACGTGAACCCGCGGAGGCCCACTGATGAGCGACATTATCCGCCGTGACCCACGCGCCGAATGGATTGCCCGTAACCGCTTGCATCCGCTGCACGCGGCCATGCAACCGGCGCAACACAGCTGGATGGGCCCCAATGGCGTCATCCGCAAGAATCTGCATGGCATCGGTTTTATCGGCCCCAACGGCATCAAGCGCATTGACCGCAGCGGCGCTCAGCAGGGCGGGGCGACTAAACGAACCGCCGCCGTTGAAGTGCAATTGCCGCTGTATTCAGTGCCGGCACCGGCGTTCTACATCAGTGTGGTGCCGGACATGGTTGGCGGCCGCTTGAGCAGCCACGACCGCGACTTGCTGGGCCTGGCTCATCAATTGGCCGGCCAGGACGGCGCGGTCTTGGCCGTGGTCTTCGGTGAGCACAAGGAGAATGCCTTCGCCACCGCTGGCGTTGATCGCTTGCTGGTATTGGAGGGCGACGAATTCAGCGGTTATGCACCGGAACAACGAGTCCAGGGTCTGCGGGCTGTGGATAACCAGTTCAGCCCGCGTCATTGGCTGCTGCCGGACAGTCGCAGCGGCGGTGGCGAACTCGGTCGGCGCTTTGCCGCCGCACTGGGCGAACGCCCGGCCACGCGGGTCTGGCAGGTCAAGGACCAGGAATGCATCGGCCGGGCCGGTGCCGGTTTGCAAGACCTCGCGCGTCCTGTCGCCCGGATGATTCTGGCCGCTGCCGAATGCGCCGAACCGGTCAGCGAAACCCGTCACGAAGCCTTGCCGGTGGAGTTATCCACAGCCGTTGCGCGCAGTTTGTCGCGTATCGAGGACTTGGGCGCAGTGGCGGTGGACCCGGCGGCGATTCCAATGGCCGAAGCCGAATTCATCTTCTCTGGCGGCAACGGGGTCAAGGACTGGGGACTTTTCCACAGGACCGCCGAAGCACTGGGCGCCACCGAAGGCGCGTCCCGCGTGGCAGTGGACGATGGCTTCATGGCGCGTGACCGTCAGGTCGGTGCGTCCGGCACCTGGGTCACCGCGCGGGTTTACGTCGCGGTGGGCATTTCCGGGGCGATCCAGCACCTGCAGGGCATCGGTGCCTGCGACAAGGTGGTGGCGATCAACCTCGATCCTGGCTGCGACATGATCAAACGGGCCGACCTGTCGGTAATCGGCGAGAGCGCCGAGATTCTTCAAGCCTTGATCGATGCGGTGGCGGCTTACCGCAACGACGCCAAGCGCGATGCGGCTTAAGAGAAGGAAAGGGTTATGAGCACGAAAATCATCAGCCTGGTGTCCATCGGCGCCCACCCGACCTCTGGCCGGCCACGTCGCGCGGAGCAGGATGCGCGGGCGGTGGAACTGGGCCTGCAACTGGCCGGGGATAACCTGCAAGTGCTGCACGCTGGCGACGTCGCGGAACCGGCGTTGCGCGCTTACCTGGGCATGGGCCTCGACCAGCTACACGTGCTGGAACAACCATCGGGCGCCGATGCCTTGCCGGCGTTGACCGCTTATTTGCGCGATGCGGGGGCGCAGGTCGTGCTGACCGGCAGTCAGGCGGAAACTGGTGAGGGTTCGGGCATGTTGCCGTTCCTGCTGGCGGAAAGCCTCGGCTGGCCGCTGGTGGTGGGGTTGGCGCAGGTGGAATCCATCGACGGCAATTCAGCGCTGGTGCTTCAAGCCTTGCCGCGTGGTCAGCGCCGTCGCTTGAAAGTGCGCCTGCCGTTTCTCGCCACTGTGGATAACGCTGCGCCGAAGCCTCGGCAGAGCGCCTACGGACCGGCGCGTCGGGGTGTGTTACACGCCGATGACGTGGAAGTCGTCGACGATGAATTGCTGGCGGTCGCTACTCTGCAACCGGCCAAACCACGGCCCAAACGCTTGAAAGTGATCAAGGCCAAGAGCGGCGCCGATCGCATGAAGGCGGCGACGGCAAAGGCCAGCGGGGGCGGGGGGCAAGTGCTCAAGGGCGTTACGGCGCAAGCGGGGGCTGACGCCATTCTCAAATTGTTGATTGAAGAAGGAGTGGTCCGCTAACGGACCGTTGGGGGAAGTCAATGGCTGTTGAGTTTCGCTCTGCCCGGCGCAGCGACGCGCGGGAGATTGCGCGGTTGTTCCAGATTTCATCGGAGGGGGCTTCGGATTACATCTGGAGCCAGATAGCAGAGCCCGGCCAGGACCTGCTGGACGTTGGCGCCATCCGTTATGCCCGCGACGATGTGGATTTTTCCTATCAAAACTGTCTGATCGCCGAGTCAAACGGGGAAATCGTCGGCATGATGCACTGCTATGTGATGCGCCATGATCCGCTGGCGGCGCCGGTGACCGATCCGGTCTTGGCGCCCTACGCAACGATGGAAATCCCCGACACCCTCTATATCTCCAGCCTCGCGCTGCATGAGGGCTGGCGCAACCTCGGTCTGGGCAAGCAATTCCTCGCGTTCGCCTACGACCGGGCCAACCAGTTGGGGCTCAATGGCCTGAGCCTGATCGACTATGCCGCCAACACCGGTGCCCGGCGGTTTTACGAGCGACATGGCTTTCGTATCGTCGATACCTGCCAGATCACGCCCCACCCGATGATTCGGGTTACGGGGGAGGCCTATCTGATGTACCGGCCATAAGGGCTGCCGATCGCTCTGCCGCGCAGTGAGCTAAAGTTTTGCTGTGCGCTGGTTAAGGGTTTACGGAGCTTTCAGAGGTTCAGCGCTGAGTCATAAACCTGGTTTTTATGCGTGGGTTGAACATGAAGGTTCTGCGTAGGCGTGCAACGTGGTTGCTCAGTGCGGTGATGTGCGAGCCTGCGGGGTTGATGGCGGCTTCCAACACTGAGTCCGATCAGGATTTTTACCAGTGGCTAGAGTCGGAGCCAGGGCAAACAGCGTCGTTGGCCCAACTGCGCCAGCAGTGCGACAAGGTGCTGGACGCCGAAAATAACCTCAATTGCTCCGTGTCCGTTTTCGCCCGAATGTTCGAGGCCAAAGCCGCCAATCAGTTGCCTGATTACTACCTGGCGATCAAGCGCCGCCATGCCCGGGCCATCGCGAGTGATTCCGAGCTCAACATCCTGTTTTCCATGTTTGGCCGCCAATCGCTCGCCACCCTGCGCGCGGTCGGTGATTTCTCGGTGACCCGCTCCCGACGGCACGAGGTGCTGCCGATTTATCCACGTCCCGGTGAGGGATACGTCACAGACGAAGTGCTGCCCTACATCGACGTCAAAGCGGCCAATGGTGTCTCGACACGCTTTATCTTAGACACCGGCGCCCCGCAAACCCGGGTCAACGACAAAACTGCCAAGCGGATGGGCATCACGTTATTGACCGACTCCCATTACGGCTACAGCACCTATTATGGCGAGCACAACCTGCCTGCCAAACTCGGGATCTTCGATTCTTTGAAGATCGGCGGGAGCGAGTTCAAGAACGTCCTGGTGTTTGTCAGTGACCGGGATAACCTGTTGGGGCTTGATCTGATCGGTAAGCTGGGGCGTCTGAAGCTCAAAAAAAAGACCCTGGCACTTAATGCTGAACCTCCTGCGCGATGCGATTCCCCCATTACCTATTCGCGTGCGGACATCAATCAAAGACTGACCATTGCCGCACGGCTGGATCGTCGGGAGACGCTGGCGATTGTTGATACAGGGAATGTGGATTACCTGACGTCGGCCTCACCGGGTGATCACCCGATTCACGTCGCCGAAAAATCGCGCCACCAGATCTTCAAGGGTGAGTTGGATTTGTCCGGGCACATCAGGTTAATGACCTACAAATACTACCCGGGCTTCACCATTCCTCCGTCGTTGGTGTCGGGTCAGTATGTGCCTTCGATTCTGTTGGGGTGGCGGGCATTCAATGATTATGAATTGAACCTGGACACTGAAGCGGGTCGTTCGTGCCTGAATAGAATCTGATTTACCCACAAACCCTGTTAGCGTTTCTGTGGATAACGTGTTTGCCCCTCGCTACACCCCATACATTTCAAGCCCTGTAAGCCTTCGTACAAAAAACAACCAGCCTAACTCGCGGTTTTTACAGGCTTTTTGCGGTGGATAAGGTTTCTCGCTTTCCAATACTTGCCCCCAATCTCTGTTGGCGCTTCTGTGGATAAGATGTTCGCTAACCGCTACAGGCCTTGTAAACCGGGCGCCATAGGTGGTTGATTAAAAAACGTTCAATCCATCGTTTTGGACCGGTAAACTGCCCGCAAACCCCGATTTGTCGCGGCTTTCAACGGTTTTCCACAGAACCGCAGAAGTTGCCCCCAAAGTCTGTTGGCGCTTCTGTGGATAAGGTGTTCGCCATCCTCTGCAAGCCACATAGAACCTGCCCTGCAAGCTTTTGATCAAAAAACGATCAGGCGCTGTTAAAAACCCTGCTTCTGGATAAGTCACGGATTTTCTTCGGTTTCTGTGGAGAAAGTTATCTGTAACAGCACACTTGTCCCCAATAGCTGTGGGTGGAGGTGTGGATAACTTGTTTGCGGAAGGCTGGAAGGTGCGTGTGGCATAGCGCTGAACGGAATAGGTCATATTTCGTACAGTTCTGAATAAGGGGAGGGATATCGGGGAAGAATGTGTTGTTAGGGAGGGCGCTATCGCGAGCAGGCTCGCTCCCACAGGGGATTTGTGAACGACACAGATCAAATGTGGGAGCGAGCCTGCTCGCGATGCTTTTAGCTCTGTCAGCCTTGAACTGGAATCCCTTTGAGGTACGGCGCAGGCTCGGCCCCAAGGTTGTTCAGCAAGCGCTCGCTGTACCAGTCCACAAAGTTCACCACGCCAAACTCATAGGTCTTGGAGTAAGGCCCTGGCTGGTACGCCGTGGAATTGATGCCGCGCTGGTTCTCTTCGGCCAGGCGACGGTCCTGGTCGTTGGTGGCGTCCCAGACCTTGCGCATGCGTTCCACGTCGTAGTCCACGCCTTCGACTGCGTCCTTGTGAACGATCCACTTGGTGGTGACCATGGTTTCCTGAGCGCTGATCGGCCACACGGTGAAGACGATGATGTGATCGCCCATGCAGTGGTTCCACGAGTGTGGCAGGTGCAGGATGCGCATCGAACCCAGGTCCGGGTTTTTGATGCGCCCCATGAGTTTGGCGCAGCCCTGTTTGCCGTCCAGGGTCATCGACACGGTGCCTTTGAGCAGCGGCATGCGCACGATGCGGTTACGCAGGCCGAAGCTGGCGTGGGCGTAAGGGATCTTTTCGGCTTCCCAGGCGGCGGCGGAGGCGGCGACGTGGTCCTTGAAGGCCTGGTCGGCACGCGGATCGGTGACGTCGTCCCATTCCAGCAGGGTTTTCAGCAGTTCCGGGTGCGATGCGTTGCAGTGGTAGCACTCGCGGTTGTTTTCCAGCACCAGTTTCCAGTTGGCCTTTTCCATCAAGGTGGTGGTAATCGCCACCTTGGTGTTCTCCATGTCGTACGGTTCCATGTAATGGTTCAGCGTCGACAGGAAGTCATCAATGGCCGGTGGGTTCTCCGACAGGCTGATGAAAATGTAGCCGCCAGCGGTTTTCACGTTCACCGGCTTGAGGCCGTACTGATTCATGTCGAAGTCGGCGCCCATTTCGGTGCCGGCGAACAGCAGACGACCGTCCAGCTCATAGGTCCACTGGTGGTAGTGGCAGACCAGTTTGGCGACTTTGCCTTTTTCACTGGTGCACAGACGCGAACCACGGTGGCGGCAGACGTTGTGGAACGCATGCACCACGCCTTCTGCGCCGCGAATCACGATGATCGGGTTCTTGCCGACTTGCAGGGTCAGGTAGTTGCCCTTGGTCGGGATCTCGCAGGTCATGCCGGCGATCAACCACTCTTTCTGAAAGATTTCCTGCATGTCGATATCAAACAGCCGCTCGTCAGAGTAAAACGGCTGCGGCAGCGAGAAGGTACGCTCGCGCTCTTGCAGCATCTGCGCGGTGGCCTTGCGTGCGGGTTCCAGTGGATCGCCCAGACTGATTTTTGCGGTGACGTCCATCGATTTGATCCTCATGGCCATTCTGTGTGGCCGGCGAAAGTGGCTAATCAGGTGTACTGCTAGAGGTTGCTACGCAAGGTGTAAAGGATGTGTCTTGGTATGGGGCGAGTGTGGGGCCGGCGCCGGCCAGAACCTTATCCACGAGCGACATGGCCCACTCTGTTCCCGACGCGCAACCCCCGGTAGCTGCTGGCTGGTCGCGATAAGTATGTGAATGTCGCAGATAGGTAAATGGGTGGTCCGCGCGTTACGCAGAATCGCCAACATAAGGCCGAGCATCGGCGGTGGAGAACAGCATGTCCAACAGCTTCCTGAATCCGGTAACGACCCAGACCTGGGCCAATGGTCGACACATCGTCCGTTGCGTCAAAGTCATCCAGGAAACCTGGGATGTGCGCACCTTCTGCTTCATGGCCGACCAGCCGATCATGTTCTTCTTTAAACCGGGGCAGTTCGTCACCCTGGAGCTGGAAATCGAAGGCGTGCCGATCATGCGCTCCTATACCATTTCCAGCTCGCCGTCGGTGCCGTACAGCTTTTCGGTGACCATCAAGCGTGTGCCGGGCGGCAAGGTTTCGAACTGGCTGCATGACACCCTGCATGAAGGTCAGGAGCTGGCGGTACACGGCCCGGTCGGGCTGTTCAACGCCATGGACTTCACCGCGCCGAAAGTGCTGTACCTCAGCGGCGGCGTCGGCATCACGCCGGTCATGTCCATGGCGCGCTGGTTCTACGACACCAACGGCAACGTCGACATGGTGTTTATCCACAGCGCCCGCTCGCCCAAAGACATCATTTACCACCGCGAACTGGAACACATGGCGTCGCGGATCGATAACTTCAGCCTGCACCTGATCTGCGAGAAGCATGGTCTGGGCGAACCATGGGCCGGTTATCGCGGGTACCTGAACCACAAGATGCTTGAGCTGATGGCGCCAGACTTCCTTGAGCGCGAAGTGTTCTGCTGCGGCCCGACGCCGTACATGACGGCAGTCAAACGCTTGCTGGAAAACGCCGGTTTCGACATGAAGCGCTATCACGAGGAATCCTTTGGCGCCACGCCGCCGGAAGCCCGTGCCGATGCGGTGGAACAAGCCGAGCAAGCGGCGGATGCGCCGGAAGTCGATCTGGCGGACCTGCATCAAGTGGAATTCACCGCGTCCGGCAAAAGCATTCGCGTGGCGCCGGGTGAAACCGTTCACGCCGCCGCGGCCAAGCTCGGGCTGTTGATTCCGAAAGCGTGCGGGATGGGGATCTGCGGGACGTGCAAGGTGATGAAGCTGGGTGGCGAAGTCGAGATGGACCACAACGGCGGGATCACCGAAGAAGACGAGGCCGAAGGGTTCATCCTGTCGTGCTGCAGCGTGCCGAAGGGTGACGTGCGGATCGAGTTCTGACGGTTGCACAACTACCTTGTAGGAGCTGTCGAGTGAAACGAGGCTGCGATCTTGATCTTTTGAAATCAAAGTCAAAAGATCGCAGCCTCGTTTCACTCGACAGCTCCTACAGGGGGGTGGAGATTTCAGTCAATAAACAAGTCCGGCATCAACTTGTCGTTGGTGCCGGGCTCAAAGCGGTAGTGATCGAATTCGGTCACGCCATGCTCCCGCAGAATTTCCTCATCAATCAGCAATCGCCCGGTGATGCTGCGCCCGCTGCTGTCCAGAATGACGTGGGCGGCATCCGCCATGATTTCCGGCGTGCGCGCGTGTTTGAACGATTCCCGTGAGCCGAGCTGAAACTCAATGGCGGCAGTGGCGATCATGGTCTGTGGCCACAGCGAGTTGACGCTGATGCCGTAATTCTTGAATTCCTCGCTCATGCCAATCGTCAGCATGCTCATGCCGTATTTGGTCACGGTGTAGGGGCTGTATTGCGCGAACCACTGGGTCGCCAGATTCAATGGCGGCGACAGGTTAAGAATGTGCCCACCGGTTTTTTTCAGATAGGGCAGGGCGGCCTGGCTGCACAGCAGGACGGCGCGGGTATTGATTTGGTGCATCAGGTCGAAACGCTTGAGTTCGATGTGTTGAACCCCGGTCAGCTTGATCGCCCCGGCGTTGTTGATCAGCGCATCGATACCGCCGAAATGTTCGTTGGCTTGGGCCAGGGCTTTTCGTACCGCGTCTTCGTCACGCACATCCACCTGCAATGCCAGCGCCTTTGCGCCCGCCGCTTCAACTTCCTGCGCCACGCTGAAAATCGTGCCCGGTAGCTTGGGGTGCGGCTCGGCGCTTTTGGCCGCAATCACAATGTTGGCCCCGTCACGCGCCGCGCGCAGCGCGATCTCACGACCGATCCCGCGGCTGGCGCCGGTGATGAACAGGGTTTTGCCTTTCAATGACATGCGTGCGCTCCCGATTATTGTTATGAGAGCGGATCAAAACCGCTCGCAGACAATGTAGACCAAGAGTTGCGTCACGCTCAGAGGCACTTTTTGTATCGGGAGGGCGACAGCGCTTTTATGTAGCAGCTGGCGCAGCCTGCGTTCGGCTGCACAGCAGTCGTGAATTCGGCCAACGCGGTATGTCATGCACACCGCGTTATAGGGTTTACGACTGCTTCGCAGCCGGACGCAGGCTTCGCCAGCTGCTACAGGGACTGTGTCGTTTCTGGCTGGTGGGAGATCAGCGGGACATGACTTCGCGAATGTCTGCGGCCAATTCCCGTACGCGCTCTTCTTCGGTGTCCCACGAGCACATGAAGCGGGCGCCACCGTTGCCGATGAAGGTGTAGAAGCGCCAGCCCTTGGCGGTCAGGGCGGCGATGGCCGGTTCCGAGAGTTGCAGGAATACGCCGTTGGCCTGCACCGGAAACATCAGTTCCACTCCCGTAATGTCGCTCACCAGTTCGGCTAGCAACTGCGCGCAATGGTTGGCGTGGCGGGCGTATTTGAGCCAGGCGTCGTTTTCCAGGATCCCGACCCAGGGCGCCGAGAGGAAGCGCATTTTCGAGGCCAGCTGCCCGGCCTGTTTGCAGCGGTAGTCGAAGTCTTCAGCCAGTTTTTGGTTGAAGAACAAAATGGCCTCACCGACCGCCATGCCGTTTTTCGTGCCGCCGAAGCACAGCACGTCAACGCCGGCCTTCCAGGTCAGGTCCGCTGGCGAGCAGCCGAGGAACGCGCAAGCGTTGGAGAAACGCGCGCCGTCCATGTGCAGGTTCAGGCCCAGCTCTTTGCAAGTAACGCTGATGGCACGGATTTCTTCCGGGGTGTAGACGCTGCCGACTTCAGTGGCCTGGGTCAGGGTC
>Ga0247818_10000871_pt1 | contig 19030 bp, 11 predicted proteins | sample 13C_Glucose_Day1_FD_192424 | JGI IMG/M metagenome (GOLD analysis project Ga0247818, IMG submission 192424) | Soil microbial communities from agricultural site in Penn Yan, New York, United States - 13C_Glucose_Day1 | ecosystem: Environmental > Terrestrial > Soil > Agricultural land | place... | reverse complement strand
CCGGTCTCCCACAACCGGTCCGGCGCGACTGCGGAATTCGACTACGTACGGACGTACGCCGCCCCGTGAGCCCGTCCGGCATCTCCTGGAACCGCACACCGGCGGGCCTCACGTTCCGTCACGGAGAAGGACGACCGGGAGGCCCCGGTCTCCTGCGCAGTCATCAGTTCTTGTCGGCAACAGGCCCTGGGGCAGCCGTTGTTGCACATCTCTTGACGCGTTCGTAACAAGGGTGGAGTATCTCGCACAGCCGGAGAGAGCGCTCTCTGGCTGTGCGCGTCGTGTACCCGCCCCACGACAGAGGAGACCCCGTGTACGCACCCCCGAACCTCCGCAGACCCCTCCCGCCGGCCGGAAGACGTGCCGGCGTGCTGGCCGTCGTCGCCGGCCTGGTGCTCTCACTCCTGGCCCTGATCCCCCAGTCCCCCGCGAGCGCCGCGCCGGCTCTCCTCTCCCAGGGGAGGACGGTCACGTCGTCCAGCCAGGAGAACGACGGCACGCCCGCCTCCGCGGCGGTCGACGGGAACAACGGGACACGCTGGTCGAGCGCCTTCTCCGATCCTCAGTGGATCAAGGTCGACCTCGGAGCCGCCGCTTCGGTGAGCCAGATCGTGCTGCGCTGGGAGGCCGCCTACTCCACGGCGTACCGGATCGAGTTCTCCTCGGACGACACCAACTGGAGCACCGCCTACTCCACCACCACCGGCCCCGGGGGCACACAGACCCTCGACGTCTCCGGGACCGCCCGCTACGTCCGGCTGACCGGCACCGCGCGGGCCACCGGATACGGGCACTCCCTCTGGGAGTTCCAGGTGTTCGGCACGACGGGCGGCGGTGATCCGCAGATCCCCGGCGGTGGCGACCTCGGCCCCAACGTGCTGGTCTTCGACCCCTCGACGCCGAACATCCAGGCCAAGGTCGACGCGATCTTCAAGCAGCAGGAGTCCGCGCAGTTCGGCACGGGGCGCTACGCCCTGATGTTCAAGCCGGGCACCTACAACAACATCAACGCCCAGATCGGCTTCTACACCTCGATCGCGGGGCTCGGCCTCAAGCCGGACGACACGACCTTCAACGGCGACGTCACCGTCGACGCCGGCTGGTTCAACGGCAACGCCACCCAGAACTTCTGGCGTTCGGCCGAGAACCTCGCCCTCAACCCCGTCAACGGCACCAACCGCTGGGCCGTCTCGCAGGCCGCCCCCTTCCGCCGCATGCACGTCAAGGGCGGACTCAACCTCGCCCCGAACGGCTACGGATGGGCCAGCGGCGGCTACATCGCCGACAGCAAGATCGACGGACAGGTCGGCCCCTACTCCCAGCAGCAGTGGTACACCCGCGACAGCTCCATAGGCGGCTGGGGCAACGGTGTCTGGAACATGACCTTCTCCGGCGTCGAGGGCGCACCCGCCCAGAGCTTCCCCGAACCGCCCTACACCACCCTGAACACCACCCCGGTCTCCCGCGAGAAGCCGTTCCTCTACCTCGACGGGAACACCTACAAGGTCTTCGTCCCGGCCAAGCGCACGAACGCGCGGGGCGTCTCGTGGAACGGCACCCCCCAGGGTGAGTCCGTCCCGCTGAGCCAGTTCTACGTGGTGAAGCCCGGCGCCACCGCGCAGACCATCAACGCCGCGGTCCGGCAGGGCCTGCACCTGCTGTTCACCCCGGGCGTCTACCACGTGAACGAGCCCATCGAGATCAACCGGGCGAACACCGTTGTCCTCGGTCTCGGCCTCGCCACGATCATCCCGGACAACGGCGTGACCGCGATCAAGGTCGGCGACGTCGACGGCGTCAAGCTCGCCGGACTCCTCGTGGACGCCGGTACGCAGAACTCCTCGGTGCTCGTCCAGGTGGGCCCCGAGGGTGCGGCGGCCGACCACTCGGCCAACCCGACGAGCCTCCAGGACGTGTTCGTCCGGGTCGGTGGCGCGGGGGCCGGCAAGGCGACCACCGGCATGGTGGTCAACAGCGACGACACCATCATCGACCACACGTGGCTCTGGCGCGCCGACCACGGGGACGGCGTCGGCTGGGAGACCAACCGGTCCGACTACGGACTCCGGGTGAACGGTGACGACGTACTGGCCACCGGGCTGTTCGTCGAGCACTTCAACAAGTACGACGTCCAGTGGTACGGCGAGAACGGGAAGACGATCTTCTTCCAGAACGAGAAGGCGTACGACGCCCCGAACCAGGCCGCCATCCAGAACGGCGACATCAAGGGCTACGCCGCCTACAAGGTGGGTGACTCGGTCACGACCCACGAGGGCTGGGGCATGGGCAGCTACTGCTACTTCAACGTCGACCCGACCATCCGCCAGCAGCACGGCTTCCAGGCCCCGGTGAAGCCCGGGGTGAAGTTCCACGACCTGCTCGTCGTGTCCCTGGGCGGCCAGGGACAGTACGACCACGTCATCAACAACACCGGGTCCCCCACATCCGGTACGTCGACCATTCCGTCCCAGGTGGTGTCCTTTCCCTGAGCCGGGGTGAGATGAGCGGAGCCGGCTCGTCGGACGGCGCGGGGCCCGGCAGGAACACTCCTGCCGGGTCCCGCGTCATGTCATGCCCCGGCGCGGCGGGGGCGGTCGTGCCGCGGCGTAGAAGATCCCGCCGCCCGTGGAGGCGGATCCCCCCGCCGATGTGCCCCCGGTCGAGGAACCACCCGACGACGAGCCGCCGGTCGCACCCCCGGCGTCGATCACCATCGCGGCGGTGTCGTTGGCCGCGTTCCCGTCGAAGGGCCGGGCCCCTCCCCCGCGAAGGAGATCTTCCCGGTCGCGCACTCGACGGCCTTGTCGATCCGCAGGACGAACGGGTAGGTCTCGCCGCGCTTCTCGTACACCCACGACTGCGAGGTCCCGCAGCTGTAGTGGGCCGGTGTGACCGGGGTGCAGAAGTCGTGCGCCTTCACGACCGTGGTCCCCGGGGGGTCCTGACGTCGACGGTCGCGACACTCCGCCCCAGGTCGCGGTAGACCCAGGCCGGGCCCTCGTCACGAACGTCAGCGTGGCGGACGGCGACGGGTGAAGGCGTGAGTCATCGAAGTTCCCTCATGACGGCGTGCAGAAGAAGAACGGCCGTCTCCGGCGCGGCACTTCCTGCTGTGGCAGACGGTTGCGACCGTCGAACGGTTGCACGCGCACACGGCTCGGCTCCGGTCACCACGCTCCCTTCACACCCGTCGGCGCGCCCCGGCGGGCCTTACCCGCCGGCCGGCCGGACGCCGAAAAGCCGTGCCAGGTGGGCGGGCAGCGCCGGGCCGTCGGCCGGGACGGTGCGCAGTCCGACGTGGCCGTCAGGCCGTACGAGGAAGGCCTCACCATCGCGTGCACCGTAGGTGCGCCGGAACTCGTCGCGCGTGTCGTGGACGACGGGCAGCCCGGGAGCGGGTGCCTCCAGCCCGGGGGCGAGCACCGCACAGGCGTTCAGCAGCCCGGGCGCGGCCCGCTCGGCGGACGCCGCCACCGCGCCGAAGGCCCTCACCGGGTCCCCGTGGCCGGCGTAGAGGAGCAGGGTGTGCTCGCGTTCCCGGAGCAGGGTGAACAGCCGGACGGGGAAGGAGGCCAGTGCATAGGCGAGTCCGCCGCAGTCGGGCGCACGGTCGCCGGGGGCGGGGCCGTCGGGGGCGGAGCCGTCCGGTTCCACGATCGGACTGCCCCGGTAGCCGACGAGGAGTTGCGCCTCCCGCAGCATCGTCGTCGTCGGGTCGTCCGGATCGGCCCGGATGCCGCTGCGCACATGGCGCAGGGTGCGCGCCACCACCTCCTCACCGACCGGGCGGCGCTCGGCGTCGTAGCTCTCCAGCAGACGCGTACCCGCGCGGCCCCGCACCGCGGCGGCCAGCTTCCACGCGAGGTTGAACGCGTCCTGTACGCCCGTGTTCATCCCCTGGGCGCCCGTGGGCGGGTGGATGTGCGCGGCGTCCCCGGCCACGAAGACCCGTCCGCGGCCGTACCGGTCGACGATGCGGTGGCTGATGCGGAACACCGAGGACCAGCGCAGCGAGGAGGCGGTCGTGGGGCGGGGGGAGAGCCGGTCGAGCACCTCCTGGATGTGCTCGATGCCGGGTACCGGGCCGTGCTCGCCGCTGAGGCCGTGCGCGATGCCGTCCCCGTCCTGCCCGGCGGTACGGGACAGTTCGGGCGGGGTCGCCATCGACATCCGGTAGCGGCGGTCGCCGGGCAGCGGGATGCACACCAGGATGTCGTCCGCGTGTCCGTCGACGGAGCGCGAGGCACGGACCCCGTATCCGGCGGGCAGGTCCCAGTCGACCTCGACATCGCCCAGCATGTACTCCTGGGGCAGGGCCGCGCCTTCGAAGGAGAGGCCGAGGCCTTTGCGTACGACGCTGTGGGCGCCGTCGCAGCCCAGGAGGTAGCGGGCCGTCAGTTCCTCGGTCCCGCCAGCGGGCGGCGAGAGAAGGGCCCTGACCTCGTGGGAGTCCTGCTCGAAGGAGAGGAGTTCGGTGCCGCGTCCGACGTGCCCTCCCCTGCTCCGCAGGAGGTCCTCGAGCAGCCGCTCGGTCTCGTACTGCGGGAGGGCGGCGAAGCCGTAGGGCACCTCGGGCGGGAGTTCCAGGTCGATACGCGGGCCTTCCTCGCCGTCGACGTAGAGGATTTGCCCCTTGAGCGGGACGGCCGCCTCCAGCGCCTCACGGACCATCCCCATCCGGTCCCAGATCTCCAGGGTGCGGGGCTGGACGCCCACGGCCCGCGCGTAGGGGAGCCGCTCCGGGAGACGGTCGACGACCCGGCACGACACCCCGCGCCGGCACAGTTCGGACGCGGCCGTCAGCCCGACGGGCCCCGCCCCCGCGATCAGCACATCGACATCGGCCACGGGTACCTCCCTGGGGCGGCGCGTTCCGTCCAATGCACCACACAAGGGTCGGTATGTCCATTTCGTTCCGCTCCTGGGCCGGTGCCGGGAGAGCCGCTCCCGGCACCGGCCGGCGGGTGTCAGGAGACGGTGCAGGCCTCACCGCCCAGTGTGAAGGCGCCGGGTCCGGCGGCGGCGCCCGTCGACGTGCCGGTGAATCCGAAGCCCGCGGAGGCCCCGGGCGCGACCTTGCCGTTCCAGCCGACGTTCGTCGCGGTCACCTTCGCCCCGGTCTGCTGGTGGGTGGCGTTCCACATCTGGGTGACCTTCTGGTCCCCCGGGAAGGACCAGCCCAGCTGCCATCCGTCGTAGGCCGTGGTGCCGGTGTTGGTGAGCGTCACCTCCGCCTGGAATCCACCGGACCACTGGTTGGTGACCTTGTACGTCACCTTGCAGTCGGCGTCGGCGGGCTCCTCCGGTCCGGGGTCGGTGCCGGGGTCCGTGCCACCGCCGCCGGTGCCGGAGGACTCGCCGACCTGGATGCCCCGGCCGTTCGTGGAGACGTAGACCCTGCCGTAGACCCGTGGGTCCCCGGTGATCGCCGCGCCGGTCCAGGCCCACTGGTGCGCGTCGTCGTTGATCCGCGTCCAGGTGGTGCCCGCGTCCGTGGAACGGAAGATGCCGCGCACCCCTGCGATCTTCGCGCTGACGAAGACCGTCTGGTACGAGGCCCCGGCGGCCGCCTTGCCGAACCCGACGCTGTCGGCCTGCTGGACACCGGTGAACTTGGTGAAGCTCGTACCGGAGTCGGTGGAGCGCCAGAGGCCGTAGGCGCCCGTGGAGGCGCCGCCGGCGAGCCAGATGTCACCCTCCGAGCCGGGCAGCGCCTTGAAGCGGACGTTACCTTCGGCCGGGAGGCCGGTGGCCTTCGCGGTGAAGGTGGCTCCGCCGTCGGTCGACACGTAGAAGGTGCCGGACTTGAATCCGTAGAACTTCTTCGGGTTCTTCCGGTCGGACTCGACCGTCGCCCCCGCGGGGATTCCGGTGGAGGCGGTCCAGGAGTTGCCGTAGCCGGTGGTGCGGTGGACCGCGGCGCCTTCGGGGCTCCAGACGAAACCGCTGCCGTCCGCGGCGGCGGCGACCGTGCCCCCGCCGGTGACCCCGGAGGGTTCGGAGCCCTGGAACCAGTTGGCGCCGTTGTCGGTGGAGAAGCCGATGTGCGGTGCGGCGTCGGCGTTGCCGACCCGTACGACCGTGCCGGGGGATGCCTCCGCGAAGTCCAGGCTGGTGGTCGAGTCCAGGTTCGGCGAGGTGAACATCATCGCGGGCACCGCGTCGAGGTCCGTGTGCCGGAAGCCTCCGATGTCCCCGAGGGCGCTCAGCAGCGGCGCTCCGGAGGGCGGGCTCGCCAGGTCGTTGACGGCCGTCTCCTCCAGGCCCTTCACCATGGGCGTGACCTTGAACTGGCCGCCGGAGTCCCAGGCGGTGAGGTTCTCGGTGCCGTAGACGGTGGCGCCCGTGCCGTACATCATCCGGTTCGAGTCGAACGGGTCGATCTCCAGGGACTCCGTCATCCAGCCCAGTTTGGGCGCGGTCTCCGGCGGTGAGGGGTTCGCGCCCCAGCTGAGCCAGGGTACGGAGGAGACGTCGAGGGTGTACCGGTTCGCACGGTTGGGATAGCTCGTGAAGTCCCAGGCCTTGGTCCAGGTGGCGCCGCTGTCCGTGGAGCGGAAGATCTGGGTGTCCGGCCACCAGGAGCTGTAGGCGGTCGCCATCAGGGTGCCGGGTTTCTGCCGGTCGACGGAGAGGCCGCTGAAGCCGTAGTAGGTGTCGGCCTCCGCGACGGGGCTGACGTCGCTCCACGCGCCGGAGCGCGTGTCGTACCGCCAGACCTGGCCCTTGGCGCCGTCGTACGGGCCGCCCGTGTCACTGAGCGTCAGGTAGAGGTAGCCGGTCCCGGAGTCCAGTACGCCCTTGTGGGCGAGGTAACCGGTCGGCTGGCCGGCGATCCGGGACCAGGTGGCGCCGCCGTCCGTGGAGCGGTAGACGGTGTTCTGCTTGTCGGCGACACCGACGTAGATGTCCTTGGTGGCGCTGCCGGGGCTGCCGGAGCGCTCGTCGAAGGTCACCCACACGATGCCCTGGTTGTCGTTGCCGTACCCGCTGGTGTCGGTCGGGTCCTGCGCGTAGTTGCCGGGGTTCGGGAAGGCGGTCACCTTCGACCAGGTGACCCCCGAGTCGGTGGACCGCCACAGCCCGTTGCCGCTGGGGGCCCCGAGGTAGAGCACGGAGTTCTTGTTCGGGTCGACCGCGAGCCGCTCCCCCATCCCGCGGCCCGGCATGTTGCCGCCGAGCTTGAAGGGAAGGGTGGCCGCCTTCCAGGAGGCGCCCCGGTCCGAGGAGCGCAGGACCGCTCCGTTCGTCGGGTCCCAGCTGTTGGTGTAGGTGCCGACGGCGGCGTACACCTTGTCGGGGTCGGCGGTGTCGGAGGCGAGCCCCACCACCCCGGACCATCCCCAGCGGTCCCAGTCCACCCAGTCCAGCAACGGCTTCCACTGCTTGCCCGCCTGGTCCCAGCGGTAGGCGCCGCCGATGTCGGTGCGCGCGTAGGCGAGGTTCTTCTCGGACCGGTTGAAGACGATGCCCGGGACGAAGCCGCCACCGTCGATGCGGGCGTTCTTCCAGGTATAGGTGTCCGCCGCGAGGGACACATCGGATGCTTCGGCCGTGGCGGCACCGTCGTCCGAGCGGGCCACGGCCGGGGTTCCGGCGACCGCCAACCCGGCGGTAAGAGCAAATGCCGCCAGTAGGGCGGCGATCGGTCTGGCACTCAAGCGCACGGAAACGTCCTCTCCGAGCTGGTCCGCCGCGCAGCGGCGGTACAGGACTGACACAGAGATGGGAGCGCTCCCATAAGGCATCCCGATGGTAGCGCCGCGTGCCGCCCGAGTGAAGAGTGGTGCACCCGTTTCATCGGATGACTCACCGGCCGCCTTTCGCGACGGCCGCGAGCCCTGCCTCCCGCCGGCCGTCGCACACCCACCGGCCGGGCCTCCCGCGACGGCAGGGCAGCACACCCTCTCCACATATCCGAAGGCCAGGTGACGCACCGGGCACGGGAAAACGAAACAGGCTCCATAAATGCGCCGCCTATTCACCGGAACAGTCCGAAGAAAATAGAGAGCCGCTCATGTTTTACAGTGGCGTGAATACCGATACCTTCCGACCCGGTCTCACGACCCCGTTCACCCCGTCCCGGAATCGGGGAGCGGACGACTCAGGGAAATCTGCACACGGCGTGCGCACACCGATCACCCCACTGGACGAAGAACCGCAGGTCCACCGGCTGCGCGGGGCCGATTAGGGCTGGAGTGCCCCACTTGAGGGGCGTGAGGTCGCGACGACGCCGAATTCTTCCGGTGAAGCTCGTGAAGAAACTGCCGCCACGGAATGACCACTTCTCCACGTACGTCGGTTCCGACGGTTACCCGACTGCGGATATACCTCAGTTCGATTGGCTGCCCGAGGCAAAGACGTGCTTTGATCCTGGCCCATACGGAGGCCGCGGTACGGGTTTCCGTATTTAGGCAATTTCCATACGAAGGGCAGCGCTCATCATGAACTACACCCCCCAGGTCGAGACCGCCGAGATCTCCGACAGCGACCTCGACAACGTCTCGGGCGGCCTCGTGGGCGGCCTCGTCGGCAACGTCACGGGCACCGTCGAGGGCATCGTCCCGGTCTCCGGCGTCGTCGGCTCGGTCACCGGCCTCGTCGAGGGTGCCACCGGCGTGAACACCGGCGCGGTCACCGGCCTGGCCTCCGGCCTGACCGCCGGTCTCTGAGACACGGCAGTACCCGTCCGAGCCCCGGAACCCGTCGGTTCCGGGGCTCGGCGCCGATCGCCGACAGTGAGGGAAGAGTTCCGTGCAGTTCCGCCAACAGGCCCTTTCCAAGCTGCAGTCGCCCGAACAGCTCGATCTTCCGGTCCGGTTCGCCCGCCCGCAGGGCCTGCTCGTCCTCTGCGTCACCGTCCTCGTGATGGCCGCGGCCTGCTTCTGGGCCGTGACGGGCTCCGTCGCCAGCACCCTCGACGCGCCCGGCATCCTCACCCACGCGCGCGGCAGCTACCTCCTGCAGAGCCCGGTCGCCGGGCAGATCACCGAGGTGCTCGCCGACGAGGGCGAGACCCTGCCCCGCGACTCCCCCCTGCTCAAGGTCCGTACGGACCGGGGTGAGCGCGTCGTCCGCACGATCGACGCCGGCCGGCTCACCTCCGTGACGGCGACGATCGGCGCGGTGGTCACCACCGGCGCGGACGTGGCGAGCGTCGAACGGATCGACGGTGCCGACGATCCGCTGGTGGTCCTGTTGTACGTGTCCGGCAACAGCGCCTCCTCGGTCCCGGTGGGTGCCTCCGTCGACCTGACCGTCCAGTCCGTCCCCTCCCAGCAGTACGGCGTGCTGCGCGGCACGGTGGCAGCGGTCGGCGGGGCGACGCAGACGCAGCAGCAGATCACCCGCTTCCTCGGCGACGCGCAGCTCGGCCGGCAGTTCTCCCGGGGCGGCAGGCCGCTGGCCGTCCTGGTGAAGCTGGAGCGCTCGGACTCCACGAAGTCCGGCTACCGGTGGTCCTCGGCCGACGGCCCGCCGTACGCGATCGGCTCCATGACCCTGGCCACCGGTTCCGTCCGGCTCGCCGACCAGCGCCCGATCGATTGGCTGCTCCCGTGACCGCACCGCACCCGTCCCCCACTGCCCAGCAGCTGCCGCCCCCGGGCCGCGGCAGGCACCGGCCGGAAGCGGGCCGGCCCGGCCGGCGACGGGCGGGCGCCCCGCCGAAGGCCGGGCGGACCAGGACGGTGCGCACCCCCACGGTGCTCCAGATGGAGGCCCTGGAGTGCGGGGCCGCCTCGCTGGCCATGGTGCTCGGCCACCACGGCCGCCACGTGCCGCTGGAGGAACTGCGGATCGCCTGCGGGGTCTCGCGCGACGGGTCACGCGCCAGCAACGTGCTCAAGGCGGCGCGCGGCTACGGCCTCCAGGCCAAGGGCATGCAGATGGAGCCGGCGGCCCTCGCGGAGGTCCGCGCCCCGGCGATCCTGTTCTGGGAGTTCAACCACTACGTCGTCTACGACGGCATGGGGCGCCGCCTGGGACGGCGGGGCGTCTACATCAACGACCCCGACAAGGGGCGCCGGTTCGTGCCCACCGAGGACTTCGACACCAGCTTCACCGGAGTCGTCCTCGTCCTCGAACCGGGTGAGGACTTCCGGCGCGGCGGCCGGAAGCCCGGAGTCATGGCCGCGCTGCCGGGCCGCCTCAGGGGCACCACCGGCACGATGCTGGCCGCCCTGCTCGCCAGCCTGCTGCTGGTCGCCGTCGGGGCCACACTGCCGGCCCTGAGCCGCACCTACATCGACACGTTCATGATTGGTGAACAGACGTCGCTGCTGGGCGTGCTGTTCGCGGCGATGGGTGCCACGGTCGCCCTCACCGCCGTCCTGACATGGCTGCAGCAGGCGAATCTGCTGCGCGGGCGCATCATCTCGTCGACGCTCGGCAGCGCGCGGTTCTTCCGGCACCTGCTCAGGCTGCCGGTCACCTTCTTCTCCCAGCGCAGCCCGGCCGACCTCGTCCAGCGTCTCCAGTCCAACGACGCCGTGGCCGAGACCCTGGCCCGGGACCTCACCGCCGCGGGCGTGGACGGCATCGTCGTCCTGCTCTACGCGTTCCTGCTGTGGACCTACGATCCGCAGCTGACCGTCATCGGGGTGGGGATCGCCCTGCTCAACGTGGTCGCCATGCGCATCGTCGTGCGGCTGCGGGCCACCGGCACCCAGAAGCTGCGGGCCGACAGCGCACGGCTGACCAACACCTCGTACACCGGCCTCCAGCTGATCGAGACGATGAAGGCCACGGGCGGCGAGAACGGGTACTTCCGGCGGTGGGCCGGGCAGCACGCCACGACGCTGGATGAGCAGCAGCGCCTCGGCGTGCCGAGCGCCTGGCTGGGCGTCGTCGCTCCCGCCCTCGCGACGCTGAACAGTGCGCTGATCCTGTGGATCGGGGGGCTGCGGGCCGTCGAGGGACACCTCTCGATCGGTCTGCTCGTCGCCTTCCAGGCCCTGGTGACCCGCTTCACCGCGCCCGTGACCAGGCTCAACGGGGTGGCGGGACGGGTCCAGGACTTCGCGGCCGACGTGGCCCGGCTCAAGGACGTCGAGAACTTCCCGGTCGACCCGCTGTACTCCCGTCGCGAGCCCGCCGCGAGCACCCGGCGGCTCAAGGGCCATGTGACGCTGGAGGACATCACCTTCGGCTACAGCCCGCTCGACAAACCTCTGCTCAGCGGCTTCTCGCTGTCCGTGGGGCCGGGTCAGCAGGTGGCTCTCGTCGGAGGGTCCGGCAGCGGCAAGTCGACGGTCTCGCGGCTCATCTCGGGGCTCTACGGCCCGTGGGAGGGCACGATCCGCATCGACGGGCAGCGCCTGGAGGACATCCCCCGGGGCGCTCTGGCGGCGTCGGTGTCCTTCGTCGACCAGGACGTCTTCCTCTTCGAGGGGACGGTCCGGGACAACGTGGCGCTGTGGGACCCCTCGGTCCCGGACGAGGCCGTGACCGAGGCGTTGCGGGACGCCGCCCTGTACGACGTCGTCGCCCGCCGCCCCCGCGGCATCCACAGCCGGGTGGAGCAGGACGGCCGGAACTTCTCGGGCGGGCAGCGCCAGCGCCTGGAGATCGCCAGGGCGCTCGTGCGCCGCCCCAGCATCATGGTCCTGGACGAGGTCACCAGCGCGCTGGACGCCGAGACCGAGCGCGTCATCATCGACAACCTCAGGCGGCGGGGCTGTGCCTGCGTGGTGATCGCCCACCGGCTGAGCACGGTGCGTGACAGCGACGAGATCGTGGTGCTGGACCACGGGACCGTCGTGGAACGCGGCCGGCACGAACAACTGGTGGCCGCCGGCGGCCCCTACGCCGATCTGGTCAGGGAGCACTGACATGGCATCCGTCCATCCGCTCGCGGGCGCGGAGGCCCCGGCGCACGACCCGGTCGTCGCAGCACTGGGAAGCCTCGGCGAGCCGGTCGACTGCACCGGGCTGCGGAGTCTGTCGCTGGAAGGGCCGCAGGTCCTGTGGCTCGTCGTGGGCGGCACCCTCGACCTCTTCGCGGTGGACGCCGCGGAGCAGGGGCACTGGCACTTCCTGGGCCGTCTGGAGCCGGGGACCCTCGTCCTGGGCCCGGTCGAGGGCCCGCAGCACACCCTGGTCGGGCGGCCCCTCCAGGCGTGCGTGCTGCGCCGGATACCGCTGCGCGAGCTGTACCGGCCGGAGTACGACCAGGGGCCGTACGAGAACCAGTACCGCAGCCACTACGACACCGGGGACGCCACGCTCAGCCTGCTGGAGCACGCCTTCTCGCTCGGGATGGGCCGGAGTCAGCGCGTGCTGTTCGAGGCGCCGCTGGACGGGCGGACCGCCGTCGACGGCTCGGTGGGCGACGACGACGTGCTGTGGCTGCCGGTGTCGCCCGGCAGTGTGCAGTACGGTGCCGCGTTCAGCGCCGAGGCCGCGGGTGACCTGCTCGTGGACCCCGCGATGTGGCAGGGGATGGTCAACCAGCAGTACCGCCTGCTGTCGGCGTTGGACCGCTGGATCGAACAGCTGGAGCGTGCCCACGAGGACCGGACGGCCGCGGGGCTGAAGGCGGGTGAGGCCGTCCGCAAGGAGGCCGACCACGCGCTGCTGACCTCGATCGGCCGGTCCGGGCGTGGCACGTCGCCCGCGAAGGGCGCGTCGGACGACGACGCGGTGTACGCGGCGTGCCGCCTGGTGGCGCGGGACTCCGGGATCGTCCTCGCCGAGCCGGCGGCGGGGGGCGCGGTGAGCGACCGGATCGACCCGGTGGAGCGCGTCGCGGTCGCCTCGCGGATCCGCACCAGGGCGGTGCGGCTGGACGGACGCTGGTGGCGGGAGAACTCCGGCCCGCTGGTGGGCAGTAGGGCCGCGTCCGGAGCGCCGGTCGCGTTGCTCTGGCGCCGCGGCCGCTACGAGGCGGTCAACCCGCTGACGGGCCGGCGTGCCCGTGTCGACGGCTCCTGTGCCGAGGACTTCGACGAGCGCGCCGTGATGTTCTACCGGCCGCTCCCGGAGAAGCCGTTGAACAGGAGGCAGCTGCTGCGCTTCGGCCTGTTCGGCACCAGGGGCGACCTGCGGAACCTGGTGCTGGCCGGGCTCGTGACGGTCGCGCTGGGATCGCTGGTGCCGATCGCGACCGGCAGGGTGCTCGGCGTGTACGTGCCCCAGGCGCAGAACGCGCTCATCGTGCAGGTGTCACTGGCCGTCATCATCTCCGGTGTCGTCTCGGCGGCGTTCATGCTGCTGCAGAACCTCACGATCCTGCGCATGGAGGGGCGGATCGAGAGCACGCTCCAGCCCGCGGTGTGGGACCGGCTGCTGCGGCTGCCGACGAAGTTCTTCACCTCGCGGTCCACCGGGGAGCTGGCGAGCGCGGCGATGGGGGTGAGTGCCATCCGCCGGGTGCTGTCCGGCACCGGTCCCGTGGTGGTGCAGGCGGGCACGCTCGGGGTGATGAACCTGGGTCTGCTTCTCTGGTTCAGCGTTCCGCTGGCGCTGACCGCCGTCGCGATGCTGGTGGTCATAGCCGGGGTGTTCCTGACCATGGGCATGTGGGAGCTCCGCTGGCAGCGGCGTCTGGTCGAACTCGGGAACAAGCTGAACAACCAGGCGTTCCAGACCCTGCGGGGGCTGCCCAAGCTGCGGGTCGCCGCGGCGGAGAGCTTCGCGTACGGGGCGTGGGCGTCGGAGTTCGCCCGCAGCCGTGAGCTGCAGAAGCGGGCGGGCCGGATCAAGAACATGACGACGGTCCTCAACGCCGTGTATCTGCCACTCTGTTCGCTGATCGTCTTCGTCCTGCTGGCCGGCCCGGCGCGGGGTTCCCTGACCGCCGGTGAGTTCCTGACCTTCAACACGTCCGTGACGATGCTGCTGACCGCGGTCACCCAGCTCACCGGGGCGTTCGTGTCCGCCGCCGCCGTGCTGCCGATGTTCGAGCAGATCAAGCCGGTGCTCGACGAGGCGCCCGAGGTGCGTGGCACCAGCACGCAGCCGGGGACGCTGTCCGGGGAGATCGAGGCCAGAGGAGTGTCCTTCCGGTACTCCGACGACGGGCCCGTCGTCCTCGACGAGGTGTCACTCAGTGTGCGTCCGGGCGAGTTCGTCGCGATCGTGGGGCCCAGTGGATGCGGGAAGTCGACGCTGCTGAGGCTGCTCATCGGCTTCGACGAACCGGTCTCCGGGAGTGTCCTGTACGACGGTCAGGACCTGACGGCCCTCGACCAGGCGGCCGTGCGCCGCCAGTGCGGGGTCGTCCTGCAGAACGCCCAGCCGCTCTCCGGATCGATCCTGGACTGCATCTGCGGAGCCGAGGTCTTCACCCAGGAGGAGGCGTGGGAGGCAGCCGCCATGGCGGGGCTGGCCGAGGACATCAAGCGGATGCCGATGGGGCTGCACACCATGATCTCGGGGGGCGGCTCGATCTCCGGGGGCCAGCGCCAGCGGCTGATGATCGCCCAGGCGCTCGTCCGGCGCCCCCGCATCCTGTTCTTCGACGAGGCCACCAGCGCGCTCGACAACGAGACCCAGCGCACGGTGATCGAGAGCACCCGGTCCCTGCGTGCCACCCGGGTCGTGATCGCACACCGGCTGTCCACCGTCCTGGACGCCGACCGGGTGATCGTCATGGCGGACGGCCGTGTCGTGCAGGAGGGGCCGCCCGCCGATCTCCTCGCGGACACGGGCGGTCAGCTCCACGCGCTGGTGCGGCGTCAGATGGGTTAGGGAACCGGTTCGCTCCGGTGCGGACCGCGTGGGTGGCCTACGACCGTCGTCCGCCCGGCCTCGGGGGTTCCACGGCGTCGCGGATGCTGGCGCGTGCCGCCGCGGCGACGGCTTCGGCGGTGATGCCGAACTCCTCGTACAGCCGCTCGTAGTCGGCGGACGCGCCGTAGTGCTCCAGGCTGACGATCCGGCCGGCGTCGCCGACGACCTCCCGCCAGCCCTGGCCGACCGCGGCCTCCACACTGACGCGGGCGCGCACGTCCGGCGGCAGCACCTCGTCCTGGTAGGCCGGCGGCTGCTCGGCGAACCATTCGCGGCAGGGCATCGACACCACCCGGACGGAGAGCCCCTCGTCGGTCAGCGTCTTCCGGGCGGCGAGGGCGATGTGGACCTCGGACCCCGTCGCCACGAGGATGACGTCGGGAGTGTTTCCGGAGGCCTCGACCAGGACGTAGGCGCCGCGTGCCGCTCCTTCGGCAGAGGAGTGGACGCCGTCGGCGCGGTCCAGGACCGGAAGGTTCTGCCTGGTCAGGACGAGGCCGGCGGGGCGGTCGGGGTGCTCCAGGATCGTCCGCCAGCAGGTGGTGGTCTCGTTGGCGTCCCCGGGGCGTACGACGTCGAGTCCGGGAATCGCGCGCAGCGCCGCGAGGTGTTCCACGGGCTGGTGGGTGGGGCCGTCCTCGCCCAGTCCGATCGAGTCGTGGGTCCACACGTAGGTGGCGGGGAGCTTCATCAGGGCGGCGAGGCGGACGGCGGGGCGCATGTAGTCGCTGAACGTGAGGAACGTGCCGCCGTACGGGCGGGTCAGGCTCTGCAGGGCGATGCCGTTGAGCACGGCGCCCATCGCGTGCTCACGGATACCGAAGTGCAGGGTCCGGCCGTAGGGGCCTCCCCCGAACTCGGCCGTCTGCCGGTCCGCGGGGACGAAGGAGGGTTCGCCGTCCATGGTCGTGTTGTTGCTGCCCGCGAGGTCGGCGGAGCCGCCCCACAGTTCGGGCAGGACCGGCGCGAGGGCGGTGAGCACCTGGCCGGAGGCCTTGCGGGTGGCCATGCCCTTCGTGTCCGCGGGGAAGTCCGGCAGGGCCTCGGTCCATCCTTCGGGCAGTTCCTGCTCCCGCAGCCGGTCGAGCAGCGCCGCCCGGTCCGGGTTGGCGGTGCGCCACTCCTCGTAGGTCCGCTGCCAGCGGTTCCGGGCGTCCCTGCCCCGTTCCCCGACGGCCCGGGTGTGGGTGAGGACCTCCTCCTCCACGGGGAAGGACGCATCGGGGTCGAAGCCCAGGAGCCGCTTGGTGCCCGCGACCTCCTCGTCCCCCAGGGCCGCCCCGTGCGCCTTTCCGGTGTTCCTCTTCGTGGGGGCGGGCCAGCCGATGATCGTGCGCAGCATGATGAGTGAGGGCCGGGACTGTTCCGCCTTCGCCGCCTCGATCGCGGCGAGCAGGGCGTCGACGTCCTCGACGTAGTCGCCGGTACGGGTCCAGTCCACGGTCTGCACGTGCCATCCGTACGCGGCGAAGCGGGCCGGGACGTCCTCGCTGAACGAGATGTCGGTGTCGTCCTCGATGGAGATGTGGTTGGAGTCGTAGAACACCACGAGGTTGCCCAGTTGCTGATGACCGGCCAGGGACGCCGCCTCGGACGCGACGCCCTCCATCATGTCGCCGTCGGACGTCAGCACGTAGACGCGGTGGTCGAAGGGGCTGGTGCCCGGCGCGGCGTCCGGGTCGAGCAGGCCCCTCTCCCGGCGGGCGGCCATCGCCATCCCGACGGAGGCTCCCATCCCCTGGCCGAGCGGACCGGTGGTGATCTCGACCCCGCGGGTGTGCCGGTACTCCGGGTGGCCCGGGGTCGCGGAGTCCCAGGTGCGCAGTGCCTTCAGGTCCTCCATCTCCAGGCCGTAGCCGGCCAGGTAGAGCTGGATGTAGAGGGTGAGGCTGCTGTGGCCGCAGGAGAGGACGAAGCGGTCCCTGCCCAGCCACTGGTCGTCGGCGGGGTCGTGCCGCATGACCTGCTGGAACAGCAGGTAGGCGAGCGGCGCCAGGCTCATCGCCGTGCCGGGGTGTCCGTTGCCGGTCCTCTGGACCGCGTCGGCGGCGAGCACCCGAACGGTGTCCACCGCGCGCAGGTCCAGGTCGCTCCACCCCGCCCGTACGGCCACGGGCAGCGCGAGCCCGGGGTCGCGGGACGCGGTGCTGCCGGAAGAGGATCGCTCGGGCGCCATGGTGTTGTCTCCCTCGGATGTCGCTTCTCGGTTCGACGGGGCCGGTGCGTGCGGCTCGCCACCCCTCGCATCCTCTGTTCCCCCGCCGCCCTCCGCACCCGGAGCGGGCCCGGCGGTGCCGTGGGTGCCGACGCCCGCGGGGCGGGGGCCGTCGTGCGCGGGGGACGCCGACGCGTGTGCCCTGCCGACGGGTCGCCTACCCCGGCGCGGGCGGGGCAGGCCGCTCCGTCGTGGGCCGTGCGGACGAGCCGTCGTGGGCGGGGAGGCAGGAGCCCCTCACATTCCGGGATGCCCGGCCCACCGGGCGGCGGATGTGGCACAGTCGTGCAGGTGGATGAGCTGCGGCCTCAGGACCCCTCGCGCATAGGCACCTATCACCTGCTCGCCCGCCTCGGCGCCGGAGGGATGGGGCAGGTCTTCCTCGCCCGCTCCCCCGGTGGGCGGCTGGTGGCGGTGAAGGAGATCCGGGACGAGATCAGCGACCACCCGGAGGCCCTGGCCCGGTTCAGGCGGGAGGCCGCCACCGTGGAGGCCGTGCGCAGCGCCTGGACCGCCCAGCTGATCGAGGCGTCGCTCGACGCCCCGCCCTACTGGCTGGCGACCGAGTACGTGGCGGGTCCCACCCTGCGCGAGGCGGTCCGGGAGGGCGGCCCGTTCCCGCCGGACAGCGCCCTGAAGCTGCTCGCCGCGCTGGCCGAGGGCCTGGCGGCCGTCCACGCGCACGGGGTGACCCACCGGGACCTGAAGCCGCAGAACGTGATCCTGTCGCCGCAGGGGCCGCAGCTGATCGACTTCGGCATCGCGCGGGGGGTCGGGCGGACGGTGCTCACACGGGACGGGACGGCGCCGGGCACTCCCGGGTTCGCCGCCCCCGAGGTGGTCCTGCGCAACGAGGTGGGCCCCGCCGCCGACGTGTTCGCACTGGGAGCCACGCTCGCGTACACGGTGACGGGCAGACCTCCCTTCGGTTCCGGGGACGCGGCGACGGTGAGTTACCGGGCCGTGCACGAGGACATCGACCTGGACGGCGTCCGCCCCTCGCTCGCCACGCTGATCCGGGAGTGCGCCGCCAAGGATCCGGCGGACCGGCCGGCCCTCGCGGCCGTGATCGCGCGGTGCGCGGTGGATTCCGCGCTCGCGACGGACTCCTTCTACCGTGCGCTGTCCCGGCCCGGCGTCACAGCCGCGGAGGACGACGAGGAGACCGCCCCGTCGCCCGCCGACGCGGTCGTCCCCACGCGCCCGGGCGGACGCACCCCGGGCGACGGGACGGCCGTGGCCGCGGGCCCGTCCGGTACCACCCCGTACGACGAACCCGACCGCCCGGCACGCAAGGCACATCGGGGCCGCCGGGGGGCTCTCGGACTCGCGGTGGCCGTGGCCGTGCTGGCCTCCTCGGCGACGGCTTGGCTGCTCTCGGACCGGCCGCCGGACGGTGGGGCCGGGGCGAGGCCGACGGCGGCCGGGGAGATCTCCGGCCGGCCCGTCACCACCGCGCCTGCCGCGGGGCCGCCGGACCACATCGTGAGCGACGAGAAGGCGCGGGAGCGGTGGACCCTGGCCGAGGATCCCGCGCAGGCGGCCCAGGGCATCGGCTCCTGCGGCCTCTCCGATCTGGCCACGGGCTCGCTTCCGGTGGATCTGCAGTCGTCCGTCTCGCACACCACGGGCTCGGACACCGCACGGGTGGAACTGCGCCCGGGGAACTCGGGGAAGGGGAAGCGCCCCGCGCCGTACCTCGTGGCCGTGGGTGTGCGTCCGCCGCACGGGATCGATCCCGCCACGGGCCGTCCCGCCAGGTCCGCGGGCGGAGGCGTCGGCTTCACCGGCAGGCCCGTCGACATCTTCTCCCGGTGGTCCTCCGGCGGAACCCTCACCTTCCGGTACCCCGACGACTTCCGCGCCCACCTCGACGGCCGGACCGTCGACGCCGTGCCCGTGGGTGACGACCCGGGCGACTGGACCGTGGTGCTGTACCACGTGGGGGACGGACCCGAGGAGATCACACCCGTCGTCTGCAACGGCTTCCACGCCTGAGAGGGGCGGTCCTAAGGTGCCGGCTGCGGAGCTCGACATCCGACGAACTTGTTCGTTACGAACATGTTCGTTAACGTCGAGGGG
>Ga0247818_10000862_pt1 | contig 19089 bp, 16 predicted proteins | sample 13C_Glucose_Day1_FD_192424 | JGI IMG/M metagenome (GOLD analysis project Ga0247818, IMG submission 192424) | Soil microbial communities from agricultural site in Penn Yan, New York, United States - 13C_Glucose_Day1 | ecosystem: Environmental > Terrestrial > Soil > Agricultural land | place... | reverse complement strand
AAGGCCTGATAGGCGTGGCCGCCAGTAAAACGGATCAGTATCCTAGCACCCTCTCGCCCGCTGACGCTAAGAACAAGCGGGCAGCCCCAAAGGTTTAAAAACGAATGAATGCTCTAGCCCGCCGCGCTGCAGGCCTGCTGCTCAGCACAGTTTGCCTGCCCCTCTCGGCCCTGGCTGCCGACCCGCAACCCACCCACGAATTCACCCTTGATAACGGCCTGAAGGTCGTCGTGCGCGAAGACCATCGTGCACCGGTGGTGGTATCCCAAGTCTGGTACAAGGTCGGCTCCAGCTACGAGACCCCGGGTCAGACCGGTCTGTCCCACGCCCTGGAACACATGATGTTCAAGGGCAGCGAGAAAGTCGGCCCCGGCGAGGCTTCACTGATCCTGCGCGACCTCGGCGCCGAAGAGAACGCGTTCACCAGCGACGACTTCACCGCGTATTACCAGGTGCTGGCCCGCGACCGCCTGGGCGTGGCCTTCGAGCTGGAGGCCGACCGCATGGCCAGCCTGCGCCTGCCGCCGGACGAGTTCGCCCGCGAGATCGAGGTCATTAAAGAAGAACGCCGCCTGCGCACCGACGACAAGCCGATGTCCAAGGCCTACGAACGTTTCAAGGCCATGGCCTACCCGGCCAGCGGTTACCACACGCCGACCATCGGCTGGATGGCGGACCTCGACCGCATGAAGGTCGAAGAACTGCGCCACTGGTACCAGTCCTGGTACGTGCCGAACAATGCCACGCTGGTGGTGGTTGGCGACGTGACGCCGGATGAAGTCAAAACCCTGGCCCAACGCTACTTCGGCCCGATCGCCAAGCGAGACGTGCCCGCAGCGAAAATCCCGCTGGAGCTGGCCGAACCCGGCGAACGCCAGATCACCTTGCACGTGCAGACCCAACTGCCGAGCCTGATGCTGGGCTTCAACGTGCCCAGCATTGCCACTGCCGAAGACAAGCGCCCGGTGAATGCCTTGCGCCTGATTTCGGCCCTGCTCGATGGCGGCTACAGCGGTCGCATCCCGACTCAACTGGAACGCGGCGAAGAACTGGTCTCCGGCGGCTCGTCGAGCTATGACGCCTATACCCGTGGCGACAGCCTGTTCACCCTGTCGGCGACGCCGAACACCCAGAAAAACAAAACCATGGCCGAGGTTGAAGCCGGCCTGTGGAAGCTGCTCGAACAGCTGAAAACCACTGCACCGTCCACCGAAGAACTCGAACGCGTCCGCGCGCAGGTCATTGCCGGCCTGGTCTACGAGCGCGACTCGATCACCAGCCAGGCCACCGCTATCGGTCAACTGGAAACCGTGGGCCTGTCCTGGAAGTTGATGGACACCGAACTGGCCGACCTGGAAAGCGTCACTCCGCAAGACATCCAGAACGCCGCCAAGCTGTACTTCACCCGCGAACGTCTCAGCGTCGCCCATGTACTGCCACAGGAGACGACTCATGAGTGAGCGTAAAAAAACCCGCCTGGCGCTGGCCGGTCTGATCGTCGTCGCACTGATCGGGTCTGCCGCCTTTTACTTTGCCAAGACCGACGAATCAAAGGCCGGCGAAGCCCTGGACAAGGCCAAGGCCAGCCAGAAACTGCAATCGCTGGCCGAGCTCGATGGCAAGGCCCCCAGCCGCCGCCGTCTGGATGTGCAGACCTGGAACACCGCCGAAGGCGCCAAGGTGCTGTTCGTCGAGGCTCGCGAATTGCCGATGTTCGACCTGCGCCTGATCTTTTCCGCCGGCAGCAGCCAGGACGCCGACGCGCCGGGCCTGGCCGTACTGACCAACGCCATGCTCAACGAAGGCGTGGCCGGTAAAGATGTCGGCGCCATCGCCCAGGGCTTCGAAGGCCTGGGCGCGGACTTTGGCAACGGCGCATTCAAGGACATGGCACTGGCGTCCCTGCGCAGCCTCAGCGCCGCGGACAAACGCGAACCCGCGCTGAAGCTGTTCGCGGAAGTGGTCGGCAAACCGACCTTCCCTGCCGATTCGTTCGCGCGCATCAAGAACCAGATGCTCGCCGGTTTCGAATACCAGAAGCAGAGCCCCGGCAAACTGGCCAGCCTGGAACTGATGAACCGGCTCTACGGCGATCACCCGTACGCCCACTCCAGCGATGGTACGGCGAAAACCGTACCGGCGATCACCCTGGCGCAACTGAAGGCGTTCCATGAAAAAGCCTATGCCTCCGGCAACGTGGTGATTGCGCTGGTAGGCGACCTGTCCCGCGCCGAAGCCGAGGCGATTGCCGCCCAGGTGTCCGGTGCGCTGCCAAAAGGACCGGCCCTGGCGAAGATCCCGCAGCCGGCAGACCCCAAAGCCAGCATCGGCCACATCGAGTTTCCGTCCAAGCAGACCAACCTGATGCTCGCGCAATTGGGCATCGACCGTGACGATCCGGACTATGCGGCGCTGTCCATGGGCAACCAGATCCTTGGCGGTGGTGGCTTTGGTACGCGATTGATGAGCGAAGTGCGCGAGAAGCGTGGCCTGGCCTACGGCGTATACTCGGGCTTCACTCCGATGCAGGCGCGCGGCCCGTTCATGATCAATCTGCAAACCCGCGCCGAGATGAGCGAAGGCACACTGAAACTGGTGCAGGATGTACTCGCCGACTACCTCAAGACCGGCCCGACGGAAAAAGAACTCGACGACGCCAAGCGCGAACTGGCCGGCAGCTTCCCGCTGTCCACCGCCAGCAACGCCGATATCGTTGGCCAGCTCGGTGCCATGGGCTTCTACAACCTGCCATTGAGCTATCTGGAAGACTTCATGCAGCAGTCCCAGAGCCTGACCGTCGAACAGGTCAAAACCGCACTGAACAAACACCTGAGCACGGATAAACTGGTCATCGTCAGCGCTGGCCCGACCGTGCCGCAAAAGCCGTTACCGGCCCCTTCTGATAAACCTGCCGAGCAACCGCTCGGGGTTCCGGAGCATTAATGGCCACTCGCCCTAAAAAACCTGTCCACAACGTGCATAACGGTGTGAATCAACTGCGCATCATCGGTGGTGAATGGGGCAGCCGAAAGCTGAGCTTCCCCGACGCACCGGGTTTGCGCCCGACCCCGGACCGGGTGCGTGAGACCCTGTTCAACTGGCTCGCGCCTTATGTCGCCGGCGCCAAAGTACTTGATCCATTTGCCGGTAGCGGCGCGTTGTTTCTCGAGGCTTTGTCCCGCGGCGCGGCAATGGGCCAGGCGCTGGACGCCAGCAATATTGCGGTAGCAAGCATCAAGGAGCATCTGGGTACCCTGCGCTGCACCACCGGCCAGATTCAGACGGCCGATGCCTTGCGTTATCTGGAAACCCAGACAGCTGTCGAATACGACCTGGTGTTTCTTGATCCGCCGTTCAACCAGAACCTGCTGCCCACCGTCTGCACGCTGCTGGAAGAGCGCCAGTGGCTGGCCGACGACGCCTGGATCTACACCGAAAGCGAAAACGCGCCATCGTCCCTTGGCCTGCCTGGCAATTGGCGCCTGCACCGGGAGCAAAAATCCGGACGGGTGTACTACGCATTGTGGCAGCGCGCTCAGATATCTTGATGCTGAATCGACGCCGCCCCCGTTGAGGGCGCGGCGGACGATTTAATCAGAAAAGTTTATTCGCTAGTTTTAACAGACAGTCCATTAGTATCCTTTTCAAGCGAAATGACTCGCGCTCAACGAAAAGGAATTTACACATGACACTTAACACAACACCAATAGAAACAACCTTGAACAATGGGCTAAAAATCATTGTTCTGGAACTGCCTCAAGCAGCCGGTGTTACCTGCCTGATCAATTACAACGTTTCCAGCCGTGATGAATCCGTTGAGAATGCCGGTATCAACATGGCATTCATCAACACAATGAGCATTGACAACTACGACAATAAATTTGATCGCCCTCGCGTGTTGAACTACGTTAATCACACTGCGCTCAATTTTTCCTTGAGCCCTGATCAACTGAGTCAATGCTTCGAACTGAATGCCAGGATGATGACGGCTCCCGTCCTTACCGACAGCACCCTGAAGCGAGGGATTAAATCTCACCTCAAATATCGAGCAGATAAACGGCATTTCATGTCGGATGACTGGATCCCCGTCGAGTTTGATACAAAGAGTCACCCGATTGGCTATATCTACGCCCCAACGGCAACCCCCAAAAGCGCTGCTCGCATTGACATCACGCAAATGCGCCAATGGCATCAACGGTATTACTCGCCTGGCAATGCATGCCTGATCGTCGCTGGAAACGTGAAAGCAAATGAGGTCACGAATCTGGCGAAGCAGTATTTCGATGTTATCCCTTCCAGACCAAAACCTCCGGTTCAGGCGTTGCCACAACCATGCGAACTGGACAGGCGCCATGTGCTGTACAAGGTCACATCGAAGCCTGGACTGTTGCTGGTGCCCTACATGGCAGGAATGAGCGACGCTTTGGCTGATCAATCAGGCGGCGCATTGAGCATCCTGTCCATCCTGCTGGATCAAAAACTCGGTACCCTCCCTTCCGTTTCTCACGGAATTTGCCGATACGAACAAGACAAATACGCAAGTCTCTTCAGAATCTCCGTCACTGCAAGTACACGCGATCAATCCCTGGAGGATCTCGAGGCAGACATTGAAACGCTGTGGCATGAAATCAAATTCAATCCGCTGCCCGCGGATGAACTGGAAATGGCCCGCCAACAAGCGCTCGCAAATCTTGCCAAGAGTGATGACCACGAGGGGATTGCCCTCGAACTGGGTCAACTGGAAAATTACCAGATTCCCTTCAGCACGCTCGACCAGAGACAACGTGATTTGCTGAATGTCACGGCGCAGGATATTCAGCGCATAGCCCGCACTTATTTTTCACCGCAACGAACGACAGTCGTACATATTTTGCCACTGCAGACTCCCTCATTTGCGACAACGACTAAATTGACACTGGCCAACGGCCTGAAGGTCATTACGCTAGAGAACCCTCGTTCAACCAACGTTGTCTGTGCCATGAATTACAAGGTCAGCAAGCGCGACGAGACCACCGACAATTCGGGGATTACCACTCTTCTTTACGGAATATTGGTCAAAGACCCGCATTTCGTAGCGGCAAGGCAATTCGTATTCTGGAATTACAATGATTTCACCCAATGCATTGGTACGTCGGACGCAGACCAACTGGAGACGAACTTTAAATCTCTCGCAGGAATAATGAGCACTCCTACCCTGACCGATGAATCCATGAGGCAAGTAATCGATACCGACCTGGAACGGCGAGCGCGAAATATTTTATTTACTTCCAACTATGCAACGCCCGAATCGTTTGACGCACTGACATTTCCTGTCAGTGGGTATGGCAACCCTGACATGACGCCTGCAAGCGCCGCGCTGATTGATCTCCAACAAGTACAGGATTGGCATCAGAATTTCTTTACTGCCGGTAATTCCTGCCTGGTCATTGTCGGAAACGTGAAAGCCGCAGCCGTCGAGGCGTTGGCGCGCAAGCATTTCGAGGCATTGCCCTGCAGGACCACGACATCGGTTCCGAAGGGGCAGGAACTCAGTGAGCCGGGCGAGCGTCGCACTACGCTGCGCATGAATACCAAAACACCCCGATTGTTAGTAGCCTTCAACGTGCCCGGACTGATCGAAGGCGCCACCGATCATTCGGCTGCCACACTGCAGATTCTTTCTGCGCTGTTCGAGCTTAAATACGAGAGCCTCCTTCCCGTCTCCAGTGGTACTTGCATCTTCACTCGGGAGAAGCATGCGGGTCTTTTCAGGATTTCGCTGACAGCCAACCATGCCGATCAATCTCTGGAAGAACTCGAAACAGCGCTGCTGCAAATCATCGAAGCATGCAAGTTAAACGGCATCCCTCAAGAAGAACTGGAGCTGGCGCGTGAACACGCCATTGCGAAGATCATCTCATTGGCAAGCGATGACGAAATGGTTGCCTACCATCTTTTCCAACTAGAAGACAGCCAACTTCCGCTAACGCTTCTGGATCAGAAACAGGACAATCTACTGGCTGTCAGCAGTGAGCATATTCAGCGTGCAGCCAGCAACTGGCTTACGCCCGAACGCATGACGGTTGCACATATATTGCCTGTACAAGCCTCCAAGCCATAGTTACCTGACGGGGCAGAAACGAAAATCGATGCATCTCTGATTCGTTGTGGCGACGTATGCACCGGGAGTAAAATCCGGGTGGGTGTACTACGCGTTGTGGCTGCGCGCTCAGAGGTCTTGATAGTCAATCGACGCCGCACCCTTTGAGGGGGCGGCGGACGACTTAATCAGAAAAGTTTATTCGCTAGTTTTAATAGACAGTCCCTTAGTATCCTTTTCAAGCGAAATGACTCGCACCCAGCGAAAAGGAATTTGCACATGACCCTTAACACAACACCAATAGAAAAAATCTTAGATAATGGGCTAAAACTCATTATTCTGGAACTACCTCAAGCAACCGGTGTTACCTGCCTAGTCAATTACAACGTCTCCAGTCGTGATGAGTCCGTTGAAAATACCGGTATCAATCAGGTACTCATCAGCACGATGATCGGTGACAATAACAATGACGATATTAAATTTCATCGCCCCCGAGAGGTGTATTACGTTAATCACACTGCGCTCAATTTTTCCATGAGACCTGATCAACTGAATCATTGCTTCGAACTGAATGCCAGGATGATGACGGTTCCCGTCCTCACCGAAACAACCATGGGGGAAGTGATAGACTTTCACCTCAAATACCGAGCAGACAAACGGTATTTCTTGTCGGACGAGGGGGTCCCCGTCGAATTTAAATCAATATTTGAATCAAAGTATCACCCGAATGGTTATGCCTACACCCCAATGGCAACCCCTGAAAGCGCTGCTCGCATTGACATCACGCAAATGCGCCAATGGCATCAACGGTATTACTCGCCTGGTAATGCATGCCTGATCGTCGCTGGAAACGTGAAAGCAGATGAGGTCACGCATCTGGCGAAGCAGCATTTTGATGTTATCCCTTCCAGACCAAAACCTCCGGCTCAGGCGTTGCAACAGCCATGCGAACTGGACAGGCGCCATGTGCTGTACAAGGACACATCGAGGCCTAGACTGTTGATGGTACCGTACATGGCAGGAATGAGAGACGCTTTAGCTGATCAATCAGGCGGCGCGTTGAGCATCCTGTCCACCCTGTTTGAGCAAAAACTCCGTACCCTCTCTTCCGTTTCTCACGGAACTTGCCGCTACGACCAAGACAAATACGTAAGTCTTTTCAGTATCTCCGTCTTTGCAAGTACACCCAATCAATCCCTGGAAGTACTCGAGGCAGACATTCAAACACTGTGGGATGAAATCAAATTCAATCCGCTGCCCGCGGATGAACTGGAAATAGCCCGCCAACGAGCGCTCGCAACTCTTGTCAAGAGTGATGACCACGAGGGGCTTGCCCTCAACATGGGTCAACTGGAAAATTACCAGATTCCCTTCAGCGCGCTCAACCAGAGACAACGTGATTTGCTGAATGTCACGGCGCAGGACATTCAGCGTATCGCGCGCACTTGTTTTTCACCCCAACGAACGACAGTCGTGCATATGTTGCCACTGCGGATGCCCTCATTGACGACAACCGCCGAGCTGACATTGAGCAATGGTCTGAAGGTCATGACGCTAGAGAACCCTCACTCAACCAAAGTTGTCTGTGCAATGCATTACAGGGTGAGCAAGCGTGACGAGTCCACCGACAATTCGGGAATCACCGAGCTTGTTGGTCGAATGTTGGCTAAAAACAAACATTTCATGGGGGAACAAAAATTTCAGTTCTGGAATTACGAAGATTTCATTCTCTGCGTCATTACCGTCGACCCCGAGCAACTGAACAACGCTTTCAAAAGTCTCGCTGGAATAATGGGCGCTCCCACCTTGACCGTTGAGGCGATGGGGCAAGTGATAGACGCCGGCTTGGCGCAGCGAGAGCGAAATCTTTCACTCATTTCTGATTATTCGATTCCCGAAGAGTTTGAAGCACTGGCTTTCCCGTCAAGTGGCTATGGCAACCTTCCGTTAACACCTGAAAGCGCCGCCCAGATTGACCTCAAGCAGGTACAGGATTGGCATCGAAATTATTATTGCGCAAGTAATGCCTGCCTGGTCATTGTCGGAAACGTGAAAGCGGCTGCCGTCGAGCAATGGGTGCAGCTGCATTTCGGTGCATTGCCCTTGAGGTCGACAACATCGGCTCCGAAGGTGCAGGAGCTCCGTGAGCCGGGCCTGCGTCGTACTACGTTACGCCTGACCACCAAAGCGCCCCGTCTGTTGGTAGCGTTCAACGTGCCCGGGCAGATTGACGCCGCCACTGACCCTTCAAGTGCGGCACTGCAAATTATTTCCGAGCTGTTCGAACTTAACTGTAGGATGCGTCTTCCTGTTGCTAGCGGCATATGCGTCTTAAACCAGGACAAACATGCGGGTCTTTTCCGGATTTCACTGACAGCAAACAATGCAGATCAATCCCTGGAAGAACTTGAAACAGCGCTGCTGCACGTCATTGAAGCCTACAAGTTAAACGGCGCACCTGCAGAAGACCTGGAAATGGTGCGTAGACGAGCGGTTACAAAGATTTTCAGAAGGGAAACCAATGACGAAGCTGTAGCCTTTGATCTCTTCCGGCTAGAGGATAGCCAGCTCCCCTTAACACTGCTGGATCAGAGATACGACCGTTTACTGGAGGTCACCAACGAAGACATCCAGCGTGCCGCCAACACTTATTTCACTCCCGAACGCATGACCGTTGCACATATATTGCCAATGCAAGCCCCGATGCAATAATTTGATCCGGGCTGGAAGCAAAAATCCAGATGCAACCCTGACTCGTTGTGGCAACGTATGTCAGAGATCGCCGGTTAACCGACCGACCTGGAAGGTGCGCACAGGCTGCGCACCGCTGTAATGAGAGCAATCGTGTCCTTTTCGTCAGAACGCTTCAGCCCCGCCTTCGGCCTTGGCAATCCTCACTTGCAGACCTTGTGGGGACCCTTGTGGCGCAAAACCACCCACATCGAGCGCGAGCGGGAACGATTATGGCTCGAGGACGGTGACTTCCTCGACCTGGACTGGCACGGCCCGCACAGTGCCAAGGCGCCCTTGGTGCTGGTGCTGCACGGGCTGACCGGTTCGTCGAACTCGCCTTATGTGGCCGGATTGCAAAAGGCCCTGAATGGCCAAGGCTGGGCCAGCGTTGCGCTGAACTGGCGCGGCTGTTCGGGTGAACCGAATCTGCTACCACGCAGTTATCACTCCGGTGCCAGTGAAGACCTCGCTGAAGTGATCAAACACTTGCAGACCAAGCGGCCGTTAGCCCCCTTATATGCGGTCGGCTATTCCCTGGGCGGCAACGTCTTGCTCAAGCATCTGGGCGAGAGTGGCCGTGACAGTGGCGTGCTCGCTGCCGTAGCGGTGTCGGTGCCGTTTCGCCTCGATCAGTGCGCCGACCGTATTGGCCAGGGCTTCTCGAAGCTTTATCAGGCGCATTTCATGCGGGAGATGGTGGCCTACATCAAGAATAAGCAACGGCAATTCCAGCAGGACGAGCACAAGGAGGGGCTGGCGGCCCTGGCGGCCCTTGGCTCACTGGAAAACATGCGTACGTTCTGGGATTTCGATGGCCGAGTGACCGCACCGCTGCATGGATTTGTCGATGCCCAGGATTATTATCGTCGCGCTTCAAGCCGTTATTTCCTTGGCGAGATTCGCACGCCGACCCTGATCATTCAGGCGGCTGACGACCCTTTTGTCTTCCCCCACAGCTTACCGCTGGCAGAAGAGCTATCCGACTGCATTCAATTCGAGCTGCAGGCCAAGGGCGGGCATGTCGGCTTCGTCGATGGCTCGTTAAGGCAGCCGGGTTACTACCTGGAACGGCGCATCCCGCAGTGGCTGGCCGCTGCGGGTGGTGAGTAAACCGGTTTTGCGCTCACTCGCCGGTGGCGACACCCCGCGCCGGATCGTTGATCCACTCGCTCCAAGATCCGGCATACAACGCCCCCAACGGATAACCTGCCAGGCACAAGGCGAACAGGTTGTGACATGCCGTCACGCCGGAGCCGCAATACGCCACCAGATCAGTTGGCGAACGATGACCGAGTTTCGCGGCGAACCGCTGCTTGAGCTGATCGGCTGGCAGGAAACGCCCGTCGCTGCCCAGGTTGTCGCTGAACGCGGCACATTGCGCACCCGGGATGTGTCCGGCAATCGGGTCTATCGGTTCCACCTCACCCTTGAAGCGCGGCAAGGCGCGGGCGTCGAGCAAGGTCAGCGCAGGCTGGCCGAGGCGTTGCGCAAGTGCTTCGGCGTCCAGGACCAGCGCGTTGTCCGCCACCCCGGTGAAGGTCCCGCGTTCGATATCGGGCGCATCCAGGCTCAGCGGTAAACCTGCGGCATGCCAGGCCTTGAGCCCGCCATCCAGAATAAACACGCCGTCGCGCTTGCCCAGCCAGGCCAGCAACCACCAGGCCCGCGCCGCGTAGGCACCAGGACCGTCGTCGTACAAAACCACATCGCTGTCGGCATTGATGCCCCAGGCTTGCAGGCGTTCGATCAAGTCTTCAGGTTCAGGCAACGGATGACGACCTGTCACCCCCTTGACCACCGTTCCGCTCAAATCACGCTCAAGATCGGCAAAGCTCGACCCTGCAATATGCCCATCGGCATAGCTGCGTTGACCGTAGTCCGGGTCTTCAAGGGCATAACGACAATCCAGAATCACCAGCCCTGGCTGGTCCTTTTTCAGGTCCAACGCTTGCGGGCTGATCAGTTGCGCAATGGGCATAACGGGCTCCTGTGATGGCGGTAGTCGATCCGGTTGTTCTTTCTATTCCACTTCTTCCAGTGCCTGGGCCAGTGGCACATAAAACTCCTCGAAGAGCGCGTTGACCGCCTCGCGGGACTGCTCCGTGACGAAGCCGGCTTCCAGCACCAGCACCTGATAAACACCACGTTTAATGGCTTGTTCGCTCAAGTGGTTGGAGTTTTCCCGCGTGGTACACAGAAAACGCACCCAGGAGGTAAGAATGATCCAGGCGTTGAGGGTCAGGGATTCGATCTGTACCCGGTCCATCTTCAAGATACCGGCCTCGACGAACCCTTTGTAGATGGCCGTTCCCTGAATTACGCAGCGCTGGGAAAAGCGTCGGTAACGGGCGGCCAATTCCGGATCGCTGTCGAGCAAGTGCTCGAGGTCTCGATGCAGAAACCGATAACGCCACATGGCTGCCAGCAATTCCTTGAGGTAGTAACGCTTGTCCTCGACCGTCGCGGCACGGCCCTGGGGCGGGCGCAGGAAACTGTCCACCAGACTTTCGTACTCGCTGAACAGCACGGCGATGATCGCCTGCTTGTTAGGGAAGTGGTAGTACAGGTTGCCGGGGGAAATTTCCATGTGGGCGGCAATGTGGTTGGTGCTGATACTGCGTTCGCCCTGCTGATTGAACAGCTCCAGGCTGTTCTGCACGATGCGCTCGCTGGTTTTGATCCTGGGGGCCATGGCTTGAGCTTAAATTCAGAGTGCGGTGACGGGCATCTTACGACCTATCCGGACGCGGATAAAACAAAGCTGCGTCAGATGCCATTTGACTTTATAGAGTATAGACTCTAAAAAGTTCCTCATAAAAAATAATCCGGAGCCGACAATGACTGCTGACATCGCCTACCTGCAGAACCTACAGCAGCCTCTGGAAGAACTCCAAGTTTTGTTCCGCGCCCAACGTGCCGCGTATGCCGGCAATCCCATGCCGCCAGCGGCCCAACGCCAGCAATGGCTCAAGGCGCTGCGGGATCTGCTGAGCAACGAACGCCAGGCCTTGATCGATGCGATCGACCAGGACTTCAGCCATCGCAGCGCCGATGAAACCCTGCTCGCCGAACTGATGCCCAGCCTGCACTGCATCCATTACGCCAGCCAGCACCTCAAAAGCTGGATGAAAGCGTCACGGCGCAAGGTCGGCGTTGCCTTTCAACCGGCCTCGGCCAAAGTCGTTTATCAACCCTTGGGCGTGGTGGGCGTGATCGTGCCGTGGAACTACCCGTTGTACCTGGCTATCGGTCCGCTGGTGGGCGCGTTGTCGGCGGGCAATCGAGTGATGCTCAAGCTCAGCGAATCGACCCCTGCCACCGGCTTGCTGCTCAAGGAACTGCTGGGGCGTATCTTTCCCCAAGACCTGGTTTGCGTGGTGCTGGGCGAAACCGACATCGGCGTGGCCTTCTCCCGGCTGCGCTTCGATCACCTGCTGTTCACCGGCGCCACCAGCGTCGGCAAACAGGTGATGCGCGCGGCTGCCGAGAACCTGACACCGGTGACCCTTGAGCTGGGCGGAAAGTCTCCGGCCATCGTCTCTCGCGACGTGCCCCTCAAGGATGCCGCCGAACGCATCGCTTTCGGCAAGACGCTCAACGCTGGACAAACCTGCGTGGCCCCTGACTACGTGCTGGTGCCGGAAGATCGCGTGGGTTCCTTCGTCGAGGCTTATCGCCAGGCCGTTCGCGGGTTTTATCCGACCCTGGTGGACAACCCGGACTACACCGCGATCATCAATGACCGACAACTGCAGCGGCTCAATGGATACCTGAGCGACGCCACCAGCAAAGGCGCGCTGCTCATTCCTTTGTTCGATCAGGGCCAGGGCCGGCGCATGGGCCACAGCCTGCTGCTCAACGTCACTGACGAAATGACGGTGATGCAAGACGAGATCTTCGGCCCGTTGCTGCCGATCGTGCCCTACAAGGATCTGGACGAAGCGTTTGCCTACATCAATCGACGACCTCGTCCGCTGGCCCTGTATTACTTCGGCTACGACAAGCGTGAGCAAAACCGCGTGCTCAGCGAGACCCATTCCGGAGGGGTCTGCCTGAACGACACGCTGCTGCATGTCGCTCAGGACGATATGCCCTTCGGCGGCATTGGTGCCTCCGGCATGGGTCATTACCACGGCCACGAAGGTTTCCTGACCTTCAGCAAGGCCAAGGGAGTGCTGATCAAACAACGCTTCAACGCGGCGAAACTGATCTACCCGCCCTACGGCAAATCCATTCAAAAACTGATTCAGAAGCTGTTTATCCGCTAACGATCCTTACTGCCGGGTAATAAAAATAATGAGCCTCAGTCTGTCCGATACCTGCGCGCTGTCCCGGCGCGGCCTGCTCAAATTCAGCCTGGGTGCCAGTGCCTTTCTGACCACGGTCGGGCTCGGCGCCAGCCTCAGCGGTTGCTCATCGAGCACGCCGGCCAGTGGTTACGCCATGCTGCGCAGCGCCGACTTGCTGTTTCTGCGGGCGCTGCTTCCGGTGATGCTCGAGGACGCCGTGACCGTTGAGAAAATGCCCAGTGCGGTCGCTGATACCCTCCAGACGCTTGATAACGGCCTTGCACACCTGTCGCCGGAGATGCTCAAGCTGACCCGGCAATTGTTCGATGTGCTGGGGATAACCGTGACCCGCGGGCCGCTCACAGGGATCTGGGGGAGCTGGGAAAATGCCAGCAGCGAAGACATCCGGGAATTTCTCGATCGCTGGGAAAACAGTTCATTGAGCTTGTTACGCATGGGGCACAGCTCGTTGCAGCAAATGGTGATGATGGCGTGGTACAGCCGCGCGCAATCGTGGGCGCATTGTGGGTATCCGGGGCCGCCTGCGGTTTGAGACCGAGTCGACCCCATCGCTGGCAAGCCACGCTCCCACAGGATTTGAGTCGTTCGCAAAAGGGGGGTCCACCTCAAAACCTGTGGGAGCGAGCTTGCTCGCGAAGACGTCAGCCGCATCACCACCGAATCCAAAACAATAAGAGAGCCAGAACATGCCCGTACCCGACCCATTCCGCGAAGGCCTGGCCCGTGGCTGGAAAACCTACAACGGCTCGCAACTGACCCAGGACCTGACCCTCGAAGCGGACGTAGTCATCATCGGCAGCGGCGCCGGTGGCGGGACCACTGGGGAAATCCTCAGCGTCGCCGGCTACAAGGTGCTGCTGATCGAAGAAGGCCCGCTCAAGACCAGCAGCGACTTCAAGATGCTCGAAGACCAGGCGTATACCAGCCTCTACCAGGAAGGCATCGGCCGTATGAGCAAGGATGGCGCGATCACTATTCTTCAGGGGCGGGCGGTGGGCGGTACGACCCTGATCAACTGGACTTCCAGCTTTCGCACCCCCGATCCGACACTCGAACACTGGGCCAGGGAGCATGACGTCAAAGGCCACACACCGGCCGAGATGGCACCCTGGTTCGAGAAAATGGAACAACGTCTGGGCGTAGCTCCCTGGTTGGTTCCACCAAATGCCAACAACGACGTGATCCGCAAAGGCTGCGAAAAACTCGGCTACGCCTGGCATGTCATCCCGCGCAACGTGCGTGGCTGCTGGAACCTGGGCTACTGCGGCATGGGCTGTCCGACCAATGCCAAGCAATCGATGCTGGTCACCACCATTCCCGCCACCCTGGATAACGGTGGCGAACTGCTCTACCTCGCCCGAGCCGAAAAACTGTTGATCGCGGATGGCAAGATCACTGGCCTGCAATGCGTGGCGATGGATGAGCGTTGCGTCGCCCCCACGGGCCAGACGATAACGATCAAGGCCCGGCATTACGTGCTGGCCGGCGGCGGCATCAACAGCCCCGCGCTGCTGTTGCGCTCCGATGCGCCCGATCCGCACAAGTGTCTGGGCAAGCGGACGTTCCTGCACCTGGTCAACATGTCTGCCGGTCTGTTCGACGAAGTGATCAATCCGTTCTACGGCGCGCCGCAGTCGATCTACTCCGACCATTTCCAATGGCAGGACGGCACCACCGGCAAGATGTCCTACAAACTGGAGGTGCCACCGCTTCACCCTGCGCTGGCCACGACCCTGCTCGGCGGTTTCGGCAAGGAAAACGCCCGGCACATGGAGCACCTGCCCCACACCCATGCAATGTTGGCGTTACTGCGCGACGGCTTTCACCCCGACAGCCCCGGCGGCAGCGTCGAGTTGCGCGGTGACGGTACGCCAGTGCTCGACTATCAGGTGTCGCCCTACGTCTGGGACGGTTTGCGCCGGGCTTTCCACAGCATGGCCGAGATCCAGTTCGCTGGCGGCGCCAAGGCAGTGATGCCAATGCACGCCGACGCTCGCTACGTGAAGACCCTGGCCGAAGCACGCACGCTGATCGACGGTTTGAGCCTTGAGCTCTACCGCACACGCTTGGGCAGTGCCCATGTGATGGGCGGCTGTGCCATGGGTGAAGATCCGAAAAACGCCGTCACCGATAGCCTTGGCCGACATCATCAGCTAGGCAATCTATCGATCCATGACGGCTCGCTATTTCCCACCAGCATTGGCGCAAACCCGCAACTATCGGTCTATGGATTGACGGCGCAACTGGCCACTTCCTTGGCCGAACGTTTGAAAAACCCATGAAAAAGGAGAATATTGCGATCGTCTATAGTGCTTTCTTACCCAAAAGGCGACTTGGCCGACCGGGAAGGCTGCGATACCATCCGAGTCCCCAACGGACTCCCGCCAGGACGACGCGATGAACCGAGTGTTGTACCCAGGTACCTTCGACCCTATTACCAAGGGCCATGGCGATCTGGTCGAACGCGCCTCGCGCCTGTTCGATCATGTGATCATCGCCGTCGCTGCCAGCCCGAAGAAAAACCCGTTGTTTCCCCTGGAACAGCGAGTGGCAATGGCACGCGAGGTCACTAAACATTTACCCAACGTAGAAGTCGTCGGTTTCTCCTCGCTGCTGGCGCACTTCGCCAAAGAGAAGAACGCCAACGTGTTCCTGCGTGGTTTGCGTGCGGTGTCGGACTTCGAATACGAATTCCAACTGGCTAACATGAATCGCCAGCTGGCACCGGATGTGGAGAGTCTGTTTCTGACCCCTTCCGAGCGTTATTCGTACATTTCGTCGACGCTGGTGCGTGAAATTGCCACCTTGGGCGGTGATATCACCAAGTTCGTCCACCCGGCGGTGGCGGACGCGCTCAACGAGCGGTTCAAGAAATAAACTCCGCACCTGTGGGAGCGAGTTTGCTCCGGGCGGCGCTCCGACGAAGGTTTGCAACGATGACGAAGGCTGCCTGGATGTGCGCGGCGCCCTCACGTTCATCGTCGGAACGCCGCCCGCAACAAGCTGGCTCCTACAGCGCCAATGCGGCACAATTGCGCATTGATTTATTGCGCCCGGGTATTGCGCCCTGGCTGGAGTTAGCATGTCCCTGATCATCACCGACGATTGCATCAACTGCGACGTCTGCGAACCCGAGTGCCCGAACGCCGCCATCTCCCAGGGCGAAGAGATCTACGTGATCGACCCTAACCTGTGCACCCAGTGCGTCGGCCACTATGACGAACCACAGTGCCAGCAGGTTTGCCCGGTGGATTGCATTCCGCTGGACGAAGCGCATCCGGAGACTGAAGAGCAGTTGATGGAGAAGTACCGGAAGATTACCGGCAAGGCGTGAGCCTGATGTTTTTGTAGCGCTTGTGCCGGCCCCTTCGCGAGCAAGCTCGCTCCCACATGGGTTCTGCTGCGTTTTCAACATCTGATTAACAACACAGATCAATGTGGGAGCGAGCTTGCTCGCGAAGAGGCCATCAGCCACACCAAAGATGCGACTGACCTCACTCCCGCTGCTCAAACCCCTCCCCGATACACCCCAGGCACCGCACAAACGCCGCTTTCGCCGGGTCGACCACCAACGCCCGACCGGCATCGCCAACGCCGCCACCCAGCACGGTGAACGGCAACGACACCACAAACACGCCGGCACCGATCACCGTCGCCGCGACCAGCAAGGGTCGGGCGATCAGTAAATCACCGATCATGGCGTACGCGGGGGGATTCTGGATGGTGTAACGCGGGTCACCGCTACCCGTGTTCGCCGCCAGCACGGGCGTACCGACGCTCAGCAACAGAACGACGACAAGGGTTCGATACAGGTTCATGGCACGGTCCTTCGGCTAGGCAGTGAGTACTGACTATAGCCCCAAGGACCTGTCAGCTTTGACAACGCGGGCAAAACACACTGGCACGCTGCCCGAGTTTTACTTCCCGCAATTGCGATGCGCAGATCTTACAATGCTCGTTACCGCGACCGTAAACGAACAATTCCTGCTGGAAGTAACCGGGCTGGCCGTCACCGCCGATAAAATCGCGCAATGTGGTGCCGCCGCGCTCGATGGCGTGTGCAAGTATGCGTTTGATCTCTATCGCCAACTTCAGATAGCGCGCCCGGGAAATGCTTTTCGCCTCCCGACGCGGATCGATGCCGGCGGCGAACAACGCTTCGGTTGCGTAGATATTGCCGACACCGACCACGACCGCGTTGTCCATGATGAACGGCTTGACTGCCATGGAGCGCGCTCGCGACAGCTGAAACAAGCGCTCGCCATCGAACAGGTCGGTCAACGGCTCCGGCCCCAGGCGAATCAGTAATTCGTGGTTGAGCGGGTCGAGACTCCAGAGCATCGCGCCAAACCGGCGCGGGTCGGTATAGCGCAGGGCCAGGCCCGATTCCAGCTCGATGTCCACATGTTCATGCTTGGCCGCCGGCAGGCCGGCTTCCACCAGACGCAAATTGCCCGACATCCCCAAATGACTGATGAGCGTGCCGACTTCGGCATTGATCAGCAAATACTTGGCCCGTCGCTCCACCAGCACGATGCGCTGGCCGGACAGCCGCACATCGAGGTCTTCCGGGATCGGCCAACGCAGACGACGATCCCGCACGATGACCCGGCTGACGCGCTGGCCCTCAAGGTGTGGCGCAATCCCGCGGCGGGTGGTTTCGACTTCCGGCAGTTCAGGCATGGGGCTCTCGAATCAGGCTGTCGCTCAGCGATGAGCGCTAAGGTCGCGAAGCGTTTGTTTGAGGGTCTCGAAGTCGTAATCCGAGAGGCCGACGTGATCGAGAACCAAAGGCCCGATGCTGTTCCACTCGTGGTCCTCGACCTGGTTGCCCAGCACCCGACAGGACGCACAGATGTGCTCGGCCATTTTCAGGATCCCCAGCAGATTTTTCAGCTGCCTGTTGCGCGCCGACTCATCGGTGAAGATTGCCAGGGCGTTGTGGTGATTGGCGATGGCAGCGGTCACGTGTTCCGGCAGGCGCCAGGACCTGGCCGTGTAATAACCGACCACCGCGTGGTTAGTGTTGAACATCCGGTTCTCGGTGTCCACCACCCGGCATTGCGCACTCGCGCTAGCGTAGGCCTCTTCCAGAACGCTCATGTAGTTCGGGAAACGCTGGAGCATCAAGGGTACGCCACAATCGTGGAACAGGCCCAGGGCGTAGGCTTCATCGCCGGCCTGGCTGCCGATACGCTTGGCCAGGGTCAGGCAGGTCATTGCCACGTCCTGGGCGGTGTCCCAGAAACGGTTCAAGGTGACGATGGTGTCGTCGTTCATTTCGCCTTTGATCGACTGCGCGTTGATCAGGTTGATGATTGAACGGCTGCCCAACAGATCCACCGCCCGCTTGATCGAAGCGATCTTGTTGCTCAAACCGTAATACGGCGAATTGACGATTTTCAGTAAAGAGCCAGAGAGGCCGGGGTCTTGGGAGATCAACCTGGCGATCACGTCCAGATCCGGGTCGGGCATGTGCTGCTCCATCTGCAAATCCACCATGATTTGCGGTTGGGCCGGCACGCTGATGCCTTGCAAGGACTGTCGGATCTGTTCAGTGGTCAGCTCTTGGAACATAAATACGCACTCAGGGTCAGGCGGCGATTCTAACCTTTATGAAGTTGGATCCGACATCCCGGCGGGCCATTCGAAGTTGATATTGCTGCGTTTGATCGTGGGTTGATTAATGAGCTGACTGCGTGACATTCGAAATCGCTTTCGCGGGCAAGTCGGATCGCCGCACCGCTCGCTCCTACAGTGGATCTGCGATGAACACATCATTTTGTGTGCGACGCAGATCCACTGTAGGAGCGAGCGGTGCGGCGATCCGACTTGCCCGCGAAGGCGTCTTCCGCGTTTCATCGCCACCCGGCCCGCCACCAGTCGCAACACGCTATACTCCCGCTCTTTTTTCCGGAGCGACGTCATGTCCCTGCCTAGCCTGCGCCTCAAAGCCAACGCCGACCG
>Ga0247818_10000861_pt1 | contig 19109 bp, 38 predicted proteins | sample 13C_Glucose_Day1_FD_192424 | JGI IMG/M metagenome (GOLD analysis project Ga0247818, IMG submission 192424) | Soil microbial communities from agricultural site in Penn Yan, New York, United States - 13C_Glucose_Day1 | ecosystem: Environmental > Terrestrial > Soil > Agricultural land | place... | reverse complement strand
CCTAGGAGGACACCGTGGCCAGCAGCACCCTCGTCTACACCACCAGCACCCCGCCCGCCCCGTCGTTCCCGCCGCTCACCTTCAACGGTGACACGTACGGCATGTGCACCGGCTGCGGGGCGGTCGAGGTCGCTCTCACCCGCGTCACCGGCTACCGCGACCTGTCGAGCAACGGCGGTCACCCGGCGTACCCGACCGGTCGCGGCTGCGAGCTGTGCGACTGATGGCCCGCGAGTACCCGGTCTCCGTCGCCCACGCGGCCATGAAGTTCATCGCCGCCAAGGGCCTGCACGACGAGTTCTTCCAGTCGGGCGCGCTCACCGGCCACCTGTGCGACGAGCACTGTGGCCACCCGCCCGTCCCCACCTCCTGATATCCGAAACGTCGGATATCGCCTACCGCTCTGGAAGGAGCACCCATGTCCCACACCCTCACCCTCCGTGTCAACGGTGGCCCGGACGTCGTCGAGACCTACGACGACATGGACACGGCGGTGCGCGTGCTCAAGGCGTGCAGCGACCTGCCCAACAACGGCATCACCGGCTGGTCGATCGCCTGACCCGAGCTGAACGGGCGGCACTCGTACACGCAACGAGTGCTGCCACCGAGCCGCTCGGCTCACCCACCGATATCCGCCATGTCGGATATCCCCCAAGTTCGAGAGCCCCCTGCTCTCGGCGCAGCCCACCATCCACGCGGTGGTCTGGCATAGCGCGATCCGTAAACAGTGGTCCGACCACATCGGCAGGGGTGAGGAGCGGGGTGCACACGCACCCCGCTCCAACGCACACCTGGGCCTTGCAAGCCCTTCCACCACGACAGTCCTATAGGAGGACAGCGCCATGAAGATGATCCAGAACAACGACCTGCTCGCCCACACGCAGCGCGTCGCCGCCGACCGCAAGGCGAAGGCGATCGCCCGTCGCCGGCAGGCCGTCCTGCAGGACATCACGCCCGGCACCGCCACGCCGGGCACCGTTGCCCGCTACATCCGCAAGGCGGCGTGATCGTGACCGGGCAGTACGACGTCGAGCCCGAGGAGGCCGAGACCCCCGAGTGCATCAACGCCGGACCGGACTGCGACGGAGCGGTCGAGTACCGGATGCCGCTCTCAGGCACCGGCCAGTCCTTCCCCCGGTGCGACAAGCACTGGGACGACCGGCTGGAGACGCAGCGCGGCATCGACGAGCGCTACCCCGACAGCCCGCACGCCCCGTCCGACTTCGACCCGACGTACGCCGGGGAGTCGTGGGACGAGGACTACTGACCAACGCCCGTTGATATCCGATCGGTCGGATATCTCCACCACCTCACTGCCTATGGGAGGCATCGTGAAGAAGTTCATCAACACCGCCCTCGTGGCGGGCATCCAGATCCTCGTGATCGTGCTCGCCGCCCTGGCGTTCAACGTCGCCGAGCCGGCCAAGGCACACGCAGCAGCTCGTGCGTGGCAGCCGTGCGCCAACGACGAGCCGGTCGGTGGTCCCTGCATCTGGGATGGCCGACACATGGGCAACGGCATCGGCAACTCGCTGCTCATCCGCAAGTCCGGCCGCGTCATCCGCATCACCCACGAGCGGGCACACCGCCTGCTCGGCCTCTGATCCACACGTATCCGACGTCGTCGGATATCTCTCCACCCCAACCGTCCTATAGGAGGACAACCCATGAGCAGCATCAGCGTGACCATCAACGAGACCGCCGCCCAGACCATCACCCGCATGCGTGAGCAGACCACCTTGGTCGAGCGGGTCTGGGGCAGGCAGCGCCCCGACGTCGTGCTCAAGATGGCACTCAGCCTCAGCAAGGCGCTGGAGGGTCACCTCACGGGCGGCTGGGGTCCGACCACCATCTACTGGGACTCGGACCTGTCGCTGTGCACCAGCGCCGAGTCCGGCTTCACGTTCGGCACCATCTTCCACGCCACCGAGCGGCCCGACGTGCCCCTGTCCGACGACCTCCGCGTCACCGGCAGCGAGGCGCCCCGCGAGGGCCGCTACTGCATGGCCCGGCGCGACGGTACGACTGACTACTGCGGCATGCCCGTGGTCCGCACCGCTCCGACCTGCGAGGGCCACGACCCGATCATCGCGGCCATGCCCGTCCCCGGCGAGTGGTCCTTCCACTCCTGACCCGTATCCGACACATCGGATATCCACCGAGAAAGAGAGAGCACCATGGCTGACCAGCCGACCACCCGCATCCGCATGAGCGACGACACCAAGCGCTTCTACCAGGGTGTCGCCAGCGCCGACGAGGTCACGACGGCACACGCCGACGTCGACTTCCCCGACTTCCAGACCCGCGAGCGGATGTTCTGGTTCTACCTCGGCGTCATGGCTGCCGGCGAGCACGGCTGCCGCACCGAGGACGAGCTGACCAACTTCATCCGTGGCGCCGTGCTGCGCGCCCCGGTCGAGCCCACCGCCGACGACACCGAGGAGACCGAGTGATGCGCACCATGACCGTATCCGCCATGTCGGATATCGACCTCCCCACCCGCGAGCCGATCCGCCGCCCCACCACCGGCCGGCGCATGCGCACCCGAGACTGGAAGTGAGCACCATGAGCCACGGATTCACCGAGGACGAGATGGGATTCCTCGGGAACGCAGGTGACCACGGCGGCGACGTGCAGGTCAGCGACTCCATGAGCCGGCGCTTCACACGCACCGAGGACGACGGCACCCACACGGTGCTGGAGTTCGTCGGCTACCTCGCGAGCGAGACCGTCGACTCCGACGACACCGAGCCCGCACACGTACAGGTGCAGGTCTACTACGGACGCTGCACCGACCTCACCGACCCCGGATCGTCGGAGACCTACGCCGACTACCGGTACTGGGACAGCGAGGGCACCACGCTCGACGCCGTCCGCACCCGCATCACCACCCTCACCGCCGAGGACATCTTCTCGGCACTCGACCAGATGGGAATCTGACATGGCCCTGTTCGTCCACAAGAACCCCGAGACCGGTGCGCTGGAGTCAACGCACGTTCCCGACGAGCCGCGTCTCCGCGTGAAGGACCACGACGACTCGTTCCTGCTCTACTTCCTCACCGAGCGCACCGAGACCAGCACCGAGGTCGACGTCGAGGTGGTCATCGGCGAGGGCGACAACGTCCAGGCGCACACGTTCACCGTCGACGACTCCGAGCCGCTCGACGTCGAGGGCCTGATCATCTCGCGCGTCCTCGACGAGCTCGGCCTCATGCTCGACGACCCCGGCGACGTCGAGTGGACCGACCTGTCCGTGGCACCGGACGGCATCGAGAACGCCTTCGAGGTCCACGTCCGCTCGGCCTACACCGAGAACCCGCCCACCAGCTGATATCCGACACATCGGATAGGAAGAGAGACCCTCATGGCTGAGCGCACCACCGACGTGCACATCATGCACAAGGTCAACGAGCTGACCCGTCTCATGCGAGAGGCCGGCATCCTCAAGCCCGACTCGCACCTCACGCTGCACCAGGGCAGCAACGGGCCGGCCAAGTACAACAACTACCTGCTCGTCGGGAAGACCAACGTCTGGCCCAACGGCGAGGGTGGCCGCACCAAGAAGGAGTGCTACAACGCGCTGCGGCACATGATCGCCGCCCTGTCCCTCGCCATCGAGGCCCAGCAGGACGGGAAGCCGATCGCATGAGCGGCGACACCTTCACGGTCGTGGTCACGCTGGAGTCCTCCGACGCACCTGACGGCGTCGAGATGAAGTGGTACAGCGGCCACGACCCGCTCAAGGCACTGCTCGCCGTGGGCCAGTGCATCGAGCACCACGAGAACCCCACCCACCCGCACCCGGTGCGGATGCTCAGCGTCCGCGTCGACACCACCCCGATATCCGAAACGTCGGATACCTCCACCGAAAGCGAGACCCTCTGATGACCGAGACCACTGCCACCAAGGACTGGTTCAGCCTGCTCTACGACGAGTTCCACGCACGCGGCGAGGTGATGTTCGCCTTCTCCAAGAAGCAGGTCGAGGAGGCGTTCGAGGGCGACATCGCCGTCACCTACGAGCAGGTCCAGAAGGAGTGGGCCAGCCTCGGCGCCGGCCTCATCGTCAAGAAGGCCGCGCTCAAGGAGTTCGTCACCCGCATGCGGCAGGACGAGGACGCGTGGGAGGCCAAGCAGCCCATGGTCCGCGTCCGGCACATCGGCACCGACTACTGGGACCGCGCCCTCTACAAGGTGGTCTCGCACGCCGAGGGTGCCCCCGTCCGCGTCGGACAGACCCTCTGCGACGTCGCCCTGCTGCCCGTGGGCGAGGCCCGCTACCTGCACAACATGACCAGCGAGGGCGAGCCCATCGGCCAGCTCGACATCCACGTCGTCCACGTCCCCAAGGAGGGCTGACACATGTTCGAGATCCTCAAGGCCCTGCGCGACCTCAACACGGCGTGCATGGCCCACGGCACCAGCCTGCGCTGGCACATGCAGACCGACGAGCCGGAGTTCCCGATGCTCCTGGCCGAGATCCCGCTCAAGCCCGAGGACAACGAGTTCGTCGAGCAGATGCAGGCCATGTTCGCCCCGGTGGAGGAGGGATGACCACTCCCCTGCCCCTCACCGACGACGGCTTCGTCAACTGCAGCGCCGAGTTCGGTGTCGCCACCATCGTCGTCATCGAGTGGAACACCGACCACGACCGGCGCGTGATCGACCCCGAGAAGGAGCAGTACCCCCAGTCGTTCTACGGGCCGTTCGTCGACGAGGACGAGGCCATGCGCTGGGTGACTGACTACCCCGACGACACCGACGTGCACGACATGTACACGTCGCCGCTCAACAACGTCCGACCCGCCTGACCTATCCGATTCGTCGGATATCAACGCCCGTTCAAACACCTCTATAGGAGAGGAACCACCATGTTCGACAGCATCGTCGCTTACACCTACAACGCCGAGCAGCTCTGCGTTGACTGCATGCACCCCGTCAGCGTCCAGATCTTCCGCGACGCCGGGGGCAAGGTCGAGTCCATGTCCGTCGAGACCAACCTCGACGCCGCCGCGCTCTACACCAAGGTCAACCGGCAGGACGAGCACACCTTCGACTCCGACGACTTCCCCAAGGTCGTGCTCTCCATCCAGATCGACGGCTGCGAGCGCTGCACCCGGTGCGGCAGGCACATCGACGCCGAGGACTGCATCACCTACCACCACAACTACACGTACGGCGGTGGGAGGTTCCGATCGGCGATCTGTCAGAACGGACGTTGCGGCAACGTCGGGCAGGGTGACCCCTGCGGCGACGGCGACTGCCTCTGGCACCCCGACAACCCGCTCAACCCGTACCAGTGCGAGGACTGGGTCGATAAGGACTGGTGCGAGCACGAGGAGCACCAGGCACTGGAGTGCCCCGAGTTCGCCGAGAACGGCTCGTGCATCCACTCCGACCACATGGCGCTGGCGGGTCTCTGATGTACGCCCCGCTTCACGTCCAGACCAAGGGCGAGGACGGCGTGTTCCGCACCGTCGAGGACGGCGAGCACGAGGGCATGCACAAGGGTTTCTGGCACTACGACCGCCTGTGCCAGGAGCAGCCCGACAAGGTCCACATGCTCATCCGTGGGACGCGCATCCTGCTGCGCTCCGACACCGTCGAGCTGGCCGACCGGCCGGTCGACGCCCTGCTCTAGCCCTATCCGACACGTCGGATACCTCAACAGAAAGAGACCCTCATGACCGAGAAGAACATCCTGCCCGTCGACACCATCGTTCGATCCGACCACCCCGTGTGGGGCCTCACCCACGGCGCGCCGTTCGGCGTCGTGAAGGAGATGCGCCCCCAGATCCGCACCGGCAAGGGCTGGGGTCGGATCGAGTACCGCGTCGAGCGCAAGCAGCACGGCATGACCGGCGCGTGGATAGACGAGAACTTCGTCGAGGTCGCGTCGCTCAACGACGTGCTCGCCTACTACGACGAGCGCGAGCGTGGGCTCCGTGACCGCATCAAGAAGCTGCGCGACATGGTCGGCACCAAGGTGCCCAAGTACAACCCCGAGAAGGTGCTGGGCAGCGACGCCGAGGGCTGGCTCTCGGACGCCTACCGCCACGAGGACGGCTCGATCACCTACGTGTTCGGGGAGAAGAACCCCGAGGCCGAGTCGCCCCGCACGTACGGCGGCAACGTCGCCACGCTCATCAACACCAACAGCCGCACCATCGACGTCGACGAGGACGACGCCGACCTGGCTGAGGCCGTCGAGCGCTGGGTGTGGCCCGGCCACCCCGACCCCAACGGCAACCTCGTGCGCTACCTCAAGATGTTCCGCCCGGACATCCTGCACTTCGACCCGCACTGGTCGGCCGGCGACTCTTACGGCTGGGGCTACGTCACCCGCAAGAAGTGGGAGGCGGCGATGGGCGCCGACTACGACGGCGACCTCACCCCCGAGCAGGCGTTCGACCAGGAAGTCAAGGTCTACGGCCAGTGGGCCAACAACGAGATCTACGGGTCCGCCCACGTCGCCAAGCGCGGCGAGGAGCCCGACTTCGTCTACGGCCACCTGGGCTACGACGACCACCGGGACATCGCGGCGTACCACACGGACTCCCCCGTCCTCGAAATCCTGCACTGATATCCGAGCCGTCGGATACCACCACAACAGAAAGAAGAGACCCTCATGAGCGAGACCAAGTACGACCCGAAGACCGAGAAGCGCTGGACCTGCGACGCCAACTACAAGGGCAGCATCGGCACCAGCGAGGCCAACGCCATCGCCCCCACCAAGGAGGAGGCGATCCGCATCTGGACCGAGGAGGGCTACACCGACATCGAGAACGTCCAGCAGCGCATCCCGCGGCTCGGCTGGACCGTCATCTTCGGCCAGTTCAAGTACGGCGCCGGCACCGACCTCATCGCCGCCAAGGCGCAGTTCAAGGCGCAGGGCGGGAAGCTGTCGCAGGGCTACCACGTGGCCGTGTTCGACGACGAGACCGACTACCTCGGCTGGGGCGGCGCGTCGTACTTCTACTTCGGGAACCCGCCCAAGGTCTCCGAGGTCAACGGCACCAAGCGCTGATCACACCATCACCCACCGAGGGGGTATCCGCCATGTCGGATACCCCCTCATCTCGAAGGAGAGAACGCATGACCACCACACCCGAGCAGGACCGCATCATCGCCTCGATCCACAACGACTACCCCGACAACTACACCCCGGAGTTCGTGTTCCTCGTCGGGCTGCAGGTGCGGGGCGACACCCGCGCCGAGGCCGAGTCCAACCTCATGCACTTCCTCCCCCGCCCCACCAGCGCGGAGGCACCGTCACCGGTCGAGTGCTGGTGGATCGCCGAGGACGACCGCAACGACCGTTCGGACAACGACTCGGCCGTGTTCGTCGACCCCGGCGCGCAGCCGCTCGCGTCGTCCCTGCTCTTCGCGCTCGGCGTGGCCGGCTCGTGCAACGTCGTCGAGCGTGAGGGCGGGCAGTTCACCGGAGCCTACGAGCCGTCGAACGCTAGTGACGCCACCCGCCACGACAAGGCCCGCGTGATCCACACCCTCATGGGCACGCTCGGCATCGGCCAGGGTGACCTCGACCTGATCGACGTGCTCGACCGCTCGATCGACGACGGGAAGCTCGACCCCGAGAACGAGGCCGAGGCGTTCAGGGCGTTGGCCGGCCAGAAGGAGTATGAGTGGCACGGCATGCAGGAAGACCTCTGGGAGCGCCTGCGCGAAGAGACCGAGGACGCTCTGCAGCGCAAGGCACCCGGCCTGCTCATCGACGAGGACGAGGAGGACTGACCGTGTCAACACCCGTTCGCTGGGACGGCTCGGACGACGTGATGCTCGTCGACCAGACCGACCCGTGGCTCCAGATCGGCGACACCGTCGTCAACCTCGACGACCTCACCGAGGTCGACGGACCGTGCGGGGAGATGAAGCACGTCGAGATCCCCGGCGTCCTGCACATGAATGGCAACGGCCCGGACTGGATCGAGCGCTGCGACGGCTGCGCCCTCTTCCCCGGAGACCTGCACGCGGCCCAGGCTCTGGCCGACCACCTCAACACCCCCATCAACCTCGGAGCAGTCGTCTGGCTGCTCCCCCGCACCGAGTCCAAGGAGGACTGACATGAACAACGCTGTATCCGACACGGCGGATACCGCCGAGCGGGACTTCGAGGAGAACCCGCCCACCGCTGCCGACTTCCGGCACCTCGACCACGGCCTGACGGTCACAGTCCTCAACCGCGTCACCACGTGGGAGCCGGGCGACGACCGGCAGGCCGAAGTGGTGCTGGAGGCCGGCACGCAGGCCAACGTCGTCGACTGGGTCGAGGAGTGGTTCCACGTCCACGTCCGCACCAACTACGGCCAGCACGCATGGGTCTCACCTGACGAGCTCCAGGCGTACCTGCGGGGCGTCAGCCGCAAGGCCGACGAGCCCGACACCACCTACACGATGACCGACCAGCCCATGGACTGCCCGCAGTGCCAGTGGCGCACCGAGTTCGTCGAGATCACCAACATGCTCCAGCTCCACGCCTGCCCCAACGAGGAGTGCCGGTTCGTCTTCTACGCCGGCTGGGACGAGGACGAGATCGACGAGCACGGCAACTGGATCGACCCGAGCGACACCGACACCGAGGAGGACTGACATGCCCACGATCGACCTGCCCACCCCCGAGACCATCGGGGGGCCGCGCAACTTCTGGCACGACGAGAACCCGGCCTACCTCGGCGACTTCGTGCGCACGACGCACGGCACCAACATGACCGGCCGCGTCTACGACGTGCACTACCAGTGCCCCGAGAGCGACTTCTGGCTGCGCGGCCAGAAGTTCCTCGGCGACGACCCGACGGTGTGGAAGGAGTGCCGTTGGGTCAGCATCCTCGTCCACACGGGGGGTGCGATCGTCGTCCCCGACCAGCTCGTCGAGGTCGTCGAGCCCTTCGACCTCGACAACAACAACCACGGAATGTACTTCCGCACCGAGTCCAAGGAGGACTGACACATGTACTTCGAGATGCGCGACGCCACCAACCCCGAACGGCTCCCCGAGGTCGAGACCAGCGTCTTCCTCAATGACGTCGTCGAGGAGCCCGTGATCGAGATCTTCCTCGACGAGCCGATCAACACGCCGGACAGCCCGGTCGACATCTGCTCCCCGAGGCTCGTCATGACGCCCGAGGAGGCGCTCAAGCTGTGGCGCGAGCTCGGCCAGAGCATCCAGGCACTGTCCGGCTTCGTCTCTGTCTGGAACGACGGCATGCTGGCCGGCGACCTCGGTGAGCGGCTGACGTGCAGCGAGGTCGAGGCCCTCGCCGAGGTGTTCGAGTTCGCTGGCTCCGAGGACGGCGCGCAGACGTGGCTCGACGCCCACGCCGAGGGCGACGACGAGGGCGACTCGCACTACGGCTACGTCCTGCACTACATCAGCCAAGACGTCCCCGACCACGGCGGCGAGCCCCTGCCCACGTGGAGCGTCTACAAGGAGCGCTACCGCAAGCAGGAGGACGAGGTGCCCATCGACGGCACGCAGGAGCACATCTCCTCGCACCCCGACGAGGCCACCGCGCAGCAGGAGGCAAGCCGGCTCCAGGAGGAGGCCAACTAGCCCCGCATGAACGCCCGTTGGCATCCGACAGATCGGATACCGATACCCCTACCGAAATCCCTCACATTCCTGTAATCTCAGGAATGACAGAAAGAATGGAGATGATGTCAGATGGCTGGTCTCAAGATCACCGTGTCACTCGGTCTCGTCAGTGTTGCCTGCCGGTCCGAGTCCGCGATCGACAAGCCCGAGGAGCCCAAGAACCTGTGCGTCGGGCAACCGGGCAAGGACAAGCACGAGCCCTCCCCCAGCACCGCCCCCGCCACCTGTGGGGTGTGCGGTCCGATCACCGATCGTGGGGTGCTCGTGAAGGGCTTCAAGGTCGACGACGGCACCTACGCCCTCGTCAGCCAGGACGACGTCGCCGAGGCCAAGGAGACGTACGCCAAGGAGTACAAGAAGGTGCTCAACCTCGTCCCGCACCCGGCGCAGCAGTTCCTCGCCGAGACCGGACCGGGCGACACCCTCAACTACCTCACGCCCGAGGACGCTGGCAGTGCCGGCCACTACCAGCTCCTGGTCAAGCTCGTCGAGAGCCACCCGGAGCTGTGCTTCGCCTCGCTGCACACGCCTCGCACCGCGACGTCGCTGTTCATGCTGCGCGTCAAGGACGGGGTGCTGATGATGGAGAAGCGCACCCGGACGCAGAACATCAAGGCCGCGCCCTCGGTCGGCGGCGACCTCAACGAGGTGCTCTACACCCAGCTCGACGGCATGCTCCCGATGTTCGTGGCCGACTACGACCCGGCCGCGTACGAGGACAAGTACCTCGTCGCTCTGGCCGACCTCATCGGCGACGCCGAGCAGGGCCACGTCGTCGGCACCGTCCCGATCACTGCCCCCGTGAAGCAGACCGACGACGAGCTGATGGCCAAGCTGCAGGCGCTCGCCGGCAAGAAGGCCAAGCCCGCCAAGAAGAAGTCCACCACTAAGACGCCCAAGGTGGTGAAGACTGCGGCCTGACCGATTCCAGTACTGATATCCGATCTTTCGGATAGAGGGAGCACACCATGAACGAGCCCATCAAGGCCGGCAACCCGATCTCGACACAGGCGGGCATCGACACCCGCAACAAGATCGTCGAGCTGGTCACCACCAACATCGACAACGGCGGCGACGGACTGACCCGCGCCGAGCTCGCGGCCGAGCTCGGCATCGCCAAGCCGTCCGTCCACCGACACCTCACCCGCCTCATCGAGGACCGTCGCGTGGAACAGAGCGGCACCAAGATCGTGCCGATCAACGCCGGCCACATCCACATCTGCCGCACCTGCGGCGAAACCATGCACGCCACCAAGAAGAGGAGCACGAATGGCAAGTGACATCGCTCCCATGCTGGCAACTGCGAGCAGCGGGGCCAGCAACCGTCGCCCGATCGCGATCGAGGGACTGGAGGGAACGCACGTCTACGACCTCAAGGTCGACGGCGTGCGAGCGGTCCTGCACCACGGCCCTGACGGCGTCCGGCTGGTCAACCGCAACGGGGTCGACATCACGCACAAGTACCCCGAGATCGTCGAGTCCGTCACCAAGCAGGGCATGCCGCTCGACGGCGAGATCCTGGCCGACGACGGGCGTTTCGAGACGACGCTCCTGCGCGACCAGCAGGAGAAGAGGGCGGCGATCGCTCGGCTGGCCAAGGCGCACCCGTGCCGGTTCATCGCCTTCGATGCACCGACCGCTGAGGGCACCTGGGCCGACCGGCGAGGGGCGACCGAGCAGGAGGTCGAGCGGCTCGCCAGTGAGCGGGTCACCGTCACGCCCTACTCCATGGACCCCAAGTGGTTCCAGGAGGTCGCCAAGATGGGCATGGAGGGCGTCATCGCCAAGCGCATCAACGGGCGTTACCGCCCCGGCAAGCGGTCCACCGACTGGGTGAAGTTCAAGACCGTCCGACGAGTCTCCTGCATCGTCGTCGGCTACTCCCCCGGCACTGGCTCACGCAAGCACTTCGGGAACATGACGCTGGCCATGCTCGACGACAACCTCGACCCCGTCGAGGTCGGCACCGTGGGCTCGGGCTTCACCGAGAAGCAGACCCACGACCTCAAGGCCCGCCTCGACGCTGGCGAACTGCTGGTGGTCGAGATCGAGGCGCTCAACCTCACGTCCGGTCGACGACTCCGTCACCCGGTCTACAAGGGCATCCGCTCGGACCTGACTCCGATGGACGTCCGCACCACCCAGCTCGACACCCTGCCCACCTGCTGAAAGGAACGTCATGGACTGGCTCACCCACCTCTTCATCTACGGAGAGGTCAACCTCACGCTCGACGTGCGCAACGCACGTCCGGCGTTCACCCCGCCCGCCGACCACAAGGAGGTCACCAATGCCTGACCAGCCCGACTACACCGCTCTCGCCGAGCAGGCCATGAAGGACCACCAGGACGCCAACGAGCGTTACCAGCAGGCCAAGGCCGACTCCGAGACCGCCGCCCTGCGTGAGCTGGTGTTCACCGCCGCCTCGTACGGCGTCACCCGGCTGACGCTGGAGCCGTCCGACCAGGGGCCGTACATGCTCGTCAGCGAGATCGAGCCCGAGATCAGCCAGGAGCACGAGGACTACCTCAGCGACGCCGGCTCGTACGACCTCTCGGACTACCAGCACGCCGACTGGGTCGCCCACCCCGGCGTGGTCGACGTCGAGTTCGAGTTCCGCAGTGAGGGCATCCGCTCGGCCGGTGTCGACATCAAGGTCGCGGCCGAAGCGCTCCTGCTCTCCGACCGCCTCGACGCGTCGGCCGAGGCGCTGGCCAACCTGCGCGGCCTCGACCCCAACGACAAGGCCGTGTGGACCGAGATCCGGGCCGAGGTCCAGGCCGACCACGACCGGGACAACAGCACCACCGTCTGACAGCACCACCGGTATCCGAAGCGTCGGCTACCGCCATCACCAACTCATAGGGAGACCCTCATGCACCAGACCGCCAAGACCCTCATCCAGATCGAGGACGAGCTCAACTCCTACTTCCTGGAGCGCGTTGACCTGATCCGGGCCTGCATGCTCGCCCTGCTCTCCGGTCAGAACATGTTCGTGATCGGAGGCCCCGGCACCGGCAAGTCGGCCACGATCGACAGCCTGATGGACTGCATCCTCAGCGCTCGGAAGTTCTCGATCGGCCTCTCGAAGACGCGGCCCGCCGCTGCGGTGCTCGGCCCGGTCGACGTGAAGGAGTACCGCGAGACCGGCAACTACTTCCACAAGCGGGCCGGCTACGCCACCGACGTCGAGCTGGCGAAGTTCGACGAGGTCGGCAAGATGGCTGCCACCCTCGGCCACGACCTGCTCCACCTGCTCGAAGAGCGGGTGTACCACGAGGTGCGGGACGGCGAGTCCAAGCACAAGGCCCCGCTGTCGACGGCGTTCACCACCTCGAACGAGATGATCACCGAGGAGTCCGACGACGCCGCTGCGATGTGGGATCGCCTGCCGATCCGCGTGGTGGTCGACTACCTCAAGTCGTCGAAGAACTTCGCCAAGCTGCTCGCCAGCGACGAGGACTACGAGGTCCAGACCACGATCGAGTGGGAGGAGCTCAAGCACGCGATCGACGTCGAGGTGCCGGCGATCAAGATGTCCGACGAGGCGCTGCGCGGCATGGTCAAGCTCCGCACCGACCTCCTGCGCACCCACCACATCGAGCCCGGTGACCGTCGCTTCAAGAAGGCAGTGCGCATCCTCAAGGCCAACGCGTTCCTCGACGGGCGTTCGGAGGTCACCAAGGCCGACCTGGGCGTGCTGCGGTTCATCCTCTGGGACACCATCGAGCAGCACGACAAGATCCACGAGGTCTGCCTCGAAGCCTCCAACCCGTTCGTCAAGGGGCTGAACGAGATCAAGTCGCAGCTCCAGGAGATCGCGTCCGGCGTCAAGGACCGGGAGACCGGGGATGCCGGCTCGAAGTGGCAGTACGGCAAGGAGGCCAGCGACAAGCTGACCAAGGTCCGTGACCGCCTCGACACGATGCTGATGGAGGCGCAGGGCCAGCCGATCCCCGGCTTCAAGATCGTCTCCGACCTCCACGAGGAGGTCATGATCCAGACGTTCATGACGTGCCTCGACCAGTCCCGCGACGTGGCCACGGTCGCGGCCAGCAAGAAGCTCGGCTCGGGCGACGGCGGTAACCGCTGACATGGCCAGGACGATCACCATCACCGTGCCCGACGATCTGCCCACGTTCGAGATCGTCGGCTACGTCCGCAAGGTCGCGCAGCAGATCGACGAGGGCTACCTGTCCGGCCACGTCGACGTTGACCACTACTGGGAATCCGAAGGGAGGATCTCGTGAGCGACTACCTACGCAAGCTGATGCAGCAGGGACGCGAGTCCCTGTGGGACGACGACGGATGGTCCGTGGCACCCGAAGTGCCGCAGTCCATCCACACCGTCAAGCACGACTCGTTCGACGAGATGACGTGGTCGATGCTGACCGATCAGGTCGGTGCTCTGCGCGACGCCGTGCGCAACCTCGCCGAGGACCACGGCACCTCGCAGGAGGCGCAGGAGGACGTGTTCAACCTCCTGCACCAGACCGACCCACTGTTCCGCCACGACACCGAGGTCAAGCCCACGCACCGGCCCCAGGGCGCCATGCTGGACGCCCTCAGCCAGACGGAGGAGTTCCAGCAGCTCCGTGACCGCACCGTGCTCGACGAGTACGGCACTGCGTTCGCTCAGCTCGTGCTGCAGGAGCCGCTGCGGGAGGCGTTCGACGAGATGTCCAAGGCCCAGGAGGCGCAGCAGCAGGCGCAGCAGGGGCTGTCCGACGCGATGGCACAGGCGTCCATGGCGCAGACCGAGGAGCAGCAGGAAGCGGCCGAGCAGGCGATGGTCGAGGCGCTCGACAACGTCGCGGAGTACAACGACGCCGCGGCCGATGCTGGGCAGCAGATGGCCCAGGCGCTCACCGACGCCGCCGAGCAGGCCAACGACGACCTCCGCAAGGAGGCCGAGGCACAGGCCACCTACGGAGACTCCATGGGCGACGTCCGCTCCATGTCATTCGAGGAGCGACGGGCGTTGGCCGAGAAGATCGACAAGAGCCGGCTGGCACAGCTCGCGGCGATCATCGGTCCGCACCGCTTCTACGCCGACGCCGAGCGGCGCCGCAAGGTCAAGCACGCACCCGACGAGACGTTCGACGTCGAGATGGGCAACGACCTGACCAATCTGGTGCCCGAGGAGCTGGTCGAGCTGGCGGTCCCCGAGCTGGAGGAGTTGTTCTGGCTCCGGTGGGCGCAGCACGGCCTGCTGCAGCAGAAGAAGCGCGGCACCGAGAAGGCCGGCCACGGCCCGGTGATCGTGGTCTGCGACGAGTCCTACTCGATGAGCGAGGCCCTCGACGACGAGGGCCATACCCGCGAGATGTGGTCCAAGGCGGTGTCGATGGCACTGGCCGACGCGGCGAGGCGTGGCAAGCGCGACTTCACCTACATCGGCTTCGCCAGCAGCAACCAGCAGTGGCAACGGACGTTCACGGGTGGCGCCATGACGATCGACGACCTGATCGAGTTCACGAGCCACTTCTTCAACGGCGGCACCCACTACGAGACGCCGCTGGCGATGGCGATGGCCCAGGTCGAGGAGTACGAGCGCCAGGGCCGAGGCAAGGCCGACATCGTGCTGATCACCGACGACGAGTGCAAGGTCTCGCCCTCGTTCATCGACCAGTACGCCGACCTGCGACGTCGCACCGAGACCAGCCTCTACGGCCTGCAGGTCGGAGAGCCCAAGTTCGGCACGCTCAAGACGCTGGCCGATCGCACGATGTGCATCACCAAGCTCACCTCCAGCCCGGAGGCACTCCGGGATCTGTACCGCTCCATCTAGCCGACCTATAGGAGGTCACATGTACACCACCGAACAGCTCCTCACCCGCTACAAGACGTGGGACGAGGAACGCGCCAAGCTACACGAGCGCGACGGCAACGGGGAGAACCCGGTCGCGGCCGGCGACTGGCACGACAGCGACGACGAGGGCGCCGAGCTGGCCGTGCTGCTGGCCGACAACCTGCGCCAGCCGCTCCAGGTCTGGACGTGCGCGGTCAAGACGCCCGACTCTCCCGGTGTCGTCGCCTTCGTCCGCCTCACCGAGGACGAGTGCTTCGAGGCGCTCCGCGAGCTCTACGACCCCGAAGGCGAGGCCGACGACGAGCCCCCGGTGGCGATCGTCGGACACCTGGAGGAGGACGGCTACGTCATCAACGTCGACGTGCACGAGGTCACCCGATCCGCGTGACGTTCGACTCCGAACGTCTGTTGGTCGAGTGACCCGCATACGAAGCATCAACACTCATTAGTAACATCCATCGACACCTCATTGGGAGGAAGCATGACCACCAAGACCGTTTCCGCCATGAAGCAGCACCTCGACAAGTACGACGACCTTCCGGCCGACGTGCTCCTCGGGCGCATCGTGCTCTTCACCATCACCGACGAGCCCGTCTCCCTCGACGACCTCACCCGCTGGTTCAAGGACGCCGGCCTCGACGAGGAGTACCTGCCCCCGGCCAACAAGGCGCTCGACGCGTTCAAGAAGGCCACCTCCGACACCAAGGACTCGTACGCCATGAGCAAGGGCCGCACCGCCCAGCTCCTGTGCCGCGACGTCACCCAGACGCCGGACTTCGTGCGCCGGCAGATCACCCGCGAGATCCGCGACGGCAAGAACAAGCGTCTCGGCTACGAGGGAGCGATCACCTGCACGTTCTACCGGCCCTCCAACCCGGCCGACCAGAACACCGCCCGGCTCAAGATCCAGGTCAACGACGCAGTCCTGGAGCCGAGCGAGGTCGAGCACGTCCAGCACGTGGCCCAGGCGATCTACGCCCGCCACACCCGCTACTACGACTACCTCGACGGCATGAAGCTGCGGGCCACCGTCCGCAACTACCTCAAGAAGCTGAACTGCATCGAGATCAAGGGTGGCGTGTACTTCGTGCACGCCTCTCGTGACGACGAGCTGTCCCGGCTGTCTTCGGTGGTCGACCGCTTCGGCGGTGGCTGCCACATGAACATGATCCCGATGGTCGACCTGCAGAAGGACCGCGAGTTCATGGCCCGCATGTTCGAGCGGGAGGCCAGTCAGGCGCTCAACGAGGTCGCTCGCGAAGCACAGGAGCTCCTCTCCTCGGGGAAGAACATCACGCCGGCAGCGTGCGCTCGCATCAAGGCCAAGTACGACGAGGTCGTGGCGAACGCCGAGGAGCACATGCTCACGCTGCAGGTCTCGCAGGACATCACGACCGCCTCTGCCGAGGTGGCCCTCAACGCGCTCTCCCAGCTCACGGAAGGACTCCTCGCAGCATGATCAACCTGACCACCGCTCGTCGCGCGATCGACGACGCGGTCACTCTCATCGCGGAACTCGACGGGCAGGAACTCGACGAGACCCACGCCATCACCAGCCAGTCTCGCGGCGCCCTGCGCAAGAGGAAGGCCGAGATGTCGCAGGATCTCCAGCTCGCGGCCACCCGGCTTGAGCTTGCCGCCTCTCTTGTGCGAGTCGAGTACTGGCACGCACGAGGCGAGGGCGACCCCACCCGACCCGACAGGAATGACTGATGAAGACGGTCATCCGCAAGATGCACGCCCGACCCTGGAAGGCGCCGCGCCGCAAGGCGTTCACGCCGACCGGGGTCACCCTCGGCGCAACCGTCATCGACACGTCCCGCTCGATCACCGGGCAGGTCTGGGCACAAGCCCCCACCAAGACGTACGGCAAGCACTGGTGGGTCGTCGACTCCACCGGAGTCGCCCACGAGTGCTGGGAGCGCAACCTGACGGCGCTCCACCAGTGCATCGACACGCCCCTCCCCCAGTCCAACGCAGCCTGACCACACAAGGAGAACCACATGCTTACTCAGCAGCAGATCGACGCCTACATCACGGGCGAGGACTACATCATGCCCACCGCACAGGAGCCCAAGCGGGGCGAGGAGATCTTCGAGGGGACCGACTACCCCCGCGAGTGGTCCGGGTTCGTTGGCCAGGACGACGCGAAGGAGCAGCTCCAGATCCAGATCGCCTCGGCCAAGGCCCGCAACGCCCGTTTGGAGCACACGCTCCTCGACAGCGGCACCCACGGCATCGGCAAGTCGACGCTGGCGACACTGCTCGCGGCCAAGGCCGGCGTCGGCATCCAGCAGACGACGGGTCCGCTCGACGTCGAGGACGCACGCCGGCTCATGAAGCCGATGCGCGATCGCGACATCCTGTTCATCGACGAGGCGCACCTGCTCGTCCAGGGCGGTCGCAGCAAGGGCGACTGGCTCCTGCCGTTCATGACCGAGGGCAAGCTCTACACCTCCTCGGGCGCGATCGAGACGCCGGACATCACCATCGTCGCTGCCACCACGGACGCCGGCCGACTGCCGCAGACCCTCATCAGCCGGTTCATGGTGCGCCCGGACCTCGTGCCGTACACCCCGGACGAGGGCGCCAAGATCGCGCTCAACCTCGCGACCCGGCTGGGTGTCACCATCCCGCGCGGCAAGACCGCCGAGCGGATCGCGGTGGCAGCAGACTACAACCCGAGGGCGATGCGTCAGATCCTGACGGGCGTTCGTGACCTGCAGTTCGCTCGGCCCGACACCCACCCCAACCTGGAGAAGGCGTTCGAGTGGGCGGGCGTGTCCGGTGACGGCCTCACCACGCTGGCGCGGGAGTTCCTCATCATCCTGCTCACGGCGAAGGACAACACCGCGTCGATCGAGTCGATCAAGGCGCAGCTCGGGGAGCCGGGTCCGCTCAAGCACGAGGAGCAGGTGCTGCTCAAGCGCAACCTGATCACCATCACGGGACGCGGTCGTCAGCTCACCGACAACGGCCGGCAGCGCGCCGTGACCGAGCTGCTGACGCTTCGCGAGAAGCACTCGGCGTGAACCGTTTGAGGTCAACCTGACGGACCTCAAACATCAACTTTCGACGGAGATCTGTCGAAAGTAGCGCAGGCCCCAGTATCCATGTGGATACTGGGGCCTCGCGCTGCTCACCTAGCGCGACGGGGGCTCGATCTCGGGTCTCCTCGCACGCCATCACAACGGAAGAGACCCTCATGAAGAAGACCATTGGCCTGCTCATGCTCGCCATCACGCTGGCTCTCGGGCCGGCCGCTGCTGTCCAGGCCGCTGACGCGCCGCAGCGTCACGACTCCAAGGTGGCCAACGCTCGTTTCGGCACCGGCTACTTCACCGTCAGCAACGTGACGCTGCCCGCCACGGGCGGCTGCTTCGATCACCCCCACCGTCTCGACGTCAACATCGGTTTCGAGACGGACGGCTGGTTCGTCGCCGTCGACATCAACGGCCCGAAGGGGCCTGTCGACAGTTGGGTGTCGCAGACCTACTTCGCCGACTGGGGCGCCTCCTACTTCGAGGAGAGCGCGTTCATCTGCTCGTCCCTGGACGGCCCCGGCACCTACACCATCACCGGCACCCTGTACACGGTGAACAACGGTAGCGCCACCGTCGCCCAGCAGCCGCTGACGCCCGCCTCGTTCGTCGTCAGCCCGTACGTGGCTCCTGCCCCGCCCGCGCC
>Ga0247818_10000857_pt1 | contig 19152 bp, 14 predicted proteins | sample 13C_Glucose_Day1_FD_192424 | JGI IMG/M metagenome (GOLD analysis project Ga0247818, IMG submission 192424) | Soil microbial communities from agricultural site in Penn Yan, New York, United States - 13C_Glucose_Day1 | ecosystem: Environmental > Terrestrial > Soil > Agricultural land | place... | reverse complement strand
GCCAAGGGCGGCCCGGGTTCTTTATAAGTGAAGCAGTCGGATCAGACCAGCTTTTCCAGCTCTGGAACCGCTTCGAACAGGTCGGCGACCAGGCCGTAGTCGGCCACCTGGAAGATCGGCGCCTCTTCGTCCTTGTTGATCGCGACGATCACCTTGGAGTCCTTCATGCCGGCCAGGTGCTGGATCGCGCCGGAGATGCCGACGGCGATGTACAGCTGTGGCGCGACGATCTTGCCGGTCTGGCCGACCTGCATGTCGTTCGGCACGAAGCCGGCGTCGACGGCGGCGCGCGAGGCACCCACGGCAGCACCGAGCTTGTCGGCCAGGGCGTACAGGTGCTTGAAGTTGTCACCGTTGCCCATGCCACGACCGCCGGAGACGACGATCTTGGCGGCGGTCAGCTCTGGACGGTCGGACTTGGCCAGCTCTTCGCCGACGAAGGCCGACTTACCAGCGTCGTGGGCCGCGGCCACGGTTTCGACGGCAGCCGAGCCACCTTCGGCGGCCACGGCATCGAAACCGGTGGTGCGCACGGTGATGACCTTCACGGCAGCGCTCGACTGCACGGTGGCGATGGCGTTACCGGCGTAGATCGGGCGCTTGAAGGTATCGGCCGATTCCACCGAGATGATCTCGGAGATCTGGTCGACGTCCAGCAGCGCGGCGACGCGTGGCAGGATGTTCTTGCCGTTGGTGGTGGCAGGGGCCAACACATGGCTGTAACCCTTGGCCAGTTCGACTACCAGCGGCGCGACGTTTTCCGGCAGGGCGTGGGCGTAGGCCGCGTTGTCCGCGACCAGCACCTTGGCGACACCTGCGATCTTGGCGGCGGACTCGGCGACGCCACCGACGTTCTGGCCTGCGACCAGCACGTGGATATCACCACCGAGCTTGGCGGCAGCGGCGACAGTGTTCAGGGTGGCCGGGGCTACGGCACCGTTCTCGTGTTCAGCGACAACCAGGATAGTCATTTAGATTACCTTCGCTTCGTTCTTCAGCTTCTCGACCAGTTCGGCCACCGACTTGACCTTGATACCCGCGCTGCGGGCGGCAGGCGCTTCGACCTTGAGGGTCTTGGTGGTGGAGGCGAGGGATACGCCCAGGGCGTCCGGAGTGACAGTCTCCAGCGGCTTCTTCTTGGCCTTCATGATGTTTGGCAGCGACGCGTAGCGCGGCTCGTTCAGGCGCAGGTCGGTGGTGACGATGGCTGGCAGGTTCAGCGCAACGGTCTGCAGGCCACCGTCGATTTCACGGGTGACGTTGACCTTGTCGCCAGCAACTTCGACCTTGGAGGCAAAAGTGCCCTGGGCGTAACCGGTCAGCGCGGCCAGCATCTGGCCGGTCTGGTTGTTGTCGCTGTCGATGGCCTGCTTGCCGAGGATGACCAGCTGCGGCTGCTCCTTGTCGACAACGGCTTTCAGCGCCTTGGCCACGGCCAGGGAGTTCAGTTCATCGGCGGCCTCGACCAGAATGGCGCGGTCGGCGCCCAGGGCCAGGGCGGTACGCAGTTGCTCCTGGGCGGCGGTCGGTCCGATGGAGACGACGACGATTTCGCTCGCCACGCCCTTCTCTTTCAGGCGGACGGCTTCTTCCACGGCGATTTCGCAGAAGGGGTTCATGGACATCTTGACGTTTGCAAGGTCGACGCCGGAGTTGTCCGCCTTGACGCGAACCTTGACGTTGTAGTCGACCACTCGTTTGACAGCTACAAGAACCTTCATGGATTCCTCGTTACTCTCCGGTGAAAAGAAGATCGCCTGGGGACTGCCCGGCGAATGCGCGTGGGTACAAGGGCACCTCTAAAAACGTTTCTGCGCCGGCAAAGTTCAGTTGACCGATCAGTCTTGTTGCGACCTTCAGGGACAAAACCTGCGGGTCATTTTCTGTCGTGGCGTGTAGACTCCACTACAAAACCTGATTCGGCCCGTAAACCCTGCTCCACGCCTGGTCTTTAGGGGTGCACCTGCGCCCGACGGTCAGCCTACGGCGAACGCGAAAGCGCTCGTATCTTGACCGTAACACCCAATCCGGTCAATACGGCAAATTGGCCAGCCTCCAGCCGCCTACCTGCGATTCTACGGGCCTCCGGCAAATTCAAACAAACGTTTGTATTGGACCCGCCAAGTGGTGTAGATATAATGCGCGGCCAAGACAAAACGGTGTAGTCCATCACCTGCGAAGCTACAGCCTCTGCACGCCGCACGTGACCGTGAACACCCATAAAAGACAAGCAACGCGATGAGCCTTGAGTAGGAGAGAACCTGTGGAACGCGAATACATGGAATTCGACGTGGTCATCGTCGGCGCAGGCCCGGCGGGCCTGTCCGCCGCCTGCCGCCTGAAGCAGAAGGCCGCCGAAGCCGGTAGCGAGATCAGCGTCTGCGTGGTCGAGAAAGGCTCCGAAGTCGGCGCCCACATCCTCTCCGGCGCCGTATTCGAGCCGCGCGCACTGAACGAACTGTTCCCCGACTGGAAAGAACTGGGCGCACCGCTGAACACCGAAGTGAAGCGCGACGACATCTATGTGCTCAAGGATGCCGGAAGCTCGACGAAAGTGCCTGACCTGTTCGTGCCCAAGACCATGCACAACCAGGGCAACTACATCATCTCGCTGGGCAACCTGTGCCGCTGGCTGGCCCAGCAGGCGGAAAACCTTGGCGTGGAGATCTACCCAGGCTTTGCCGCCCAGGAAGCGCTGTTCGACGAAAACGGCGTGGTGCGCGGCATCGTTACCGGCGACCTGGGCGTGGACCGCGAAGGCAACCCGAAAGACGGCCTGTACACCCCCGGCATGGAACTGCGTGCCAAGTACACCCTGTTCGCCGAAGGCTGCCGTGGCCATATCGGCAAGCAGTTGATCAAGCGCTTCGACCTGGACAACGAGTCCGACGTACAGCACTACGGCATCGGCCTGAAAGAGATCTGGGAAATCGACCCGGCCAAGCACGAGCAGGGCCTGGTAGTGCACACCGCCGGCTGGCCGCTGGACGTGATGGCCAAGGACAACACCGGCGGCTCGTTCCTCTACCACCTGGAGAACAACCAGGTGGTCGTTGGCCTGATTGTCGACCTCTCCTACGCCAACCCTTACCTCTCGCCGTTCGACGAGTTCCAGCGCCTGAAGCACCACCCGGTGATCAGCCAGTACCTCGAAGGCGGCAAGCGCATCAGCTACGGCGCTCGCGCCCTGGCCAAGGGCGGCATCAACTCGCTGCCCAAGATGGTCTTCAACGGCGGCGCGCTGATCGGTTGCGACCTGGGCACCATGAACGTGGCCAAGATCAAGGGCAGCCACACCGCGATGAAGTCCGGCATGCTCGCCGCCGAAGCGGTGGCCGATGCACTGATCGCCGGCAGTGAAGGCGGTGACCAGCTCAACAGCTACGTCAGCGCCTTCAAGGCCAGCTGGCTGCATGAAGAGCTGTTCGCCAGCCGCAATTTCGGCCCGGCCATGCACAAGTTCGGGCCACTGCTGGGCGCAGCGTTCAACTATGTCGACCAGAACTGGTTCGGCGGCAAGCTGCCCTTCACCCTGCACGACACCAAGCCGGACTATGCCTGCCTCAAGCTCGCGGCCGACTCGAAAAAAATCGACTACCCCAAGCCGGACGGCAAGCTCAGCTTCGACAAGCTCAGCTCGGTGTTTCTCTCCAGCACCAACCACGAAGAGGAACAACCCTGCCACCTGAAGCTGAGCGACCCGAACATCCCGATCGCCAGCAACCTGCCGTTGTACGACGAACCGGCGCAGCGCTACTGCCCGGCGGGCGTTTACGAAGTGGTCACCCAGGAAGACGGCAACAAGCGCTTCCAGATCAACGCGCAGAACTGCGTGCACTGCAAGACCTGCGACATCAAGGACCCGGCCCAGAACATCACCTGGGTCACCCCTGAAGGCGCTGGCGGGCCGAACTACCCGAATATGTAAGCCCTGCCCTGGCGGCAAGCAAAAGCCCCCTGGCCGAGAGGCCCGGGGGTTTTTTCATGGTCGCTATCCCTTGTACGAAACCACGGTGTGCGTGGTGTCCAACCCCAGTTGTTCGAGCCGCTCCAGGACATGCCCCAGGCACTGTCCGCCATCGGGTTTGTAGTGTCCGGAGGCATCGTTGACCAGACCAAGAATGTCGCTCACCGCATTGCTGGTGGTCTTGCGGTCGATGCGCATTTCTCCGGCGCACACCACCGGCTGGCCACCGCCAAGCTGGCTGTGCCGGGTATAGCGCGTACGGTCCAGGGACTGGTCCCAGAGTTTGACCAGGATGCTTTTTTGCGGGGTGTAGACCCAGGTGTAGGCATCCTGGGCAGTATTGGGGCGCAGATAGGTCAATCTGCCGCTCTTCAGCTCATAGGCCAGTATCTGACCCCGCTCCTCGCCAATTAGCTGACAGACGCCCTCAAGGGTTTCAGGCTGATAGCTGCGCCATTTCAGCACATCGATCAGCCATTGCTGCAATTGCACCGGGTAGGTGTAACCGGCAAAGTCCAGGGGCGCCGAGATATCGGCCTTGCGCCAGTCCAGCCAGTTCACCCGGCCTTGCCATGCCACGCCGCCCCTGGCCTCGATCCAGCGGTTGTCGCTCCCTACCACACGGTTGTTCAGCTGGTCATTGACCTTGAGGTCCAGCGACTGCATCTTCCAGGCCGGACCGTACCCCCCGGCACTGGCCTGGTAGATCTCGACCGAATGCAACTCATCGGCATAGATCACGCTGCGCTGGAACATCTTGGACAGGTCGACCTCGACCTGGAAGTGCGCCCCCCGCTCGAAGTTGCCGGCCAATGGCTGTCGGTGCTCGCTGCCATTGATCGAAAACGAAAGCGTATCGCCGGTTCCGGCACTGTAGTCGGCAGAGACCGCGAGGCACACGCTCAGCTTGTCGATGACCATGCTCGGTACCTGACCCCGCCTCGGACGCTGAGGCAAGTGCACCCGCCAGGCCTCGGAAGGCAGCGCCTCGCTTCGTCGCTGCAGCCAGACCTCACCCGAAATCGGAGCACTGCACAAGGTACGGGTGCCGTCGCCATAGAGAAGCTCGCCCTTGGAAGACAGCCGCCAGCGATCTCCCGAGGCTGCGCTCGCCTTGCCGCAGATCCCGAGCCCCAAGGTCTGCCCGGTGGTGACATTGACCAGTTGCCCGTCCTTGTAGAGCCATTGCATGGCCTTGGGATCTGGATTCACGGCGAGGCACACGCCCTCCTCGTCCGCCATCAGGTAATCATGACCATTGGTGAGCATGAACGGGATACCGCTGGGTAGGCCGTTCACGAGGTCCCCGGCACCACCACTGCCATCCAGTGCCTTCAGCTGGGTGAATTCGACCGTTTGCTGACGCTGCGCACTGTCGGTCAACAGCACGGCATGGCCGTTGGCGGCCAACTCGATACGGCTGATGTGGCGAAAGTCATGCAGCGGGTGCACGCCGGTCAGTTGCTTGCCGTCACCGTAGACCACCACCCACGCCTGATCGTGAAGGTGCTGGGACTCCAGGACACAGGCAAGGCTACGGCCCCAGTGAACAACGGGGGTTCTGGCTTGATCATCCGGTTTCGTGCTGGCGGGATTCGCAGCCGAAAAGCTCATCTGTGGCGGAAACGCTGGCAGTTGGGCCCGCGTCATCCAGGTGATGCTGAAACTGGACATGTACATTTCTCCTGACTGTATGAACGGAAGGGTCCGTCAACGATCAGTCGAAACTACGTGCACAACCTCGCAGGCGCTGTAGGGGAGCAGAGTTGCGGACACTCAAAAACCCGCCCCTGCCTGTAGGACCTGTTGACTGCCAGGCCGTAGCAGGCAGCCCTGACTTCCTCGAACAATTCCGGATGACAGTCAAGGCGCTTGAAACAACTTGATCAGCGCGACCGATGGTTGAGCCTTGCCGTTCTCGTAGCGGGAAAAGGCATTACCACCTCATTTGTCACCGCACATGAGCGGCATCGACTCGGCAACAAACCCCAACGGCTCACGACGCCCGAAATAGAGCGCCGTCAGCAACCCGACCATGCCCATGACCAGACAAAAACCGACACACACCCATGGACTCCAGGGCATCAGGGCGATCAGCGCCAGCGGCGTGGTACTGGCCCACAGGGCGTAGGCGACGTTGTAGGTGAAGGAGATGCCCGACACGCGGATATCGGCCGGGAACAGCCCGACCATCACCGATGGCACTACACCCACCACGCCACAGCACAATCCGGCCAGGGCATAGGCCAGCCAGGTCATCCCCCACTGCCCCACCAGACTGGCGTACAGCGCGCCGATACCCAGCGGCAGCAACAGGCTGTAGATCATCAATGCCCGCCACGCACCCATACGGTCGACCAACAGCCCGGCCAGCACACACCCGATATTGAGGAAGACGATGCCCACACTGCTCAGAGCAAAGGTATGCCCGGCGGTCATGGCGAAGCGCTGCTGCATCACGGTCGGGGTGATCACCACCAGCACCACCACCGCCGAGGTCAGCACGCACGTAAGCAGCGCCGCCGGAATCAACGCCCGACGGTGTCGGCTCAGTACTCTACGCAACGGGAATGCCACAGGCTGCTCCCGCTGCTCGCGCAACGCCAGGAATACCGGCGTTTCACTCAACCAGCGGCGCAACCAGACACCGATCACGCCGAACACTCCGCCCAGCAGGAAGGGATAGCGCCAGGCGTAGTCGAGAATTTCCTGGGGCGTGAACACCTGCGCCAACAAGGTCGCGGTCAGCGCCCCGAGCAGATAGCCAAAGGTCAACCCAGCCTGCAGGAAGCCCAGCGCATACCCGCGTCGCCCGGGTGGCGCGTGCTCGGCAACGAACGTCCAGGCACTGGGCACCTCGCCGCCCACCGCCGCCCCTTGCAGGATGCGCAGCGCCAGCAGGATCAGCGGCGCGGCGTAGCCGATGTCGGCGTAGGTCGGCATCATCCCGATCAGCAGGCACGGCAGCGCCATCATCAGGATGCTCAGGCTGAACACCCGCTTGCGCCCCAGGTGATCGGCGAAATGGGCCATCAGGATGCCGCCCAGCGGCCTGGCCAGATAACCGGTGACGAAGATCCCGAAGCTCTGCAGCAGGCGCAACCACTCCGGCATCTCGGGCGGGAAGAACAGCTGGCTGAGCGTCAGGGCAAAGAACACGAAGATGATGAAATCGTAGATTTCCAGGGCACCACCCAGCGCGGCCAGCCCAAGGGTCCGGTGGTCGCCACGGCTGAACCGTGGCGGGCGGGTGGTATCGAGCGCAGTCATGGCAGCTTCCGCAACGTGGCAAAAGGCCAAGAGAATAGCAAAAGCCTTGAGCCTGTGGCCGTCCGTGCTTCAGGAGTTGCGGCAGAACACTGTCTGCGCGAGGTTGGTGCGTCGCCGGGAATAGGTCGAGGCCCCGGCCAGCCCCGGTGGCAGGGGCAACTGCCCGACCAGCACCGGCAGGTCGATGATCGCCATGAACGACTCCAGCGCCTCGCTGTCGGGCGCATGGGGCAGGCTGATGCTGACAGCATGCCGGTCACTCGGCGGCACCGCCGGCACCTTCAGGTGCGGCGAGTGGTACAGCAGTGCATGCTGGATCTGCGAACTGACCCGGCAGAAGCGCGCCAGGTCCACCCCAGCATGGCTGGCCAGCTCGATGTTGCCCACCAGCAGGTTGAACGGTTGCAAGGCACTGTGCACCAGGCGCTGCAGGTCTTCGAAATTCTCCACCGGAGCGATCCGGTAATAACCCAGGCCATTGAGCATCCTCTCCAGTTGCAGGCGCTGGGCGGGATGCTCGTCGGCGATGAGGATGCGCATGGATTTGTTAGGCATCGTCCGGACCTGGGCAGTTAGGTGATGACAGTGGCTCCGTGACCATACTGCGCCGGGAACGGCAACGTCAGGCAGCGCGCCTGGACGGGGGGTCTTTATTGATAGTTGTCGTGAACCCGGGAGAAATCAAGTGACCGGCTCACGGAATTTTCACATCCGCCGGCATCCCGCTCAGGACTCCCACTGGCGCATGCGCATGCGGCAGTGCTTCATGGCGTTGACGATGTGCTTTTCCACCACGCTGCGGGAAATATCCAGGCGTTCGGCGATCTGCTGGTGTGACAAGCCCTCGAGCTTGCGCAGCAGGAAACTGTCACGGCAAGGCGCGCTCAACTCGCCCAAGGCCTGCTGCATCAGCGCCAGACGCTGGTCGAGCTGCATGCTGTGCGTCGGCGCGGGGCTGTGCCAACGCTCATCGCTGTCGAGCACCTCGAGCGGCTCGGCCTGACGCACCTGGTGACGCCGGTGATGATCGACCACCAGGTTCATCGCCGTGCGATAAAGAAACGCGCGCGGGTGTTCGATACGCTCGCCGCCCGTGCGCTCCAGCACGCGGATGTAGGCATCATGGGCAACGTCTTCGGCCGCCTGGCGATTGCCAAGCCGGGCAGACAGGAAGCTCACCAACTCGCGATAGTAATGTTCCACGACGGCACCTGTCGTCTCCCTGCTCGAGCGCTGGTAGGCAGGCGCAGCGGGTCTGGATAATATCAGTGTGCGATCTTACAAATTATAATTATTCGCAGCAACACACAGCCCTCCCCTTCCTGCGTTAAATCGCCACCTATCACATTCGTTTAACTGGGACCCCCGAGCGCGTGCCGCGTCGCAGCACTCGGCCACTACCCCCGGCTGGAAGCCCGCATGACACGCACATCCAATACCCGCCGCCGAGTGCTGTTCGGCGCCCTGGGCCTGGCCGGCCTCGGCAGCCTCGTGGCCTGGCAGGTCCTGCCGCTCGGCGGCGCACCGGTCAGCACCGTGCCGGTGCTGCGCGCCGACATCGAAAGTAGCGTTACCGCACTGGGTACCCTGCAACCGCGCCGTTACGTCGACGTCGGCGCCCAGGCCTCGGGGCAGATTCGCAAGTTGCATGTGGAGGCCGGTGACGAAGTGCGCCAGGGCCAGTTGCTGGTGGAGATCGACCCGTCCACGCAACAGGCCAAGCTCGACGCCGGACGTTACTCGATCGAGAACCTCAAGGCCCAGCTGGCCGAACAGCGTGCGCAATACCAGCTTGCCCAGCAGCAGTACCAGCGCCAGCACGGCCTGGCCGCCGCCGGCGCCACCCGCCAGGAAGACCTGCAGACGGCGCAGGCGCAACTGAAGGTGACCCAGGCCCGCATCGACATGTACCTGGCGCAGATCCGCCAGGCCCAGGCCAGCCTGCGCAGTGACGAGGCAGAACTGGGCTACACGCGCATCTACGCCCCCATGAGCGGTACCGTGGTGGCGGTGGATGCCCGCGAAGGCCAGACCCTCAATGCCCAGCAGCAGACGCCGCTGATCCTGCGGATCGCCAAGCTCTCGCCGATGACCGTCTGGGCCCAGGTGTCCGAAGCCGACATCGGCAAGGTCAAGCCGGGCATGACCGCCTACTTCAACACCCTGGCCGGCGGCAAGCGCCGCTGGACCAGCACCGTGCGCCAGATCCTGCCGGTACCGCCCAAGCCGCTGGACCAGACCAGCCAGGGCGGCGGCAGCCCGGCCAGCGCCACCGCCGGCACCACAGGCAGCAAGGTGGTGCAGTACACCGTGCTGCTGGACGTGGACAACCCCGACGGCGCCCTGATGGCAGAAATGACCACCCAGGTGTTCTTCGTCGCCGGGCAAGCCAGCCAAGTGCTCAGCGTCCCCCTGGCTGCGCTGGATGACACCCCCGGCGACGGCGTGCGCCTGGCCCAGGTGCTGAACAGCAAGGGTCAGGTCGAGGCACGCCAGGTACGCACCGGCTTGAGCGACCGCCTGCGGGTGCAGGTTCTCGAAGGCCTGAACGAAGGCGAGCGCCTGGTCATCGGCCTGCCTGCCGCCAGTGGGGGTTGAGATGGCCACGCCCCTGATCGAGCTGTGCGACATCCGCAAGGTCTACGGCGGTGTCGATTCGCCCAGGGTCGAGGTGTTGCGCGGCATCAGCCTGAGCATCCACCCCGGCGAGTTCGTCGCCATCGTCGGCGCCTCGGGCTCCGGTAAATCGACCCTGATGAACATCCTCGGCTGCCTCGACCGTCCCACCTCGGGCAGCTACCGCTTCGCAGGCCGGGACGTGGCCGAACTGGACAGCGACGAGCTGGCCTGGCTGCGTCGCGAAGCGTTCGGCTTCGTGTTCCAGGGCTATCACCTGATCCCTTCGGGCTCGGCCCAGGAGAACGTCGAGATGCCGGCCATCTACGCCGGCACCCCGCCCGCCGAGCGCCATGCCCGCGCCCACGCCCTGCTCGAGCGCCTGGGCCTGGCCAGCCGCACCGGCAACCGCCCGCACCAGTTGTCCGGCGGCCAGCAGCAACGGGTGTCGATCGCCCGGGCGCTGATGAACGGCGGGCACATCATCCTCGCCGACGAGCCCACCGGCGCCCTCGACAGCCACAGCGGCGCCGAGGTGATGACCCTGCTCGACGAACTGGCCAGCCAGGGCCATGTGATCATCCTCATTACCCACGACCGTGAAGTCGCGGCCCGCGCCCAGCGGATCATCGAAGTGCGCGACGGCGAAGTGGTCAGCGACTCGCCCAGCCAGCCATCGGCCGACATCCCCCGGCAATTGCAGGCCGACGACCTGCGCCAGCGCCTGGACCGCGGCGCCACCCAGCGCGGCGCCTGGAAAGGCGAACTGGTCGAGTCCCTGCAGGCTGCCTGGCGGGTGATGTGGATCAACCGCTTCCGCACCGCGCTGACCCTGCTCGGTATCATCATCGGGGTCGCCTCGGTGGTGGTCATGCTCGCGGTCGGCGAAGGCAGCAAGCGCCAGGTCATGGCGCAGATGGCCGCATTCGGCTCGAACATCCTTTACCTCAACGGCAAGCACTCCTCCGAGGAACTGATGGGCATCGTCACCCTCGACGATGTCGACGCCATCGGCGAACTGCCCCAGGTCAAACGGGTCATGCCGGTAATCGGCGACAAGCTAATGGTGCGCCACGGCAACAAGGGCGAGCAGTTCTACGTTGGCGGCAACAACACCGGGTTCCCCGAGATCTTCAACTGGCCCGTGGTCGAGGGCAGCTTCTACAGCGAAGCCGACGAAGCCAACGGCGCCGCCGTGGCGGTGATCGGGCAGAAGGTGCGTGACAAGATGTTCGGCCCGGGCAGCAATCCACTCGGCCAGTACCTGCTGATCGGCAACGTGCCGTTCCAGGTGATTGGGGTGCTCCAGGGCAAAGGCGCCAGCTCCGGCAGCGAGGACAGCGACGAGCGCGTGGTGGTGCCCTACTCCGCCGCCGCCATCCGCCTGTTCGGCAGCCGCGACCCGGAATACGTCACCATCGCCGCCCTGGACTCCAGCCGGGTGAAGGAGACCGAGCAGGCGATCGAGCGCCTGATGCTGCAGCGTCACCAGGGCAAGCATGACTTCGTCCTGACCAACGACGCCGCGTTGATCCAGGCCGAGGCCCGCACGCAGAACAGCCTGTCGCTGATGCTCGGTGCGATTGCCGCGATCTCCCTGCTGGTGGGTGGCATTGGCGTGATGAACATCATGCTCATGACCGTGCGCGAACGCACCCGCGAGATCGGCATCCGCATGGCCACCGGCGCGCGCCAGCGCGACATCCTGCGCCAGTTCCTCACCGAGGCGGTGATGCTGTCGATGGTCGGCGGCGTGACCGGCATCGTCCTGGCCCTGGCCATCGGCGGCAGCCTGTTGCTGGCCGACATCGCCGTGGCCTTCGCCCTGCCCGCCATCCTCGGCGCCTTTGCCTGCGCCGTGATCACCGGCGTGGTGTTCGGTTTCATGCCGGCCCGCAAGGCCGCCCGCCTCGACCCGGTCAAGGCCCTTACCAGCGAATAACCCATGACGATCCCCTGCCGTATCAGCTTGCTGGCCCTGAGCCTTGGCCTGGCCGCCTGCAGCACCCCACCGCCGCCTGCGGCGAACATCGACGCCCCGCCGGCCTGGCAAGGGCCGACCAGCGCCAAACAGGCCCTGCCGGACAACCAGTGGTGGCGCGCCTTTGCCAGCCTGGAACTGGACCAGTTGATCGAGCGCGCGCGCTCGAACAGCCACGACCTGGCGGCAGCCGCGGCGCGGGTGCGCAAGGCCCAGGCCATCGCAGTGATCGCCGGGGCGCCATTACTGCCAGAAGTACAGCTCGGCCTGGATGGCAGCCGGCAGCGCCTGTTGCGCGGTGAAGGCAACAGCCAGCTCGACGCCAGCAGCAGCGAGCGCACCAGCACCTCGTTCGGCACCCGCCTGAGCGCCAGCTACGAGATCGATTTCTGGGGCGGCCTGCGCGCCACCCGCGACAGCGCGCTGCGCAGCCTGGATGCCAGCCGTTTCGATCGCCAGACAGTCGAGCTGACCCTGGTCAGCGCCGTGGCCGACAGCTACCTGCAAGGCCTGGCACTCGACGAGCAACTGCGCATCGCCCGGCTCAACCTGGACAATGCCCGCGACGTGCTGGGCCTGGTCGAAGCCCGCGAACGTTCAGGCTCGGCCACCCGCCTGGAACTGGCCCAGCAGCGCAGCCTGGTCGCTGCCCAGGAACGCCAGCTACCGTTGCTCGAACAGCGTCGCCAGGACAACCGCATCGTCCTCGCCACCCTGCTGGGCGACCCGGTGCAGGCCCTGCCCGACAATCGCGAAATGATCAGCAACGTACAGTGGCCCAGCATCGGCAGCGGCGTGCCCAGCGAACTGCTCGGCCGGCGGCCGGACATCGCCGCCGCCGAGGCGCGCCTGGCGGCGGCCAGCGCCAACATACAGGTGGCCCGGGCGGCCATGCTGCCTCGCCTGATACTCGGCGCGAACCTGGGCAGCGGTGCGCGCACCCTGCCCAATGTCTTCGACAGCCCCTACTACACCCTGACGGCCGGCCTCGCCGCGCCGATCTTCAACAACGGCCGACTCAGCGCCGCACGGGACCAGGCCAGCGCCGAACAGGAGGAATTGCTGGAGCTGTACCGCGGCAGCATCCTGGCAGGCTTCGCAGATGTGGAGAAAGCCTTGAACGCCATCGCCGGTGTTGAACGCCAGCGCCGCTGGCAGGACCAGGAGGTGGAGCAGGCACGCATCGCCTTCGACCTGGCCCAGCAACGTTACGCCGCCGGCGCCGAGACCCTGCTGACGGTACTGGAGACCCAGCGCACGCTGTATCTGGCCCAGGACCAGCAGGCGCAACTGCGCCTTGAGCAGTTGCAGGGCAGCGTGGCGCTGTACAAGGCATTGGGTGGGGGCTGGCAGACGCCGGTCAAGCTGTAGGGCACGCGACAAGTCCCTGCAGGCGCGGGTTTGCCCACGCTTGCAGGGGCACAGGGTGCATCAGGGCACGATGTTTTTCAGTGACAGGTGGCGCGCGTACCAAGGGCGTTGCGGCACCTTGCGCAGCAGGCTATCGAGCTTTTCTTCGTTACCGAACGTGATACGCAGGGCCAGCTTCATGGTCTCCACGTCCATCTCCACCGACTTGCCCAGGCGCATGCCTGGCTGCGTGCTGCAGCCATGGGTGTCCGGGCCCAGCCACGGGTCGCCGGCTTCGACCCAGCGACCCGGGGCGAACCAGGGCACGCCATTGACCTCCAGGCGCCGTACCTGACCGGGGTGATAGCGCTCATGGGCACGGAACCAGTCATCGATGCGGTCGTCGATCCAGCCATGGAAACCCCAGAACACCGGATTGACATGGGACGAGAACGGATCGCCGAGAAAATCGTTTTCGGGCTCGAACCAGCGCGCGGCAAAGTCTGCCTGGTCACGGGCGAACGGCACCGGCGCGCCATTATTCGGATCACGCGGCACCGACGCCCAGCACATGTGCAGCCAGTCGTGCAGGTTCATCTCCAGTTCCGAACCGAAGGCCCCAAGGGTCAGCTTCGACAGGTACAACGGGTCCTGGTACTGCGACTCCCACACCTGGAAGTTGCTGCAGTAGGTTTCGCCGGCCTTGATCGCCCCAACCCACTGGCCATAGGCTTCGTCGCCCGGCGCCTGCCAGGTCGGCGGCACGCAGTAGCCGTCGTGGTTGTCGAAATAGCGGGCAAAGCCTGCGCGGTCGAACTCGACGCTCGGCTGCGGCAGCGGGAAGCGCTGCCACGAGGGCAGATCCTGCAAGGTGCGTGCATACATCAGCATGTGCCGGTGCATGAACAGGAAATCGATGCCCGAGCCATTGCGGTGCTTGCGCGGGCCACGGGCATCGCGCTCATGGTCCCTGGGCCCGGGCTGCCAGCCCAGGCCACGCAGGGCGTCCTGCTTGTTGCGCGGCAATTTGTGCCACTGGTCACGGGTGGCATGCCAGAGCTGGTGGAACAAGCGGTGTTCGGCACCGACCACCCAGGCCAGCATCTCGGGGGTGTAAGGCAGGCGCTCACGGGCCTCGGGGAACAATCGCTTGACTGCGACGAAACGGCTGTCGGGCACCGGCAGCGTCAGCGGCCGATCCAGACGCTGCACGCGCCCGGTCAGCGTGCCGCTGCCGGCATTGGCGAATTCGGCCCAGACTTCGTCCAGACTGGCCACGCACTCATAGCCCGGCCCGCCATGCTGGTTGATCAGGCGCCAGCGCACCTGCGCGCTGCTGGCGCCGACCAGGTCACCCAGCACGCGGTAGGCCGGCTCGCCAGCCCCACGCAAGCGCTCGCCGGTATCGACGAAACCGCGCAGGCCGCGCCCCTTGGTGGCGACGTCGAGGAACATCTCGACACCTTGCTGGGGCAGCCCATCCAGGCCGCGCTCGGCACCCTCGAAGCGGATTTCCCAGACGCCGCGCAGTTGGTCCGCGAGCATCTGGCCTGCGTAGTCGGCCAGCTCGACGCTGGCTTCCCCAGGCGTGACGATGTCGTCCTCGGGGTCATGGGTCAGTTGCTTGTGCGCGTAATAGGCCGCCGTGCCTGTGGCGCCTGCCACAGCCAGGCCGGCGATGAATCCTCGTCGGGAAATTGTCATTGCGCCTCAATCCGTCTTCGCGTGCCGCGACTGCTATCCAAGCTAGAACGTAGGCGGGCCAGGGAAATTTAGGCGCGGCTCACCCCGGCTAATTAACCGCGCAGTGCACTCGTCTGATGGGTATCTCCCGCTGACAGAGGCATGCCCATGACCTCCCCGCTTGCCCGCCTGGCACCTGCTGCCCAGGCCACGCCCTACCGGCTCTTCGACCTCGATCTCAAGGCCATCGAAACCCTGAGCCCCTCACTGACGCGCTTCGTCTTCACCGGCGAGGACGTCGCGCAGATGACCACCCTGGCCCCCGACCAGCGTGTGAAGTTGCTGTTTCCGACGCCAGCCGGCGCGCCATCCAACCTGCCCAAGCACGCGCAATGGCAGCAGGCGCGGCGCGAACTGCCGGCGCAAGACATGCCGCCCATGCGCACCTACACCATCCGCGCCCTGCGCCGCGAGGCGCTGGAGGTGGATGTGGACTTTGTCCTGCACGGCGTCAATGGCCCCGCCTCGGCCTGGGCCACCCATGCCCGCGTCGGCGACCGCCTGCAGATGGTCGCCCCCAACCTGGCATATGCCGACGACCCCGGCGGCTATGAATGGAAACCGCCACGCAGCGCCCGGCGCATTCTACTGGTCGGCGACGAAACCGCCCTGCCGGCCATTGCCGGCATCCTCGAACAGTTGGCCACGACCGCGCCGCAACTGCCAGTCGAAGCGTTCATCGAAGTCCCGTTGGAAGCCGACTGTCTCGACCTGCGCCAGAGCCCGGCCACCCGCCTGCACTGGCTGCCACGCGACCTGCTCCGCAGCGAGCACGGCCAAGGCATGCAGCACGCCGTGCGCGAGCTGGCCAGCCTGCCGGCGCTGCGTGGCGCGTCGACGGTCGAGCTGGAAGACGTGGATATCGACGAAAGCATCCTGTGGGAACAGGCCTGCGGCGAACACGGCGACTTCCATGCCTGGGTCGCCGGGGAATCGGGGACTGTCATGGACATCCGCCGCTACCTGATCAAGGAGCGCGAGCTGCCGCGAGAAAGCCTGACCCTGATGGGTTACTGGCGCGCCGGGCGCGTGTTCGACTGAGCCACGAGCAGGGGCGCCTTGCGCCCCATCGCCGGCAATGGACGAAGGGGCTGAACGCAGCCCCGGAACATCAACCGGCCTTGACCGCCGCCGCGACGGCTTCGGCAAATCTTGCCGCCACTTCATCGATCTGCTCGGCACTGATGATCAACGGCGGCAGGAAGCGCACCACAGCACCATGGCGACCGCCCAGCTCGAGGATCAGGCCGCGGCGCAGGCACTCGCGCTGCACCTTCGGCGCCAGGCTGCGGCATGCCGGCGGATGCCCCTGCGCGTCGCGCTTGCCCGCCGGATCCACCAACTCCACGCCCAGCATCAAGCCACGGCCACGAATATCGCCGAGCTGCGGATAGTCCTGCTGCAACCGCTGCAGGTGCCCACGCAAGCGCTGGCCCATGGCCTCGGCGTGCTCGCACAGACGGTGCTCGACCAGGTACTTCATCACCGCGGAGCCCGCCGCCATCGCCATCTGATTGCCACGGAAAGTGCCGGCGTGCGCACCCGGCGACCACTGGTCGAGCCAGTCGCGGTAGACCATCACCGCCAGCGGCAGGCTGCCGCCGATGGCCTTGGACAGGGTGACCACGTCAGGCACGATGCCGGCATGCTCGAAGGCGAACATCTTGCCAGTGCGGGCGAAGCCGCTCTGGATCTCGTCGACGATCAGCGCCACCCCGGCCTGCTCGGTGATCCGCCGCAGCCCGCGTAACCACTCGATATCGGCAGGGATCACACCGCCCTCGCCCTGCACCACCTCGACGATCACCGCCGCTGGCAGCGCCACCCCGGCCTCGGGGTCGTTCAGCAGGTTTTCCAGGTAGTGCAGGTTGGCGCGCACGCCCGCCTCGCCACCCAGGCCGAACGGGCAGCGGTAGTCATAGGGATAGGGCAGGAACTGCACGCCATTGTTCAGCAACGCGCCAAGTGGCTTTTTCGGCCCCAGGCTGCCCATCAGGCTCAGGGCGCCCTGGGTCATGCCATGGTAGGCGCCCTGGAACGCCAGCACGGTGCTGCGCCCAGTCACGGTACGCACCAGCTTGAGCGCGGCCTCCACCGCATCGGTACCGGTCGGGCCGCAGAACTGGATCTTGGCTTCGCCGCGCAGACCCTCGGGCAACAGGCCGAACAGGTCCTGGACGAACTGGTCCTTGACCGGCGTGGTCAGGTCCAGGGTATGCAGTGGCAGCTCGTCAGCCAGCACGCGCTGGATCGCGTCGATCACCACCGGATGGTTGTGACCCAGGGCCAGCGTGCCAGCACCGGCCAGGCAGTCGATGAATTGGCGGCCCTCGACGTCCTCGACGTACAGGCCTCGGGCGCGCTTGAGCGCCAGCGGGATGCGTCGCGGGTAGCTGCGGGCGTTGGACTCCTGCTGTTGCTGGCGCAACAGCAGGGGCGAATCCTCGAATTCGTACAGGGGGCGCGGCGCGGTGGCCGGCAGCACCTGGGCAAGGCTGGAAGCGGTCGACATCGGAAAATCCCTCGCAAGCAAGCGAATGTGCCCGCCACGCGCCCTGTAACCGGATGTGTGTCGGGTTCTTATCGCTTGAAAAACGCTTCAGCGAGGTGCGGATTTAGCGGTTGCCGTCGGATTTGTTGAGGATCTGCGGCCTCTGTCGCGGGGCAAGCCCGCTCCCACGCCATGCGCTGGCCCGGCAAGAGCAGTCGCGCGGATGCGAATTGCGTGGGAGCGGGCTTGCCCCGCGATAGGTATGAACTCAACTCCCCGAGCGTGCCGGCACCTGCAGGCACACCCGCAAGCCATCGGCCTGGCTGTCGAAACGCAGGTTGCCAGAACAGCGCTGGACGATGGCCTGGACGATCGCCAGCCCCAGGCCGCAGCCACCGCTCTGGCCGTTGCGCCAGAAACGCTCGGTCAGGTGTTCGAGATCTGCCGGCGCGATACCTGGACCATGGTCGCGCACGAGGAAATCCACCTGGCCGTCCTGCGCCTGCACATCCAGCTCCACGGCGGCATCACCGCCATGGCGCAGGGCATTGTCCAGCAGGTTGCGCAGTGCCGCCACCGCCAGCGGCGCCGGCATGCCTAGGTAGACCCTGGCCGCTTCGTCGGGCAGATGCAGGTGAATACGGCGGTTGTCGCCGCCCCCGGCATCCTCGATGGCCTGCCGGGCAACCTGGGCGGCGCTGCACTGCACACCGTCATCGAACGACAGGCTGCCCTCGACCCGCGCCAGCATCAGCAACTGCTCCAACGTGCGGTGCATGCGGTCGGTACCCTGCTCGGCGTGTTCCAGGGCCTGTTCGCGCACCGCGCCGTCAGTCATGCGCGCCACCTGCAGGTGGGTCTTGATCGCGGTCAACGGGCTGCGCAGTTCATGGGCGGCGTCGTCGGTCAGGCGGCGTTCGCGCTCGAGGGTCTGGGCGATGCGCAGGAACAGCTGGTTCTGGGTGTCGAGCAGCGGTTGCAGTTCGCTGGGCAGGCCGGCCACCTGCAACGGCTCGACGCTGTCGGCGCGGCGCCTGCGCAAGGCGTCGCGCATGCGATTGAGCGGTTCCAGGCCCTTGCCCAAGCCGATCCACAACAACCCCAGGCTGCCCAGCAGGGCCATCAGCACCGGTGCCGAGGCCGCCAGCAGGATCGACTGGTTCAGCGCCTCGCGCTCCTGATGACGGTCGGCGGTGGTGATACGCACGTCGCCATGGTTGTAGGTGAAAGTACGCCATGAGGCGCCATCGATGGTCTGGTCACGGAACCCACTGCGCTCGTCGTCCATGGCGCCATCGTGCTTGTGGTTGCTGGCGAGGATCTCGCCACGCAACGAGCTGACCTGGCAGGCCATGCCATCCGGCACACTGAACTGGTCGGCGGAGAAATGCGCGTCCTGCCCCTTGGCGGTCAGCGGCTGCGGCAACTGGTCGATCAGCCCCGCGACCATGCGCGCCGAGGCCACCAGCCGCTGGTCGAGGGAAAACATCATCTGCTGGCGCAGGTCACGCAGCATCCACGCCGCCGCCAGTGCCCAGATGACGATGAACACGCTGCCGAGGATCAGTGACAGGCGTACCCGCAGGCTCATGATGCGGCCTCCTCCGGCGCCTGGGCCGGGCCCAGGCGGTAACCCAGGCCGCGCACGGTCTCGACGATGCTGTTGCCCAGCTTGCGCCGCAGGTGGTGGATATGCACGTTCAGCGCATTGCTCTCGACTTCGTCGCCGAAGCC
>Ga0247818_10000848_pt1 | contig 19265 bp, 18 predicted proteins | sample 13C_Glucose_Day1_FD_192424 | JGI IMG/M metagenome (GOLD analysis project Ga0247818, IMG submission 192424) | Soil microbial communities from agricultural site in Penn Yan, New York, United States - 13C_Glucose_Day1 | ecosystem: Environmental > Terrestrial > Soil > Agricultural land | place... | reverse complement strand
GCCTGTAGGAGCCAGGCTTGCCGGCGAACCGGGCACCGCGGTGTATCTGTCGCACCGCGTTATCGTTCTTCGCGGGCAAGCCTCGCTCCTACAGGCGAACCGGGCGCTGCGGTGTATCTGTCGCACCGCGTTATCGTTCTTCGCCTGTAGGAGCCAGGCTTGCCGGCGAACCAGGCGCTACGGTGTACCTGTCGCACCGCGTTATCGTTCTTCGCGGGCAAGCCTCGCTCCTACAGGCGAGCCAGGCGCTGCGGTGTATCTGTTGCACCGTACGCGGGCATAAGCGTTCTGACGCCGCCATACCCCATATTGACGATGCGCCCGCGTAGCGCCCTCCGTACAACTACAGCGTATTGATTTCTTCGGAGGTAAACGCTGTGAAACAAGCTCCCCCTTATGTCCCGGGCCATCAATTACTGGCTGGAAAATCCGTGCTGATTACCGCTGCCGCAGGTGCCGGTATCGGTTACTCGGCCGCCCGGCGCAGCGCCGAGGAGGGCTGCCGGGCGCTGATGATTTCCGACGTGCACCCGCGCCGCCTCGAAGAAGCCGTGGAGCGTCTCAAGGCCGAAACGGGACTGCAGGCCATTTACAGCCAGCTGTGCAATGTCACGGTCGAAGCCGAGGTCCAGGCCTTGGTGGCGAGCGCGGAAGAGCTGCTGGGCGGTGTCGATGTGTTGATCAACAACGCCGGCCTCGGTGGCCAGAAACTCGTGGTCGAGATGAGCGACGAAGAATGGCTGCGAGTGCTGGATGTGACCCTGACCGGCACGTTCCGCATGACCCGCGCGATGCTGCCACACATGCAGCGCCGTGGCGCCGGCGCCATCGTCAACAATGCTTCGGTCCTGGGTTGGCGCGCACAGAAGGAACAGGCCCATTACGCCGCGGCCAAGGCCGGGGTGATGGCCCTGACCCGTTGCAGTGCGCTGGAAGCTGCCGAGTTCGGCGTGCGCATCAACGCGGTTTCACCGTCGATCGCCCTGCATGATTTTCTCAAGAAGGCCTCCAGTGAAGAGCTGCTCGCCAGTCTCGCCGGGCGCGAGGCATTCGGCCGTGCCGCCGAAGTCTGGGAAGTCGCCAACGTGATGATGTTCCTGGCCAGCGAGTACGCCTCCTACATGGTTGGCGAAGTATTGTCCGTCAGTTCCCAACAAGCCTGAGGAGTGGGCCATGAGTCATGTTTTCAGCAGTGCCCAGGCGTTGCTCGAGGCCGAGGGCCTGGACCTGGGTTGCACCGAGTGGCTGACCATCAGCCAGCAGCGCATTGATCTGTTTGCCGAAGCCACGGGTGATCACCAGTGGATTCATGTCGACCCGGTGCGCGCCGCCAGCGGGCCGTTTGGCGTCTGTATCGCCCACGGCTACCTGACCCAGTCGCTCGTCAATCTGTTCCTGCCGCAATTGCTCACCCTCGACAACATGGCGATGGGGGTCAATTACGGCAGCGACCGCGTGCGCTTCCCGGCGCCGGTCAAGGTGGGATCGCGAGTGCGCGGCAGCGCCAGCATCGTGCGCGCCGAGCAGCTGGCAGAAGCCGTGCAACTGGTGGTGCGCGTGACCGTGGAAGTCGAGGGCCAGGCGCGGCCCGGCTGTGTGATCGACACCATCAGCCGTTACACCTTCAACCCTATTACCGAGTGAGCCTGTCATGGACCTGAATGAAGTTGTCATCGTTGCCACTGCGCGGACCGCGCTCGCCAAGTCGTTCCGCGGCTCGTTCAACGATACGGAAGCCCCGGTACTGGGCGGACATGTGGTGCGTGCGGTGGTCGAGCGCGCCGGCATCGAACCGGGCGAAGTAGAAGATGTGATCATGGGCGCGGCGGTGCAGCAGGGCACCCAGGCCTACAACATCGGCCGCCTCTGCGCTTATACCGGCGGCTTGCCGGACACCGTGCCGGGCATGGCCCTGGACCGTATGTGCGCCTCGGGCCTGATGAGCATCGGCGTCGCCGCCAAGGGCATCATGACCGGCGAGATGAATATCGCCATTGGCGGTGGCGTGGAGTCGCTGTCACTGACCCAGACCAAGCACAAGAACAGCTATCGTGCCCAGTCCGAAGCCGTGCTGCAAGTCGTGCCCAGCGCCTATATCCCGATGCTGGAAACCGCCGAAATTGTCTCGCGCCGTTATGGCATCAGCCGCGCGGCCCAGGACGAGTATTCCCTGCAGAGCCAACTGCGCACCGCGGCCGCCCAGCGTGACGGCTTGTTCGATGATGAAATCGTCGGCTTGAGCGTCGATAAGTTGTGCTTCGATGCGGCTGGCCAGCCCAGCGGCCATCAGCGTGTATTGGTCGAGCGTGACGAATGCAATCGACCGAACACGCGCCTGGAAGACCTGGCTTCGCTGAAACCGGTATGGAAGGACGGTAAATGGATCGAGCAGGGTGAATTCATTACCGCCGGCAATGCGTCGCAGTTCTCCGATGGCGCCTCGGCCAGCCTGCTGATGAGCCGCGCCGAAGCCAAGCGTCGGGGGCTGACTCCGTTGGGCATCTACCGAGGCATTGCCGTGGGCGGCTGCGCACCGGAGGAAATGGGCATTGGCCCGGTGGTGGCCGTGCCGAAATTGCTCAAGCGCTTTGGCCTGAGCGTGGCGGATATCGGCCTGTGGGAAATCAACGAAGCCTTTGCCTGCCAGGTCCTGCATTGCCGCGATGCACTGCAAATCCCGGCGGAACGTCTGAACGTCAACGGCGGCGCGATTGCCATCGGCCACCCGTTCGGCATGTCCGGCGCACGCATGGTCGGTCACGCACTGCTGGAGGGTCGCCGTCGCGGCGCCCGTTATGTGGTGATCGCCATGTGCATTGGCGGAGGCATGGGTGCGGCCGGTTTGTTCGAACTGCCATAGGGCTGACCGGGGTGCGTTGAACGTCTTTAACACCCATTACGATCAATTGATGCGGGCCGTGCAGTCCGGGCCCGCTGCTGGGGAGTGGCTATGCAAAGTCGCGTGCCGAATGCGCAGGTCCTCGCGCAGATGGGACTGGAGTTGGCCGAGTACGAAGGCCTCATCGGCAACATGTACGACTCGGCCATGGATATTCGCTGCATGGGTGATTCGTTGCGCCAGCTCCGGAAGCTGTTCAAGGCCAATTTCGTGACCTTGATTCTGCGTGTGCAGGATGAGCCGCTGCTGTCGCCGATGATGGTCGCCGGGGACGTCGAACTGGGGGAGGGCGGCATCAACCATTACGCCTACTACGCCAAGTCCACGCTGTTCGACGGCCTGCCCACCGACACGGTGTTCACCATCGATGAATTGATGACTGATGATGAATGGATCAGTTCTTCTTTTTACCTGTTGTTTTGCCAACCACACGACTGCCACCAGATGCTCGGCGCGGACATCCGCATGCCGGACGGAAGCACGGTGCGTTTGCGGATCAACCGGCCACGGGACCAGGCACGTTTTTCCCAGGTCGAGCGGGCCATGTGCGCCATGCTCTTGCCGCATTTGCGCCGCGCCCTGCACATGCATTCGCTACTGGATCGCAGTGAGTCGCTGGGCAGTTTGTACTCGCAAACGATCAGCCGCATGGCGGTGGCGACTATCGTGCTCGATGAAAACGGCACCGTGGTGCAACTGAACCCGGTGGCCAGGGAGATTATCGCCAGCCAGGACGGCCTTAAAGTCGTCGGCGGGCGATTGGAGGCGACTTACCCGAGTGACAATCGTGAACTGTCGCGGCTGGTGCGCAACGCCTTTCAACGGGTGAAGCAGGGCCACGCCGGATTACAGATAGCCGAGGCCACGTCGATTTCCCGCCCCTCCGGGAAAGTCAGCCTGGGGGTGGTGGTGGAGTTGATTCCGACGCAGGAGCTGGTCGAGGGCAAGGGCAAACCGACCGTGGTGGTCTATGTCCGCGACGCTGTCAGCAAGTCGCTGGTGAGCAATGTGGTGACGTCGCAGCTGTACAACCTGACACCCGCGGAAACGTTGCTGGCGCTGGAACTGGCTAACGGCCTGTCGCTGGAGGAAGCCTCGGAAGCGCTGAACATCCGCCGTAATACCGCCCGCGCGCACCTGCGTTCGATCTTTTCCAAGACGGGTGTGCGGCGCCAGACCGAGCTTGTGCGGATCATGCTCAACAGTGTCGTGGCATTGGCCGGGCCGCAGTTGCCGGGAGCAGCGAAGGATGCGCTGTAGTCTGTCGTTCACAGGCACCGAGGTAAAACGCGTTAGTCCGTGCGGACGATGCTGCCGGTTCCTTGGGCTGCCGATACTGGGTGACCGCTATCGGTAACCAAGGAGAATAAAAATGACCGGCAGTAACCTGGCCTCCAGTTGTCTTGTCTCGCGGGCTGCCAACGCCACTCCCACCTGGGTGCTGGGGTTGTTATTGGGATGCAGTGCAATCGGTACGGCGAACGCCGCACCGGAAGATGTGGAGCGCCTGGGCAAGGATTTGACTTGCGTCGGTGCCGACAAGAGCGCCAATGCCGATGGCAGCATCCCGGCGTTCAGCGGCAAGTGGCTGGGCGTGCCGCCGCACGTGGACTTCAAAGGGACTGGCAACCATCCGGTTGATCCTTACCCGCAAGAAAAACCGCTGTTCGTGATTACCGCGGCCAACCTGGCGCAATACAGCGACTACCTGTCCGACGGACAGAAAGCCTTGTTCAAGCTCTACCCGGCTACGTACAAGATGCCGATCTACCCCACGCACCGCGATTTCCGTTTCGACGACGCGGTGTGCCAGGCCACTCGCGAAAACGCCAGCATCGCGCGCCTGGTGGATGACGGTGAAGGGGTGGTGGGCAAAACCGGCGGCACAGCCTTTCCGGTACCACGTAGCGGTCTGGAACTGCTGAAGAACGCCTCTGCCTTTACCTTGCGCGCCTGGACCGAGGAATACACCTCTGACAACGCCTACGTACTCAAGGACGGCAACATCAACTGGGGCCGCGTGCATTCGCGCAACCTGGCGCCGTCGCTGGAGCCGGGCAAAAAAGGCGAGACCGTTGGTAACTCGGCCTTCTACCTCAACGAAACCTTGCTGCCACAACGGGACAAGGGCGAGATCAATACCGGCACCGAGTTCTGGAACGACAAGACCGAGCCTCGCCAGGCCTGGCGTTACGATCCGGGCACTCGCCGTGTGCGGCAGTCGCCGGGTTATGGCTTCGACATGTCGTTCCCCGGCAGCGGCGGTTCGATCACCGTGGACGAGGTGCGTCTGTTCAACGGCTCGGGCCAGCGTTATGACTGGAAGATCGTCGGCAAGCGCGAGATGTTCATTCCCTACAACACCTATCGCCTGCATGCGGCCAACCTCAAGTACGCCAACCTGCTGACCCCTGGCCATATCAACCCGGATGCCATGCGCTTTGAGCGCCATCGGGTGTGGGAACTGGAAGGCACCCTCAAGCCGGGTTACCGCCACCTGTACGGCAAACGCAAGTTGTACATCGACGAAGACACCTGGTTCCCGATGCTCGCCGATAACTACGACAACCGTGGCGAGCTGTGGCGGACCTCGATGCTGAACTTTTTCTACGCCTATGAAAGTCAGCGGCCACAGGCGGGCGTGGGGCTGTACTACGACCTGAATGCCGGCAGTTACCTGGCGTTCAACCTGATCAACGAACAGCGCGATGGCTATCAGTTGAACAAGCCGGGCTTCAGCCCGCGGGATTTCGGCCCGGAAGCCGCCCGTCGGGTTGGCCAATAACCGACGCAGATTCGCGATGGCAAAGGCTGACAGGTGAACCCTTTGAGAGCGGATCTCATTTGATCTAGTCCAAGTGAGGGATGAATCCCTTGCCGGGGCGCTCAATGATATCCGCTATGGGTTCACCCTGTTTTTTTTGGGGGTATTACTCCCCGAAGTTTCCAATCGAGGAACAATAACAATGACGAAACTCGCTGAAATCAGCATCGAAAACGCCCAGCGTACTCACCGTTACGCCCGTGGCTGGCACTGTCTGGGCGTGGCGGAGGATTACCGCGATGGCCAGTTGCACACTTTGAATATCTTCGGCACGCGCCTGGTGGCGTTTGCCGACAGCAAGGGTGCTATCAGCATCCTCGATGCCTATTGCCCGCACATGGGGGCCGACCTGTCCCAGGGCACCATCGAAAACGACACGGTGGTATGCCCGTTCCACCACTGGAAATACAACACCAGCGGTAAATGCGTCGAGATTCCCTACTGCAAGCGCATTCCACCGAAGGCCAAGACCCGCAGCTGGTTGACCTGTGAGGAGAACAACCTGCTGTTCGTCTGGAACAACCCTGAAGGACGTCCGCCGAAAGAGGGCGTGATCATTCCGCACCTGGCGGAGATGGACGACCCGGACTGGATTCACGACTGGAACATCGACAGCATGCTGATCGAAACCAACCCACGGGAGTTGGTCGATAACCTGGTGGACGCCATGCATTTTGGCCCCGTGCACGGCACGCCGACCAAGTACTTCGCCAATGTCTTCGAAGGGCACATAGGCCACCAGATCTTCCACGGTGATTCCGAGCGCCTGGGTGGCGATCTGATCGCACCGTCGGCCTACTACGGCCCGGCGACCCACTTCACTCACATCAGCTCTATGTTCGGCGATGTGCGGATACACGCCATTTTGCTCAACAGCCATGTGCCTGTGACGGCCAACAGCTTCGACCTGCGTTTCGGCTGCATGGTCAAGCGCGTACCCGGCTGGAGCGAAGAGCAGAACATTGAAGTGGCCAAAGCCTACGTTCAGGGTAATCGCACCTCGTTCTATCAGGACGTGGATATCTGGAAGCATAAAATCCGCATCGACAACCCGGTGCTGGCAGAAAACGACGGCCCGGTTTACCAACTGCGCGAGTGGTACCAACAGTTCTTTACCGATGAAGACAAAGTGCCCGCGAGCATGGCTGAACGCCGTGAATTCATCACGGTCGACGAGCGTTGAAGGGTAACGCCTCTTGAGTTGTTGCAATGACGTAGGTCCGACTTGACGGTCACGAGAGCACTGACAATGAAAACAAAAAGTCTTCTTGCCTATCACGTTTGCTTGTTGCTCCTGTTCCTCCTGGTGGTGACCGTGCTGGTCTCCCCACCAGCGCAATCGCCCAGTTTTAAAGCCTGCCAGCAATATGCAGGTTGTGTTGCCATCAGCCAGAGCGTTCCGAACTGGCTGAATTTCCGCTAGGGTCGGCGTGCGTCGAACAATGCACACCACAAGGTTGACAAGACCTTGTGGTGTGCATTTTTGCGTGTGTAGGAGCCAGGCTTGCCGGCGAAGAACGATGACGCGGTGTGTCAGATAAACCGCAGTGCCTGGTTCGCTTGTAGGAGCCAGGCTTGCCGGCGAAGAACGATAACGCGGTGTCTCAGATACACCGCGGCGCCTGGTTCGCGGGCAAGCCTCGCTCCTACAGGCGAAGAACGATAACGCGGTGTGTCAGATACACCGCGGCGCCTTGTTCGCGGGCAAGCCTCGCTCCTACAGGCGAAGAACGATAACGCGGAGTGTCAGATACACCGCGGCGCCTGGTTCGCGGGCAAGCCTCGCTCCTACAGGCGAAGAACGATGACGCGGTGTTTCAGATACACCGCAGTGCCTGGTTCGCGGGCAAGCCTCGCTCCTACAGGCGAAGAAGGAGGCGACATCCCTGTCGCCTTGAGTGGTTTAGCAGGGCAGAAAGTGACCGCCGTTGACATCCAGTTGCGCGCCGGTAATGACCTTGGCGTAATCGCTGGCCAGGTACAGGGCGGCCATGGCGCAGTCGTTGTCTTCGGGGATTTTGCGCAACGCAATCTGCTGGGCGACCTGGTCGACCAGCGACTCCATCGGGACGCCCAGGCGCTGGGCTTCGCTCTCGAAGTAACCGATCACCGGCGCGCCCCACATCCAGCCCATGAAGGCGGAGTTGACGCGGATGCCGAACGGGCCGAGATCCTGGGCCAGGTATTGCACGGCGGTTTTCAATGCGCCCTTGGAGACGGCATAGCCGGATTCCAGTTGGTTGGGGGTGCGGGTGGCCATGGTGTTGATCATGACGATGCTGCCCGATTTCTGTTTCTTCATCTGCGGCAGCACGGCCTGGGTCATGTGCATGGTGCCAAACAGGTTGACGTCCATCGCCTTGCGCCAGTCGTCCATTGACGACTCGGAAGAACTGCCCCAGGCGCCATGGGCGTAGGCAGAGTTGATCAATACGTCGATCTGGCCGAAGTGCTCGATCGTCAGGTCGGCGAGCGTCTGGCACTGTTCGGCCTGGGCGATGTCGGTGGGGACTTTCAGGACCGGCGTGCTGTAGCCGGCGTCGCGGATGGCCTGTTCAGCCTGGTCCAGTTTGGCGGGGGTGCGGGTGGCCAACACCACGGCCTTCGCCTGATACTCCGCGGCACGCACGGCCAGCTTGATGCCCAGGCCCGGGCCGATACCGGAAATGATGACGACTTTATCTTTCAGCAACATGGAAATTACCTTCTTATTGTTTTGGTAGGGAACGGGTCGTTCAGCTGCGGCTGGCGTGCAGTTCTTCGGCACGTCGTTTCAGGTCCAGGGCCATCCGGTCGAAGCCGATTTTTACCCAGGCACCGTGTTCACGCATGATCGTGTCCTGGTTCAGGCCCAGGAAAATATCAGTGGTGAAATAGCTGCAGCGGTTGGCGTCGATGGCCTTGATGTATTGATCACGGCGGGCGGCGTCCATGTTGTCCGGGACGGGACGCTGCTCCCAGGACAACAGCTGCTCGGCGTCGCAGGCCACGAGGTATTCGAAGACCGGAACGGTTTCGCCGGTATCGGGGGTAAGTACCTGCATATGCACCTCGTCACCGATCTGCAGGCCGCACCGAATGCGCGGACAGAAGGTGTTCCACTGGTGGTAATTGTCCAGATCAATGAGCACTTCCCAGACCACCCGGGCGGGGGCGTTTATTTCCACCGTGTGGGAGGTCACTATGTTTTCGGCTCTGGCCATGACTGTCTCCTGTTGTGCATTCAGTTGATGGGTCTGGAGGTGATCTGCAGCTGTTCGCTCAAGGGTTGGATAGTCTCGAGCAAGGTTTCGTAGCCCGTCTCGGCGATCATCCAGCGCTCGCCGCGCTTGATGTAGCGATCCTGGTAGATCGCGCTGCCGTGCATGTGGGTGTTGTCCTCGAGGTTGATGAACACGTAGCTCAGATACCAGAGAGCCGAAGCCTGTTCGCCATCGACTTCGATCTCCGGGGTGTGACCGTTGTGGGTGGCCAGGCGGGTCTTGGTGAACGAGGTGCGGTAGAAGTCCAGCGCATCGCCCAGGCCATTGACGTGAAATTCGTAGGCAGGGCTCTTGAACGACAGGGTGACGTCTTCGGTGAGCATGCCCTGCAGCATCTCGATGTTGCAGGTGTCGATGGCACGAAAGTAGCGCGCCTTGAGCTGCTTGATCAGCTCGATTGCTTCTAGGTCCAACATGGGAAGCCTCCTAGTTGGCTACTCAGGCACTGAGCTGGTACTCGCTGGTGAGGATGCAGTCGAGCTTCTGGAAGTCGATGAACTTGCTGGTCGATTCGTACATGGCCTGCTGGCGCTGCGCGCATTTGTCCGGGTCGCCAAGGGCCGCGAAGAATCCTTGTGGATTGCCGATGGCCTCTGGCGGGAAGTTTTCTTCGACGATCCCGTGCAGCACCGGCGCACCGAAGGTGAGCGCCCGTACCACGGTGTTCTGCCGGTAGCCGAAGATCGACTGCAGAGGGTAGGCATTCGGCCCGTGCCCGTTGCGCCAGGTGTCGTACCAATGCTCGTAGCTCATCCGATCCGGCTTGTGCAGCAGCGCCACCTGATTCATCCCGGGTGTGCGCTCGCCAACCGGTACCCGGTAGTGGGCTGCACGCGACTTGCGCTCCTCGGGGTAGGGTTCGGACTCCAGCACCAGATAAGCCTCCAGGCGACTGGTCAACGGTGTCACAAGTGCCTTGATGGACGGCCATTGCGAGGCACTGTCCAGCCACACCGAGAGCAATCCGTCCAGGGGGACGGCGCTATTGGTAATGCGCTGTGCAGAAGCGGTGGCTACGCCCTCATCGACCACCATGACGCGGGTGGTGCGCGCGCCGGCGCTAACCAGATTGTCGCCCAGGTCGAGCAACGCCTGTCGCCATTGCTGGACGCTTTGCTGTGGCGGTTTCCACAGGGTCAACATGAGTTTTTCCATGAATCCTCCAGCCTGGATTTAGTGGTTGACGCTTAAATGACGGGCGCGATATTCCTTGTAGTCCTCAGTCATCTGCGCCTCGTTCAAACCGAAGCGCTCCAGGCTGTAGTCGTGGCTGGCACGTTTTTCCCGGCTGTTTTGCGCCAGCCATCCCTGCGCGTCGGCGCGGGCCTTGTCGGTAAACGGCAGATCGGCGAAGGCGTAGACCCTTTCCAGCACGTCCATCGGCTGGGTCACGGTGTCGGCAAAGTGGATGTCGAGAAAGCGCTCGGCAGCGTGCTGGTCGCGGACCTGCATGGTGTGACGGATGCCACGCGCCATGCGGTGGTTCCACTGTTCGCCGGCGGCTTTCGGATCCGGGTTGTCGCTGTACATCTGCCACAGGGTGTGGGCCATGCTCGCCATTGACGGAATGGTCTGGGCCGGCTCGCGGTGGGTCAAAATCACCTGCGCCTTAGGGAAAACATCCAGCAGTAGATGCAGGGTGTGCAGGTGTTGGGGGGCTTTGAGCAGCCAGCGCTGGCCTGCAGGTTCACCCCGTTGGCCTTTCTGCCATTGCAGGAACTGCAGCATTTTTTTCAGCTGGGTATAGACCGGCCGCTGATCTTGCTGATCCAGCCAGCGGGTATAGCTGGGCACGTTGACGTAGGCGTCCATGGCGCACATGAACGAGTGTTCCATGAGCATGAACTCTTCGTCGCAGAGCATGGCATCCAGCGGGTGTATGGCGAGGATTTGCGGGATGACCTGGGCCATCAGCTCGACCTCGGCCTTGGCCTGGGCGATGCGTTTGGCCGGCACGGCCAGGGTTTCATCTGCCAGCGGTGCCGGGAAGCGGGTCTCCCACCAGGTCGCCGAGTAGAAGCGCGGGTCAACCGCCAGCGTGCGTTGCAGCATGGTGGTGCCGGTGCGAGGCAGGCCTACGATGACCAGCGGATCGTCGATCTGGATCTGGGTGATTTGCGGATAGCGGACAAGGTAGTCCTCGATCACCAGGCGGTTGACCAGTTGTCCCACCAGTCTTTCCTGCAGCAAGTACTGGCCGGTCTGCGACAACCCGGCTTCGGCGGCCAAGGCAACCAGCAGAGCCTCCAGAGACTCGCGATAGTTGTCATCGCCAAAATTGCTCAGGCCGTCGGTGCGCGCGATGGCGCTGGCCAGCAGGCTGTCGACGGTCAACTCTTCAATCAGGGTGTGCGCGTTCATAGGGCCTCCGCGATGGCAGACACTTTTACTACTTGGGTGGTGGGGTGGCATTGCTCCTGGGCACCGACCCAGCGCAGGCACATCGTGCCTTGGCGTACGCCGGCGGTTTGCAGCCAGTTTCTCAGCCCGGGATCCAGCTCGCTGAGGACCAGGGTCACGCCGCCGTTGTCGTCGTATTGGGCCTGGTGTTTGTTGAAGCAGATTTGGTGGTAGCGGTAGTCCAGCGACTCCATCCAGTAGTTGTTGATCTGCAAGTTCCAGAAGTCGCAGTCCGGTACTTTGTCGATGTGGATGACCAAGGCTTCGTCTTCAGCCAGCGCCCAGTGTGAGTGGTAGTAGAAAATGTTCGGGTCGCCGCCCACTGACTGGCACAGGGCCTGGTTGGCCGGTGGCAGTTGATTGCTGTGAGGCAGGTAGCTTTGGCTCCAGTCGGCGAACAGCCTGGCGGTGTTCTCCACGAAACTGGAGACCCGCGCCAGGCCTTGCTGGAAGGTCGCCGGATCAAGGGCCTGTGGCTTGGAATCGGTACCCATGCGCTCAATGCTCAGCTTGGCCGGCTCTTCAATCCGACGGTCGAGAAACGTCTGGCGCACGATCAGGGCGTTGGTGGCGTCTTCCATTTTCAGCCAGTTGCCCGGTTTCGGCTCGCGGCTGAGGATGATTTCGAAGTTGCCCTGGGCATCGACTTCCAACTGGCTGGCATCGATGAATCCGGTCTGGATCAGGGTGCCGTCGGTTTCATAGCCGCCTTTCTGGGTGCCGAAACTCAGGTAGGCGACGCTGCCGCGCTGACCTTTGATGCGATAGTCCAGCGTGCCGTCCAGGCGCGAGTACTCGTAGAGGTTGTCCGGGTTGTCGGCACCGATCTTCGCGGTCTCGTGGGAGGTTTTGAAGAAGCTGGGAAAGGCCGGATCGGCAAACTCGATGTGCATTTCCAGGCCAATGCGCAGCAGGCGCGTGAGGTAGCGGAAACCTTCGGCGCGGGTGGCCGCATCGGCCGGCGCTTCGGGGCGCAGAATCTGCTCGCCGCAGCGTTTGAGGTGATCGCAAAACGTGGACCAGGTCTGGCCACTCAACAGATGTTGTTCGTCAATCGAGCTGATTGTCATTGTTCGACGCTCTTGATTAGTCGAACCCGGATCGTGAACGTCTGCGCACAGTCGTCCGAACCGGATTCATCGGCCCACAACAGGGCCACTGTTTTATTCGCCTCGCGTCGTCCTTTCGGACTGCTCGAAGCGATCGTTAAACGCCGGCGAACCGGGCGACGCGACTAGAACTCTTTACCAATGATGCCGCGCTCGGTCAGCACCGCGATGATGCGTTCCACTGCGTTTTCCGGCGTCAGTTCGCCGGTCTTGATATGGATGTCCGGCTTGTTCGGCACCTCATAAGGTGAGTCGATGCCGGTGAAGTTCTTCAACTCGCCACGGCGGACTTTCTTGTACAGGCCCTTGGGATCACGCGCCTCGGCCACGGCCAGCGGCGTGTCGACGAAGATCTCGATGAACTCGCCTTCCTGCAGCAGCCCGCGCGCCATCTCGCGCTCGGAACGGAACGGCGAGATGAAGGCCGTCAATACAATCATCCCGGCATCCACGAACAATTTGGACACCTCGGCCACCCTGCGGATGTTTTCCACCCGGTCGGCATCGGTGAAGCCCAAGTCGCGGTTCAGGCCGTGGCGCACGTTGTCGCCGTCGAGCAAGTAGGTGTGCCGGCCGCGGGCGTACAGTCGGGTTTCCAGCAGGTTGGCGATGGCCGACTTGCCGGCGCCCGACAAACCGGTGAACCACAGCAGCACGGGCTGCTGGCCCATCTGTTCGGCGCGCGCTTTCTTGTTCACATCCACGTGCTGCATATGAATGTTCTGCGAACGGCGCAGGGAATACTCGATCAGCCCCGCGCCAACGGTGGCGTTCGTCAGACGGTCGATGAGGATGAAACTGCCGGTTTCACGGTTGTCCTTGTAAGGATCGAAGGCGATCGGCTGGCTGGTAAAGAGGTTGCACACGCCGATTTCGTTCAGCGCCAGCTCTTTGGCCGCCAGGTGCTCCATGGTATTGACGTTGACCTTGTACTTGGGCATCGACAAGGTCACCGGCAGGGTTTTACCGCCGATTTTCATCAGGTAGGGGCGACCGGCGAGCATGGCCTGCTCGTGCATCCAGATCAGGCTGACCTGGAACTGGTCGGCCACGCTGGTGGGGTCTTCTGCGGTGGACAGCACATCGCCGCGACTGCAATCGACTTCTTCGGTCAGGGTCAGGGTGATGGACTGTCCGGCCACGGATTGTTGCAAGTCACCGTCGAGGGTGACGATGCGCGAGATACGGCTCTCTTGTCCGCCCGGCAACACGCGTACCCGGTCACCGGGACGAATCACGCCGCTGGCGATGGTGCCGGTGAAACCACGAAAATCGAGGTTGGGGCGGTTGACCCACTGCACCGGCATACGGAACGACAGTTTCTGCTGGTGCGCCTCGTCGATCTCGACGGTTTCCAGGTAACCCATCAGCGTGGTACCGCGGTACCAAGGCATGTGTTCGCTTTGCTCGGTGATGTTCTCACCCCGTAGCGCGGACATCGGGATGGCGGTGAAATCTTGTAGACCGATCTGCTTGGCGAAGGCGCGGTAGTCATCGACGATGGCGTTATACACTTTCTCCGAATAGTCCATCAGGTCCATCTTGTTGACCGCCAGTACCACCTTGCGAATGCCGAGCAGCGAGGCCAGATAGCTGTGACGCCTGGATTGAGTCAGGACGCCGCGTCGTGCATCGATCATCACCACGGCCACGTCGGCCGTGGAGGCACCGGTCACCATGTTGCGGGTGTACTGCTCATGCCCCGGGGTGTCGGCAACGATGAACTTGCGCCGGTCGGTGGAGAAAAAACGGTAGGCCACGTCGATGGTGATGCCTTGTTCGCGCTCGGCGGCCAGGCCATCCACCAACAGGGCGAAGTCCAGTTCGCCACCCTGGGTGCCGACTTTTTTCGAGTCGGCCTCCAGCGCTTCCATCTGGTCTTCGAAGAGCATTTTCGAATCGTAGAGCAGGCGCCCGATCAGGGTGCTCTTGCCATCGTCCACACTGCCGCAGGTCAGGAAGCGCAGCAGGCTCTTGTGCTCGTGGGCCTTGAGGTATTGCTCGATATCCTCGGCAATCAGGTCAGATACGTGTGCCATTAGAAATACCCCTCTTGTTTTTTCTTCTCCATCGATGCGGACGAGTCGTGGTCGATCATTCGTCCCTGACGCTCGGATGTGCGGGTCAGCAGCATTTCCTGAATGATCTTGGGCAGCGTATCGGCATCGGATTCGACGGCACCGGTGAGCGGGTAGCAACCCAGGGTGCGGAAGCGCACGTTGCGAATCATCGGCACTTCACCCGGGTTGAGCGGCATGCGTTCGTCATCGACCATGATCAGCATCCCGTCGCGCTCGACCACCGGGCGCGGCGCGGCGAAATACAACGGAACGATCGGGATGTTTTCCAGGTGGATGTACTGCCAGATGTCCAGCTCGGTCCAGTTGGAGAGGGGGAACACGCGGATCGACTCACCCTTGTGTTTGCGCGTGTTGTACAGGTGCCAGAGCTCCGGGCGCTGGTTCTTCGGGTCCCAGCGGTGCTGGTCGGAGCGGAAGGAGAAAATCCGTTCCTTGGCCCGTGATTTCTCCTCGTCGCGGCGTGCGCCACCGAAAGCCGCGTCGAAGCCGTAGTGATCCAGCGCCTGCTTCAACCCCTCGGTTTTCATGATGTCGGTGTGGATTTGCGAGCCGTGCTTGAACGGGCTGATCCCCATTTCAACGCCTTCGGGGTTGGTGTGGGTCAGCAGGTCCACGTTCAGTTTGGCCACCATCTGATCGCGGAAGCGATACATCTCCTGGAACTTCCAGGTGGTGTCGACATGCAGCAAAGGGAAGGGCGGCTTGGCCGGGTAGAAGGCCTTCATGGCCAGGTGCAACATGACCGCGCTGTCCTTGCCGATGGAGTAGAGCATGACCGGGTTGTCGGATTCGGCGACAACCTCGCGCATGGCCTGGATGCTTTCAGCTTCCAGTCGTTGCAGGTGGGTAAGCGTCATAGATTTTCCTTTCGCTTTTTGTTGTTGTCGCTTATCAACGTACAACTGCCGCGGTTCGGACTTATGCGCGACTTGATGTTTTAACATCAGGCGCAACATCTGCAGCATGGGGTTGCGGGGCAGGGTGGGCGCGACACCGGTCATGTTGTCGAGCGCATCGTCATGGCCGATGCGCGCCGCTTGCTGGCCGATGTGGGTCGCCAGCTCGCGGGCACCGCTGAGCATTTCGCTGGCTTGCGGCAGGTGAAACAGAAGCAGCCGGTCGGCGTGCTCGCCGGCCCAGGTGATGAAGGTGGCCGCGCGTTGCCAGTGCATGCCCGAGAGCAGGGCGAACACCTTGCGTTCGGCGGAGCGATGCAGGCGGTCGAAGAACTCGACCAGATGGGGCGCGCGCAGCCCGTCTTCGTAAGGCAGCCAGAGAACCTTGCCGCGATTGCTGATAGCGCGCAGTACGCCATAACTGAGTTTGCCCTGGTCGTTGGGTGCACCGTAGTCGTCGATCCAGAGTATCTCGCCGTTCTGCGCGCGAGCCTGGTCAAGGATGTGCCCGTAGGTGTTGCGGTACCAGCGCTGCACGGCCAGCGAAGCCTTGGCGACACGTTTGGCCGGGCGCTCGGCATTGAGCTGCCAGCGTTGCAGATAATGGGCGGCGGTGCGTTCCGGCAAGTCAATCCCATGCAGGCGCTGGACCAGTGCCTGCATGGCCTCCAGCTGCCAGAGCAGGAACGGTAACTCGTGCTGTTCCGGCAGCGTGCTGACCAGCAGTTGGTAGATGTTCTGTTCCTGCTCGGCAGAGAGGCTGCGGCCTTCGCCTTGCTTGCGTCCGCGGTCTCGCACGGGCACGGCATTCCAGCCGCCGGCTTGCCAGGCCTTGTAGGCAGCGATGATGGTCGGCGAAGAGAGTCCTGTGTCCTGACTGATGGATTTGAGCGTGCTGCCGGCGATGCGCAACTGCACGGCGCGCAGGCGGAGCCTGTTGATCTGCGGAACGGATAGCTGATTGCCGTGGGGCACAGGAACTCCTGTTAAACATCCATTTGCTGATTGGCGGTGTTGCGGATGTCTGTACTGTTCCCCGATCCGGAAAACGGCGCATAGGCCGTATGGACCATACGAAGAACAAAAACAGGAGAAACCCCATGAACGAGTCAATGGCTGTTCTGCTCGAAGATGTCATCGGTATTGCTCGCGCAGCGGGCGAGTTGGTGATGGAGGTGTACCGCTTGGATTTCGAGGTGCGCGGGAAAGTCGACACCTCCCCGGTGACCGAAGCTGACGAGCGCGCCGAGACCCTGATTCTGCAGGCCCTGGCGGCGCGCACACCGCAGATTCCGGTGATTTCCGAAGAAGCCGCCGCCGCTGGCCAGGTGCCCGAAGTGGGCCGGCGTTTCTGGCTGGTGGACCCGCTGGATGGCACCAAGGAGTTCATCAATCGCAACGGCGAGTTCACCGTCAATATCGCCCTGATCGATAACGGCGAACCGGTGCTGGGGGTGGTTCTAGCGCCCGCGCTGGAGCGTCTGTTCGCCGGTGCCCGTGATTGCGGAGCCTTTATCGAACAGGCCGGACAGCGTCAGGCCATCCACTGTCGGGCGGTGACGGAGGAGGGAATGGACGTGGTTGCCAGCCGCTCCCATGGGGATGCCGAGGCGCTGGATGCATTCCTCGACGGGCGCAAGGTGCGCTCCCTGAAAAGTGCCGGCTCATCGCTGAAGATTTGCCTGGTGGCGGCCGGCGAGGCGGACCTTTATCCGCGCCTGGGACGCACCATGGAGTGGGATATCGCCGCGGGGCATGCGGTGTTGGTCGCCGCCGGCGGACAGGTCTGCACCCTGGCCGGCGATGCGTTGCGTTATGGCAAGCCCGGCCTGGACAATCCGCATTTCTACGCGCGTGGACTGCAGTGATCGAGGCGTCACCGTGCCCTGGCTGAAGTTGCGCAGGCCACGGTACCGAACAGCTTGCTCGACTCGTCCCTAGCCAGCGTTGATGTTGCCGCAGAAAAGAGGGCGGCTGCCATCTGCCGGGCTGGTGCGAACGAGCAAGACATAGTCACCCTTGGTCAGTTCGCTCAGCGCCACCGGTGCCTGGGCCCAATGCTTGGTTCGCGGGGCGAGCGATGGATAGTCGACGCTGTTGGCCTGACGGGTACTGTACGCAGGTTGCGCGCTCAGCTGCTGGCAGGAGCCTGCATAGATAGCGGTGTCGAGGCGGCTGGAGACGGCCATGTCGTGGGGGACACCACCGACGGTGAGCCAGATGCTGGTTTGGTTGCCCACCGGGCTGAGGGTGGCTCGAGCGATATGCTCGGCGTTTTGCGGGGTAGCATTGAGGGGGACATCGACAATCTCGGTTCTGCTCGCGCAACTTGAAATTGCCCCTGCCGCCACTACCAACGCCAGCCAAGATGTTCTGTTCATCACAGATCTCCTGAGTTGAGGTACGTTGATTTCATCCCCCGTGTGAAGTCTAGTTGCCTGCGGCGGGCGCGGGATCGAGCTGATGGGTGGTTGCGCTTGTCATGCTGGACCCCTCGACATTCCATGAGTGAGTTTTTGATTATCGGGGCAGCGACTGAAAACGGCTGACTTCAAGAAATTCATTGGCATAGTCAGGACCGACGCTGGCCAGTGTATCCAGTGTCATGCAAGCATCATCTTGATCAAGTGCGCGTTCCTCAGCAGTACAGCTGGAGTGCATGCGCCCAGCCAGAGCCTTCTTAGTGACGCGCTACGTCTTCATGGTCTCGGCAATCTGCCAAGCGATAACGCGCTTGAGAGCGGAACAGAGACCTCTTCAAGGAGGCTTGCTCAGAGAGGAATCGTCGAAGTTGGAGCCGACATGCTTGCTATGGCATCAGGCGTGCACTGGCTGTGTGTGCAACTCAACACCCATCGCGCGCATCACCTTCACTACGGTGTCGAAGCGAGGTTTGGCGCCTGGCGCGAACGCCTTGTACAAGCTGGCACGACCAAGACCTGAGTCTTTGGCGATCTGCGCCATGCCTCTGGCTTTTGCTACATGACCAATAGCGCGGATCAGTTCATCGGTATCGCCCTCGGCCAAGACCTGAGACAGGTATTCACTGACCATCTCATCGCTATCGAGGTAAGCGGCTGGGTCGAACTCAGTAATTACAGGTTTCATTCAATCTCTCCCGCCAGCTTTTTGGCCAGCTCAATATCGCGCGACTGGGATGATTTATCCCCGCCGCACAGCAGCACGACAACCACTTCACCGCGCCGAGTGAAGTACAACCGGTAACCAGGCCCAACATCCAGACGCATTTCGCAGACGCCTCCTCCTACAGACTTTACGTCACCCAGCCCGCCATCCTTCGCGCGAGCCATGCGTCGGATGATGGAGGCCTTGGCCTTGAGATCCCGTAAGCGGAATAGCCAGCGATTGAAGGTGTCAGTCTGTTGGATAATGAGCGTCTTGCCTCAATTGTATCCGTGCGGAGACATAACGCAATGTGCAATATCACTATACGGAGCACATTTGCTGGCGGGCTCTATGCTTGCTGCTTGTTCCAGGCATGAAAAGCCCAGGCTGGTTCCGGGCTTCATTGGGTTCGGGATGTGGTATGGAGGGATTGTGTTCGACCGGTAGGACGCCGGAGGAGGGGGTTCGACAGTCAAGTTATGGAACGCCTCACCGGTTGGCGTCCTTGGACCAAACCCCAGAAACGACAAAGCCCTGAAAAATCAGGGCTTTGTCGTATAAAGATGGCGGAGGCGATGGGATTCGAACTCATGGACCTGTTACAGTCGACGGTTTTCAAGACCGTTGCCTTAAACCACTCGGCCACACCTCCGTTTGCGTTGCGGGC